>Ga0306920_100005667_pt1 | contig 16181 bp, 18 predicted proteins | sample flu12Cox44000170_FD_204666 | JGI IMG/M metagenome (GOLD analysis project Ga0306920, IMG submission 204666) | Lab enrichment of tropical soil microbial communities from Luquillo Experimental Forest, Puerto Rico - flux4day.12C.oxic.44.000.170 (v2)... | ecosystem: Environmental > Terrestrial >... | reverse complement strand
GAAGAGCTCGTGGCGCGCGGACAATACCTGGGCGGTGACCCCCTCCATCCGACGTCCACCGCGACCACCGTCCGGGTGCGCGACGGCAAGCGCCTCTTGACCGACGGACCGTTCGCCGAAACGCGCGAGCATCTCGGCGGGTATATGCTCATCGACGTCGAGAACCTCGACGAGGCCCTCGACTTTGCGGCCCGAGGCCCGCTGGCGCGCGTCGGTACGATAGAGGTCCGTCCGGTCCGAGAGGGGCCGCCGGCGTAGCCGCGGCCGCCGACGCCATCGCGCTCAAACCGAAAATCCTTGGAGGAGACCGACGATGACCTATGTCCTGTGGATCGTCCAGGCGGTGCTGGCGCTCCTGTTTCTGTTCGCCGGCGTCGCGAAGCTCGTCATGCCGATCGAGGAGATGACGAAGGACGTCCCGCTGCCGGGCCTGTTCTTGCGGTTCATCGCGGTAGTCGAGGTCATCGGCGCGGTTGGCCTCATCCTGCCCTCGCTGGTGCGCATCCGTCCGGGGCTGACGCCGCTGGCTGCCGCGGGGCTGGTCATCGTGATGATCGGCGCCACGCTCATCAGCCTGAAGATGGGAGTCGTGATGGCGCTGATGCCCTTCGTCGTGGGACTCCTGGCGGCGTTCGTGGCGTACGGCCGCTGGAAGCTGGCGCCGATCGAGAGCTCGTCCGGGCGCTCGACCTTGAGCGAAGCGCGGTAGGCCGTGCTGCTCAAGATCCTCCTCGGCGTCGCCGCGGCCGGCGCGCTGGTCGTGGTCGTGCTCGCGCTGATCGTGGCGATGCAGCCGTCCGAGTTCCGGATCGAGCGCAGCGCGGTCATCGCCGCGCCCGCGCCGGCGGTGTTCGCGCAGGTCGACGACTTCCATAACTGGAAGGCCTGGTCGCCGTGGGCGAAGCTCGACCCGGCGGCCAAGAACTCGTTCGAGGGCGCGCCGTCCGGCAAGGGGGCGGCCTTCTCGTGGGCCGGCAACAACAAGGTCGGCGAGGGCCGGATGACGATCACGGAGAGCCGGCCGAACGAGCTGATCCGGATCAAGCTCGAGTTCCTGAAGCCGTTCGACGCGACCAACACGGCGGAGTTCACGTTCAGACCCGAAGGCGAGCGGACCGCCGTGACGTGGAGCATGTACGGTCACAACAACTTCATCAGCCGGGCCGTCTTCCTGTTCGTGAACATGGACAAGGCTCTCGGTGGCGAGTTCGAGAAGGGCCTGGCCAGCATGAAGTCGGCGGCGGAAGCCTCGGCGAAGCGATAGCGAGGAAAGGAGTAAGACATGAGTCGTGTACGCATACTGGTCGGCACCCGCAAGGGCGCGTTCGTTTTGACCGCGGACGGCACGCGCCGGCACTGGGACGTGAGCGGCCCCCACTTCGGTGGCTGGGAGATCTACCATCTCAAGGGCTCGCCCGCCGACCCGAATCGGCTCTACGCCTCGCAGTCCAGCAGCTGGTTCGGTCAGGTGATCCAGCGCTCGAGCGACGGCGGCAAGAGCTGGGAGGCTGTCGGGAACAAGTTCGCGTACGAGGGTCCGGTCGGCAATCACCTCTGGTACGACGGCACGCAGCGGCCCTTCGAGTTCGCGCGGGTCTGGCACCTCGAGCCGTCGCTCACCGATCCGGACACGGTCTACGCCGGCATTCAAGACGCGGCGATGTTCCGCACGACCGACGGCGGACAGTCGTGGCGCGAGCTCCCCGGCCTGCGCACCCATCCCTCCGCGGCCCAGTGGCAGCCGGGCGCCGGCGGGATGTGCCTGCACACGATTCTGATAGACCCGAGCCACCCCGGGCGCCTCTACATCGCGATCTCGGCGGCGGGCGTGTTCCGGAGCGACGACGGGGGCGAGACCTGGCGGCCGATGAACCGGGGGCTCGTCTCCGAGCAGATCCCGAATCCCACCGCCGAGGTCGGCCACTGCGTGCATCGGATTGCGATGCACCCGTCGCGGCCGAACGTGCTGTTCATGCAGAAGCACTGGGACGTCATGCGCAGCGACGACGCCGGCGAGTCGTGGAAGGACGTCGGCGGCAATCTGCCGACCGACTTCGGCTTCCCGATCGACGTGCACGCGCACGAGCCCGAGACCATCTACGTCGTGCCGATCAAAAGTGACTCCGAGCACTATCTCCCCGACGGCAAGCTGCGCGTGTACAGGAGCCGCACCGGCGGCCACGAGTGGGAGCCCTTGACGAAGGGGCTGCCGCAGAGCCACTGCTACGTCAACGTGCTCCGCGACGCGATGGCCGTCGACTCGCTCGAGCCGTGCGGCGTCTACTTCGGCACGACCGGCGGTCAGGTGTACGCCTCGGCCGACGCAGGCGATAGCTGGACGCCGATCGTCCGCGACCTGCCGTCCGTGGTGTCGGTCGAGGTCCAGTCGCTGCCATGATCCGGGTCGTGCTGCCGGCGCATCTGCGAACGCTCGCGCGCGTCGAGGGCGAGCTGAAGCTCGAGGTGGAAGGGCCGGTGACGCAGCGCTCGATCCTCGACGCGCTCGAGGCGCGCTATCCGATGCTCCGCGGGACGATCCGCGACCAGGCCACGCGACAGCGCCGAGCATTCGTGCGATTCTTCGCCTGCGAGGAAGACCTCTCGCAGGAGTCGCCGGACGACCCGCTCCCCGAAGCGGTCGCCGCCGGCGCCGAGCCGTTCCTGATCGTCGGGGCCATGGCCGGGGGCTAGGAAGTGCGCGCCGCAGGCCGTCGCGGGGCTGGGGCCCGCCGGCCGAGGTGCGCTTCTAGATAAGGGAGACCGAGAGCCTCCGCGGGGTTGAGCCTCGGGTCGACGACGGTCGGGCCGCTGGCACGCTGGCTCATCACCAGCTACGACTGGCGCACGGCCATGCTCGTGATCGGCGACCTCGCGTGGCTTCTGATCATCCCGGCCGCCCTGCTGGTGCGCGAGCCGGCGCCCTCGGGGCAGACCGCCGCCGCGGCGGCGGGCGCGAGCGACGATTCGGGCTTCACGGTGGCGCAGGCGCTCACCTCGCCGCAGTTCGCGGCGATCGCGCTCGCCTTCTTCGCGTGCTGCGCGGCACACTCCGGACCGATCTTCCACATGATCACGCACGCGATCGACCACGGCGTGGCGGCGATGGCCGCGACCACCGTGCTGAGCGTGGCCGGCCTGGCCTCGCTGGGCGGTCGGATCGTGTGCGGGCTCATCGCGGACCGCATCGGCGCCAAGCCCATGCTGGTGATCGGTCTCTCGATGCAGGCGATCGCCGTGAGCCTGTACGTGTTCACGAACAGCCTCGGCAGCTTCTACGCGCTGTCGGTCCTGTTCGGCTTCAGCTACGGCGGTGTGATGCCGCTCTACGCGATCCTGATCCGCGAGTACTTCGGCGCCCGCATCATGGGAACGACCTTCGGCGCCGTCTCCGCGGTCTCGACGCTCGGGATGGCCCTCGGGCCCTGGGCCGGCGGGTTCTTCTACGACGCGCTCGGCGGCTACTTCTGGCTCTACATGGGCTCGTTCGGCATCGGCCTCGGAGCCGTGGCGATCGCGTTCACCTTCCGCCCGCCGCGCCGGCAGCCGGCGGCGCTGCCGAGCCCGAGCCTGGCGACCTGACGCGTCGCCAGGCCCGGAACTCGCGTCGCCCCGTGCGCCTCTAGCGTGTCACGCTAGAATCGAAGGCGGGGAGACCGACAACGCCGTGGCGGCGATGGCCGATGCGATCTGAGCAGCGGGCTGTTCCGAGCGCGACGGTGGCTCGGCCGCCGGGCCGGACAAACCCTGAAGGAATGACTCGGGTCTTTACCCGAGCCTCGCATCGGACTCGGGAGCGGCCGCCGGCGGCTCCGAGCGGAGCTCCGCAGATCGTCGTGGTCCGGAGCATCGACGAGCTGGTCGAGCATCGGGCCGAGCTCGACCAGCTCACCGCCGATTCGGCCGAAACCAACGTCTTCTACGAGTCGATCCTGGCCGAGCCCGCGGTGCGGAGCTTCGGCGCGGGCCGTCGGCTCGAGCTCGTCCTCGTGTACCGGTCCGACCCGGGTGCGCCGCAGCGGCCCGCACGGCTCTGCGGATTCTTTCCCTTCGAGCGGCCCACGTCATACTGGGGGCTGCCGGTCGCCACCTTGGTGTCCTTCCAGCACATGCACTGCTTCCTCTGCACGCCGCTGGTGCGCCGCGACGACGCCGAACGGACCGTCGCTGCAGCGCTCGACTGGCTCATCGGCGAATCCGGCGCGACGCTGGTCGAGCTGCGATCGATCGCCGCCGAGGGCGTCGTGCACCAGCTCCTGGTGGAGCAGTTGCACGCTCGGCGGCGTACGCTCTGGGTGCGCGACTGGTCGACCCGGGCATTCTTCAAGCCCGCCGAGGATGCCGAAAGCTATCTGCGTCGCGCGATCTCGGGCCTGGCGTTGAAGGAGGTCCGCCGAAAGGAGAAGCGCCTCGGCGAGCAAGGTCGGCTCCGCTGGAGAGAGCTCGAGCCCGGCGAGGACGCGGCGCCCTGGCTGCGCGCGTTTGTCGAGCTGGAGGCCAGCGGCTGGAAAGGGCGTGAGCGCAGCGCGCTGGCCTGCAGCGAGTCCGAGCAGGAGTTCTTCGTCAACGCGGCGACCGCGGCGCACGATCTCGGCCAGCTGATGGTGCTGGGTCTGTTTCTCGACGACCGCCCGCTGGCGCTCAAGTGCAACTTCCTGTCCGGCGACGGCGGCTTCGCGTTCAAGATCGCCTTCGACGAGGCCTATCGCGCATTCTCGCCGGGCTTCTTGCTCGAGATCGAGAACGTCCGGCGCCTGCACCGGCGTCCCGACATCCGCTGGATGGACTCGTGCGCCGATGCCGAGCACGCGATGATCAATCGGCTGTGGCCCGCCCGGCGCACGATGGCCACGGTCCTCTTCGCCACCGGCCCAGCTCCGGGTGATCTGCTGGTGTCGCTGATGCCGCTGCTCCGGTGGGGCCATCGCAAGCTGTCCCGGTGGCCCCGGCAGGCCTCCCGCGCCGAGGCCACGAGAGGAGAACCCACGTCATGAGCCTGCTGTCCGCCGCGACGACGGAGCGCGCGTCGCTCTTGCACATCGATCCGGCGCGGTTCCGCGAGCGCTTCGCCCGTCAGCCGTTCGTCGTTCGCCACCGGCTCTCGGATCATCCGCTGTTCGGGCTGCCGCGTCTGATCGAGCTGGCCCGGGCGCTCCCGGAGGACCGGGTCGAGTACAACGCGGGCGACGTGCCGGTGAGCCTCGACCCGTCCCGGACGCCTCGCACCGGGCTGTCGATCGACGAGACGATCCGCCGGATTCAAGAGTGCCGCTCGTGGATGGTGTTCAAAAACGTCGAGCGAGATTCGGAGTACCGTGCGCTGCTCGACGCCTGTCTCGACCAGATCCGCGAGCACTCGGAGTCGATCGTGCCCGGGATGGGCCAGCGCGAGGGCTTCATCTTCGTCTCGTCGCCGGACTCGGTGACGCCGTATCACATGGACCCGGAGCACAACTTCCTGCTGCAGATTCGGGGGCGCAAGCAGGTCAGCCTCTTCGACGGAGACGATCGCGCGCTGCTCTCCGAGCGCGAGCTGGAGAAGTTCTACGCGCGCGGCCACCGCAATCTGACGTTCGACGACGCCAATCAGGACAAGGCCCAGGTGTTCGAGCTCACGCCGGGCGATGGCCTCTACTTCCCGGTGACCTGGCCGCACTGGGTGAAGAACGGTCCCCACGTGTCGGTGTCCTTCAGCATCACGTTCCGGACGGTCTGGTCCGACCGGCGGGAGATCCTGTATCACGTCGACGAGCGGCTCGGCCGGCTCGGGATCCGGCTGTCGCCGGTCGGCCGCTCGGAACTCGCCGACGGCGTCAAGTATCACGCCTTCCGCACGCTCGCCAGCGCGCGCCGCCTGCTCGGGGGGCGGCCGGTTGCATAGACCCCGCGCGGTCCTGACCCTGCTCGGGACCGCGCTGGCAGTGCTCATCGTCGTGGGCTGCGTCTACAGCGGATATCTCGCGAACATTCTGCCGACCGCCGCCACCGAGATGGGCGAGATCACGTTGCCGCCGGGCTTCCGCATCGAAGTCTTTGCCCCAGACGTGCCGAACGCCAGGCAGATGGCGCTCGGGCCGGGCGGCGTCGTGTTCGTCGGCTCGCGCTCGGCGGGCAAGGTATACGCGGTGGCGGATCGCCGGGTCCACGTGCTGGCGGGCGGCCTCGAGCAGCCGAGCGGAGTCGCGTTTCGGGACGGCGACCTCTACGTGGCCGCGGTGAGCCGCATCCTGCGCCTCCGAGACGTCGCCCGCGATCTCGCGCGTCCGCCCAGGCCCGAGGTCGTCAGCGACGCCTATCCGCCCGACACGCATCACGGCTGGAAGTTCATCGCGCTCGGTCCGGACGGATGGCTCTACGTCCCGGTGGGCGCGCCGTGCAACGTCTGCACGCCGCCGGGGCCGCACTACGCGACGATCACGCGGATAGATCTCGCCGGCGGACGGCCCGAGATCGTAGCGCGCGGCGTGCGGAACAGCGTCGGGTTCGACTTCGATCCGGTGAGCGGCGATCTGTGGTTCACCGACAACGGCCGGGACAATCTCGGCGACGACCAGCCGCCGGACGAGCTGAATCACCTGTCGAAGGTCGGCGAGCACTTCGGATTTCCGTTCTGCCACGGCAACGGCATCCGCGATCCGGAGTACAACGCCGGGCGCTCGTGTGGCGAGTTCACTCCGCCGGCCCGCGAGCTCGGCCCGCACGTCGCGGCCATCGGCATGCGCTTCTACACCGGGCGGATGTTTCCCGAGAAGTACCGCGGCGGGATCTTCATCGCCGAGCACGGCTCGTGGAACCGCTCGACGCCGATCGGCTACCGGGTCACCTTCGTGAAGATCGACAACGGGCGCGCCACGTCCTACGAGCCGTTCGCCTCGGGCTGGCTGAAGGGCAGCATCCCGTCCGGTCGCCCGGCCGACGTGCTCGTGATGCCCGACGGCGCCCTCCTCGTGTCCGACGACAAGGCCGGACGCCTCTACCGCATCACGTACTCGCCGTAAGCCACCGCCCGCCGGCGCGGACGACGGTCCGCCGGCACCGCACCACCGCGCCAGGTCCCTCCCCGGTACAATAGGCGGCGCGATCCCGGGGATCGCCTGGAACGGTCGTGCGAGTCGTAGGCCGTCGCGGGGCTGGGGCCCCGCCGGCCGAGGCGAGCCTATAACGGTCGTGCGGGCCGCAGGCCGTCGCGAGGCTGGGGCCCCGCCGGCCGAGGCGAGCCTATAAAGAAAATGCGAGTCTATAAAAGGAGGGTCCCAATGGACGCATGGACGACGAATACAATCCAGACAGCAGATCGAGTGACGGCGTTCCTCTGGAAAGTCTACGGGTGGATGGCCGTGGGTCTCGGCATCACGGCAATCGTGGCGTTCTCGGTGGCCGGCTCGCCGGATCTACTGCGGGTGCTGATCGGCAACCGGCTCGTGTTCTTCGCGTTCGTGATCGCCCAGCTCGGGCTGGTGTTCTTTCTGTCGGCTCGAGCCGACCACCTGGCGCCGGGCACGGCGGCGGGTCTGTTCGCGCTCTACTCGGCGCTGACCGGCGTCACCCTGTCGGTGATCTTGCTCGCCTACACCGGCGAGTCGATCACGATGACCTTCGTGGTTACCGCGGGCATGTTCGGCGCGCTCGCCCTCTTCGGCTCCACGACAAAGCGGAGCCTGGCCGGCGCCGGGCAGTTCTTCATGATGGGGCTGGTCGGGCTCATCCTCGCCTCGATCCTCGGCGTGTTCTGGCACAACGACGCCCTGCAGTTCCTGATCTCGGTGGTGGGCGTCATCGTCTTCACCGGCCTCACCGCGTGGGACGCGCAGCGGCTGAAGCAAATGGCACTGGCGCTGCCGGCCGGACAGGTCGGCGCCCACGCGGTCGTCGGCGCGCTCTCGCTCTATCTCAACTTCATCAACCTCTTCCTGATGCTGCTGCGCTTCACCGGCAGCCGGCGGGCGTAGGACCCGATCCGAAACGGTACTCCCTGTTCAAGGACCAGGCCGCCGAGATGGACAAGAAGAAGCGCGAGGCGCTCCTGCACAAGATCCAGCAGATCGTCCACGAGAAGACGATGGTCATCCCGATCTGGGAGCTGGCGTTCATCAACGGCCAGGGCCCGCGGGTGCAGGAGTCGGGGCTCGGGCTCATCCCCGGCCACGCCTACTCGGCGCCCTACGAGGACGTGAAGCTCAAAGCGAAGTGACGGCCCGGCGCCGGGGCGGGCGCGTCGCTACCTAAAGCGCTCGACCCCGGTGCCGCGGTAGAGGATCTTCGCCGACCGCGCCACCACCTCGGCGTGGTGCGCACGCGCCGCCGGCGCCAGGTCGGCCGCCGGCGGCTGCTCGGGCGCGAAGTGGTGATACTCGTCCACACCGCGCACGAGCAGAGCGCTGTCGCCCTCGCCCGCGATCTGCCGAACGTGGGTCGGGATGTAGCGGATCGCGAAGCCGACACGCCGGTTGTCGGAGCGGTTGGCGGGCGAGCCGTGAACCATCCGCACGTGGTGCAGGGACATCTCACCGGCGCGCAGCAGGACGTCGACCCCGCGCGCCTCGTCCACCTCGACCGCGATCTCCTGGCCGCGCGAGAGCAGGTTGTGCGGCGCGAACGTGTCGCGATGCTCGAGCTCTCCGGTGTGCGAGCCGGGCACCATCCGCATCGCACCGTTCTCGACCGTCGCGTCGGTGAAGGCGACCCACGCGGTGAGGACGTCGGGTGAGCTCAACCCCCAGTAAGTCGCGTCCTGATGCCAGGAGACGTAGGCGGGATCGCGCGCTTCCTTGATGAAGAAGCTCGTGCTCCAGGCCAGGAGATTCGGGCCGAGGACGTCCTCGACGGCGTCGAGGATCGCCGGGTGACGCACCAGATCGGCGAGCCACGTGAAGAGCAGGTGCGGCTTGTGGCGGATCTCGCCGCGGAGCGCGCCCCCGTGCTCGGCCTCGACGGCCTCGAGCCGCCGGCGAAGCCCACCGGCCTCGACGGGCGACAGGACGGGAATCGGGAACAGAAACCCGTCTCGGTGATAGCGTTCGACCGCGGACGACGCGAGCCGGCTCTTCGGGGTCATGGCCTCCCGTCGATGGTACCCGAAGACACGCGTGCCCAGACGGCATACAGCGGATCCCCCCGCTGGGGCGATCGATCCTCGACGCACACCTCGGCGAAGCCGCCGGCCGTCTCGAAATACGCCCGGACGAGCCGCACGTGCTGCTGATCGGTGGTGTCGAGCCAGACGGCCACCGCCTTGGTCGGAAAGCAGCGATTCGAAAACGACACGACGAAGGGCGCTCCCGGCCGCAGCACCCGCCGGACCTCGCGCAGGAGCCGCACGGGATGGATGACGTACTGGATCGAGACGGCACACATGGCCCCGTCGAACTCGGCGTCGCCGAACGGCAACCGCGCCTCGTGATTGACGTCGTGGACGACGTGGGCCGCGAGCTGAGGGTTGTCACCCATCTCCTCGGCATTGAGGCCGAGCCCGACGACCTCGGACGCGCGGACGTCGGCGGGCAGGTGGCTGCGCCAGCTGCTCATCAGATCGAGCAGACGCCCGCCGGCCGGCAGCACGGCCGCGTAGAGCGCGCCGAGCGCGGCGATCGCGTGGTCGTCGATGTGCACGACCTTGCGCGGCATCGCGTAGAATCGATCGTCCGTCGATTCGTCCTCGCGCGCGTAGGCGAGGGGGGAGAGCAAACCGTCGCCGGCGGACGGATCCATTAGCTGTGGCGTGCCCTTGCCCGGGTACAGCTTGAGGATCCCTTCCTGGATCGGCGGCGAGCGCAGGCGCCGAGCACGACGAGCGGGACGGCCAGCCTCGCGAAGCGCAAGCGGGTCATGTCGGCCTCCTTGCCCGGTGAGAGGGCATCGCCGGCGCGGCCTAGTGTACAGGGGGCCAGGCGGGTTGCGCCGGACAGCCGGCTGGCGGAAGATCGCGCCTGTGCGCGACGGCGAGCGCGCACCGATCCCAGTGAAGCCGCGCGATTGACGCGCGGCGGGCCGATTCTGGCGTGATGCGGGTACGATGAGTCAGGCACCTTATGCGCATTCTCGTCGTGGAGGACGATCGGAAGGTCTCGAGCTTCATTAGACAGGGGCTCGAGGAAGAGGGGCACACGGTGGAGGCCGCCGCCGACGGCGACGGCGCCCTGGAGCTCCTGCTCGCGAGCGACCCCTACGATCTGATCGTGCTCGACGTCATGCTGCCCAAGCGTGACGGCTTCGCCGTGCTCAAGGCCGCGCGCCAGGCGGGCGTGCACTCGCCCGTCATCATGCTCACCGCACGCGACAGCGTGGCCGACAAGGTGACGGGGCTCGACCTCGGCGCCGATGACTACCTGGCCAAGCCGTTCGCGTTCGAGGAGCTCCTGGCCCGGGTGCGCGCGCTGTTTCGCCGCGGCGCGGAGCGCCGTGCGCCGGTGCTGCGGCTGGCCGACCTGACGCTCGATCCGGCCACCCGCAAGGTGGAGCGCGCCGGCCGGCGGATCGAGCTCACCACGCGCGAGTGGGCGCTGCTCGAGTACTTCATGCGGAATGCCGGGCGCATCCTCACGCGCCCGATGCTGGTCCAGCACGTGTGGGGGCTCGACTTCGACCCGGAGAGCAACATCGTCGACGTCTACGTCGGCTACCTGCGCCGCAAGATCGACGGGCCGCAGGAGCGCAAGCTGTTCCACACGATCCGTGGCGCCGGCTACGTCTTGAAGGACGAGGCCTGACGATGTGGCCGCTCTCGATCCGCGCCCGGCTGACGCTCTGGTACACGGGCGTGGTCGTCGCCATTCTCTTGCTGGTCAGCGTCGCCGCGTACTCGCTCCTGCGCTGGCACCTGTTCAACGATCTCGACGCCTCGCTCTTCACCGTGGCCGGCGTGCTGCGCGACGTGCCGCCCGCGGATCCGGCGGCGCCGCTGCCGCCCGACCTCGAGCCCCTCGTGCGCGAGTTCCTGGGCTCGGAGTTCGCCGATGCCCTGCTACAGCTCCTCGACCCCGAGGGGCGCGTGCGCTCGCGCGCGCTGCGCCCAGGCCTGCCGCTCTCGCGCGAGGCGCGCTTCAACGCGCTGCACGGCGCGCCCACGATCGAGACGGTCAGCCTCACCACGGGCGAGCAGGCGCGCCTGCTCACGATGCCAGTCGTGCGCGGCGGGCGCGTCGTCGATCTGGTCCAGGTGGCGATGCCGCTGCGCCGCACGCATCAAACCTTGATCCGCTACGTGGAGACGTTGGCGGTGCTGGTGCCGCTGGGTGTGGTGCTCTCGGCCGTCGGCGGCTGGCTCCTGGCGCGCCGCGCGCTCCGCCCGGTCGATCGCATGTCGCAGAGCGCGCTCCGCATCAGCGCCGAGGATCTCAGCCGGCGCCTCGAGCGGCGGGGCACCCAGGACGAGATCGACCGGCTCGCGGACACGCTCAACGCGATGCTCGCGCGGCTGCAGGCGGCCTTCGGCGAGATGCAGCGCTTCACCGCCGACGCCGCGCACGAGCTGCGCACGCCGCTGACCGCGCTCCGCGGCGGCATCGAGATCGCGCTGCGCGCCGAGCGCTCGCCCGACGAGTATCGTCGCGTCCTCGTCTCCAGCATCGAGGAGGTCGACCAGCTCATCCGCCTCGCCGAGGACCTGCTGCTGCTCTCGCGATCCACCGTGGGCCTCACCACGAGCCGCCAGCCGGTAGATCTCGAGCCCCTGTGTCTCGACGCGCTCGAGCTCGGCGTGCGGCTGGCCAAGGGCAAGGGCGTCACGGTGAGCATGGGCGCGACGGCGCCCGCGGTGGTGCAGGGCGACGGGAGCGCGCTCCGCCGCGCCCTCCTGAACCTGGTCGACAACGCCGTCAAGTACACGCCGGCCGGGGGCAGCGTGGTGATCTCCCTGGAGCGCGCGCGCGATCGCGTGGCCCTCGTCGTCGAGGACACCGGCATCGGCATCGACCCGGCCGACGTCAGGCGCATCTTCGAGCCCTTCGTGCGGCTCGACACCGGGCGCAGCCGCGACACGGGCGGCAGCGGGCTCGGCCTGGCCATCGCCCGCTCGATCGTCGTCACCCACGGCGGCGCGCTCGAGGTCGACAGCCGCCCGGGCGGCGGCAGCCGCTTCACGATCCAGCTCCCCACCGCGTAGACCGCCGGATTTCCGGCGCTAAGAGGCTTCTCACGTGCGTCTCACGGCCGCCTTACGTCCGCCCGCTATCGTGAGTCCTGTCTGACGGACAACATCGTACGAGGCTCAACGAATGAACCAACACGGAGGCGGTTCATGAACATCACACAGAGGCAACGTCGCTGGGCGGCGCCCATTGTCGCACTGGTGGCCGTGGCGGCCCTGGTGGGGCTCGCGCCACACATCGGGTTCACGAGCGGCTCGAAGGGGCCGCTCTGGACGGACAAGGGAACACACACCGACAACGTCACGATGCAGACGCCCGACTGGGTGCGGCTCAGCAAGGAAGACAAGCCCGCGGTCGTCAACATCAGCGTCAAGCTCAGCACCGAGTCGCCGACGCCACCGCAGCTCCGCGGGCGCTCCGACGAGCGGTCGTTCGAGGATTTCTTCAAGCGCTTCTTCGACGAGGGACAGGCACCGCGCCGCCCGACGCGCGCCGGAGGCTCGGGCTTCATTCTGAACACGAACGGCTTCATCGTGACCAACAACCACGTCGTCGAGAACGCGACTGAGATCCAGGTGAAGCTCGACGACGGCCGCGAGATGCCGGCCAAGGTCGTGGGCCGCGACGCGAAGACGGATCTCGCCCTCCTGAAGATCGAGGCCACCGGATTGCCGGTCATCCCGCTCGGCGATTCGACGGCGCTTCAGGTCGGCGAGCCGGTGATGGCGATCGGCAATCCGTTCGGGCTCGAGCAGACGGTGACGACCGGCATCGTGAGCGCGACCGGCCGGGTCATCGGCAGCGGGCCATACGACAACTTCATCCAGACCGACGCGTCGATCAACCCCGGCAACAGCGGCGGGCCGCTGATCAACGCCCGGGGTGAGGTCATCGGCATCAACACGGCGATCTTCAGCCGCGGCGGCGGCTCGGTCGGCATCGGCTTCGCGGTGCCGGCGAGCCTCGCCAAGACGGTGATTACGCAGCTGGCCGACCACGGCAAGGTCGAGCGCGGGTGGCTCGGCGTCTCGATCCAGCCGCTCACGAAGGATCTCGCCGCGAACTTCAAGCGCAGCGACACGACCGGCGCGCTCGTCTCGACGGTGGTGGAAGGCTCGCCGGCCGAGAAGGCGGGCCTGAAGCCCGGTGACGTGATCGTGGAGTTCGACGGCAAGAAGGTCGCGAAGTCCACGGATCTGCCCGGCCTCGTGGCCGAGGTGCCCGTCGGCAGAGACGTGCCGATGACCGTGATGCGCGACGGCCGCGAGGTCAAGCTCAACGCCCACATCGCGAGGCTCGAGGACGAGTCGCCCACCAAGGCGTCCGAGTCCGACGGCAAGGGCCAGCTCGGACTCTCGGTGCAGCCGCTCACGCCGCCAATGGCCCGGGAGCTCGGGCTCAAGGCGCAGGAGGGCGTGCTGGTGCGGGACGTCGTCGAGGGCGGCCGTGCCGCGGAGGCCGGTATCCGCGCCGGCGACGTGATCGTCGAGGTCAACCAGCAGCCGGTCCGTACGATCGAGGACTTCAAGGCCCGACTGGACAAGCGGGCCAAGGACCAGCCGGTCGTCATGCTCGTGAATCGTGACGGCCAGAACATGTACGTGGCCATTCCGGCCGCGTAGTCCTCGAGGAGGTCCCGTGGTGGCGCGGCCCTCACCCACCGAGGTGGGTGAGGCCGTCGCCATCACGTCGGGTCACGTAGGTGGTCTCCACGTCGCACGCCTCGCTGAGCGCCCGCGACGTGGCGGTGAGGAAGTTCGAAGGCGCCGCACGCCAGCCCGCGGCGCGGCAGCTTTCCGCGAGGAGTCGGTGCTGCTGATTGGTGATCAGCAGGTCTGCCCCGCTCGCCTTCGCCTCGTCCACCGCGAGCAGCACTCCGGCGCGTACGGCCTCGGGCGTGCCCACGCAGTAGGTCAGCGTGGCGACCACGAGATCGCCGAAATAGCTGTTGCCGGTCATCGGCGCGATCAGCAGCCCGAACCAGCCTTCGATCGCGCCGCCTCGTGAGATCCACCAGGCGCGCGGGCTTCGCGCGTCGAACGAGTAGAAGTAAGGCAGCGTCGCGGCGGTGCGCAGCACCCCGAAGGTGACGTGGCGGCCGAACGCCTCCCACGCACCATCGGCGGCCGCCGTCCACCGCGAGATCGGCGTGGCTTCTCACCCTGCCGCGGCGCGCCGCGCACTCGCCGACACGCGGTGCATCACCGCGGCCCCCACCGCGGCGGCGCCGGACGCCGCCGCGACGGCTCCGGCCAGTCGCCTGATCGCCGTGCTGCGCAGGGGTGCCAGGTGGCGCACACAGTACGAGGCGCGAAGCATCCGGAAGTAGAACGGCACGGCCCGGACCGTCCAGCCCATCGCCCTGAGCAGGCGGGGCAAGGGATGGGTCGCGCTGCCCATGCCGACGTCTTCCTCCAGACGATCCTGCTCGCTCTCGGCGCACCGGCGGAGAAAGCTGTGGCAGTTGGCGCCTTCCGACGCGGCGTACCATGCCTGCACGTAGGGGCGATCGGGATCGGTGTACGGCATGTAGGGGCACGCGCTGAGCGTGTTGGTTCGTCGGAACACGAAGTTACGGCAGTAGCGGATTCGCCGCAGACAGATATCGCCCCAGAAACAGGGGTGCCCCTCGACGTGCCCGAAGTGCGGCTTCGGCCCGCGGCTCACCAGGTTGTACATGGCGCGCACCGGTCCGCTCAACCGCGCGTCGCCCCAGTAGATCGGCGAATCCTCCAATCGCCCTCAGGGAAGTACCGGTTGACCCTCGGGGCCCGGTGCTGCCCGCCGGACGTTCGCCTAGCCCGTTGCGGCTGGATTTTCTAGCATCTGGAGGCTGAGGCACTGCGTGGTGCGATATATATCGGTGGGGAGGCCCTCGTGATGAGACGTGGGATGGTCGTCCTGGGGCTGGCCGCTGGCCAGATCTGGCTCGCCGCGTGCGCGTCCTCGACCTCCGACACCTGGACCAAGCCCGGCGTCACCGAGCAGCAGCGCGGCCGCGACACGCTGGACTGCCTCAGTGAGGCCAGACGCGTGACGCCCGGCCCGGGAGGATCGGTCGAGCAAGTCAATCAGGATCGCTACCGGCGCTGTATGACGGAGCGCGGCTACACGTCGGGGCCGCCGTCGAAATGATCGCGCTCAGCTTCGCTTCGGCAGCTCGACGACACCGCTCCCGAGCACGGAGAGCTCGCCGTCCTGATTGCGCGCTTCGTGCTCGATCTCGACCAGGTGGCGGCCGCTCTCGACGAGCTTCTTCTTCACGACGCCGTCGATTCTCAGGGTGTCGCCCTCGGGGTTGTGCCGGCGGATCTTGCACTGCGCCCGGCGGAGAACGCCGTCGTCGCCCATCCAGTTGGTCAGGTGGTGGGTGAGCCACGAGCAGCGCTCCGGGCCATAGTCGTAGGCGCCGGGTGCCCCGACCATGGTCGCGAACTCCGGTTCCCAGTGCACGCGCTCCGGGCAGTCGGGGATCCCGAAGCGGTTCTTGATGCCCAGGCCGGAGTGGCGGTGCACCTGCTTCCACGCGAGCTTGTTGGCGCGGATGTAGAGGCCGCCCCAGCCCTGTGCGTAGGCGATGAATCCCGTCACCGTCATCGGCCCCTTCGCCATCGTGGGCAGCCGCTCGCCCTCGCGCACGTCGTCCCAGTAGCGCGTGACGGCGCCGCGAATCTGCTCGTTCGCGTAGAGCCGGTAGACGTCGGCGAGCTCCTCGTCCGTGTAGCGCTTGGGCGCCCTGGCCTTCACCGCGGTGTACTTGGTCCCCGCCTCACGCGCCAGGTCGCGATCGGTGCGAAAGCACCAGCTGTCGGCGGCGGACACGAGCTCGCCGCGCTGATTGTAGAAGTCGACGTGATAGACCTGCTGGATCGACCGGCCGGCGAAGGTCGTCTGGTGCTCGATCAGGTCCTTCAGCCACGCCACGGTCGTGATCGCATCGTTGCGGCGCACGGGCAGGTGCCACGTCCAGTCCGCGCCCGCCCACATGGCGTGCACGCCCGTGAGCCCGCCGACGTAGCCCGAGATGATCCGGCTCGTGGCGAAGAGAAAGCTCGGCGGCGCCAGGATCCCGCCCCAGCGCGTGCCGGCCGCGTACTG
>Ga0306920_100005666_pt1 | contig 16181 bp, 20 predicted proteins | sample flu12Cox44000170_FD_204666 | JGI IMG/M metagenome (GOLD analysis project Ga0306920, IMG submission 204666) | Lab enrichment of tropical soil microbial communities from Luquillo Experimental Forest, Puerto Rico - flux4day.12C.oxic.44.000.170 (v2)... | ecosystem: Environmental > Terrestrial >... | reverse complement strand
GCTCCCGGCACCGGGAAACCCAAATAGATCGTGTTGCTAAAGTCACCGGTGTCGCCCGGATAGTGGCCGGTCGCCATCGCCGCGGCGTTGGGGGTTGTGAAGGTCGGGAAGAGCGAATGGGAATTCTTGAAATCTACCCCTTTGTCCCGGACCGCCGCCATAATCGGCGCCGTCTGTTCGTTGACCAGCAGTGCCCGCAAACCGTCCGGCACGAACAGCACAACATTATGTGGTTGATCGGCCGAGGCCTGTCTTAGACCGCCGATCGCCGCAAGGGTAATCGTGCAAGATAAAACCAAGCCTTTTGCGCAATAACGCATTCGTCACCTACCGCCGCTCGGTTCCATGACTTCTTTCTCCGCCAGGATATGTACCCTCCATGACAGTTGTGTTACGCAAATCGAAGCAAAAGCTTTGAGGGCGGCCGCAGTAACTTTTTTAGCCAACATCCGTCTTCGGGCGACGCGCATCAGTTCGCGGCCGTGCCGTCAGGTATCGGCGCTTTTTTTGCTGTTTTTGCTGTTTTTGCAGGAAATTATCAGCGGCGGACCCTTCATTCTCCGCAGAAATCCTGGGGTACCGACGCCGGAACGAACGAAAGAACAGCAGGAGAGTGACCTGTTTCGGGTTGATCCGGTTAATAGTTAACATAGACGCAAATCCTGGGCAGCTACGGGAATTGAGATTTACAGAATACAATATAGCTTCATAAGCAATTTGTCAATTAGCAATCTTACTGCTTTCGCTTCGACCGGCAAAAAGCCATTTACATTGCCGAGTAACGCATCACTTCAAGCAGCCGCGAGATTTCCGCTATACGATAGCTGACAGCGGACATTGGCCCGGTTCCACTATCACTACGATGCTACCTAACCTGCCTGATTATGAGCTTTTTGCCGCGCATCGATGTAGGAGCGGAAGAGCCAAGAGAAGGGCTACCAATTGCGCCAGAATGAAACCCGGCGCGTCGATCGGGGCGGATCGCGGCGAACGTATCGCTCAGCGTCCGCGCGATCGTCACTGCAGGATTGGCAATGGAGGTCGAGGCGGTGAACCAGTAGGCCGCACCTTTTATCGCCGGTTGGGCGTCTGCGCCGAAAGCAGGAAGTCCACCTCTGAGGCGATTTTTGCCGAGCTGTATGAATGTCAGGTCATTCGACAAATCGTGGGGTGACCCTCAGCTGCTCGAAATACCGCCGCTGGAGGAAAAACGCGACGTTGACCAGTCCGATCATCGCCGGCACCTCGACCAGTGGTCCGATCACCGCGGCGAATGCCGCCCCAGAATCGATTCCGAAGACCGCAACCGTCACGGCAATGGCCAACTCAAAATTGTTGCTGGCCGCCGTGAAGGCAAGCGTCGCCGTCTTTGAGTAGTCCGCACCGAGCCGCAAGCCCATGAAGAACGACACGAGGAACATCACCACGAAGTAGATCAGCAGCGGGAGCGCGATCCGCATTACGTCCATGGGGATGCGCACGATGACTTCGCCTTTGAGCGAGAACATCACGACGATGGTGAAGAGCAGCGATACCAGCGTGATCGGGCTGATGGCAGGGACAAATCGCTTCTCATACCAATCCCTCCCCTTGGCCTTGAGTAGGACAAACCGCGTCAGCATCCCGGCGAAGAAGGGAATACCCAGATAAACCAGCACGCTCTGAGCAATCGTACCAATGGTGATCCGCGACAGGTCCACAACGCCGAAATGGACGCCAAACAGCGGCGGCAGCAGCTTAATGAAAACGTACGCATAGACCGAATAAAACAACACCTGAAACACCGAGTTGAACGCGACCAGGCCGGCCGCATATTCGGTATCGCCGTTGGCGAGTTCGTTCCAGACGATCACCATGGCGATGCAGCGGGCCAGGCCAATCATGATGAGGCCGATGGCATATTCCGGCCGGTCCGTGAGGAAAGCGAGGGCCAACCCGAACATCAACAGCGGACCGATCACCCAATTCTGGATGAGGGACAGCGCCACTACCCGCGTGTTGCGCAAAATCTCACCCAGCTTTTCGTATTTCACCTTGGCCAACGGCGGGTACATCATCAAAATCAGCCCGACCGCAATAGGAATTGAGGTAGTGCCGACCGACAGTCGCGTGATGCCGCCTGCGACGGACGGAAAGATATAGCCCATCCCGACGCCCGCGAGCATGGCCAGCACGATCCACAACGTCAGGTATCGGTCCAGAAACGACAGCCGACCCGACGCTCCCGGATGGCAGGTAGGTGTTTGACTCACCGGTTAGCCCCTTCTTTTGCGAACACGTTCAGAACGCCGATCTCGTCGACTTTCCGTTTGACCGCCAGGCGATCGAGGGCGTCGAGCCGCAAGCTGGTGAACAGCTTGATTCGGGTTTCGAGCGCTTGAAAGGCATACCGGAAAGCTCGGTTTTTGTCGGCTTCTGTGCCTTCAACCGAGCCGGGGTCCGGTACACCCCAATGAGCGGTTACCGGATTGCCCGGCCAGACCGGGCAGACCTCGGCGGCGGCCTCGTCGCAGACGGTGAAGACGAAATCCATTTCCGGCGCCCCCGGTCTAGCGAATTCGTCCCAGCTCTTGCTGCGCAGCCCGCGCGTATCGAGATGCGCCTTTTCGAGAAGGTCGAGCGCCAAAGGATGCACCGCACCCTTCGGAAAGCTGCCGGCGCTAAATGCCTTGAACCGTCCTTTTCCCCAACGGCCGAGTAGCGCTTCGGCGATGATGCTCCGCGCGGAATTACCAGTGCAGAGAAACAGGACGTTGTAGGTCTTTGCGGTCACAACCGCTCTCAAGCGGGGCAGCAGGACGGGGCGCAGCACGCCTCCGCCGAGGCTGGCTCCGGTGTGAGTTCCGCGAGCGGCAGTTCGCAGCTGCAAGTTGCACGCTGGTTGGCTTCTTTCAGCTTGGCGAGCGATCCCTCACCGTAGACCGTGGCCTCACCGTAGGTGAAGAATGTCTCCCAAGGCACGCCCTGCGGGTCGGCGATCCACTGCTTGTCTGACTGGGCGTAGCAGCAGGTGGCGCCTTTCGCTTCGACAATCGGTCGCTCGGCCCGGCTCAGCCGGTCGTAAACCTCGGCAAGCTCGCCCTCGTCCTCGGCCTGGATACCGAGATGCGAGATGCCGGCGATATGGCCGGGGAGTTGGCTGATCGCGAAGTTGACCCGGGGATCGTCCAGCATCCATTTCGCATAATCGTCCTTGAGCACGGTCGGCTCGACGGCGAACAGGGTCGAGTAGAACCGGACAGACTGGGCCAAGTCGTCAACCGACACGTGGACGTGCAGGCGCTTCATCACTCTCTCCTTTGGTAAAGGTGTTGGCGGGGTTGCAGACCGGCGGGCACACGCCGCGGCCGCAGCAATTCTCAGTCAGATACGCCATCAGTTCGTTCATCGCGCCGTATTCGGCGGAATAGATCAGCTGCCGGCTTAGGCGCCGTTGCGTGATCAAACCGGCATGCACAAGCTGCTGGAGGTGAAACGACAACGACGAGGGCAGCACGGCGAGCTTCTCGGCGATCACGCCCGCCGGCAGCCCCGCTGGCCCGGCGGTCACAAGCAGCCGGAACAATTCAAGCCGCCTTTCCTGGGCCAGCGCGCCCAGCGAGGCGATAACGCGTTTTTGGTCCATCGGACTGGCACAAAAGTTTCATATTTCGACGACATTGGAATGTATTGACTTTAACCCAACCTGTCCAGCACATTTCGCAAAGTGTCGAAATTTCAGATAGCGTGCTGGCGGATAGGATCTGACGCTTTAGCGACGGGAGAACACCCGTTGGACGACGCGGTCTGATCGGCCCGACGCCATTCGAAATCTTGCGCGAACGCTTCGCACGCGGCGAGATCGACCGGGACGAGTACGAAGAAATGCATCGGGTTATCTCGCAGGGCTAGCTAGCTAGGGTTGCGGCTTCGTGCAGGCCAGAAACGCAGTCAGCGCGGCGGGTTTGATTACCGCACCGTCGCACACCATCGAGAGAACCGAGAACGCGATCTCACATAGTGGGCCAGCGTTGTCGGCCAGCGCTACGATAGGACCGCATAGACGTGGGCGTAGTAAACGCTGACGAGCAGAAGCGCCGCGCTGCTGACGATCTGGATCGCCCGGCCAGCGGGCCCAAGCCGGGTGAGGCTGGTCGCCGCACTCCCCGCCACGCCAGCCAGCAGGAACGGTAAGCCCCGCCCGAGACCGAAAATGAAAGCGAGAAGAATCGCCTGCTCGGGTCGCCCGACAACGGCGGCGATTGTCAGCAGAAGCAGAAACGGCGCAACGGATGTGCCGAGGCTGAACACGATCCCGTAAACGAACGAGCCGACGACGCCCGGCCTGCGCCAAGCCGTGAGCCGATCCGCCGGCAGGCGCGGCCACCACCATGCGAGCGCCGCCGCCAGCAACGAAAGGATCGCCATTCCGAGCGCCCAATTACGCCCGAACGACTCGCTCGCCAGCGCCCCGAGCCGACCGGCCAGACCGCCCAAAGCGGTGAGGCTCAGCACGATACCGGCGAAGAACGCGGTCGAGACCTGCAATCCGCCGTAGCGGGCGCGAACCTGGGAGGCCCCAGCCAGCCCCGCGACGCCAATGCCCATCGGCAAGGTGCAGGGGCAAACGGCGCTCGCCAGGATGCCGCCAACGAAGGTGATCCCCAACGCGGCAACCGGGCTGTGTACCAGCCCGGCGCTCAGCGGTTGAAGGAATTGTTCGAGGGTCACGGCGTCTCCATTGGCGTTCCGGCCTTGTAGCCGAGCTTATCAATCGCCGCGACGATCTGCTCGGGCACATGGCCGTCGCCAAAATATGTGACCCTCGCGGAGCGCTTCTCCAAGCTCACTTCGACCCGGAGCACGCCCGCGAGGGATTTGACCGTGTTCTTGATGGTGCCTGCGCACACGAAGCAGGCCATCTCCTCGACCGGGATTTCGACCGTGTGCAGCGACGACTTCGTCTCTGACTGAGCGCCAGTCGGCGCCGCCGCTCCCCGGCGCGCGCCGGATTCGGCGCTCCCAAGAGGACAAGCGGCGGGACTGCGAGGGCGACCAGCGCAGCGCCGGTCGGAAATCTCGAATGCTTCATCGTCCTCGACCTCGCGTCGTCATGCGGGCTGCGGGATCGCACTTTCGATCGGCTGGCCGACGCTCTGGATCGCATCGGTGAACAGGCGCGGTCGGCCCCACAGCGAGTTGAGGAAGATCGCCGTCACGCTGACCGCCATCGCCACCATAGCCCACACCGGGTAGATCAGCCCGGTCGCCGCGACGGGGATGCCGATCCCGTTGAACAGGAAGGCAAGCGTGATGTTCTGGACCATCTTCACATAGCTGAGGTGGCTAATGTCGCGGGCCACCGGCACCGCCGTCAGCCGGTTCGACAGGACGATGATGTCCGCCGCCTCGATGGCGATGTCGGTGCCGCCGCCCATGGCGATGCCAACATCGGCCTGCATCAGAGCGGGCGCATCGTTGATGCCATCGCCGACCATAGCGACCCGCGAGTTCGCTTGGAGCTTGCGGATCATCGCGGCCTTATCTTGCGGCAGCACCCCGGCATGGACTTCCTCGATCCCGGCCTCGCGGGCAATCCGTCGCGCTGCGCGTTCGTTGTCGCCGGTCAGGAGGATGGTTTTGATGCCGCTCTCTCGGAGCGAGGCGACCGCCTGGGTTGCGTCGGAGCGGAGCACATCACCGAGGGCCAGGACGCCCATCGCCCGGCCCTCGCGTGCCACCGCGATCACTGTGCGCCCAGCGACTTCAAGCGCTTCGATCTGGTCATTGAGCCGGGCGAGATCAATACCCCGACCGGCGAGGAAATGAGGGCTTCCGACCACGACTTCCTTGCCGCCGATGCGGGCGAAGACACCCTCGCCGGGATGGGCATCGAACCGCTCGACATCCGGGAGCGCTGCGCCGCGCTCGAATGCCGTCTTCACAACAGCCTGCGCCAACGGATGCTCGGACGATGCCTCGGCGGCAGCGGCGACAGCGAGACGATCGGTCTCGCTGACATCGAGCCCTTCGATCTCGCGCACGGTGGGTCGGCCCTCAGTGAGAGTGCCGGTCTTGTCGAACACGATCTGTTTGACCAGCCGGAAGCCCTGAAACGCCTCGCCTGTCCGCATCAGGATCCCATGCTCGGCTGCCTGACCGGCTCCCCGCACGATGGACAGCGGCGCCGAGATTCCGACCGCGCATGGGTAGCCCATTACGAGCACGCTCAGACCCCCGAATACCGCTCGTTCCACGTCAGTCTGCCCGAGCAGGAGCCACGAACCCAGAAGCCAACCGAGGACGGCCAGCGCCGCGACCGCGAGCACGACCGGCGTGTAGACCCGCAGCACCCGATCCACCAGATGCAGGATGCCCGGTTTGAGCGCCCGAGCGTCTTCCACATGGCGGACGATCTGGTGAAGGAAGCTCTCGTCGCCGACCTTCTCGACCTTGACCAGCAGGGTGCCGGTGCCGTTGATCGAGCCACCGATCACGGCGTCACCTTCGGCTTTGGCGACGGGCAACGACTCGCCGGTCACAAGCGATTGATCCACCCCCGAGTGACCACTGATGACCGCGCCATCCACCGGGATGCGCTCACCGGGGCGAACCCGCACGAGATCGCCGACGACGACCTGTTCGATTGGTAGCTCGACCTCGCCCTCGCCGCGCACAACGCGCGCCGTCTCGGATTGCAGATCGAGAAGCCGCTTCACCGCCTGCGAACTTCGCGTCTTAACCATCAGCGAGAGCCATTCCGAGAAGATATGATAGGTGCCGACCATCACCGAGACGGCGAAGAACTGCGCGGTGGGATAGTCAGCGCGGTCGAGCACGAGGCCGATAACGCCCCCGGCGATTCCAGCGAAGGCCCCAATTTCCAAAAGAACATGCTGGTTCAGTATGCCGCGCCGTAGCGCCTGCACGGCCATATAGAGAATGTGCCGTCCGACACCGAACACGAGCGCCAGCGCGAGCACTCCAACCACCCACGGTGCCGCGCTGGTCAGATGGCCTTGGAGGTTCAGGTAAAGGAGGCTCAGCGCCATGACCGCCAAGCCGCCCGCGCCACCTGCGGCAGCCCACAGGCCCTTCGGCCTCAACACCATGAACACGAGCGCACCAAGGCTCAAGCAAACGATAGCCGGGAGTAGGCCGATCCAGCTTTCTGAGGGATTGGCGATGATCGGTATCGCCGCGACGCTGAGCGCCACCGCGACGACGAAACGGTTTCCTTCGCGGACGAGATCGCGTTCCTCGTCCTCATACGGGCGCAGCTTGCGCGGGTCGTGGATCGTATAGCCGATATCGCGGAGCGTCCCGAGCAGTTCTTCCGGGCGCACCAGCTTCGGGTCGTATTCGACGAGCGCCTGTTCGTGGGTGAGGCTCACCGCGACCTTATCGACCCCCGCCAACGACTAAGCGCCTTCTCGATCGTGCCGGTGCAGAGCGAGCAGTGAAGGCCACCTATGCGAGCGCGGATTTTGCACCGGTCGGGCCGGGTCGCCGGTTCCTCATCCCAAAGCTGGAAGGGACCAGACTCAGTGGTAGCGATGCTCATGACAGCGAGTCCTCCATGGCAACTACGAGCTTGACGGCTGCCGCCCGACGACCCGGAAGCCGGGCATCTCAATCGCCGCGATAAGGCGCGGTTCGTTTATAGCGGTAGGGTCATAGAGAACCCGCACCTTACGATCTGCAAAAGAGACCGTCGCCATCTGCACGCCGGACTGGCGTTCGATCAGTGTCTTTACCGTCGAGGCGCACCCATCGCAGTGCATCCCCTCGACTGTGAATGTCGCGGTCTTCATGCGCGTCTCCGGTGCTCGGTCTGCTTCGACCTGGGTTTGTCGGCTTGCGGGCTGCTGGCGCGGATTGTCAGGGCCTCCATGATCGAGCAGCATTGGAGCACTCCTTGGCCCGGACAGGCTGCGATCAGGGTTTCGAGCGCCGCGTCGATTTCCCGAAGCTGCTCGATTTTGCGGCGAACCTCCTGCTGTTTCGCCATCGCCTGCTGCTGGACAACCGAGCAGTCCGCGCTCGGGTCGGCCCGCAGCGTCACCAGTTCCTTGATCTCGGCCAGCGAGAAGCCGATCTGCTGCGCCTCCTTGATGAACCGGATGCGGGTTATCTGCTCGGGCGAATAGACGCGGTAGCCCTCGCCCTTTGGCGGGCGCTCGATCAGACCTTTCCGCTCGTAGAAACGCACTGTCTCGATATTGACGCCTGCTTCTCGCGCCGCTCTTGCGATGGTGAGTGCTGCCATGTCTGGACCTTCGCGGACCCCTAATGTGGGGTCCGTAGTATAGTCCGGAGTCAAGAGGGGGTTCACGGCCTCGCGCCACCAAATACCTCTTGCGTGGGAATCGAGGTTTCCGAGCAGCAAAGCCGCTGGAAGGCAAGAGAGAATATTGCCCTATTCATCGGAAAGCGGTACGACTATCGAAATATCGAAATGAGCGTCGCGGGGCGCAGTTAAGGGGAGAAGACGATCGCCGACCCCAAACAGGGCGGCGCCCGGCGGCTGACGATGTTCGCCTACGAGAAGGGCCTGATCTGGGGTAACGACAATTACCGGACCAACGGCGCACTCGTGAACATCGCGCTGGCGACCGGCACATCGGTCGGCCGGGCGCGGGTGCGTTCGCATAGGCGGTCATCAGGAGGGCTACGTCAGGCCCGAATACCCTGGCGGAAAGCCGGCGCCTTATGTCGATCAGCTGCTGATCAGCGGCAAAGGCGGCGTCCACCACATCTGGGCGTGCGATAACTTCAAGACCACGTTCAACGCAATGGAGTTCCAGCGCGTCTACAAAAAGCGCACCGACCTCATGAAATACCCAATGAACGATGTGGCGTATGGCGATCGCGACCCAATGGTCGATGCGATCATGGGCGCGATCCGGCAGGGCGGTCTCTTCGCCGTTGATATCGATATTGTGCCAACGAAAATCGGCGAGGATTGCCACCTGATCCTCCCTGCGGCGACGCCGGGGGAGATGAACCTCACCTCCATGAACGGGGAGCGGCGGATGCGGCTGACCGAGCGCTATATGGATCCACCGGGCAGTTCGAAGCCCGACTGCCTAATCGTCGCCGGGCTCGCCCAAGCGCTCGAAAAATCATGGCGCAGCGCGGGTAAGAACGACATCGTAGACAAGTTCAAGGGCTACGACTGGAAAACCGAGAAGACGCCTTCATGGACGGCTATCATCAACTCGCCGAGGGCGGAGCCTTCGTAACCTATGACCGCCTACGCGCGATGGGGACGAACGGTTTCGAGGAGCCCGCTATCGACTTCAAGGATGGCAAGATCGTCGGGACAAAGCGTCTGTCTCTATGCCGACGGCAAATTCGGTAAATCGGGCAAGGCCCGGTTCATGGCGACGCAATGGCGAGGACTCGAAGCGCCCGGCAAACAACAAGAAAAGGAAAAATTCGCGTATCTCATCAACAACGGGCGGGCCAATCACGTCTGGCAGTCAATCTACCTCGACCAATACAACGATTTTGTGATGGATCACTGGCCGTTTCCGTTTCTCGCCGGCTGACCTTCAAGTCCCAGGAATACGTTTCAGGCTGACCCGCGGACGGCGGGGCGCCCGAGGCGAGCCGATTTGGGCCGCCTCTGATCCTCAGATCTCGCGCAGCTCGCCGCGGCGAATTAGCCGCACGAGTTCGTTCCATTCGGCATGAGACAGCTGCACGGTGTTTGCGTCCTCCCCGATTGTTACGCCTTCGTCGGTGATCACGACTTCGGGGCACGCCTCGCAAAGCCGGGCATAGGCTGAATTTCTTTGGTTCCATTTTAACGGGCTCCCTCACTTGTGCGTCCACACCTTCACAGCGGACAACACTAAGATTATGGCGAGTAGAGGGAGGAGGACAGCGTTCGGAACGAAACCGAGCAGCCGCCCGCCGACGAAACTGCCGAAGATGGAGCCAGCCGCCATCACCAGAACAAAGCGGCGGTTTTCGCCAAGAACGACAAAACTGCGATACCGGCTGTAGCGCGCAAAGCCAACAAGCATCGTCGGCAAACTCACGGCGAGCGATACGCTGCCCGCGAGTTTAATATCAGCACCGAACAGCAGAATGAGTGTCGGGATGAGCAGTTCGCCGCCTGCCACCCCAAGCAGCGCGGCGACGATGCCAATGATAAACCCGGCAGCGACACCCGATGCCATTTGCGCCGCGCCGGTCAGTATGGCCCTTGATGCCGTCGCATCGTGCCCGAGCACCAGCACAACAGCGATGCAAAGAAGCAGGATGGCAATGATGCCATAGAGCATATGTGACGCGAGGCGCGTTGCCCAGCTTGCCCCACACCATGCGCCCGGTAGACTGCCGGCGAGCAGGTTGACAATGATCGGCCAATTCGCAGCGACACTTGCAACGGGGACGGCCGCCGCGCGGAACGGTATCGCTGAAGCGACGACGACGAGGCTCATTCCTTTGTTGAGGATCACCGCTTGCAGCGCCGCAAACCGAAACACGCCGATCAGCAGCGGCAACCGAAACTCCGCACCGCCCAAGCCCATCAGACCGCCGAGCGCGCCGACGATCGCGCCGCCTCCGAAGGCCGCCGCCGTGCTGCGTCGAGCTTCCTCGCGGATCAGCACCGGTGCGGTTAATCGATTGCTCATGGTCGGCTCGCACGCTATGGCAACTAGGCTATAGCGCACGATAGCGGTTATGACATTTGGACCATAGCGAAACTTTTAGACCTTGGGCCCGGCGTCCGGAATTGCGCGCCGCGCAAGCGCCGCGAGATCATCGACGGCATTGGCCGCGGCCCGGTCGAGGATGCGGTTATAGCGTTCAAGCACTTCGGCACCGAACGGCGTCAGGCTTGCGCCGCCGCCGCCGGCTCCCCCCGGCGCGGCTGTCACGACCGGCTCGGTGAATGCCCGATTGATGCTGTCGAGCAGCACCCACGCCCGCTTATACGACATGCCCATGTCGCGTGCGGCGGCTGAGATCGACCCGGTGTCGCGGATGCTTTCGAGCAGCTTGGCCTTGCCGGGGCCGATCCGTGCCCCGGACTCAAAAACGATGCTGACCCTCACCCGCGCCATACTCCACTGTGCCACGAGCGGCCGCAGTTTTCGAGGCCTCGGCGGACAGCAGGACAGAAGCAGAATTCCATGCTTTTCGCCTACCTAACCAGGGCGATCTGGCCTCGAAGGGCGTCAATGAGCTCATCATCCCGAATTACAGGCAGACTTGGGCGAGTATCCGAAAAATCGCCGACGCGCCCAAAGTCACCCGCGGCTGACGTTCAAGTCTCAGGAATATGGATCCAGCTGACCTCGGAAGATCGATTTGGCCAACAGTGCGGTGGCGTTTCCAGTCGCGATAGTCCGGGAGCGAGTACATATTCCTCACCGATCGGCGGTCGCGATGTCACAAAAGTGCAATAAAACTGTTATAAAAGTTGTGAGAGCCGAGCTTAAGAAGCTTGTGGCCTGAGAGGCTCGCCTACCTACCGATGGAGCAGACCGTGAAAGTTTTCCGCATCGCATCCCTTGCGGTGTTCGTTGCCGCCGCGATCGGCTTTGCTGTGCAGGCTGCCGAAATATCCGGTGCCGGCGCGACTTTTCCTTATCCGATCTATGCCAAATGGGCGGAAGCCTACGCGGCAAAGACCGGATTGAAGATGAACTACCAATCGATCGGTTCGGGTGGCGGCATCGCCCAGATCAAGGCCAAGACGGTCGATTTCGGTGCTTCGGACATGCCGTTGAAACCGGAGGAGCTCGAGAAGGCCGGTCTTATCCAGTTTCCGCCAGTCATCGGCGGCGAAGTGATGGTGGTGAACCTGCCCGGCATCGCGGCAGGGCAGATGACGCTCGACGGCCCGACGATCGCCAATATCTATATGGGGAAAATCACCAAATGGAATGACCCTGCTATCGCCAAGCTCAATCCCGGTCTGAAATTGCCCGACACCGCCATCGCGGTTGTCCACCGTTCCGACGGCTCTGGAACCACCTTTATCTTTGCCGACTATCTGTCGAAAGTCAGCCCGGAATGGAAGGACAAGGTCGGCGAGGGAACATCTATCGAATGGCCGGTGGGGCTCGGCGGCAAGGGTAATGAAGGTGTCGCAGCACTGGTCTCGCGTACGGCGGGCGCCATCGGGTATGTCGAATATGCCTATGCGCTGCAAAACAAGATGGTCCACACCAAGCTGATCAACCGTGACGGCGTGACCTTGGAACCGGGGAGCAAGGTCTTCCAGGCCGCCGCCGCCAATGCGGACTGGAAGAGCGCGCCAGGCGCCTACCTCATTCTTACTGATCAGTCCGGCAAGGACAGCTGGCCGATTACCGGCGCGACCTTCATTCTGATGCATAAGAAGCAGGACCATCCCGAGCGAGCGAAAGAGGTGCTCACCTTCTTTGACTGGGCCTACAAGAATGGCGGGCAGCTGGCGGAATCGCTCGACTACATCCCGATGCCTTCAAACGCGGTCGCGATTTTCGAAGATAGCTGGAAGCAGATCGTCGGCCCCGACGGCAAACCGGTCTGGGACGGGCACTCATCTTGATGCCGGTGGCCACCGGGAGGCCTCGAAGCCTCCCGATCCTGCTTCGTAGCGATTCAAGGACGGACCGTGGCAGCTGATATCGCGCTCGTCGGGCGATCGGCGGCGCAACGCGGGCGCGCCGGTGCGATGGGCGATTTAGTATTTCGCGCGCTGACCTTTCTGTTCGCGCTGCTCGTCCTGCTGATTCTCGGTGGGGTCATTGTCGCATTGGTCGAGGGCGCGCTTCCCGCGTTGCGGACTTTCGGAATCGCGTTCCTATTCTCCGATGTCTGGAACCCGGTGACCGAGAAGTTCGGAGCATTGGCGCCGATCTACGGGACCCTTGTTACCTCCGCAATTGCTATGCTGGTCGGTATCCCGGTCGCCTTCGGGGTGGCGGTGTTCATCACCGAAATCTGCCCGATCTGGCTAAAACGGCCGCTCGCGACGATGATCGAGCTGTTGGCCGCGATCCCGAGCATCATCTATGGCATCTGGGGGCTTTTTGTATTCGCGCCGTTTGTCCAGCAATACATCCAGCCGAGTCTGATCGCCTCGCTCGGCCAAATTCCCGGATTTGGCGCGCTGTTTGCCGGCCCGCCGCTCGGCATCGGCGTACTGACTGCAGGCTTTATATTGGCGATCATGGTTCTGCCGTTTATTTCGTCGATCATGCGGGACGTTTTCGAGACCGTGCCAGCGATCCTCAAGGAGAGCGCCTACGGCCTCGGCGCCACCCGCAGCGAGGTCGTTAGGCAGATTGTCCTGCCCTATACACGCATCGGCGTCGTCGGCGGCATCATGCTCGGCCTCGGCCGCGCGCTCGGCGAGACAATGGCGGTCACCTTTGTTATCGGCAACGCGCATCGCATCAGCGTCTCGATCCTGCAGCCGGGGACGACGATTTCGGCTTCGCTCGCAAACGAATTCACCGAGGCCGTCGGCGATCTCTATCTGTCGTCACTGATTGCGCTCGGGTTTATCCTGTTCGTGATCACCTTTATAGTCCTGGCGATCGCGAAACTGATGTTGCTGCGGCTACAACAGCGGGCGGGGGGCTGAGCCGATGAGCACCTACGCCCGGCGCCGTATCGCTAATGGCGTGGTGACGTGTCTATCGATCGGGGCGACGGCGTTTGGGTTGTTGTGGCTCGTTCTCGTGCTGTGGACCCTGATCGAGAATGGTATCGCCGCGATCACCCCGGGATTGTTCAGCCAGATGACGCCGCCGCCGGGTAGCGCTGGCGGCCTCCTGAATGCGATTTTCGGCAGCGTCGCGATGACCTTGATTGCCACCCTGGTCGGGACGCCGACCGGGATCCTCGCCGGCACCTTTCTCGCCGAGTACAGCCGCGGCAGCCGCTTCGGCGAAGTGGTGCGGTTTATCAACGACATCCTGTTGAGCGCGCCGTCGATCATCGTCGGGCTCTTCGTCTACGAGGTCATGGTCGTCCGGATGGGGCATTTTTCGGCCTGGGCCGGGGCGATGGCGTTGGCGATTATCGTCATTCCTGTCGTCGTGCGAACGACCGAGGATATGCTGAACCTGGTGCCAAACGCGCTGCGCGAGGCAGCAGCGGCGCTCGGCTCGCCGAAGTGGAAGGTGATCGTCATGGTCTCCTACCGCGCGGCGATCCAAGGAATGGTGACCGGCGTCATGCTCGCCGTCGCGCGGATCGCCGGCGAGACGGCGCCGCTGCTCTTTACCGCGCTCAACAACCAATTCTGGAGCACAAACCTGAATGCGCCGATGGCCAATCTGCCGGTTGTCATCTTCCAGTTCGCGATGAGCCCTTACGCCGACTGGCAGGTACTTGCCTGGGGCGGAGCGCTGCTGATTACGTTCACAGTGCTCTGCCTCAACATCGGCGCTCGGGCTCTTGCCTCCTGGAGCACGTTCAAACAATGAGCCCGCCCCAGGTTGCTGCACGTCTCGCGATGCCGCTCGTCCCGTCTAACCCCGGCGTCCGGGAACCGGAGTTGATGCCGCGACAAAAGGCTCTGATACGCAACGTCAATTTCTTTTACGACCGCTTCCAAGCTTTGAAGAACATCAGCTTGCCGCTCCACGACAAGCGGGTGACGGCCTTTATTGGCCCGTCCGGCTGCGGCAAATCGACCTTGCTGCGCATTCTGAACCGGATGTATGAGCTTTATCCCGGCCAACGGGCGACCGGCGAAGTGCTGGTTGACGGCGAGAACATCCTGGCGCCGGGATTGGATCTAAATCTGTTGCGCGCGAAAATTGGGATGGTGTTTCAGAAGCCGACGCCCTTTCCAATGTCGATCTACGACAATATCGCCTTCGGCATCCGGCTTTATGTGCGGTTGGCACGGTCCGAGCTTGACGACCGGATCGAAGCGGCATTGCGCCGCGCAGCACTATGGGACGAGGTCAAGGATAAGCTCCGACAAAGCGGGCTCGGTCTGTCCGGCGGACAGCAGCAGCGTCTATGCATCGCGCGGGCGGTCGCAGTTGAGCCGGAGATCCTGCTGCTCGACGAACCCGCATCGGCCCTGGATCCACTGTCGACCCAGCGCATCGAGGAGCTGATCGCCGAGCTGAAGGACGACTACTGCATTGCCATCGTCACCCACAACATGCAGCAGGCGGCTCGCAGTTCCGACTACACGGCGTTTATGTATCTCGGCGAGGTGATCGAGTTCGACGAGACCGAACGCATCTTTACCCATCCGGCGCAGAAGCAGACCGAAGACTATATCACCGGCCGGTTCGGCTGAGCCGAGGGCGGCGGAGAATTCGACCAATGGCGTCCGAGCATATCGTCAAGAGCTACGACGAAGAGCTGCGCAGGCTCAGCAATACGATCACCGAGATGGGGGGCCTTGCCGAGAGCCAGCTCGCCGGTGCAATTGATGCCGTCGTCAAGCGCGACAGCGAGCTAGCGGGCAATGTCGTCGAAGGCGACGCCAAGGTCGACCAGCTGCAGCACGATCTCGACAACCTGGCAGTGCGGCTGCTCGCATTGCGCCAGCCGATGGCACGCGACCTGCGCGAGGTCTTCGCCGCATTGAAGATCGGGAGCGATCTAGAACGCATTTGCGATTATGCGGCCAATGTCGCCAAGCGCTCGATCGCCCTCAATCAGTCGCCGCCCGTGCGGCCGGTCTACGCGTTGCCGCGCATGGCCCATTTGGCGGAATTGCTGGTCAAGGACATCATCGATGCCTATGTTGCCCGCGACGCCGACAAGGCATATGCAGTATGGATACGCGATGCCGAGCTCGACGAAATGTATTCGAGCCTGTTCCGCGAGCTTTTGACCTACATGATGGAGGATCCGCGCAACATCAGCGCCTGCACTCATCTGTTGTTCATGGCCAAGAACATCGAGCGAATCGGTGACCACGCGACAAATATCGCCGAGGATTTGTACTACCTTGTGCACGGCACACGCATCGCCGAGGCACGTCCGAAGGGTGACCTGTCGAGCCTCGAAATCGTCACTCCGCGGCGGGGCACAGAATGACCAAACCCACCGTCCTGATTGTCGAGGACGAGGCGCCGCTCGTCACGATGTTGCGCTACAACCTCGAAAAGGAGGGTTTCCAAGTCTGCGAGGCCGGTGACGGCGAAGAGGCGCTCGTACAAATCGCCGAGCGCAAGCCCGATATCGTGCTGCTCGATTGGATGCTGCCGCTCGTC
>Ga0306920_100005662_pt1 | contig 16186 bp, 17 predicted proteins | sample flu12Cox44000170_FD_204666 | JGI IMG/M metagenome (GOLD analysis project Ga0306920, IMG submission 204666) | Lab enrichment of tropical soil microbial communities from Luquillo Experimental Forest, Puerto Rico - flux4day.12C.oxic.44.000.170 (v2)... | ecosystem: Environmental > Terrestrial >... | reverse complement strand
CCGGCCCTCGAACCGGAAGCGGACGCCGGGCGTCAGCGCGGTGGCGCCGAGGGGAACGACGCTCACCAGCGTCCACCACTGCGACCACGTCGACAGGTCGGTCAGCGCCTCCCACACCTGTGCCGGCGGTGCGGGGACGAGGGCCTCGTCGCGGCAGTACTGGTCCGCAGCCTCCACGGCCCCAACCTACCGGCGGGCCGGTGGGGCGCGTCTACCGGAGGGCGTCGGTGCGGAGCGGGACGGGCCCCGAGGCGGCGGGAACGGGGGCCGGCGTGGGGACGGGGACCGGCGTGGGGACGGAACCGGGCGCCGGGGCCAGGCGGGGGCGGCGGGCCCAGCCGGCCCGGGCGGCGGCCTCGACGGCGACGGCGACGGGCAGGAGGGCGGCGGCCACGATGCCGTCGAGCCACCAGTGGTTGGCCGTGGCCACCACCGCGATCACCGTGAGCACGGGGTGGGCCAGCACCAGCCACCGCCAGCGGCTGGTGCTCACGAGGATGACCACGACGGCGATGAAGACCGCCCACCCGACGTGGACCGACGGCATGGCCGCCAGCTGGGGGGCGATCTTGAGGCCGCCGGTGCCGTACACCGACTGCCCGTACCGCACGGCGGTGTCGACGAAGCCGAGCCCGGGCAGCAGGCGCGGCGGCGCCACCGGCACCATCTGGATCAGGAGGCAGGCGCCGGTGAGGATGGCGCCGACGTTGCGCCACCGGCCGTAGACGTCAACGTGCCGGAAGAACAGCCAGAAGAGGAACACGATCAACGCGGGTACGTGCACCACGGCGTAGAAGCCATTGATCGCCTGCACCCACAGCGGATGGGGCAGCACCAGGTGCTGGACGGAAACCTCGCTCGGGAGGTGCAGGTCCCGCTCCACCCGCCACACCCACCGCCCGTGAGCGGCGGCACCGGACGAGCTCGTGACGGCGTAGTCGGCGGCCTTCATCCAGAACGCGTACAGCGTGAGCACGATCGCCGCCTCCCACGCCAGTGCCGCCGCCAGACCGCCCCGGCCAGTCGATGAGGGGGCGCGCACGCGCCGGGCGGTCAGGGTGAAACTCGCCAGGCACAAGGCGATGACGGCGGCCGCGCTCCACGACAGCAACATGCGGGAAGGACCGTAGTCGGGATCGGGTCCTTGCCCGGGAGCGGGAGGGTCCGGTAGAACTCGCTCCCTCCATGGCCCATGTGCTGTTCCTGTGCACGGGAAACGCCGCCCGCTCGGTCATCGCCGGAGCGGCGCTGCGGGCCCGCCTGCCCGACCTCGAGATCGAGACGGCCGGCACGCTGGCCATCGACGGGCAGCCGATGAGCTGGCGCACGCGTGCCGCCCTCGAGCACGTCGGCCTCGAAGCGCCCGCCCACCGCAGCCGGCAGGCGACCGCGCTGGACGTGGAGCGGGCCCAGCTCGTCATCGGCCTCGCCCCCGAGCACGTCCTGTGGACACGCCGCGAGTGCCCGACCGCCGCCGGGCGGACGGCGACGCTGAAGCGGTTGAGCCGCGATCTGCCCGACGCGGCCGGCGTCACCCTGGCGGAGCGGGTGACGGCCCTGGGCCTGGCCGACGTCGCCCTCGAACCCTGGGAGGACGTCGACGACCCCGGCGGCGGTGACGCGCCGCAGTTCGTGGCGTGCGCCGAGGAGGTGGTCGAGCTGGTGGACCGCCTGGCCACCACCCTGTCGTCGCTCGACTGACCTCGGTTCAGACGCGCACGGATGCCGTCGCGGTCAGCACGACGGCACCGTCCTGGTTGGTCGTCGAGACGCTGACGTGGGCGACACCGTCGTCGCCGACGGACATGACGGTGGCGGTGGCGGTCAGGCGGTCACCGGGCCACACCTGCGACACGAACCGGGCGCCGTAGGACACGAGCGCCTCGACGCCGAACCAGTCGGTGAGCACGCGGCCGGTCATCCCCATCGTCAGCATGCCGTGGGCGAACAGCGACGGGTAGCCCGCCACCTCGACGGCGAAGCGCTCGTCGGAGTGCAGCGGGTTGTAGTCGCCGGATGCACCGGCGTACTGCACCAGCTGGGTCCGGGTGAGGTCCTCGGTGAGGACGAGCTCGCGCGTGTCGCCCACGTTCACTGCTCGACCACCTTCTCGGTGCGCACGCCCACGGTGCGGGCGGTCACGACCAGCTCGCCGGCCTCGTCGCGGTACTCGGTGATCAATTCGTTGAACACGAGCTTGCCGCCCCTCCGTCCCTGCTTCTCCCACGTCTCACCCGGGCGGGTCGCGGCGCTCAGCACGTCACCGGACCGCAGCGGGCGGTGGTAGGTGTAGTGCTGCTCGGCGTGGAGGCCGGTCCCGCCACCTCCGCCCCCCGACGCCGGTCCCGCCGAGCGGCCCGTCGCTTGACGACCGGACCCGAACCATGCTTCGCCGATACGCGGCCGCAGCGGGTAGTCCGGGTCGTACTGAGCGCTGGCCTGGACGAACGTGGGCGGGGCCGGGACGGGATCGCCACCCGTCAGCGCGCCGAAGTACGCCGGGTTGGCGTCCCCGATCGCCCGGGCGAACAACATGATGTGCCCCGCCTCGATGGGGAACCGTTGGATGGCCAACCGGAGCCTCCTCTCGACGCCGGCCCCGCGCCGGCGACGGGCCCAGGTTGGCAGAACTACGTTCCCGGTGTGGAAGCAACCGCGCTCGGCGGGATCTCGGTCGTCGACTTCTCGGAGACCTTCGCCGGCGCGGTCGCCACCCAGCTGCTGGCCGACTTCGGCGCCGACGTGGTCGTCGTCGAACCGCCCCGCGGCAGCCGGCTCCGCCGCCAGCCGGCGTGGCCGGCCTGGGGACGCGGCAAGCGCAGTGCCGTGCTCGATCTCCACGATCCCGCCCAGCGGGGCGCCGCCCAGGGGCTGGCCGGCGGCGCCGACGTGGTGATCGAGACGTGGCGGCCCGGCGTCGCGGAACGCCTCGGCCTCTCCTACGACGCGCTGGCGGCGGTCAACCCCCGCCTCGTGCACGCCTCCATCACCGCCTTCGGGCGCGACGGGCCACTGGCGGGGATCCCCGGCTATGAGGCGCTGGTCATGGCCAAGGCGGGCGGGTTGGACTCGTGGGGCGGGATGACGCCCCGGCCCGGCCCGGCGTTCGTGTCGACGCCGTTCTGCTCCTGGGGTGCCTCGCAGGTGCTCCTGCACGGTGTGCTCGCCGCCCTGTTCGAACGCGAGACGAGTGGGTGCGGGCAACGGGTCGAGACCTCGTTGCTCCACGCGCTGGGCGTGTACGACTGCTGGAACTGGCTGCTGCGGCTGCTGGCGGCCCGCTATCCCGACGCCTTCCGGTCCGCCGCGCCCGTGTCACGCGAGGGGATCCCCAACTCCCCGCTCATCTTCCGCCTGCTGGTGGGCATGTCGGCCGACGGGCGGTGGATGCAGTTCTCCCAGACGACCGACCGGCTGTGGCAGGCGTTCCTGCGCGCCGTCGGCCAGGAGGAGCTGCTCCAGTGGCCCGGGATCATCGAGGAGTGGGAACCCGCACGGCGCAGCGAGTTCTGGGACCGCCTCCTGGTGGCGGTGCAGACCCGGACCCACGCCGAGTGGAGTGACGTCTTCGACCGTGACGCCGACGTCTGGGCCGAGGTGTTCCGCCACGGGACCGAGCTGATGCACCATCCCCAGATCACGCACGACGGCCAGACGCTGCGCCTGCACGACCCCGTCGCCGGCGACGTCCACCAGCCCGGCCCGATGGTGCGCATGACGGCCACCCCGGCCCGGCCCGTGCGGGGTGCTCCCCCCCTCGGCCGCGACACCGACGCCGTGCTCGCCGATCGAACTCCGCCACTCCCCGCCCCGCCGGCCGGTGGGCCGGTGTCCCACCGCTCGGGCACGCCCCTCGCCGGCGTCACCGTGCTCGAGCTGGCCACGTTCTTCGCGGCACCCTACGGCGCCACCCTGCTGTGTGACCTCGGGGCGCGCGTGATCAAGATCGAGCAGCTCGACGGGGATCCGGTCCGCAACCTCGTGCCCTTCCCCGAGGTCACCGGCATCAAGGTCCTCCAGGGCAAGGAGAGCATCGCCGTCGACGTCACCACGGACGACGGCCGGTCCATCGTGCACGACCTGGCCCGGCGCGCCGACGCCGTGCTGCAGTCGTTCCGGGCCGGCGTGGCGGAGCGGTTCGGGTTCGACGCCGCGTCGCTCCTCGCCGTCAACCCCGACCTCGTCTATCTCAACGCCCCCGGGTACGGGACCGGGGGCCCGTGCGGCCGCCGGCCCGCGTTCGCACCCACCATCGGCGCCGGATCGGGGCTGGCCATGCGCAACCTCGGTCCGTCGGTGCCCGAGGAGCCCGGCCTCGACCTGGCCGCGATCAGAGTCCAGTCGATGCGCATCAGCGGCGCGGCGATGGGCTACGCCAACGCCGACGGCTGCAGCGCGCTGGGCGTGGCGACCGCCTTGCTCCTCGGGCTCGTGGCCCGCCGGCGCGGCGCACCCGGGCAGGAAATGCTGACGACCATGCTGTCCACGCTGGCCCACACGCTCTCGGAGGACATGGTCGAGTACGACGGGCGGTCGCCGGCGCCGGCCCCCGATCCCGAGCTGTACGGGATCCACGCCCGCTACCGGCTGTACGAGACCGGGGACGGCTGGGTCTTCCTGGCTGCGCCCCGGGATGACGAGTGGGCGCGTCTGCACCATGCCCTCGGGCCGTGGGGCGACCTGCCCGACGCGCCCGGATCGGTCAGCGACGCCGTCCTCGCCACACGGCTGGGCGCCGTCTTCCGGTGCCGCGCCGCGGCGGAGTGGGAGGACGAGCTGACCTCGGCCGGGGTCGGGTGCGTGGCCGTGGCACCGTCGCCGGTCGAGGACCGGCTCATGACCGAGGGCGGGATCGGTCCCGCGACCGGCCTGGTGACCGAGGTCGAACACCCGGTCATCGGCCGCCACACCCGCATCGTGTCCCCCGTGCGCTTCTCGCGCTCGACCACCGTGGCGGCACCGGCGTGCCTCGTCGGCCAGCAGACCGACGCCGTGCTCAAGGAGCTCGGCTACGGAGACGACCGCATCGCCGCGCTGCGCGCCGGCGGGATCATCGGGTGACGGCGTTGCCGGCGCCGGCGGGTGCAGGATCGCCCGGTGCCGGCGGTGCCGTTGCGTCGCCGGCCGGGTCATCGGGGGACGGCGTTACAGTCGGCGACGTGACGATCCCCGGCCGGCCGTGAAGGGCATCGCCTTCGCAACGCTCGACGAGGCGACCGTGGTCGCCGGGTACGCGGCCCCCACCTGCTCGCTGATCGAGGGCTCGGCGTCGAGCTCGCTGGTGTGCTTCGACGGCTTCGGCCTGTGGGCGCTGCGCGCCCGACTCGGTCCCGGCTCGACGCTGGCATGGAGCGCGCCGCACGGTGACGAGGCCGTCTACGTGGCCGAGGGCTCGATCGCCGCCGGCGACCGCGTCTGCCCCGCAGGAGGCGCGGTCGTGGTCGAGGCCGGCACCGACGCGCGCGTGACCGCGGCCGACGGAGCCTCCGTCCTCCACTTCGGGCCGTGGGACGCGGAGCCCCCGGGTGACGGCCGGTACGGGCCTCCCGCCCCCGGCCCGCGCCAAGTCCACGTCATCGGCCCGGGCGGGACCTACGCCGCCGTCGAACCCGGACGCGACACGCGCATGTTCGTCGATTCGAGCTGCGACACCTGCCGGATCACGTTGTTCTTCACCGGGCGCGACAGCGAATACGTCTCGTCGCGACACAGCCACTCGGCCGACGAGCTCATGGTCCTGGTCGGGGGGGAGGTCCGGTTCGGCAGCCGCAGGCTACAGGCCGGCGACGCGGTTGCCGTCGCCGGCGGGTACCGCTACGGCTTCCGCAGCGGGCCGAAGGGCTTCGCCTTCCTCAACTACCGCCGGGACGCCTCGGAGCAGACCATCGACGGCGACGTGGCCCGGCCCGAGGGGGGTGCCGCCCACGGCCTCACCCTGGTCAACGACATCCGCTGAGGAGCCCGCCGTGAGCCATCCGTACCGCCTGATCTCCGCCGACACCCACGTCAACGAGCCGCCCGACCTGTGGACATCGCGGGTCGCGGCACGGTTCAGGGACCGGGTGCCGCGCATCGAACGCTACGACGAGGGCGACGCGTGGGTCATCGAGGGGGTCTCCGACCCCATCAACTTCGGCATGAACGCGTGCGCCGGCCTCGACCCGGCCGAGCGACGGGGCTGGGTGCGGTTCGAGGACATCCGCGCCGGCGGCTACGACCCGGCGGCGAGGCTGGCCGAGATGGACAAGGACGGCGTGGACGCCGAGGTGGTGTACCCGACCCCGCGCCTGTCGCAGGGCGTCGCCGCCAACCCCGACGTGGAGCTGCACCACGCCATGGTCGCCGCCTACAACGACTGGCTCACCGAGTACGTCGGCCACGCACCGGCCCGCTTCGGCGGTCTGGCCATGATCCCGAACCGGGGGGTGGACCGTGCCGTGGCCGAGATCGACCGGGTGTGGGGCCGGCCCGGCATCCGGGGCTACCTCATGACCGCCTACCCCAACGGCAGCCTGGAGCCGGTGCCCGAGGACGACAAAGTCTGGGGTGCCCTGACCGAACGCGGTGCGTGCCTCAACGTCCACGTCAGCCTGACGCTGTCGATGCCGGCCGCCCACCGGTCGCCGCTGCCGGGCTACGGGCGGTTCTTCGACGCACCGAACCGGATCGTGCAGTTCATCTTCGCCGGCGTGTTCGACCGCTTCCCGGAACTGCAGCTGGTCTTCGCCGAGGTCGACAGCGGATGGGTCCCGTACTTCAAGGAGCAGATCGACGGGAACTACCTCCGGCTGCGCCCGACCAGCGACTTCACGATCCACGACCTGCCCAGCGCGTACGTGGACCGCCACGTGTCGACGAGCTTCATCAACGACGCCTTCGGCGTCCGGTGCCGCCACGACATCGGGGTCGAGCGGATGCTGTGGTCGAGCGACTATCCGCACATCAGCGCCAACTGGCCCAACACCCGTCTGCTGCTGCAGGCCACGTTCTCCGGCGTGCCACCGGAGGAGGCGTACGCGATGCAGGCCGGCAACGCCGCCCGCCTGTACGGGTTCTGATGGCCGGGGGTGCCGACCGGGCGACCCTGCCGGCGGCGTCCGTCACGTGATCGGACGGCTAACCGGCCAGCCCGTCCTGCGCACCGAGGACGCCCGCCTCCTGACGGGCCGGGGCTGCTACGTCGACGACGTCGCCGTTCCGGGTCTGCTGCACGCCGCCTTCGTGCGCAGCCCGCACGCCCATGCGCGGATCGCCCGCGTCGATGTGGGGCCGGCGCGCCTCATCCCCGGCGTGGTCTCCGTGTACGCCGACGCCGAGCTACGTGCCCTGGCGGCCGACATCGAGCCGACGCAGATGACCGACCTGATCGCGCCGACGTTCGCGGTGCTGGCCCGCGACAAGGTCCGCATGGTCGGCGATCCCGTCGCCATGGTCGTCGCCGAATCCCGCTACCTGGCCGAGGACGCCTGCGACGCGGTGGTGGTCGACTACGAACCGTTGCCGCCCGTGGTGGACGCGGAGGCGGCGATGGCGGCGGACGCTCCGCTGGTGTTCGACGAAGCTGGCACCAACGTGGTCCACCGCCGCACCACCCTCTACGGCGAACCGGACCGTTGCTTCGCCGACGCCGTCCACCTCATCACCGAGCGATTCGTGCAGCACCGCCACGCCAACGTGCCCATGGAAGGACACGGCGGCCTCGCCGACTACCAGCCGGCGACGGGTGAGCTGACGTACCACGCGTCGCACCAGAACCCGCACGCCCTGCGCGTCCACCTCGCCCGCCTGCTGGGCCACCCCGCCCACCTCGTGCGCGTCCGGTGCGGCGACATCGGCGGGGCGTTCGGCCAGAAGGGCCACCTGGGCCGGGAGGACATCGCCGTGTGCGCCGCGGCCAGAGACCTCGGCCGACCGGTCAAGTGGGTCGAGGACCGCAACGAGAACCTGGTCGCCGGCGGGCAGGCGCGCGAGGAGACCCTCGACGTCCGCGTCGCCGCCGACGCCGACGGTCGTCTCCTCGCCCTCGACGTGCGCATGACGCTCGACCAGGGGTCCTACCCCATGGTCGGCTTCGCCAGCGCCGGATACACCAACCTCGTCCGCGCCCTGATCCCTGCCGCCTACCGGCTCGACCACCTGCGTTTCGAGGCGGTGGTCGTCGCCACGACCAAGGCCACCTACGTGCCCTACCGGGGCCCCTGGGAGGCCGAGACGTGGGCGCGCGAGCGGGTGCTCGACGTGCTGGCCCGGCACGTGGGCCTCGACCCCGTCGAGCTGCGGCGCCGCAACCTCATCGGTCCGTCCGAGCAACCCACCACGATGTGCACCGGCCCGGTGCTGGTCGGCATCACCCAGCGCGACACGCTCGAACGCGCCGTCTCGACGATCGGCTACGACGCCTTCCGGGCACAGCAGACGGTCGCGCGTGCCGAGGGCCGGTACTACGGCATCGGCGTGGCCAACTACGTGGAGCCGGCTCCCCTCCCGCCGAGCGTGGCCGCGGCGATGGCGGGGACGGCGGCGCCGCGCACGGTGCAGCAGGCGCGGATCCGGCTGGAGCCGGACGGGACGGTGACGGTGTTCACCAGCCAGCAGCCCCACGGGCAGGGACACGAGACGACGCTCGCCCAGCTGGTCGCCGACGAGCTCGGCGTCCCGCTCCCACGGGTGCACGTGGCGTCGGGTGACACGCGCGACACACCGTTCAACATGGTGGGGACGGGCGGCAGCCGGGCGGCCACGCTGGCGAGCGGCGCGGTCATCGGCGCGGCGCGGGAGCTTCGCCAGGCGATGCTCGACGTCGCGTCCCGCCTGGTCGAGATCGACCCCGCCGACCTCACGTGGGAGGCCGGCGCGGCCGTCGCGCGCGGTGCACCGTCGGTGTCGGCCGACATGGCGCGCATCGCCCACGCCGCCTACCACCGCCCAGCCATCGCCTTCGAGGACGGCGCACCCGGGCTGGAGGTGGCGCACGCCTACGGGTCCGGGGAGGGGACGTGGTCACAGGCCACCCACTGCTGCACCGTCGAGGTCGACGTGTCGACGGGTCGGGTGTCCGTGTTGCGCTATGTGGTGGTGGAGGACTGCGGGGCCATCATCAACCCGGCGATCGTGGACGGCCAGGTCGCCGGCGGGGTCGTGCAGGGCATCGGCGCCGTGCTGCTCGAGCGGTCGGCCTACGCCGCCGACGGCCAGTTCCGCAGCGGCACGCTCATGGACTACCTGCTGCCGACCAGCACGGACGTGCCGGTGATCGAGATCCACCATCTCGAGTCTCCGCCCCGTGACGACGTGCCGTTCCGCGGCGTGGGTGAAGGCGGGGCGATCGGCGCGCCAGCGGCGCTCACCAACGCCATCGAGGACGCGCTGGCGCCGTTCGGCGTCACCGTGCGTGAGCAGCACCTCCCGCCCAGCCGGATCCTGGAGCTGTGCGGGCTGGTGTGAGGTCGGTGCCACCGACGTCGGTGGCGCTGATAGGGCTTCAGGCCCCGCGAGCGCCACCAACGTCCAAGGGCTCGACGACGGCGACCTCGGAGCGTGTCCGCTAGCCGCGGCGGTCGGGGCCGGCGCGTTCGATGGTGATCCGGATGAGGCAGCGCTTCTCGTCCACCATCGCCCGGCGGTACTCGGCCCAGTCCGGGTGCTCCCCCGCGACCCGCCGGTAGTAATCGACGAGCAGCTCCATGGCGTCGGGGAGCGAGACGATGTCGGCGGTGCCGTCGACCTGGATCCACTCGCCGTACCACGCCTCGCTGAGCGCCATGAGCGACACGGCCGGGTTGCGCCGGACGTTGCGCACCTTGTAGGCGGGCTCGCGGCTCGAGACGAGGACCCGGCCGTCGTCACCGACGGCGTGGGCGACGGGCGAGAGCTGGGGCCTCCCGTCGCGCCGGGTGGTGGCCAGCACGGATCGGTGGTGGGTGCGGAGGAAGTCGCGGGCGGCGTCGAGGTCCATGGGCGCAGGTCTACCCCGGCGAGGGCTCGAGCACGACGCGGATGGCACGGCTGCGCTTGTCGGCGGCGACGCGGAAGGCCTCCACGGCGTCCTCCAGCGGGAAGCGGTGCGTGATCACCGTGTCGACCAGGTCCGGCGATCCCGCCAGGAGGGCGGCGGCGTCGTCGAAGTCCCGCCCCCCGTCGTAGTAGCAGTACCCCATCGCGGAGACGACCCGCGCCTCCTTGGTCAGGGCCTCGGTGTACGGGAACACCGTGCCCGGCTGGAACACCCCGAGGATCACGACCGTGCCCTCGGGCCGGACGAGGTCGATCGCACGGGCGACGGAGCTCTCCGAGCCGCCCGCCTCGATCACCACGTCGTAACCGCCGGTCGGGCGTGATGCCCCGAGCCGCTCCCCCGCCTCGATCTGGTGGGCGTGGCGGGCCTCGAGGCCGACCTCCGGCGCGCCGCGCGCCCGGGCCGAAGCCACGGCCAGCAGGCCGATGGCGCCCCCACCCACCACGCCGACAGCCGTGTCGGGACCGACGCCACCGACCCGGACGCCGTGGCCGGCCACCGAGGTGGGCTCGACGAGACAGGCGTCGCGGACGTCCAGCCCGGCCGGCAGCGGCACGTGGCTCGCGGTCGGGACGGTGTAGTACTCGCTCATCCCGCCGTCGATGGTGACGCCGAGCGCCCGGTCGCCCATCGTCGTGCACAGGTTGAACCGACCGGCCCGGCACCACTCGCACGTCCCGCACCCGAAGATCGCCTCCACGGCCACGGGCGCGCCGTCGGCGGTAGTCCCGGCCAGCTCGTGCCCCAGCACGTTGCGCAGGCCCCAGCCGATGTAGAGCAGGTCCGACGCGCAGATGCTGGCCGAGCGCACGGTGATCAGTCCCTCGTCGGTCTCCGGGCCGGGAATGTCGACGACGGCGACGCCGGGCGGATCGGAGCGGACGGCCTTCACGGTCGGGCGCCCCGGGCGGCGGCGAAGCCCTCCTCCATCAACGGCCGGAGGGCGGCGTTGACGAGCTCCACGCGCAGCTGAAGCGGGTCGGCGTGATAGGTGTACAGCGCCGTCCGGTCGGGCTCGGGCGCGATCCCGGCTATCTCGAGGGGGCAGCCCGAGGCGACGAGACGGTCGCGTTCCCCTTCGAGGCCGTCGGCCCAGAAGCCGATGTGGTGCAAGTTCGAATGCGGGTTGCAGACCCACACGCTGCCGGGCGCCTCCTCGATGACCTCGAGGTGCGGCGGTTCGGCCGAGTACACGAAGCGGAGGGGAACGGCAGAGTCCCCGACCGGCACGTCGGTCTCCACGACCGGGGTCCACACCAGGCCCAGGGTGGCGCCGAGGTGGTCGAGCGCCTCCTCCAGCCGCGGCACGACCATCCCGACGTGGAAGAAGCTGGAAGGGAGCACGCCGGGCGAGGCTAGTACCGTGACCCGAGGAGCCGAAGGGGGTGCCCATGGCCGTCAACGGGTTGTTCGTCGCCGACAGCGACATGCACGTGATGGAGCCCGCCGACCTCTGGCCGCGCTACATGGATCCGGCATGGGAGCACGCCGCCCCGGTCGGCATGACCGAGATCGAGCGCGACATGCGGGTCAAGGTCAAGAACGCGGTGATGTTGCGCCTCGGCCGGGCGCGGCCGCGGGCGGCGGGGCGTCCGTGGAAGGCCGATCAGGACCCGCCCTACACGCACGCCGAGGAGCGGGGGTGGGACGCCAAGTCCCAGGTGATGGCCATGGAGATGGAGCACCTCGACTCGGCCGTGCTCTTCCCGAGCCGGGGCCTGTTCGTGCTGTCGCTCCAGAGCACCGAACACGTCGGTTCGGACGGCCTCGAGCCCGAGCTGGCGAGCGCGATCGCCCGGGCCTACAACGACTGGATGTTCGACTTCGTGGAGGACGCAGACCGGCCCGGAAGCGTCTTCGGGGCGGCGATGGTCGCCCCCCACGACGTCGGCGGCGCCGTCGACGAGCTGGCCCGCAACGTCGAGCGCGGCTTCCGCGCCGCGTTCCTCGTCCCCGGGCTGGTGGACAACAAGCCCTGGCACGACCCCAAGTACGACCCGCTGTGGCGGGAGGCCGAGCGCCTCGATGTGCCGGTGTGCTTCCACGGGGGCGGGACCACCTACCTGAAGCCGGACTTCGCGTTCAGCGAGCAGTTCGACAAGATGATGCTCTGGCACCCGTTCAACCAGCCGCTGGGGATCATGTTCGTGATCACGTGTTTCACGTCGGGCGGCATCCTCGAACGGTTCCCCCGGTTGCGAGTGGGGCTGATGGAGGGGAACTGCTCCTGGGCGCCGTTCCTCATGTACCGCCTGGACGAGCACTGGGAGTGGACGGGCAAGTACGAGGCGCCCGATGTGCTCATGAAGCCGTCGGAGTACATGTTGCGCAACTGCTACCTGTCGTGCGAGGCCGACGAGGAGACGGCGCGCCACTACTTCGAGGACTTCGGCGACGACAACGTCGTCTACTCGACCGACTACCCGCACGCCGATTCGAAGTTCCCGCACGCGACGGAGTGCTTCTTGACGATGCCGTTCCCGGACACGACCAAGCGGAAGGTGCTGTGGGACAACTACGCCCGCCTCTACAACCTGCCCGACCCTGCGACGAACGGCGCGTCCGATGACTGAGGACTGGGCGGCCCGGGGCCGGGAGATCCAGCGCCAGCTCTGGGGGGACCGTGTGGCCGACACCGACGTGACGGCCGCGCCGTTCGCGGCGGTGGCGCCCGAGTTCTTCCCGCTCGTGCGCGAGTTCTGCTTCGGGATGTTCTGGTCCCGGCCCGGCCTGGCCACGCGCGACCGGTCGCTGATCACCGTCGCCATGCTGGCCGCGCTCGGCAAACAGGAGGAGTTGCGGGGCCACCTGGCCGGGGCGCGCAACGTGGGCCTGTCCAAGGAGGAGCTGGTCGAGGCCCTGATGCAGGTCGCCGTCTACGCCGGCGTGCCTGCCGCCGTCAACGCCCTCAACACTGCCGCGTCGGTGCTGGCCGACTAGTCGGGCGGGTGACCCCGGCGGGGCGACCCCGGCGGGGCGACGCCGGCGGGGCGACGCCGGCGGGCGACGCCGGCGGGCTACGCCGGCGGGCTACGCCGGTGGCGGGAGGCGGAGCTCGACCCCGAGGGCGCGCTCGGCCACCTCGACGAGGTCGCTGATGTCGTGGGAGCCGAGACCCTGGGCTTTGGCCAGCACCATCGTCTGGTGGACGGCCGAGGCCACCGGGAGCGGCACGGCGACGTCGCGCCCGGCCTCCAGCATCAGCCCGGCGTCCTTGGTGGCCAGGTCGATCGTGAAGTCCGACGGCCGTCCGCGCTCGTTGATCTCCTCCACGCGCCGCTCGAGGTACGAATGCGCCCCACCGGAGAAGCGCAGCATCTCCACCAGGGTCCGCAGGTCGATGTCGTAGCGGGCGCCGAGCGACAGGCCCTCGTAGGCGACGACCTGCGTCGTGAAGGCCATGAGGGAGTTGACCAGCTTGCCGACGTTGCCGCACCCGAGCGGACCGAGGTGGTAGGTGCCCCGTCCGATGGTCTCGAGGAGGGGCACCACGCGGTGCACCAACTCGGGGTCACCGCCGATGATGAAGACCAACGTCCGGTTGCGGGCGCCGATGGCGCCTCCGGTCACCGGAGCCTCGAGGAGCCGGGCCCCCGCGCCGGCCAGCCGGGCGCCGACGGCCCGCACCGTGGCGGGCGAGTTGGTCGTGAGGTCGACGAGGACCTTCCCGTTCCCGCCCGCGCCCTCGAGCCACTCGGCAGCGACGTTCTGCATGATCGCCGGTGACGGCAACGAGAGGAACGTGATCTCCGACGCGGCAGCGACCTCCGCCGGATTGGCTGCACCCTCGGCGCCGCCGGCGACGAGCTTCTCCACGCGGGTGCGGTCGGCGTCGTAAACGGTGACCTGGTGACCGTCCGCTACGAGGTTGGCCGAGACGCCGCCGCCGATGTTGCCCAGACCGATGAACCCCAGTCGCCGTGCGTCAGTCATGGGCCGACTCTAGGACCGTCGGCGGGGCAGGTTGTTAGTGTGGGACGCGTGCTGTACGCGTTCGGCTTCGACCGCATCGGCGTCGTCGTGAGCGACCTCTACTTCGTCGACCCCGAGCCAGGCGAGGGTCAGGAGGGAGCCGAGCGGGGCGTGCGCATCGAGGTCCGGATGCTCGAGCGGGGGCGGCCGCCGGGATCGATCTACTCCGCCCAGCCGATCGCCATCGGCGAACCGGTCTGGCGCGGTGATCTGCTCGAGTCCGTCGTCGGACCGGTCGGGAGCTTCGACCGCACCCACCACCACCCCGCGTTCAGCGGCTGGGAGCCCGGGCGGCGTCACTACGTGAGCGAGCTGTCGGCCGACCCGATGGCGTGGCTCACCGCCCGGCTGTCGGATCTCGACGGCCTTCTCGTCGAGGCCGGCCTCGAACCGGCCGACGCCGGTCCGGACGACGCCGCCGACCTGCGCGCCGCGACGCCCGAGATCGTCGGAGCCGTCGAGCGGTTGTTGGCGCGCGTGCGCGCCGGCGAGCTGGCCCGGCCACCGGCGGGCGACACCGCGCTCAGCGCCCGCGTCGGCTGGCTCTGAGCCACCGGCCCCGGCGGCCGCGGCTCAGGGAGCGAAGGCGCAGGCGGCGATGGCGGCGTCAGCCGCCGTCTCCGTGGCCCGGCGGGCTCCCCGGGCCATGCGGGCCATGGTGGGGATCCGCCCGGGGTGCCGGAGGAAGTAGCGGATCACGGCGGCCGGGTTCGGCGTGCCGTCCTGGTTGCTCAAGCGGAAGACCTCTTCGTCGACGCTCCCGTCCGAGGCGCGGTCGCTGATGGCGCGGAACACCGACCACGGAACGCCCCGCTCCTCGCTGACGGCGGCGATGGCGGCGGTCTCCATGTCGAGCGCGACCACGCCGCGCGCCCGGAGATCGGCGAGCACGGCGGGATCGGTGGTGAGCGAGTCGGACGTCCACATGGCGCCCGCGTGTGGGCCGGCACCCAGCGGCGCCGGCCGGCGCTCGGCCCCGGTGGCTCCGTCGACGACGACCTCGGGCAGCACGAGCGCGCCGATCGGCGTCTCGTCCTCGAGCGCACCCGTGATGCCGACCACCACCACCCGGTCGACCGACGTGGCCCCGAGCAGCCGCTCAAGGCCCGCTCTGGCCAGCCCGGTGCCCATGCCGGTGACGATGGCGACGACGTCGTGTGACCGGAGCGTCCCGGCGTGGACGCGCATGCCGCCGATGTCGCGTGGGCGGAGCGCGAGCTTGCGCACCAGCGGCTTCACCTCCATCGGCATCGCGCACACGAACGCGATCGTGCTCACGCTCCTATCATCGCCCCGTGACCCCGCCGCCGGCGACCCTGCGCGACCTGACCCTCGACCTGATCGAGGCCCTGGACAAGGCGGGCGACGACGTCGAGGCCCACGCCGACGTGCTCATCGCCCGGACCCGGGAGATCCTCCGCCTGCCCGCCCTCGACCAGGCCGTCGCCAATCCGGCGTGGTCGGACCTGACCGCCGGCGGGCCGGCCACCGGGTGGCTGTACCAGGACGGCGACCTCCGCATCGTCCGCGGCACCATGCCCGCCGGCTTCACGCTGCCGCCGCACAACCACGGCAGCTGGAACATCTTCGGCGTGTACCGGGGCGCCGTGAAGTACACCTCCTACCGCCGCCTCGACGACCGGACCCGCTCCTACCACGCCGACCTGGCCGTGGCCGAGGACCGCATCATGACCGACGGCGACGTCACGATCCTGCCGTCGCCACCCCACGACGTCCACACCGTCACCGGGCTGGCGGAGTCGACGACCACCCTGCTCATCGCCCGTGGCCGGTTCTCCGAGGTGCGCGAGCACTACCTCGTCGACGACCACTGCTACGTGCTGCGCCCGGGCGACGCCCGCGGCTACACCCGCTGACGACGCGTCAGGGTTCGGCCACTTCCAGCGTCGGCGTGGGCGCGGCCAGGCGCGTCCGGCCGACACGGGTCGCCATCACCGACCCGGTGAGGATCAGCCCGAAGCCCACGGCGGTGCCCGGTCCGAAGCTCTCGTGGAGGAACACCACCCCGAGCACGACCGCCACCGCCGGGTTGACATAGGTGATGACCGTGGCCCGCACCGGGCCGATCTCGCCGATGAGGTGGAAGAACAGGACGAACGCCAGTGCCGTGCACACGACGCCCAGCACCAGCACCGCCTCGATCACGTGGGCCGACGGCGTGTGGGACGGGAGGCGCGT
>Ga0306920_100005661_pt1 | contig 16187 bp, 18 predicted proteins | sample flu12Cox44000170_FD_204666 | JGI IMG/M metagenome (GOLD analysis project Ga0306920, IMG submission 204666) | Lab enrichment of tropical soil microbial communities from Luquillo Experimental Forest, Puerto Rico - flux4day.12C.oxic.44.000.170 (v2)... | ecosystem: Environmental > Terrestrial >... | reverse complement strand
GTGGGCCTCACATCAAGAGCCGCCGCTCTGTGCTAAAATTTTTCTTCGACCTGCACCTCGCATTGCACTCCGTAACGCGCCCTTAGCTCAGTTGGATAGAGCGTCTGGCTACGAAGACGACGCTCATCCCCTTACCTCGTTGACTTGCAACCACTTTAGAATTTCGGGGCGCTCAGAACATGGACCAAAGATACCTGGACTACACCTTCTCCCGTCGCGCTCGAATCTGTGTCCGGTCAAAGGGCGGAGCTTGCAGACTCTGAGACCAAATCACCACACAACCTCAACGAAGGCCACCGATTCTAGTTGTGGCTTGGTGAGCTTGCCCGCCGTTGTGACGACCACGCTCCACGATACGTCCAAGCTGGCCGTCCCTGAGCCGACATCAGTGTCAGCTGAGCCGGAAAGCGTGGCAAGCGGAACCTTAGACCCAAGAGATTGCCAGTAAACTGTCTCCAGCGTTTTGTTGTCGGGAAAGCTGGGGGAGGGCGACACACCTGACCAACCTGTGACGTTCGTAATATTGGGGCTTAAAAGACTCGATAGCGGCACCCCACGCGCGGAGGGCGCCGCGGACTTTAGTGCTTTCAGCTTCCCTTCGACTCGGCTCGTCCAATAGATCCGCTGACCTTGTTTCTTCACAAATCGAGGCGAACCAAGATGCCATTGTTCAACTTTGTACTTGTCGGCGCCGCCTGGCAGTCTTAGGTCGGCGCTCTTCAGTGCAAGATCGAGTTTCGTGCCTACCGACCCCTTGTAGTACAGGCTCCGGCCATCGTCCGGTTTATAGAACACTAGTTCCGCACCTGGGGTCACTCTGGCAATGAATCCTTCGTCAACCGCCGATCCAAGGGTGTTGATCAAACCCTTCAGAGCCTCGATTGATTCCAGGAGATAGACATCGCTGGCAGTGCCTAAGCGTGCCCGGGCCGCATCACTGAGAAGTTGATCGCTTGAAACAAGGGCCAGTCGTGTATTAGATCGGCTGCCAGCCGGCGTGCCCATCAGCTGCAGGAACGTCTCCAGAATCAGAGCGTCACGAAAGCCCTCTTCCGTTTCCCCGAGTTGAAAAGGCGGGCGACGATAGGCGGCGTCGAGCATCAGGCGTGGCCAGTCAACGTCAGCGTGCGCCAAGGGCTGCACCATAACCGAGTGTTTTTTGAGCTGGTTATCAACCGCTTCCTCAACTCGCCTATCAAGAATTTCTGCATTGATGTTGAGATTGTGTCCCAGCAGTCGTTCCAACTTTGCGATCGTCGGTAGCATCTCAATGGCTTTCTGTCGCATCTGAAATTGCCGCTCGTGGCGAACAATCTCCGGCACGATCCACCGAATGGTCAGATCTGGGAGACTAGAATTCTGTTCGATCAGATCTGCAACTTCTTTACGGAAGAAGTGGCTCTCCGACCCCGTAAACAGAACGCTCGTATCAAGAACCACATCAATTGAGACTTGTGGAGGTTTGACCCGCTTTGTAGATATTCTGTTCCTTTCCGCTTCCTTCACGCCCCGAAGCGTCGCGGACTCTTACAGGCCCGTCTCATCCCTAGAATCAAAGTCGAGTGCGAGAGTCTTGTGATAGCTCGGATGGATTCGGTCCAGCTTCTGCTCGAAATCCGCGTAATCTTTGCTGAGTTTCATCATTGTGATGACAGAAGCAAGATGTTCGCGGAGTTTCGGGTGCCCAACGCTCTCCGTCAGACGACGAAAGAACTGATGCTTATGACGCCCATCATCTCGGCGCGGCACTGCCTTCTTCAGTTCTTCGAGTACTCCAGGAGCTAAGCGTTTGTAGATGATGTCATTCGTCAAATGCCCAAAATATTGAGGACGTTTCACTTGGTCTTGAGGAAAATTAAGACCCCGCAAGCGAAACAGCTGCTCGTAGAAATCGGACGGAAAGGTTCTCACCCATGGTCGGAGTTCCTTTGCAATAAATGCTTCGAGAATGGAGGCTAGGGCGTCTGAAGCCCTGTCACGTTGAAACCCCGTCGCCTCATCAACAAGAGCGATGATGCCGACATTCGCCAACGCGCGAACTAGCACATCTGCGGCGAAGACCATCGGCTGATACCTGGTTGGCACTTTCCCGGTTTCCTTCAACGCCGCATCACGCATTTGAAGATAGACGTCCGCCACTTGGGGCAGCAAACGCGCATCGTATCCGACACCCTTCCCGCCCGATTTCGTTCGGTAGAAAATCGGGCTGGTCGACTGAAGCAGATCGTCTGAAATAAATGGCCTGAGCGCCTCAGCCTGTAGAAAAAACGGTAACTCATCAACTGTCGAGAGCACTCCCGTACCAGCTTTGGGTGAGCGACTCCTACCCAGGGCACGTAAGAAGGTCGCTTGGGTGATGATGCGCGCCCCGTTGGGTAGGACGGCGCATGCAATGTGTGTTTCCCCTAGACGAAACTCGCCTTCGTATTCGGCGTGAGGCAATTCCCCAGCCCATCGCGTTTCTGCAGCTGCCTTTGCGATTTCCGACCTTCTGCTTGGGCTTAAGGACGTTGCCCTGGCCTTCGCAGCCTTCACTCGCTGTGGATCCTTCCCTTTAACGGACCGCATATATGCCCTCCATGCTTGCTGACTTGACCAATATATGCTTGCACATAATAATTTGCAAGCACAAATGTATTCCCGGCGCAGGCATCCGTCTTTCCGCAAGACCGGATCGCCCATCTTGGTGCGATTCTTACAAACTTAGCGGTACTCAGGGGCGTCCCAGAGGACCTGGGAGCGTCGGCAGTAGCAGAGCGGGAAGGCCAGTCAAAAGGCTTTGTCGCTGCACATCCAATCTTGGCAGGTGAAACGGTGGGTTGATTTCCTGGGGAAAAAGTGGGCGGACATTCAAGTCCGCCCTTTCGTTGCGAAGCGACGAGGCTACGCCGCTTCCTCCTCGAGAACTTCAGCTTCTGCCTGCAGCCAATCTTCCAGTTCATTTCCTTCGTGGCATCCGTGCTGTTCGAACAGTTCATAAGCTCGCAGGCGAATCTGTTCTTCACGTGAGAGTTGCAGGTCCTTCTTGTCAGGAGCAGGGAGCATCTTCATGGATGGCCTCCTTGGGGGAAAAGGGGGACGTGTCCCGAAACCCTTCCCCGCTGGGGTTGGAGCCAGGTGCGGGGGAACTGCAGCCGGGTTCCGCCTTCCGGTGAATGGTCGGCTACTCCACCGCGACGTATCCTGGTGGCCGGTTAGGCAAACCCTTATAGGAGGGTTTGTAAACACCAGAATCGTCTAAAAACCCCGGGGTTTCCCCACGGCGGTTCGCCGGGTGTGTTTGCCTGGCCATGCCATGCCGCGAACGTACCGGCTCCAACCCAAGGTAGAAGTTACGTCACCGAGAGAAGTTTGTCTGTAACGTGGATCACTTTGCGTCAGTGACGGCGGTCACGCGCGTGGCGAGTATGCGAACTGCGACCAATTTCCTGTTTCGGCTTGGGTCTAAAGTGGGCAGGGTGGATCGAAACGTTGGTGCCATTCTTGGTTGCGAATCGCCTTGCTAAAAACTCAGAAAAAAGCAAAATTCTAGGGGTATGAAATACTTCGTCGGTGCGTTGTCCACATTTGTGCTCGCCGGATTGTTATGGGCATCATTTGCACTTGGGAAACATCGCGGTGAGATGCTGGGTGTAGACCGGGTTAAGCCCACACAATTGTCTTTGCCCCGAGACGCTGACCCGTATCTCGAGTTTGGCGGGAGGAAGATTTCCAATGATGATACGGGTAATAATCTGCGCGGCTTGCTTGCCGACCCGCAATTCGCAAAACTCCCTCCGTTGGAACAACGCGCCGCAATGGCTGAAATATCCGGCGACAACAAATTCCGAGAATTGTCCGACGACGATACAGCGCAGTTCATCTCCGAGATTCGCCAGAGTTCGATCGTGCGGGCTACCCTTCAGTGCGGCAAGAAGGCTAGAGCAGCTTACGGCCGCGACTATGAGGATATGGACGATTACACCTTGGGCCGCCTTGTACTGGCGAAATATCCAGGCTGCAAACTGCCTTGAAAATGAGGGTCCCTGCTGAGGCGCTTCGTGGTGCTTGGGACGGCTGGTCCGGAAGTGTGGCCATAATCACTTACCCCTTAAGAGGGTCCAAAGCGACGCCCTGACGTCTTTCAGGCCGCCCAAGTCAAATCCCAGTTGCTCGATCGCCGCCAAGTTCGCAAGCAATCGACCCGCCTGGAGTTGCCGCGCGTCTTTGGGTTCTGGGACGGTCGGCCTGGATAGCCCCTGCGCACGTACGGATTGCGTCAACGAGTGAAAGCACCGAGCGCACAGTGGATGGTCCTGACGGGCACGCCTAATGCAATGTAGGTGCCTGTCGAGTTTGATATACCGCGCGAACAGCGCTTTGCGCCCACATTCGCATGTGTATGTTTTCATGGCGCACCTTTAGATCGCGTCTTTACAAGCGCTGAACGCACCGGGCTGCTGGACCAGAACGTCGTAACTGCCCCAACTGCAGATCTGAGACATGCCCTGCTTTTTGCCGGTGTACTCATCGAGTAGCACCTCGAGGGCACCAGCGAATTCAAAGAGCAGGAGTTTGCTCCAGTCCCCGAAGACCAAGGCAGAACAATTGTTGGCAGTACCTTTGGACAGGTCGGCGCGAATCTGGCCAGATACTTCGGCCCGATGGCCCAACATGGCGTTATCGCGCCAGACCGGGAACACGCCGCCAGCCAACTCAGGAACGGCCCTGAGTTTTGCGCGTTGCGCTGCGTTTGTGAGCCATCCGGCGTTTGAGGTATCGCCGTTTGCTGCGCCGATTAAACGTTCCAGTTCAACGACGTGTGTGGCTGTGACCGGACCGCCGTTGGCGCCGACTGCTACGTCACCGATCCCGCTGGTTTGGAGGAGTCCGACCGGTTCATTGCTCGACCCGGAACCGTGAATAGCCGCACGGTCTATGGCGAGACTATGACTGAGAGCGATCCTCGAACGGAGCCACTGCTCAATGTCCGCAGAGGCCTGGTTCAGCATTTGCCGCGAGACAGACGTGGTTGCCGCCAAGAATTTTCCACTTACAACACGTTGCGCAAACGATGGGTCACTCGCTGCGACATCGGAACCAGGGTTTTCCGAAACCCAAGTGGCCGACATGATGGTGTTCTCAACAGGAAACGCCGCGCGTACCTCACGGCCGTTATCAGTTGGCTGCCCAAGCGAAGGACCATCGTGGCCGCCCGCAAGGCGTCGATGATGTCCCCGATGACCGGCCGCGCTGTGAGATAACCTCCACCTGGCATCGTTTTCGTGTCCAACCCGGCGGCAGAGATTTGCAGCGGAACCCAAATGCCGCCGTGCGCTGCGATCTGTCCAATATCTTTAGCGATACTCTCGGAGATTTCTCGCTCGAGGGTAAGACCTTTCTCGTTTGCGGCCTCGGCCTGCAGGGCCTTGGCGAGACTGTAATTCTTCTTTTCGTGTGGCGTAAGCGCCGTGACGGTCGGTAGGACACCGCCAGTCCCAAGCACGCCCGCTACTTGCGCGCGCGCTTGGCGCTTCTCAATCTTCCGGTCATGATGGGTCTGCAGTTCGGCCGCGATCTGCAGTTTCTTTTCGGCAAGTTCCTGCTCTGCCCGACCGCTCATGATGTCGATTTTTTCATCCGTGCTCATGTAGTGCGACATAAGGTTCTCACCCCAAGTTGCTAGTCAAATTTGTTATGGCAGTTCCGCGAATGCGGGCTGACAATTCTGTTGTCCCGCGGATTCGAAACTTCGGTCAAGGGTGGTAAGTAAGTTGGTATAGTGTGTGACTAGAGGGAGACGGAGAGTGAGCGACACACTACGGGAACAGGCAGACAAAATGACGACCGCGGAGATTCAGGACTACATCGAAAATTCACATTGGCAGTTCGCCAAGTCGATGCCGCAGATGCCGCACTGGTACACGCTTCGAAGGAACGCCCGGGACGAATCCGAGTTTGAACGATTCGTGATGCACATTCGGAAGGTCGGTTACCAGGAAACGTTCGGCAGGACCACCTACGTCTACCTGAACGTTGGCCCGTGGAAGTACTGGACTATGGGCAGCCCGCTAGATCAGACAATTCTTATCAATCGGGCGAAAATTGCGCAAACGTCGAAATAGGGGGCCTAGCGTGCCCCAGGTTGCAAAGTTAGAACCCCGACCATACTCCAACTATCCCCCCTTTTCTAACCAGTCGAGGTAGCCGTCCAATTTCAGTTCGCGCCGCGTCCAGCCGCTCGCTACCATCGAATTGGCAAATTCACGTCGCGTTTGTGCGGTGCTCTTGCCAGCGGCGAAATCGGCCGCACATTGGGGCCAACAAAAACGCGAGGGGTCAGGGCTTTCGAGCGTTTCGGCTTCCTCGAAAGTGTACCCAGCGTGGTCTTGGCACTGGATACAGATGCGCCTCGCGGACGCGGTGCGCTTGTCCTGCCAGGGCGGCGCGATACGTGGTGCCACGTGCCGAGCGCGCCAGTCTTCAACTTGCTGGACATTGAACCGAAGAGTACGGCGTTGGCCGCTGTGCGGCATGCCGCTGGCCACGTACCGTTCGACGGCCCGCTCTGAAAGTTGCCAATGATCTGCTAATTCTCGTTTGGAGATGCTTGTTGGTTTCTTCATGAGACTAAAGCTGCCTTAGAATCCGACATTCCGACAATCCGACAAAAATATTTGCGCCTGCACCTAGAAAAATGGCGCGGTCGCGCGTAACCCGTGAAATTCCGGCGTTTCCCAGGACCCCAAGTCATTGATTGCATTGAGGTTATTACTGATGCACATTGCAGCTCCGCTAAGTCCTGTCATATCACCAAGTAATAACTGGTGCGTTTATTGGTGTATGCCTCAAATCGCACTTACTAACTACGTCTAGAATCACCACGCCTATCTCTGTGACCCAGGGCGCGGCAAGGCGTTGCTCACAGGAATGCGTCACTCAATCAAATCAGCCACTTAGAACGCGCCACTGCGGCTCGGTCAATGGCGGCGCGCCAACCCTGTCGCAATACTCGAGATACAGGGCGTATCTGTTAACACTCGTCCGTGGTTCTGCTTGCTCGGTATTGCGTTGGCGGCGTGCCCACCCCATTCGCGCTGCGCACTTCTGCGAACAACACTGCTGTGCTTTGTTGGAACGTGGCAGGAACGTGGTCCCACAATACGAGCACCGCTTTGTTGTGCGTTGCAGGGTTTTCCTTTGACGTTTGCCCCTGTTCTCCCGCACCCACCGCCAGTTAGCCAGGTTGATATTTTTGAGACGGCTGAACCCATTGCGCGCAATCCACTTAGGGTCTATCGAGAGAATCGACGCACACCAGTCCAGCGTGAACGGTGGTGCGGATCTTCCGTGCTTGCCGGCAGCGCGTAACCATCGGGCGGCGGAAGAAGCCCATTCGCGTTGGCGGGAACAGTTGTCGCCGCCCGACAGTTTGCGGCCGCCGAAGTCTTCGATCGCCCCCGCGATGCAAACGTAGGCCATCTGTTTTAATCCAATGTCGATGCGGGTCTGCGCTGGCTGCGGGTGAAGTGTGTTAAGTGCCGGCGTGGGAAAAACGGTCAGGGGAATGATGCTGGGGACGCCCGTCATATCTCTCGACCCCGGGGAGGACGACGTTGGGGGCCTGGGGAGTCGCAGAGATTGGAGACAGCCGCGGTGTCCACGTAGGCAACATCACGCAGCCGTTTGAATCGTGTCCATAGCCCTGGAAGGCGGTGTTCTGTCCCCCTACAAAGGCGCTTTGTGGCTTAAGAGCAGGGACCGCGGGTTAGTGCATTCCGGGTCCCTACCCTCAAGCGATGTGCCCACGCTTGGGAGTGTGTAACTCGCCCACAGACAATTCGAGCTATGCCGACGCCGCCCTTGCCGGCGCATGTCAATCGTACAAAAGCATTAGCCATCCCGCGCAGTCTAGTGCAGGGGAGTGCAGTCGGTGAGTGCGTTGTCACAGGCCCATCAACTCCGTCTCTGAAGAGCGGGGTTAAATTCATGCTCGGGACAGTTAGAACCAGCGCGGCCGCAGACGTGCCGTCACAAGCGACACTAAGGTTGTGGAAATCTCAGAGGAAATCTTCGCGCGACCGCGTATTTACTGCTCCAAGACACTTTTCTGACTTTCGTGACAGGATGAACCCGTGATCAACAAACCGCCACGACGATCAGAATGGCTCAACGGCAGAACAGCCGCGAGAATCCTCGGTAAGTGCCCTCGAACCGTGAAACGATGGGTGGAATCGGCCTATCTCCCCGGACAACTTGTCGGCCCCCGAAAACAAGTGCGAGTTAGGCGCGCCGACGTTCTGGCGTTGCTGGCCAGTTGGACCGTGCAACCCGTTCTCGATTTCAAGAAGGTCGCGGCCGGCGACGTGGACTGAAGGATTTTTTATCCCTGGGTCTGTGCCGATCCCCCGAGACGCACGGACCCGAAACGGAAAACCAGCGGGTGAGGCGCCCGCAAAAATTCACCGGTGCCGTCCAAAGCACCGGTGAGCTATCAATGACTAGAAGGACAGTCCGTGGTTGATACGAATATCGAACGACAATTAGAAACCCGTCAATCGACCACCGGTTGCTTTTGCGCCCAGCTTTCTCCGAAAAACAACAGGGCGCTGCACGACGATTACCCGCACGAGTACAGGTCAAGCGGGATGAAAACAGTACAGTCGGTGAAATCCAGGCTCCGGGCTGCTATTCGATGCAGCAAAACGCCTACGTCCTGGTCGAATGCGATGCGGGTTCAACCCGTACCCGAACTAAACCGAAAAACGCCCGAAGGGATCGCGGGCGCGTCACTGTTGCTGTTTCCAAGAATCGCGGACTGAACCTTAGCGGCTCCAGAATCCGATGGACTTTATACCCATCGCAAGGGAAGGCGTGTATCTCCAGATTGAAAAGTTCTAAGTTGACCGCGCTCGGGCAAACTAAAAGCCGTAGGTTACCCGTGCTCAACCTGTGCTTGAACCGTGGTTGAACCGCTGTTTACCCGTGGCTTAACCGTGGCTTTGCAATCGCTCAGCGGTCGCTCGGCGGTCGCTTAGTGGTCAGTAACAGTGGTAGGCAGAACTGCGGCACTGCCGTTGCTTTGCTGTGGCTCTGCCGCGGCACTGCCGTTGTACTGCACGTGCAATGCGCGCGCAGCGATGAGATAGGAGAGTAGTCCAACATGAGGCAGACCAAGAAAGCGGAGTGCAGGTCGACAAGAAGTGTCGATTCGCGTGCATTGGGCGGCGCATGTGCGGCGATCAGGCGCGTGGGAATGGTAGAGGGTCACCCGAACGCATCGGCGCGCCCTAACCGCGCGCAAACTCAGCGCGCGCCTGTGTTGCAATTCACAACGTTGGCTCCCGTGGAGCAGGAGACGAACTAGGCGACCGCGATGACCGGTTTACCCGATACAATGATCGCGGTTGCAGGTCAACGGCTCAGGAGACTTATGAGTCGTCGGCCAGGTCAAAGCGGTGCGGTCGAAAGGAGCGGTAATTTCTACTACGTTCGCTTCTGGCAGGAGCAAGTTGGCCAGGAGGGGCGTGCACGCCGGCGGGTGCGGTTATGCCCGGTGGCGGGTCCGGGTGCAATGACGCCTGCAGAGCGCAAGCGCCGCGCCCGGGAAATTGTCCACGAAAGCGGTGCGAACTCTGAGCAGTATGTTCGCGCGGTCTTCGCGGAGAACCTCAGCGTGACGTTCCGCGAGCAAGCAGATTCGTGGATACGCCACGTCGAAACCAGAAAGCGAAACCCTGTGAAGCCTAGGACGATTGGCAACTGGAAATCTCACCTGGCGTGGATCCTCCCACACATCGGTGACGTTCCCCTTCCCGACGTCAACCAGCGAGTGGCGCAAGAACTGGTCGCCAAGATGTGGTCCGGCGGCCTGAGAGCGAAAACCATCACAAACTACTTCGCCGTTGTCTCCATGGTGGTCGCCAGTGCGATTGGAGATGACGGCGAGCAACTCTATCCGCGCAAATGGAACCGGGAATTCCTCGACCTGCCCGTGGTCGACCGGGATGCCCAACGCACGCCCACGTTCACGGCCCAGGTCGTGGAGAACATCATAGGCCGCGCCGACTACCAGCACGCAGTACTCTATGCCCTGCTGCCTGCGACGGGCCTACGCATCGGTGAAGCCTTGGGACTTGAAGTTGCCCACTTTGCTGATGATTCCCTGCGCGTCTCTCAGTCGGTATGGAACGGCGCGCTCTACTCACCCAAAACCCGCAACGGAAATCGCGTAGTGGATCTGCCCGCGAATATCTCGGGGATACTGCGAGAGTTCATCGGCGGCCGCACAGGAGGGTTTATTTTCCGTTGCGCGAACGGCGGTCCGCTCCATCAGTCGAATCTGTTGCGGCGAAACCTGCACCCAATACTAGAAGCGATCGGCCAGCCGAAGACCGGCTTCCATGCTTTCCGCAGATTCCGCGTCACGCACCTGCGGAAGTCGGGCACGCCGGAAGACCTGTTACGTTTCTGGATTGGCCATGGGGACAGGACGGTGACTGACGCTTACTCAAGACTCCGCGAGGATGTGGAGTTCAGAAGAACGGTTGCAGAGCGTGTCGGCACCGGCTTCAACGCTCAATTGATACCTTATTGGACCAAGCCCACAGAGGATTCTGCGGCTGAAGTCCATTCGCAAACTGCTGTGATGTAACGGTATAATGTTCTGAGCGCCCTTAGCTCAGTTGGATAGAGCGTCTGGCTACGAACCAGAAGGTCGGGAGTTCGAATCTCTCAGGGCGCGCCATAATTTCAGAGATCCAGAGCCTTACAAAGCCAGAAGGCCTTCCACAGGTTCCCGGCTGGCCGCACGCCCTCACTGGTGAGCCTCACACTTCTCCGCTTCGGTGTATTTCTTCACGACCTGGCTCTTCTTCCAGGTTTCGAGCTGTTGGCGTGCGTCATTGACTAGCTTCAGGAAGCGGCGCGCTAACTCGTGAATGCGCTGGGTTTGTCTTCTCTCAATCGATTCAGTCGGAATCAGTTCGGTTCCTACGCCGATCGCTGTGGCTCCCGAGAGAATGAAATGACCCGCGGTTTGCTGGTTCACCCCACCGGCTGCAATCAGGGGAATTTGCGGTAGAGAAGTGTGCAGAGCCTTGATATAGCGATCACCGCCGACCGGGCCACAGGGGAAGACTTTCACCAAATCGGCGCCACCACTCCAGGCAGTAACTACCTCGGTTGGCGACAAAGCTCCTGGCAATACCGCAATATTCCGTTTGGCAGCAAATTCCACGATCGCTGGATTGAATGACGGAGCCGTAATGAAACTCGCGCCGGAGTCGAGACACAAGTCTGCGGTCTTAGTATCGAGGACCGTGCCGGCGCCGACTATGATGGACGGGTCGGAGCGCACGAGGTGGGCCATCAATTCCACAGCTCCGGGCACTGTCATAGTAATTTCGACAACGGGTATGCCACCGCCGGTTACCGCCTCCGCTGCAAAGTGCGCGTCCCTGCCCGAGGACACCCGGACGGCCGGAATAATTCCGATCTCTCTGATGCGCCTGCACACTTCATCTTTTTTCATGGTCCAGGAGTCCCCCCACACTTCGATTTGATTCACGCCATCCGCAAACTGGCTCACACCGCCTCGCTCGTATCCGCCTCGGGAAGCTTGTCGTCGCTGCGGGCGATCCACACATACAGAGTCGGTAGCAAAACGATGCTCATTATGAGATCAGAGATAAGGCCACCTACAATCACGATGGCAAACGGCCGCTGCGAATCGGACCCGATGCCGTGCGAAACTGCCGCGGGCAGTAGTCCCAGTGTCGCAACGAGCATGGTCATCATGATCGGCCGGAGGCGCAGGACAGCCCCTTCTACCGCCGCTTCCTCAATGTCATAACCGCGGGCGCGAAGCTGGTTAATGTATTCCAGCATGATCACGCCGGTTTGCACGGAGACACCGAATAACGCTAAGAAGCCAACACCCGAGGAAACGCTGAAGTTTGTGTGGGTGAGCAACAACGCGAGCAGGCCTCCGATCCGGGCCATGGCGACGTTAGTCAGGATGAGCAGCGCCCACTTCACGGACTTAAACATGGTATAGAGAATGATGTAGATAAGCAGGACGGTAAGCGGCAATACCATGAGCAACCGGCGTTCCGAGCGCTTCTGGCTTTCGTATTCACCGGCCCAGTCCAGAGTGTAGCCAACGGGTAATTTGACGTGGGCATTTACTTTCTTGATGGCTTCTTCGACCGTGCTGCCCAAGTCCCGGCCGCGAACGCTGTATTTGACGGCAATGTAACGGGAATTGCTCTCCCGGTAGATCTCTGAACCTCCGTCCAACACATTGAGATTCGTCAACTGCGCCAGCGAAACGCGTTCACCCGAGGGCGCCAGCAAGCGTATCCTCTCGATGGCCTCGCGAGTGTCTCGATATTGCGGCAGGTAGCGCAGGACCAAGTCATATCGTTGTTCTCCGATGAGCACCTGGGTAAGGGCGTTGCCGCCGACCGCGGTCTGGATCGCGTCTTGCACGTCCGACACGTTAATTCCATAGCGGGCGGCCTGATCGCGATCGACGCGACAGTCCAGATTGGGTTGGCCGACAACGCGAAACACCCCCAAATCCTCCACGCCTCGAACATCTCGCATGACTTCGACAATCTCGTCCGCCTTTGCCTCCAGAGTTTTCAGATCATCGCCGTAGATCTTGACGGCGAGCTGGCCCTTCACGCCGCTCACCGCCTCCTCTACGTTGTCGGAAATCGGCTGAGAAAAATTCCAGATCACTCCCGGAATCTTCTCCAGCTCGCGGTCCATGGCTGCGATCAGCCGCTCCTTGTTTTGACGGAAGACGGGCCGCCACTTTTCTTTGGGCAGGAGATCGACGAAATACTCCGTATTGAAAAAGCCGGTAGAGTCGGTTCCATCGTCGGGACGTCCCACCTGGGTAACTACTTGGGGCACTTCGGGGAAAGAAGCCAAGATCTCACGCGCACGGTCTACGACCTTCAGACCCTCGGACGGTCCGGTGCTGGGCGCGAGCGTACCGCGCAACCAGATTGCGCCTTCGTCCAAGTGCGGCAGAAATTCGGAGCCGATCACACCGCTGAATGCCAGGTAGATGGCCACGAGGAACAAGAAGCCACCTGCTCCAATCGTGATCCACCGATGGCGGATCGCCCAGTGAACATCCTCCCGATATCGGACGATCAGCCATTCCATGACCGGATTTCGCCATTGCCTGGCATCGCTCCGGAAAAGCAAGCTTGCCAGCGCCGGCGCAACCAGCATGGAGAAAATCAAGGCACCCAGCAGAGCGAACGCCACCGTCCACGCCATCGGCTTGAACAGCTTGCCCTCTACTCTCTGTAGAGTGAAGATCGGAAGATAGGCGGTAATAATGATGGCGATCGCATAGAAGACCGGTCTCTGCACTTCATGCGCCGCGACCCGGGTTCGCTCCACAAGTGTAAGCGGAGCTTCCTCCGGGCGGTTGAGATGGCGCACGATGTTCTCCACCATTACCACCGCCCCGTCCACCACCATCCCAAAGTCCAGGGCTCCGAGACTCAGCAGATTCGCAGAAATGTGCCGCATGTCCAGACATATGGAGGCGAACAGCAGGGCAAAAGGGATGGTTAACGATACGATCAACGCACCGCGGATATTCCCTAAGAAAATGAAGAGAATGATCATGACCAGGATCATGCCTTCGGTCAGATTGTGCAGGACCGTGTGAGTTGTGAAGTGCACCAGGTCATCGCGATCGAGATACGCGACAATCTTCACGCCGGGAGGCAACACCTGGGTGTTGAGGCGATGAACCATGGCATGAAGTCCTTCCAACATGGTCGCCGTATCGGCGCCCTTGCGCAGGAACACGATGCCTTCCACCACATCGTTGTCGTCTTCGACCACCCCGTCATTCCGGTGGATTGCCTTTCCGATTTGACCCAGCCGGATCTTGGGCCCTTGTGTGACCACGGCAATATCCTTGATGCGAAGGGGAGTGCCGTTTTGTGTCTTAATTACAGTTTTCTCGATATCCTTGACATCCCGCACCAACCCAACTGCTCGCACGTTGATCTGCTGCGAACCTTGTTCGATGAAGCTGCCTCCAGCATTGGCGTTGCTATTGGAAAGTTGAGTTTCCAGCTGCGCGATACTCAGGCCATAGGAGACCAGTTTGTCGGGATCCAGGCGCACCTGGTATTCGCGAGTGATGCCCCCGAAGGATGAGTCATCCACGACGTCCGGCACCGACTTGATGTACTTTGCAATGACCCAATCCTGCAGGGACTTAAGATCCATTACATCATAGGCAGGGTTGCCGCTCTTGAGCGTGTACCAGTACACCTGCCCCACGGGACTGTAGTCAGGCCCGATCCCGGCACTAACCCCCGGTGGCAGAGTGGCCTGCGCAAGCCGTTCCAGCGTTTTCTGCCGGTCCCAGTCATTGCTGGAATCATCATCGAAAATCAGGTTCACTACCGAGAGGCCCGCCAATGACACCGACCGGAGGTGAACCAGATGGGGAATTCCGTTCATCTGGATCTCGATGGGGATGGTGACCTGCTGCTCGACTTCCTCGGCCGCCCTTCCCGGCCATTGCGTGATCACCTGCACCCACGTGTTCGCCACGTCGGGATACGCCTCGACAGGCAGGTTGTGGAACGCGATCATGCCCCAAATGAAGAGAAGCAATCCCGCACTGAGCACAACGAAGCGGTTGTTCAGAGCGAAATCGAGGAGTGCGCGAATCATTGCTGCTCCGCCGTGTTCTGGAATTCGAGCGCATTCGCCACTACCTGTTGGCCAGGAGAAATTCCTGAAACAACCTCCTGCATGTGATTGGGCAACATCTCGCCGCCCATCACCTCGGTCCGGCGGAACTGTTTGTTTTGCACAGGGACGTAGACCCAGTCCCGATCATGCAAGTGCAGGATTGCCGTCGCGGGCACGGCCGCTCGCTTCTGCTTCTGCCGGCCGTGAAAGGTGGCCGTTACGAACATGCCGGGGCGCATAAGTCCTGGATTTCGCATTTCGATGCGTACCTTTGCGGTCCGGATATTGGGATCGAGGACCGGCCCGATGTTCCCGATGGTTCCTGTGAAAACCTGGTCTGGATAGGCGTTCAGGCGGACTTCAGCCTTTTCCCCCAGGCGCACATTGACCAGATCGTTTTCGTACACGTCGCAGAGGACCCAGATGTATTCCAGATTCGAAATGGTGAATGGATTCGGCGAGCCGAGCCCGGCCACACCCGCCGCATTGGTGACTTGCTGATCGGTGATGAAGCCCGAGATCGGCGCACGGATCTCAACAATGCCACTTGGTTTGTCCAGTGACTGGTTGCCCAGCACCCGGAGTTTCTCGGCAGAGGTCTCAACATCGATCTTGGCTTTGTCTTCCGTCTCCTGAGCCACCTGCAGATCGTTCAGGGAGATTGCGCCTTTGTCGTAGAGAATCTTTGCGCGTTCCAACTGAGTCTTGGCCAACTGCTCGTCGGCCACCGCCTTCCGGTAGTCGGAAAAGGCGCCGGCAATGTCGGAACTCTGCACCTTGAGCAACAGCTGGCCCTTCTTGACCGTGTCACCCAGGCGAGCGTCGATCTCGACCACTCGGCCGGTGGCGATGGAAATCACCGGGACCGCCCGCAATATGTTCGGATTCACAGTCCCCGTAACCCGCAACTCAGGTGTCGCCATGTGTTCTACCGCCGGAGTTAACTGGAACCGCTCGGGATGATCGATGCGAAACACGTTGCGGTCCTCAACGCGTTCCACCTTGAGGGGAGGCGGCGCTTCTGCCTGAGGGTCACTTTTCCCATCGCTACAACCGACTAGGAGCGAGGCCGCGATCAGCGGCAAGAGTCCGATAGCAAAATCCCCGCGCTTCATTGGATCACCTCGCGTCCCACGGCAAGGTTCAGTTGGCTGGCCGCATTCAGATAGGATGCGACCAGGTTCAGGTAGTTGACCTGCACCGCTCGGTAGTCAGCCTGCGCATTCAGAAAATCCAGGAGTGATGCGGCGCCGTGCTGATAGGAAAACGCGATTGTGTCCCGCACGCTCGAAGCTTCCTCTAGGTATTGCTGCTTGTAAGGCTTGAGGAGGATCACCGCGCTGTTAACCGTGGCATAGGCGGAGTCGACATCGTTGAAGACTTGTGCCCGAGTCGCTGCTGCCAGCCTGTCGCTGCGGTCAATGTCTAGTTGCGTGCGGCGCTTTTCCCCCTGGTTGCGGTCG
>Ga0306920_100005659_pt1 | contig 16188 bp, 10 predicted proteins | sample flu12Cox44000170_FD_204666 | JGI IMG/M metagenome (GOLD analysis project Ga0306920, IMG submission 204666) | Lab enrichment of tropical soil microbial communities from Luquillo Experimental Forest, Puerto Rico - flux4day.12C.oxic.44.000.170 (v2)... | ecosystem: Environmental > Terrestrial >... | reverse complement strand
CATCGCTCGGCCCCACCTTGATTTTCTTCGTCCGCTCCACCAGCTTGTTCAGAAAAGTGTCGTAGACCTTCTCGCTCACAATCACGCGCGAACAAGCCGAGCACTTCTGCCCCTGATATCCGAACGCCGCTTGCACCGTCCCCTCCACAGCGGAGTCGATGTCGGCCTCTTCATCCACCACAATCCCGTCCTTGCCACCCATCTCCAGCACCGTTCGCTTGATCCAGATCTGCCCCGGCGACGGTTTTGCGGCCAGTTCCGCAATCCGCAATCCGACTTCCTTCGATCCCGTGAACCCGATGTATCGCGTCTTCGGGTGCTGTACAATCGTGTCCCCAACCGCACCGCCCGAGCCGGTCACGAACTGCACCGCCTCTTTCGGCACCCCGGCTTCGAACAGAATGTCCACAAACTTCGCCGCGATCGTCGGCGAATCAGACGCCGGCTTCAACACCACGGTGTTTCCCGTCACCAGCGACGCCACCACCAGTCCCGCCATAATCGCCATCGGGAAATTCCACGGGGGAATGATCGCTCCCACTCCCAGCGGGATATACACCAGATAATTTCGCTCGCCACGCATCGGCGTCAGCTTCTGCGGTTCACCGAGCCGCAGCATTTCCCGCCCGTAAAACTCGCAAAAATCAATCGTCTCCGCGATGTCCGCATCCGCCTCGATCCACGTCTTCCCCACTTCGTAACACACCAGCGCGTCCAGTTCGAATTTCCGCGCGCGCACAATTTGCGCTGCCTTGAACAAGCACTGCACCCGCTCCTGCACCGGCACCTTCTTCCAAACATCGAAATACCTGTTCGCCGCTTCAATCGCCTCGATTGCCTGTTCCTTCGATGCGTCCTGGAACACCCCAATCACCTGCGACGGCTTCGACGGATTCGTCGACTTCCGTTTCCCCGTCGTCACCACCTTCTTTCCGTCGATCCACATCGGGTATTCGTGCCCAAACTCCAAGGCGACCTTCTTCAGCGCCTCTTCCATCTTTTTCCGGTTCTCAGCATTCGAAAAATCGATGAATGGCTCATTCGTGAATTCCTTCACCGGCAATTTCACCTCTGCGGTAGCCATGGCGAATTCCTCCTGTATACGCAACGTTCAATTATAGGTCCGCACTCCGCAACCCTACAAGCCGACCCAAATCCCGACCGCCGAGATCGGTTCGCTATTGTCTCGATATCCGGATTGCCGCGCGTTCCGCTCACCTTGACATTCTACGGGAAGCGATCTATTCTCACCTAGAATGTCTACTAAAGAACAACGCGGACGCATCGAGCTGCTGCAAGGTACACTCGACCTGCTCATCCTCCGCACCCTGTTGCTCGGACCCGCCCATGGCCACGCCATCGCTAAGGCCATCGAATTCAACTCCAATGACGTACTGCAAGTCGAGCAGGGCTCGCTTTACCCCGCCCTGCACCGCCTCATCAAGCGAAAATGGATCTCGGTCGAAGACGGCACCTCCGAAAACAATCGTCGGGCCAAGTTCTACCGCCTCACGCCGAAGGGACGAAGGCAACTGGCCGCTGAGACCAGCCGATGGGACAAGCTCGCGGGAGCCATCGCGCGGATTCTCCGGCCGGCGGAGTAGGGGACCGAATCATGATGCGCCGCAAACGCCTGTTGCACGAACTCGACCAGGAGATTCGCGACCACATCGAGCGAGAAACACAGGACAATATCGACCGCGGCATGCCGTCCGAAGAAGCGCGCTACGCAGCGGTTCGAAAATTCGGCAACATAACTCGGATCAAGGAAGACACACGGGAAGTGTGGGGCTTCGTCTGGCTGGAGGAGCTCTGGCAGGACATCCGCTATGGCTTCCGCATGCTCCGCAACTCTCCCGGTTTCACGGCTGTCGCGATCCTTACGTTGGCGCTCGGCATAGGAGCCAACACCGCGATTTTCAGCCTGATCAATGCCGTGATGCTGCGCTCACTTCCGGTCGAGAACCCCTCGCAGCTCGTCGTTCTTAAATGGAGTGCGCGCAATGCTCCGAAAATTCGCGGGTATATGTCCTCAGGCGATTGCCCGAGCGATCTCCGCTTCGGCGCGGCCAATCCCTCCGGCTGCTCTTTTTCCCAGCCGATGTTCCGCCAGATAGCAAATACGAACCAGTTCTCAGCCGTCGCCGCGTTTGCCAATTCGGGTCCCCTCGCTCTCACCGGCAACGGCCCCGCAAGCATGATCAACGGCCAACTCGTTTCCGGAAGTTTCTTCCGCACTCTGGGTGTGAAGGCCGCGGCGGGCCGGGTTCTCGAGGAGAACGACGACTCGCCCCCGGCAACTCCCGTGGCCGTGCTCAACTATGGCTACTGGCAGAGCTCGTTCGGCGGATCTCCCGAGGCTATTGGCCGCACGATTGTTCTGAACGGTGTGGCTTTTACGATCGTCGGCGTAGCCGAGCAACATTTCACTGGCATTACACCCGGCAGCGATTATGACGTCTGGCTCCCGCTCGCTTCCGGCCCTCGCATCACCGAGCCTTTGCGGTGGAGTAACCGCCAGGACAACGTGGCCTATTGGTGGCTGACGGTCGTCGGCCGTCTGAAGGCGGAAGCCCTGCCTCAGACTCAAGCGCTCATCAGCGGTGTCTTCCGTAATGAGATGCTCCACGGGTCTGTCCCACTATTCGAGGCCGGCGGGCCCACGCTCGGCCCTCTCGCGCCACCGGGGGCAGCGGGTCCGGCCCGGAGACAAATAGCTCTCGGCGGGCCGCCGTCCCGTGCCGCGAAAACACCGCAATCGCCGCCCGGCGGCGACCTAAAGCATCCACGAGTGGTTCGCGGCGGGATGCCTCCCGACGCGGGAGGCCAGCAGTCTGCAACCGCTCAGTCATCAAGGCCGAGCATCAAAACCGGGGAAACTCAAGCACCGGCCAACACGGCAAGTGAAACCTCCACACTCTCAAAACCCGACGATGAACCGGCTATTGCCCTCGTCAACGCACAGACCGGATTAACTGGCACACGCCGTGAATTCGGCAATCCGCTCTATGTCCTCATGTTCGCGGTTGGGATTGTCTTGCTGATCGCCTGCTCTAACGTCGCGGGCCTGATGCTGGCGCGCGCGGCGGCACGAGAGAAAGAAATGGCGTTGCGGTTGGCGATCGGCGCCGGCCGAACCCGCATCATGCGGCAACTCTTGACCGAGAGCGTCATGCTTTCGGCGATTGGCAGCATCTTGGGAATTGTTTTTGCTGCCTGGGGCGTCCACGTCATCGTTTCGTTCGTGTCAAGGAACCAGCCACGGCCGCTCGCGTTCGCCACCGGGATTGACAGGCGGGTACTCGGTTTCACCGTTGCCGCCTCCCTCTTCACCGGAATATTGTTCGGACTTGCTCCGGCTTTTCGCGGCGCGCGTGTTGACCTGACAGCCGCCCTGAAAGAAGGCTTCAGCGTCTCCACCCGCGTCGCGCATCGTACTGGGAGACGGTTCACCTTCGGCAACGGGCTCGTGGTCGCTCAAGTCGCTCTAGCCATCGTTGTGCTGGTCGGCGCTGGGCTGCTCGTGCGAACACTGCAGAATCTCCGCAACATCGACGTTGGCTTCGATTCTCATAACCTGGTGATCTTCGGAATTAACCCGTCGCTCGCGGGATACAAAGATGCCCAGATCGATAGCTTTTATCGCGATCTGCAAGGCCGCCTCGCCGAAACACCCGGAATTAGGTCGGCAAGCTATTCGATGGTTCCTTTACTCAGCGGTGCCTTGCTGATCACCGGCTTCCACTGGCCTGGAACTCCGGAAGACCGCCAGTCGGAGTCAGACATGCTGGGGGTCGGCCCGGATTTCTTCAACACCATGCACATTCCCTTCGTTGCCGGTCGCGGCTTCAACTCTTCTGACTACGCTCTCGCCGCCAACAAGTCCGCCATTGCAACGGTCCCCACTCCGGTAATTGTGGACCAGGCGTTCGTCGCCAAGTATCTCGGCAATGAGAATCCCTTGGGAAAGCGGTTCGGCGAATCCGCCGGGGATGCCAACGCGACCCCGAGTCCAGGCTTCGAAATTGTCGGCGTGGTTCACGATACCAAATACAATGACCTGCGGCGAGAAATCAGCCCGATGATGTACGTTGCCCAGAGCGGCTCTGGTGCCGCGTTCGAAGTGCGCACTGCCGGCGATCCTCAAGCTTTGCTTTCCGTGATTCGCGGGGTCGTCGCCCAAATCGATCCGAACTTGCCTCTTCGCGACGTCACTACAGAATCGCAGCAGATCGACCGGCTGCTTTTTCAGGAGCGACTCGTCGCGCGCCTTTCGAGCTTCTTCGGTTTACTGGCCCTTCTCCTCGCCTCCATCGGTCTCTACGGCCTCCTGGCGTATGAAGTCGCTCGGCGCGGCCGCGAAATTGGTATTCGCATGGCTCTCGGCGCTCAAGGGAGTGATGTCTGGCGACTAGTGTTGAAGCAAGGATTATCCTTGGCTCTCGTGGGCTCCTTGGTTGGCGTCGCTGTGGCGCTCGGAGTTGCCCGTTATCTAAAGTCCATGCTCTACGACGTACACGCCTATGATCCCCTCACTATCATCTTGGTCGCGGCTCTTCTGCTTCTCGTTGCTCTGGCTGCCTGCTTCATTCCCGCTCGTCGCGCCACGAAGGTCGATCCCATGGCCGCCTTAAGATACGAATAGTCCTGCGGCTTGTCGTCTCCGCCCGGGCGACTCGACATTTTCTTCCGCGGCGCATCGTGGTCGAGCCGAAACCCCTGCCTGCCGGGCGGGGCGCGGAGTGACACACGGCTTCATTCTGGCCGGGGTTCTCTCCCCGTGTGATAATCAGCGCCCATGCCGCAAAACCTCGCTCACGTCACGTTCCTCGTGCACGACTACGAGGAGGCTCTCGCCTTCTTCACCAAGGCCCTCGGCTTCCGCCTCATTGAAGACACGCCCCTTCCCGATCACAAGCGCTGGCTGGTCGTCGCGCCGCCAAACTCCCACGGCTCCGGTCTCCTTCTCGCTCAAGCCGCTATGCCCCAGCAAGCGCACTCCGTCGGCAATCAGGCTGGCGGGCGTGTTTTCCTGTTTCTCCACACCGATGATTTCTGGCGCGACTACCGTCAGATGCGGTCCCACAATGTCAAATTTCTGGAGGCACCTCGACACGAACCCTATGGCATCGTCGCGGTCTTCGAAGATCTCTACGGCAACAAGTGGGACCTTCTGCAACCGAATACCTGACTTGATTTTCCTCGGGATTTGCGGGTGGTGAGGTCCCGAAAGTCTACTCCTCCCGGTCGTACCGGTATTGACTTCTCGGAACCGCCCTTGCCCAGCCCTCTTCCCTTCGGGTTACAATCTCTGCTCAAGGCTGGTGGCTTGGTCCCTGCGCTAGCCCGGTGAGGTTGCCCACGCAAGATGATGTTCTCTTGGCGCCCAAACCGGCAGGGCTTTATACGAACCCTAATCCTGTGGTTCGTCGTTGCCTCATTCTCAGCTAACCTCCTTTTCGCCAGTCGCTCAAACGCTCAAGACCAACAACCAGATGACCAGGACGTGGCTGCAACTGCGCGTCAACAAAAGGCCCGAAAGTCCACCAAAGCGAAACCGAAATCTCACGTCTACACCAACAACGATTTGCAGAAATCTCAAATCCTCACCACACCGGATCGCGCTCGCGTTGAAGCGCGCAAGAAATCTGCCTCGCCTCCGCAAACCCTCGAACCTGCGCCTTCACTGGACGCCAACGGCGATTCGCCGGCCGAATCGCTTGGCGAGGTAGCGCGTCATTACCGCCGTGAAAAAGCTACAGACGCCGCCGAGCAGGCGAGCCGTCCCAAACCGCCTTCACCGTTCCCGATGGATCTTTCTCAGCCAACCTTCGCCACCCCAGCGCCGGTTGGCCCTCCTCTTTCCGCCCCTCTCGCGCCTGCTTCCAAACCGCGGCCGAGCCGCGGCCCACTCAAACGCGATCCGTTTTCTCGTCCTGCCCTTTCTCCTTCCTTGAGCACTCCGATTCCTGGACCGGGGCCTCTCATCGACGTCAAACCCTCGCCGGTCGCTCCGCCCGCAGAACCCTTTGCGCCCAAGCATGCATTGATCGTCGAGCCTCCCGTTGTTGCGGGTCCCGCCAAACCCTCAATCGTTTCACCACCTCCGGCCATTCGCGGAATGGCCCCATCAAAGCCCCCGATGGTTTCTCAAGCAACCCCTCAACGGCTGCCCGTCCCGGCGACTTCTTCTGTAAGGGCCGCTTCGAGCCGCGATTCAAGAATCATCGTTCAACCGGGCGACTCGCTCTGGACGCTCTCCAAGCGCTGGCTCGGCACAGGCTCCCGGTGGCAGGATTGGCTTTCCGTCAATCCAGGACTACGCGATCCGCAGTTCATTCAGCCGGGCACGATCCTGGTCGTCCCGTACCTCGCGCCCTCCGTTCGCATTGCTCCCGGAAAAGTTTCGGTTCAACAGGGTGATTCTCTTTGGAAGATCGCCGGCACCCATTACGGCAACGGCGCCGAATGGCAATGTATTGCTGCCGCCAACCCTGCCGTTCGCGATCCAGGTCAGATCTATCCGGGCCAGACCCTTGTGCTCCCCGAGAGCTGCAGCCCCTCGCAAACCTCGAAACTCCCCAGATAGTCCCGCTTAGCCTCCGACGAGCACGCCGTACTGCTCTTTCGTCAGCGGCACAACCGACAATCTCCCCATCCGGACAAGCGGTGATTCCTTGAAAATCTTGTTCTGCTTGATTTCCGCCAGGGGAACGGGATTCGACAGCGCCCTCCCCGCCTTTATCTTCACGACCGGCTTCTTCGGCTCTTTCGCCGTGACCGACACGACCGTCGCCGTCCCCACCGCGCTCTTCCTGTCTCCGGTCTCGTAAATCACCAAACGCGCCCCCGGCTTCATCTCGCTCAAATGTCGAACCGCGACCGGATTCGACACCCCATCCCACTCGGTCGCCCCATCTTTCTGCAAATCCGCAAACGAATATTCCGTCGGTTCCGTTTTCAGCAAATAATATGTCTCCACGGCTCCCTCCTCCAGTCGGTATCGGATCGCGCCCGTCCTTGCTCGCTTCGAACTGCACTTTTTCCGATTTCTCCCACCCTCCCCTCCGTTGTCTCGCCCTGAAGAGTATGCTTAAATTAGCCCTAGCCCAAACTACATGTTCCAGTTCTCCTTCATTTTTCTTCTGTTCTTCTTCGGCGCTTCCATCCTCGGACTCATCGCCTTCACCACCGCGCGACGCATCGAGTCCCTCCTCAAATCCTTCCCCCTCAACGAACTCACTTTTCGTGTCTACCAGCTCGAAAAAAAAGTTGCGGAGCTCCAGAAGTTGCTCGCAGCCAGCGCTCCTCCCCCCGCTGACTCGCCAGCTCCGGTTCCCTCCTCCCCCGCTCCCGCAACTTCCTCCGTCGAAACTCCCCAACTTCACCCACCCGCGGCCGGCGTCTCTCCGCAGCCCGCACCTCCCACACTTCCTCCGCACCCCTCGCCCTCTCCGCCCAATATCTCGAAACAGCCTCCCGCCTCCGATCTCGAAGCCCTGATCGGCGGCCGCTGGTTCAATCGCATCGGCATCATTGCGCTTCTCTTCGCCGTTTCCTATTTCCTCAAACTGGCCTTCGACAACAACTGGATCGGTCCTACCGGCCGTGTCGCCATCGGCATCTTCCTAGGTGTCCTCATGCTGCCTTGGAGCGAGTGGCTTCTCACACGCGGCTACATTTACTTTTCCGAAAGCATCGCGGGCCTCGGCGAAGCCACGCTCTTTGTCTCTGTCTGGGCAGGCTGTCAATACTACACGCTTTTCGGGCAACAAACCGGTTTCGTGGCCCTCGTCCTCGTCACCATCCTCATGGCTTTCCTCGCGCTCCGCCGAGACTCCCAGCGCATCGCTTTCCTCTCTCTTCTCGGCGGACTCCTTACGCCCGCTCTCATGAGCACCGGCAAAAACGAGCAGATCGTGCTCTTCAGCTATCTCCTGTGCCTCGGCGCGGCTGCGCTCACTATCAGTTGGCGCCGAAACTGGCAATCTCTTCTTCCTCTGATTTTTGTGGGTTCGCATCTCTACTTTTGGCAGTGGTACGACTCTTTCTACCATCGCGCTCTTTTCCTCGAACGCACCATCCTCTTCGCCAGCCTCTTCTTTCTGCTCTATGCCGCCGGCCCCGCGCTGCGTGCCTTCCACCATATCGATCTCACGAACATGGACCTTCTCCTCGTCGTGGCCAACGCTATCGGCTACTCCGCCGCGCTCTACACGTTGCTGTGGCCCGCCGACCGTTGGCCGCTCACGCTTCTCTTTCTCCTTCTTGCCGCTTGTCACCTCACGGTCGCGGGCCTCTTGCCTGATTCCAGTTCCTCCAGCTCGCCGTTGCCCCGTTTTCTCTATCTTGGTCTGGCAGTCACCTTCTCTACGCTCGCTATTCGCACCAAATTCGACGGCAATACCGTCACAATCGCGTTTGCTCTTGAAGGTGGCGCTCTGGCCTGGGCCGGATTGCGCTCTTATGGAGCACTCTTGCGCCCCGCCGGCTACATTCTCCTGACCATCGCGGCTTTGCGACTGATTCTCCAACCTCCGGCCGCTTACACTTTTCTCTGGAACGAGCGATTCGCCAGCTATCTGGTCCTCATCGCCGGACTCCTCGTCCCTCTGTGGGCCGCTTCATCATCGAGCACAACTTCTGCCTCGTCCCACGCCCTTACCTTGTCACCCACCCCGTCGTCCAACCCCCAGAACGCCTCCAGTGGCGTAAGCCTGCGCGCCGCGTCAAACTCGTCCCCCGGTGCGGACCTGGCGCAGCGAGCGATCCCTCTGGATTCCCCACCCGCCACATTCTCGAGCGGCCTCGAAGCCGAATTCGCTTCGCTCTCCGTCGCCACAAACTTCTTCGCCCTCCTGGCGCTTAGCCTCGAATTCTGGGACTACCTCGGTCGCGGCACGGCCTCTTCCGACCACTCACTCGCCCAGCACCTCGCCATTTCCATCCTCTGGACCTGCTACGCTGCAGCTCTCGTCGCCGCCGGACTGGTGCGCCAGTCTGCTCTCCTTCGCTGGCAGGCGCTCGTCCTCCTCGGCGTGGCCGTCGCCAAGGTGTTTCTTTACGACCTCGCCTCACTCGACCGCGTCTATCGCATTGTCTCCTTCTTCATCCTCGGCTCCGTCCTCCTCGCGGTCTCTTTTCTCTACACCCGCAGACAATCTCGCTCCGGCTCCCTCTAAAGACTTGAGCGCTGGCCTGCCCTATCGATCGCAGGCAGGTTTTTCACGCCTGCGCTTCTTGTCTTGCCTCTTTTAGGCGGAGTCCGCAGGGCGCTCTCTCTTCGATTTCGGATTTGGGCCTTTCGATTCCACAGCGTCCGCAACGCGCTCCGTCTTCGTCATCCCGGCAGAAGTCTCGCCCGGGCGCCGTTTTTTCCTTGGCTCATTGAATTCAGTTGCAGAAAACAGGCGAGGAGTATCTCAGCAGGGAACAGTCTAAGCCAACTCCTTCACCGCTTCCCCGAACACTTTCGTGTGCAAGTCAATGTCCGCCTCTGTCGTTTCCGGGCACATCAGCGCCATGTTGTGGAATGGCGTCAGTAAGACTCCCCGATTCAGCGCATAGAGATGGAGAAACCGCTCCAGCTCAAAATCCGAGGCGGCCGCCGACTCCCCGCCATTCCTCGGCGGCTTTGGGCAGAACGTGTACTCCGCGCGGCAACCAAGCCGCTGCGTGTTCCACGGAAATCCATGCCTTTTGATCTCCGCCGAAACGCCATCATTGAATTGCACTGCCAGCGGAATCATCTTGTCGAAATTCGTCTTCGTCAGCACTTGCTCCAAGGTCGCGCGCATCGCGGCTAGCGAAAGAGCGTTCCCCGCGAGCGTTCCGCCGATTCCGCCAACGTCGCAATCTTCCAGTTGCATCCTGTCCGAAATTCGCTGCGCCACTTCCTCCGTGCACCCATACGTTCCGCCAGGAATCCCGCTTCCAATCGCCTTCCCAAACACCAGCATATCCGGCTCCAGTTTCCACTCTGCCGTGCAGCCGCCCGGACCCGCACAGATGGTATGCGTTTCGTCTGCAATCAGAAGCGTGCCGTATCGCCGCGCCAGTTCTCGCGCCGCTTTCCAGTAGCCTTCCTCTGGAAGAATAATGCCGACGTTCGTCATCGCCGGCTCCGCGAGAAGGCACGCCACGTCGTGCTGCTCCAGCGCGTCCTCGAGCGCGTTCAAATCGTTGAACTCCACCACGCGTGTCGTTTCCGCGGGATTCACCGGGGGGCCGATATTTCCCCGTCGCGGCCCGACCACTCCATCGTGCAGTCCGGCGAACGATTCGTCCACGGTTCCGTGATAGCAGTAATGAAACACCAGAATTTTCGGGCGCTGCGTGATTTCGCGCGCGATCCGGATCGAAAAACGGTTCGCATCCGTCGCGGTGAGCGTAAATTGCCAGTACCCCAGACCAAATCTCTTCTTTAAATCCTCGCCCACGTAGAGCGCATCTTCGGTGGGCAACATCAACGTAATACCTTCGCGTGCGCGCTTCGCCACCGCTTCCACCACCACATCCGGTGAATGCCCGGTCATCGCTCCGGTATCGCCCAGGCACAAGTCCACATACTCGCAACCATCCACGTCGGAAAAGTGTGCGCCTTTCGCTTCGTTGACGAAGATGGGAAACGCGCCTGCCCACTTCTTCATCCAGTTCATCGGCACACCGCCGAGCAGCGAATTCTGCGCGGCTCTATACATCGCTGCAGATTTTGGATGTTGCACCATGAAGCGGTGGTGCTCCCGATCGGAGAGCCGCTTCAGCCTGTTTCTATCAATGGTCCTCATCGTTGAAGCTCTTTGTAGGCCGCAGCGCAGCTTGCCGTCTTGCCATCTCAATTGAAGTTGGTATTGAAATGCTTCGAGCCGCAGAAAATGACTTCATCGGAGCTCGTGGATAATCTCTTTCGCCGCGTTCGCTCCAGATGCTCCCGTCAGCCCATTTCCCGGATGCGTTCCGTTTCCGCAGAGGAACAGCCCACGCACCGGCGTCTGATAGCGAGCCCAATCCATCACCGGCCGCATTGTAAAAATCTGGTCAAGCGCCAGCTCGCCATGAAAAATGTGTCCGCCGGTAAAACCGTACGTCGATTCCAGATCTTCTGGGGTAACGACTTGCGCGCCTTCCACCAGCGTCGCAAAATTCGGCGAATACTCGCCCAGCGCTTTCAGCACGATGTTCGCCAGTTCCCCGCGCCGCTCCTTCCAGCTTCCCTGCCGCAACCGATACGGCGCGAACTGGAAATACGCGGAAAGCACGTGTTTCCCTTCGGGAGCCAGCGACGGATCAAGAATCGTCGGAATCGTTACGTCCAGATATGGCGCCTGCGAAATCTCGCCATACTTCCACGCGTCAAAGGCCTTCTCCAGATAGTCGATCTCGTAGCCGATATGAATCCGCCCGCTCAGCGCTTCGCGAAAGCCGTCTGCAGCCACCGCGTTCGAGAGCGCGGGAAAGGTCGGCAAATCTCCGAGCGCCAGATGCACCTTCGCCGCGGTGCCACGCACGCGGAAATTCTTCATCCGCATCGCAAACACCGGATCGAGCTGTGCCGGATCGAGCAATTGAAAGAACGTTCGCTTCGGGTCGACACCGGAAACCACGGCTTCGCACGCGATTTCGTCTCCGTTCGCCAGCGCGACGCCTGACACCGCGCCGTTCTTTGTCTGGATCCTTGCCACTTCCGCCTGGGTCCGGATCTCCGCTCCCGCCTTTTGCGCCGCCTCGCTAAGCGCCCGGGTGAATTCTCCGAGCCCACCACGCGGGAACGTCGCAGACCCAACCGGATTCGGATCGGCCGCGGCCCGCAGCAGTAGCACGGCGGTCGAGCCCGCCGACCATGGCCCCAAGGCCTCGCCAAATATGCCGCGCGCGGCGATTACCGCCCGCAGCAACTCCGTTTCGAAGAATTCGGCAACAAAATCCGCCACCGCCATCGGACCCCAACGCAGCAGATCGAAAATTCCGCGCTTCCCTAGGCTGCGCACGTTCAGAGCGGTTCTCAGAAGGTTCAGAAAATCCTCCGGCGAAGGGTGATCGATCCCAGGCGGCGTCATCGAAGCGACTTGGTTGAATACGCCGGCAAATTGCTCGAGCATTTCTGCAAATTCGGCGTATTTCGCCCCGTCCTTCGCGGAAAAGTGAGAAAGCGAACCACCGGTCTTGGCGGCGTCGCTATAGAAGAGCAGTCCACGCTCGTCCGGGGCCGGCGCGAAAACGCGGGGATCCGGCCGGAATATCTCGAGCCTGAACCGCTCAAGGTGCATGTCGCGCGCAATGTCTTCGCGCAGCGGACCCAGCGAGTGCGAAAGCGTCGAGGCGTAGAACCCCGGATGAAATTCCTCTGTGACCGCGCCGCCGCCGACCATTCCGCGTCGTTCGAGTAGAATTGGCTTGAACCCGCCTTTTGCCAGGTAGAACGCGGCGATCAGCCCGTTGTGACCGCCCCCGACGACCACCACTTTCTGTCCGATCGGCATGGTCAGTTCGCCGCCTTCTTCCATTCTTTCAGGATCACCCGGCTCGCGATCCGCCCATTGGCGCCCATGATTCCGCCTCCGGGATGAGTGGCCGACCCGCACATATAAAGGTTGACGATCGGCGTGCGGTAGTACGCCCAGCCTGGAACCGGCCGCAGGAAGAAAAGCTGCTCCAGCGAAAGCTCGCCCTGGAAAATATTGCCTTGCGTCAGTCCGAACTCGCGCTCCAGATCGAGCGGCGTCAGAACCTGTTTCCCGATGATGAGGCTTTTCAGGTTTGGCGCGTGCTCCGAAATTGTGTCGATCACGTTGTTGCCGAACGCCTCCCGCTGGTCATCCCATGTGCCCTGCGCCAGCTTGTAAGGCGCGTATTGCACAAAGCACGACAGCACGTGCTGCCCTGGCGGCGCCACCGACGGATCGGTCAAGCTCGGAATCACCATGTCGATGTATGGCTGTTTCGAGTAATGTCCATACTTGGCGTCGTCGTAGGCCCGTTCCATGTACTCCATTCCTGGCGAAATCGAAATCGCTCCGCGCAGATGCGCTCCCGCACCCGACAGACATTTGAAATTCGGCAGCGCGCTCAGCGCCAAATTCACCTTTCCAGACGACCCGCGGAATTTGTACCTCCGCACGCTTTCCACAAAATCTGCCGGCAATTCCTTCGCCTCCAGAAACACCTCGAACGTCAGGTGCGGATCCACGCTTGAGGAAACTACATTGCACCGAATTTCTTCCCCTGATTTGAGCGCAACGCCGCTGGCTCGCCCGTCTTTCACCAGGATTCTTTCGACCGGTGCCTCGGTGCGGATTTGGACCCCCGCTTCCCGCGCCGCTGACGCAATGGCCAAGGAGATTCCGCCTGTGCCGCCTCGACTGAATCCCCACGAGCGGAACGCTCCATCAATCTCGCCCATATAGTGGTGGAGCAAAACATAAGCTGTGCCTGGCGAGCGTATCCCCAGAAATGTCCCGATAATTCCCGAGGCTGACATCGTCGCTTTCAGCACGTCTGTCTCGAACCACTGGTCCAAAAAATCGCCCGCGCTCATGGTCATGAGCTGGACGAGGGTGTAGCGCTCCTCGGAAGATAGTTCGCGGAATCTCTGGAGCAGGAAATGCAACTGCTTCAGGTCTTTCAAGTGCAACGCAGTCGGGTCCGGCGGCACCATTGAAAGCATCGGCTTCACGAAGCGGCACATCGGCGTCATCATCTTCGAGAATTCGTCGTACGCTTCGGCGTCCAATCTTGAATGACGGCGGATTTCCCGCTGCGTCTTTGCGTGGTCGTTCACCCGCCACAAGTAATCACCGTTCGGCATCGGCGAGAAGGTGCCATCCAGCGGCAGGATTTCCAGTCCGTGGCGGGGCAAGTCAAGTTCGCGGATAATTTCCGGCCGCAACAACGAAACCACGTATGAGCATTCGGAAAAAAGGAAGCCTGGAACGATCTCTTCCGTCACCGCCGCTCCCCCGAGCACCTTCCGGCGTTCCAGCACCAGCACCTTCTTGCCGGATCGTGCCAGGTACGCGGCGTTGATCAGGCCGTTGTGACCGCCGCCAATGACGACCACGTCGTACAACTGAGGCATCCTTTATAACTCCACCGTGAATGAGAACCACTGCCACCACACAAAGAACGAACATTCTACTGGCAGCGCATCGGCTTCACAAGGTCACCCGAACATCGTCCCTGCGGTTGTTCTCTTGCCGCAATTCGAGAATCAAACCTATAATTCGATTGCCCAAAACGCAATTCTTTCGCGATTTTCCGGTAATCACCATTTTGGAGGAAACGTGCCCGTTGGAACCGCATTCCACGAAAGAACCCTCGCCCTTTGCGAGAGCCTGAACTTTAAAGAATGGTCCGGGTATTACACGGTCAGCGTCTACGAGATGACGCACGAGCACGAGTACAACGCTATTCGCAATTCTTCGGCCCTAATCGATATCACACCCCTGTTCAAATATCGTGTGACCGGCCCGGATGCCACACGCCTCGTCAACCGCGTTATCGCGCGCGACATTAACAAGGTGGTGGTCGACCAGGTCATTTACTGCTGCTGGTGCGATTCCTCGGGCAAGGTGATCGACGATGGCACGATCACCCGCCTTGGCGAAAACGATTACCGCTGGACCGCCGCCGATCCGAGCCTTCGCTGGTTCCAGCAAAATGCCTTGGGCCTGAATGTTCAAATCGAGGATATTTCCGAGCAGGTGGCGGCGCTAGCGCTGCAAGGCCCGACAAGTGGAAAACTGCTTCACGCCGTGGCCGACGCCAACATCGCCGGTTTGAAATATTTCCGCGTCACCCATGGAAAAATTGCCGGTGTTCCCGTTGACATTTCGCGTACCGGTTATACCGGCGACCTGGGTTTCGAAATCTGGATTCCCTGGAAAGATGCTTTGAAGGTCTTCGACGCATTGATGAACAAGGGCCGGGCCTTTGATATTCATCCGGCAGGCATGGTCGCACTGGATATAGCGCGCATCGAGGCAGGGCTCATCCTAATTGAAGTCGACTACATCTCGAGCAAGCGAGCTCTCATTGCGGAGCAGAAATACGCGCCAGGCGAAATTGGCCTCGGAAAACTCGTCGATTTGAAGAAAGCAAGCTTCGTAGGCCGCGAGGCCCTCGCAGAAGAAGCCGCGAAAGGCGGTCCCGCAAGGAATCTGGTTGGGTTGGAGGTTAACTGGAGCGAGGTGGAAGCGCTCTACGAAAAAATCGGTATGCCACCGCAGGTTCCCGCCACTGCCTCACGCGTGGCGGTTCCTGTTTATCGCGCTGGCCGCCAGGTCGGCAAAGCGACCTCGACGACATGGTCGCCGACACTCAAGCGCATGATCGCCCTGGCCTCCATTAGCCGCGAAAGCGCTACCTTGGGTTTGACCCTCAGCTTGGAGTTGACGGTCGAGGCATCTCGCAAAACCGTCTCCGCCAAGGTCGTGCCCCTTCCGTTTTTCAATCCCCCTCGCAAAACTGCGCCGCTCGCAATCTGAGCGCACCGGCCGCGGCGTAGCGCAGGGTCAGTGCGACGCGGCAAAGTGCTCGGCGTTTGCCAAAAGCCAATCCAGGTCGCTGCGTTCCAGCCATCGGCCGTTCAAAACGACAGAGCGGATTTTCTCTGTGTTGCGAATGTCCTCGAGCGGATTTGCATCCAGAAGAAGCAAATCCGCACGCTTATCCGTCTCGATGGTCCCGACCTCGGCGCTCTTGCCTAGGAATTCCGCGGGCTTTGCTGTAGCTGCCTGAAGCGCCTGCAGTGGGGTTAATCCCGCCTGCACAAGGTAGGCCAGATCTTCATGAAGGCTGAAACCCGGTAAAACGTTCGGTGCGGCCGCATCTGTTCCTGCCATGATCGGCACGCCGGCAGCGTTCATTCTTCCGACAATTTCGAGCGACCGTTTGAGTATCTCTTCGCGGAGTGAAAAATCTGGCGCGCTGTTCCCGTCTAGGCTCTCTTTGCGCCCCTGTTCCCAGATTTGCTTCAGGTTCGAGGAGAGAAATCTTGAACGTGGGTCATCGGTCAGGTCGGTCTGTGGGGTCAGGTAGCCCAGGTGGACGAGTAATGGAAACGTCAGTACCTGCCACGTCTGATTCGTCAAGAATTCGCGCAACAACGTCTCCGTTTTCTGCGTCGATGCGGAATCGAGCAGGCGGCGTTGCCACCGGCGGCTCCTTTCCCGGGCGGCATTGATGGTTTCT
>Ga0306920_100005658_pt1 | contig 16189 bp, 15 predicted proteins | sample flu12Cox44000170_FD_204666 | JGI IMG/M metagenome (GOLD analysis project Ga0306920, IMG submission 204666) | Lab enrichment of tropical soil microbial communities from Luquillo Experimental Forest, Puerto Rico - flux4day.12C.oxic.44.000.170 (v2)... | ecosystem: Environmental > Terrestrial >... | reverse complement strand
ACCGCAATGGCAGTCCCCATGGCAAACGGCCCTCCGTTTGCCACCTTGAATCATGTTGCAGCTGATTTGGGAATCCCAAACGAGTCAGAACCACTGCGGGTTGGTATAAGTCAGTTGTGTGTACGGAAAACCTGATCATATCGACCTTCAGCCCACTGGTGGTCGATCTTTATGTTCTGTCCATCATTAGCCATTGTCGTTTAGACCACGGTGGAGCAGGATAGCGATGACAATCCAAATGTTGATTTGACGCATCAGAATAGCCCGCGCACCACGCCCAGGGCCTTCATGCGGTCTCCCTTGCCGCCACATCGAGCTTGGCGTCATAGAACAGCGCCAGCTCAACCGCCCTGCTGAGCTGAAGAGGCAACGTCAGCCTCCGCAAACAGTAACTCGCAAGGTGCCTACCGTCCGTAGACTGAGGCCACTTGTCCGCGTGGAGCAAGTGGCCTCCGTGGATCAGGTTACCGAGCTGACCCTCACCGGGCGCTCATGGACCAAAGGCAGCACGTATGGCAGTCCAATCAGCGCGCCCGGGGCATGACCATCACATAATCATGGAACCCGGGTCGCGTGAGGGGCCGGGGACCAGGTATGCGGGTTTAGTGCCGCCGCGCCGATGAGCGTGATGAACTCGCGACATTTCACTAATGGGTCCAATAACGGACGTGATCGAGGAAGCATCCGTCGTTGTGGTTTTCGGCGCCCCGGATCTACGCGGCCGGCGCGGTCAGGGGCGGGTTGTCCCGCACGGCCTTTACGCCAGGAAGGACCCACACAGCGCAAGCGAAACGTCCGTTGCCCCGAGTGATAGCTCAAGTTTCGTCATGCCGCACGATTGTTGGCAGCGAGGGCTCCGGCTGCGGCAATTTCTTACTTCGAAGCCCAGCGCAAACGCCGTTCTATGGGCCGCCACGATAGGAGACACGCCAGATCGTGCCGTTTCCGTCCTCACTGACGAGGAGAGCGCCGTCATGCGCCACTGCTACGCCGACAGGACGCGCCCAGACAGAGGAGTCGTCCGCCACGAATCCGATCATGAAGTCCTCATATTCGCCGGTCGGCACGCCGTCCTTCAGGTGCACGCGGATCACTTTATAGCCGGTGCGCTTCGAGCGGTTCCAAGAGCCGTGCTCGGCCGCAAACACATCCCCGCTGTATTCCGAAGGGAATTGGTCGCCTTCGTAGATGATCATCCCCATCGAGGCCGAATGTGCCTGGATCAGCACGTCGGGGACGGTGATCTTGTCTTTTAGGTCTGGCCGCTCGCCCCGATGTCGCGGATCTTCGTTGGCGCCCAGATAGTACCAAGAAGCACCGTCACGCACACGCGTAATGAAGTCGGGGACGAGGTCGTCGCCGAGATCGTCGCGCTCGTGGGTCGAGCACCAGACATCGCCCGTCATCGGGTGCACGGCGAGCCCAACGCAGTTTCGCAGCCCGCTTGCGAACACTCGCCGATTCCTGCCTGCCGGGTCGAACACGAGGACGGCCGCGCGATCGGTCTCGTTGCCCCACGCGCTCCCCAGGCCATGCTCCGCTTCCCAACGCGCGATCGCGGCGGCATCGCGTTTGCCCATCCCCTCCCCGTCATTCGTTGCCGATCCGACAGAGACGAACATCTGGCGGCCGTCCTTGGAGAAAACGATGTCGCGCGTAATGTGGCCGCGCTGCACTGAGCGGCTACCCGCGTGGGGAAGATCGCGCACGATCACCTCAGCTTTCCCGCGCGCCTTGAGATCGCCGCTGTGATAGGCATAGCGGACCACAGATCCCGTATTGGCAATATATATCCACTGCGGATCCGACCCAGGCGGATAGAACGCTATACCGAACGGCTGGTCGAGGCCTGAAGCGAACACGTCGTTGTGGCCGGGCCTAGCCTCGCCCTCGGCGGCGCGAAGGACGCGAATCCGCCCCGGCTCTGACTCGGCGATGAAAATGTCGCCGTTCGGCGCGACGCGAACCGTGCGCGGATCGCGGAAGTTGGAGGCGAACAGCTCGACCTGGAAGCCCGGGGGCACCTTCGGCGCGGCGGAAACCGGTTTCGCAATCACCCGGGGAGGCTTTGAGGCTGATCGAGTGGTGTATGGTGGGGGCAGCTCGGTGATCTTGCGCCGGACCAAGGGGGCATCAGCACGCCAATCACCAAATGCTGCCTTCCCCACTAATAGCTCGCCGAGCGGATCAGAGACTGGTTGAGCGAGAACGATTGGCGCAAAAAACAGAGACAAAGTCGCGAACGCCGCCGGTGTGGCCGCGATGAATTGCCTTGCCATCTTCATACGAGCCTCGACCAAGTAGTAGAAACGCCCGAGCTGCGGAGATGTGCCGCCGCTGATTCCAAAGGCTTTGGCTTCATACGAAGCGGCCAGCACGACACGGCCGCCGACTGCGATAGCAAGCCAGGCGGTCCTCGCACGAATTCACAATGCGGCAATCGCCTGCACTTCCAGCAGATATTCCTCCTTTAAGAGGCGATGGACGTAAAGCAACGTGTTGGGGGGATAGCCATGCGGAAAGACTTTCGGGAAGAAGGTTGCGCGATATTTGCTAAGCGTCGGTAGATCGTCGGCATTGACTAGATAATTGGTAAAGTGGACGACATTGGCCCATGTCGCTCCGCCGCCCTTAAGGGCAGCTTCGACGTTGGCGTAGACTTGCTCGCACTGCGCCCAGAAATCGCCTTTGCCGACGAGATTGCCGTCGACATCGACCGAGGTTTGGCCGGCGATGAATACTAACTGAGAGCCTTTCACGCTCGCGACCTGCGAATAGGGCCCCACCGGCGCATGCAACGTTTTTGGATTGTTCATCCTGATTTCCAACATGGCACGTCTAATGCTCCGTGATGACAACTTGGATTGCAGTCGGGTTATAATCATTCGCCGGATTGTTGATCTGCGGACAATTCGAAATCACGGCGAGTACGTCCATTTCCGCACGCAGTTCGACGTAGCTGCCCGGCGCCGAATCACCGCGTGCGATCGCCGCCTTACCAGCGCCCTGAATCGGCACGCGCATGAAGAAATTGATATTCGGCACGATGTCTCGGCGCCCCATCCCGAATTGTTCCAGACCTTTCAGGAAATTCTCGCGACAGCCGGGGCAATTTTTCACACCATAGAGCATGTAGTTGCTTGCCGCGCTGCAAGCGCCACCGATGGTGTCGTGCGACCCGTAGGTGTCCTCGACGATCGTGAAAAGCGCTTGTGCCTGATCAGAGTAAAGGACGTGGCCTTTGGTCAATGAAATCGTGCCGGCAGCCTTGATCGTGTTTGGCGCGAAATAGCGTTCGTCGCGGTCATGCGCATTGTAGCAAAGGAAGTCGACTGCCTGCTTGCCGTGCGTGTCGATAATTCTGAGATGCTGGCCCTTCTTAATAATACCGCTCCAGGGCGCGCCGGCGGGAATGACCTTATCGAACACGACGTGAGCCATGCGAATTCCTGTTATCGTAATGGCCGCTTTTCCGGCGGATGCGTCTTGCGCCAATACGCGACGAGCGCAGCCGGGCTCGTGACCCAGATGTCCTTGTGCGATTTCACATATTCGATAAACGACTTGAGCATCAGTACGCGCGAAGGCCGCCCGCTCGCCTGCGGATGCATCGTCAGCGTGAAAATCCCGCCGTAGGCGTGAATGCCATCAAGCTCCTCCTTGTAGAGCTCGAGCACCTGACGACACGACAAAATCGTCTTGCGTGCACTGATGTGATAGTAGAAATGTGCAAGATCATCGAGAATCCAATGACCTGGTAGATTAATCATTGAGGTCGTGCGGCCATTGACCACGTGATAATCCGGCAGAAGCGTGTCCATCAGGTCCCCGGTGTATTCGAAGCCATGGCGTTCAAGCAGCGGGATTGTGCTGGCGCTGAACTCCCAAAATGGTGACCGGTAGGCGCGCGGCCGGCGACCAGTTAGACGCTCCAGGATCTCGATGCCTTTCACCAGTGCCGCCTCTTCTTCTTCTTCCGATTTGAAGGTGCGGGGCGGCTCGTGAAAATAGCCGTGATGCTCTACATCGTGGCCGCGCTTGAGGATTTGCTCGACCATCGGCACGTTGCGCTCGGCGACCCAACCCGGCACAAAGAACGTGCTTTTGACGTCGAACTCATCGAGCAGATTCAGGAGCAAAGGAACCCCCACGCGCGGCTCGTAGCGGCCCATCGAGAGCGCAATCGGGTCGTCAATATCGCGGAACACCCATGACACTTCGGTATCGACGTCGAACGTGAACAAACAGGCACTGCGGTAGCCCTTCGGCCAGGGGTTCACCACCGGGCTTTCACCAGGCAATTCAGCGATCCTGGCCACGCTCGCGGCAACTTTCTTGCGCGGCGGCACTCCCTTGTTCGCTTTAATTTTTTTCCGAGCCATTATCTGATACCTCGTCAAGCATTCTGAAACCTGTGGTATTGGCTTCTCTATCAGCGGCGATATTCCTCTTTGAGCACCTTGCTGAGATCGACTTTGTTATCGATCACAGCATAGCTCTGGAGGAGCTCGTTGAGATTTTCCCATTTGGCCTTATCCATCGCGCCAAGTCCGTCTTTCTCGGTTGCCTCGCTTTGGGTTGGGCCGATCGTTGCCTTCCATTTCGCGCTCTCGATTTCTTTCTTAAGTTCCGGCGCCGCCTTGACCAGGATGTCGACGGCTTCGTCGGCATTTTTCAGCGCATAATCCGTACCTTTGAAGGTTGCTTTGGTGAAGGCACTGACGATCTTCGCATTCTTCGCGGCATATTCCTCGCTGGTGATCAGAGCATATCCGGGCGTGTCGAAGCCGAGGCTCGCCATCGTCCATACTTTCAGCTTCAGCTCTGGATGCTCAATGCCCCAAGCGACAACTTCGTTGTTGTAGACGGTTACTTCGGAATCGATCTTGCCATCGAGCAGAAGCGGCAGATCAGTCCCTGGCCGCCAGGTGATCGCTTTCAAGTCGTCCATGGTCATGCCGTGCTTTTTCAGCAAAGCCTGCAGGAAGATTGTGGTCGTGCTGCCTGGAAGAATGCCGATATTTCGGCCTTTTAGATCTTCGACCTTGCTAATACCAGACTTCTCCGTCGCGATTAGCGCAACGCCGTTGTCCTGTTGCAGATTGCCAATTGCGATGACTGGGACACCTTTGGCCCTCGCGACGAGAACAGAAGCCGAGTCGGAGATGCCGAATTCTTCTTTGCCAGCGCCGACTGTAGTAGCAGCAAACACCGAACCTCGGCCCGACAGAATATCAACGTCAAGTCCAGCGGCATCGTAATAGCCTTTGCCTTTTGCGACATACACCGGGATATGCGCCGCAAAAGGCGTATATGACAGCCGTACCGAAACTTTGTCAGCGGCCGTCGATTTCTGCGCCGACGCAAGCACGACGGCAACGCCGACCAAGAGCAGCCCTATCGTCCTACCCACCACTCGCGACATAACTCTGCTCCTTTTGTTGCCGCGTTAATTTTCAAGTTCGATTGTCAGATAGTTGAAGCGGCCCCGCATCACGAGCCATTCGCCGAGCGAGACGACGGCGAACAGGCCGAGGCTCAAGAGTGCCATCACCAGAACCGAAACGAACACCATCGGTGTGTTCACATTGCCGACCGCAACAAGAACGACATAACCGAGCCCGGAATCTGATTGCATAAACTCTGCGACCACGGCACCGATGACCGACAGCGGTACAGCGACTTTCAGCCCTGCGAAGATGTAGGGGACCGCATTTGGTAACTGGATTTTGGTAAGGAGATCCCAGCGTGAGGCCGACAAGGTTGTCATCAGATCGTTTACGCGGCGGTCAACGGTCGTCATACCACGGATCGCATTGATGATGATCGGGAAGAACGAAATGACCACAGCAATGACGACGCGAGTCATCATCCCGGTGCCGAACCAGATCACGAAAATCGGAGCTAAAGCGAGCTTCGGCACGCTTTGGTCGATCACCAGAAGCGGCATCAGGATGCGCTGCAGGACGCGCGACTGCACCATCAGGATGGCGAGGATTAACGCGCTGGCGGTGCCGATGGCGAGCCCACTGACCGCGCCTGCTCCCGTCGTCACCGTATGCTTTCCGAGAAGATAGGCTTGCTTCACGAACTCGGCCCAGATTGCCGTCGGCGCAGGCAGAAGCCAAGTTGGCACGTTGAATGCAATAACCAGCAGCTGCCACAGGACAACAAAGCCGATGACTGCAGCAATTGAGGCCAAGCTACGCCGTAGCGCTTCGAGAATATCGGTCATTCGGTTTCCAACAGGTTCCGTAGCTGCAGCGACAGCGCAACAAATTCGGCGCTGTCCCGCATGTGTAAGGGCCGAGGCCGCGGAAGCGGATTGTCGATGATCGCTGCGATTCGTCCTGGGCGCGGCGTTAGCACAACCACGCGGTCCGAGAGCAATGCGGCTTCACTGATGCTGTGCGTTACAAATACCACCGTCTTTTGTTGCTGCTCCCAAATGCGCAACAGCTCGATCGACATCTTATCGCGCGTGATGGCATCGAGCGCACCAAAGGGCTCGTCCATCAACAGAACTCGAGGATTGAATGACAAGGCGCGGGCGATGCCGAGGCGCTGACGCATGCCGCCGGAGAGTTCGTGCGGATAGCGCACCTCGAAACCGCTGAGGCCAACGAGATCGATAACCATCTTAATGCGCTCTCGTCGCTCGCTACGTGGAAATTTTAGCACTTCGAGCGGTAGCGCTACGTTCTCATAGACTGTGCGCCACGGTAGTAGCACTGCGTCCTGAAAAACGAGCCCGATCTGATGGCTCTGACGTGCGACATCAATCGATTTGCCGTGGACCTTCAGGGTACCGGAGCTCGGCTTGGTCAGGCCGGCGATAATTCCCAAGATCGTCGACTTGCCACAACCAGACGATCCCAGCAGGGAAACGAATTCCTTATCGCGAATTGATAGTTGAATACCATCAAGGGCGCGCACCTCACCCTGACGCGTCTGAAAGACTTTTGTGACGTTGTCGAGCGTTATGACGCCTCGGATTGCTGATGAAACCTTGGCGTCATCGCCGCGTAACGACACCGCTGTACTCACCCGCGCCATCGTTTCATTCCACCGCCAAACTGTCACCCCCGCGAAGCAATTAACGTGCCGAACGCGTAGGGTGTGAGATTTTTTCCTGATCTGTCATTGTATCAATCGGCGTATTCATTCCGACGTCCCCCCGGCGTTTTTTGGAAAGCTCTGCGCCGAGCACGTAATACTCGCCACGTGTCGCCATCTGCGCCTGACGTTCGAGTTCTTGCGTCCAGGCGCCGAGATCGTAGCCATGCCAGGGCGATTGTGGCGTCAACTTCGGTAGACCGAGCTGCTCCCATAATGTGCGTGCGTTCTCCATGAACTCTCGTGCGGGCAAGGCAAGCGGCGGAAATGACGCCTTTAGCGTCGCGTTGATAAGGACGGCCGACAGTTCGCCGTTATCGCGGGGATTGCGCGGTCCGTGCGCCGCTTCCTTGTGGTCGGCGAGTTTCAGATCGTATTGCGGCTGGCAGCGATAGGACATCGCCCAGAACACTGCATCATTGTTTTCGGGATCGATATCGTCGTCGACTGCGATAATCCAGCGACCGGCATAACGATAACGCGACGCCGCGGCACAAAGGCCACGCCAGATCTCGGTCTGCGGCGTATTGCGAGCGAACTGGATAACGAAGAGCGCCAGTACCGAAGTCAGCGGCTCGTGCATATGGACGAGTCGCACGCCTTGCACACCGATACCTTTGAGATGCGCGAGCAGTTCCGGCTGCATTGCCGAGCGGCGGATCGTACTCGACTCACTCGGCGCAACCTGGCTGATAATCGAAGTGAGAATCGGATGTCTGCGCTGCGTGATCGCGGTCACGTCAAGGAAGGCGTTGTATTCCTGCAGGTTGACGTGACCATGCGACTCGCCGAATGGGCCTTCCGGCTCGAGCGCGTCGGTGCTGATGAACCCTTCGATGACGAACTCGGCCTCGGCCGGCACCATGATGTCGACGGTCTTGGCCCGCACAACATTGATCGGTCCGCCAGCGAGCGCGCCGGCGACCGACACTTCGTCGAGATTGTCCGGAATCTTGTAGCCGCTGGTATACGAGACGATCGGCGGGCAGCCGACGACGACGGCACACGGCATCGGTTTGTCCAGCGCCTTGTATTTGAGCCAGTGCTGGTAGATGCCCTGACGGAAATCGACCGAGGCGTTCATGCCAAGGAGACGCCGGCCTTTGATCTGCCCGCGATAGGTGCCGATATTCTGGATGCCAGTCTCAGGGTCCCGAGTGACGTAATGACCCGCCGAAAGATAGGGCGCATTGTCGAAACCGGGCGTCGAAATCGGCACCGGCAACGCGTCAAGGCCGCCCCTTTCGCTGTCGAGCGCACGGTCCGAGATGATGACTTCCTGACAGGCGGCGTCGCTGACAACCCTCGGTGGGATCGGCGAACTTATTGCCGCTTGCCACGCCACGCCAACCCTGTCGAGATCTTTGCCGAAGCCGATCCGGTATATCGCATTGTTCCCGGCGAGCCCGCCAACCAGCACCGCGCCCTTGTACGCGCGACCGGCACCATCGGTCGGCCGCGTGAAGAAGAACGCCCTGCGCTGTTCCTCGGGCATGCCACCGCTATATTGCCACCGCACTAGCGGATGGATTTCGGTGTCCTTGTTAACCGGTTCGTCCACCACAACGAGCAAGCCCGCCTCCGCCAGAGCCGCGACGTGCTCGTGCAAGTCTGGATAAGTGCGGCCGACGCGCGGCGCCTCGGGTAAATAAGGCGCAAGGGCGTTATGGTTGACAGTGCCGTGCATCAGTCGCCGATAACCCGGTCGACGACCCAGTTATCGATCTCATGGACCAGAGGCTCGCGGTGAGAGAAACGGCCGGGCGGCGCGAATGGCGTTTCCAGGCCTCTCTGTTGGCGTACCGAGGCCAGGATGTCCTCTTCGATGGTAACGTCCCAGCGGTGGTAGTAGTTTTTGGCAACCTCCTCAAAATCGGGGCGATCGAGACGGTCGCGCGGAAATAGCGCGCCATGCACCATGTACGTCTTGCTGGGGCTGATGGGATGCATTTCGAGATACCAGGCGCAGTCGATCGTGCAGGCGAGATAGGTACTGGGGTAGATTAGCGGGGCGTAGGTGCCGCCGGCCTCACGGCGGCCCTCGAGAGATTCGATAACGGGGAATCCTTTAGCGCCCTTGAGCAGCGCCATGCTGCCCTCGTGCTGGGCAAACGTCACGACATAATCTCCAGTCGCCTTCTCAACCCAATAGCCGGCGGCTTTCGCGGAGGCATATTGGTTGATCGTCGCACGATGGACCGTACCGATGTGATAGGATTCCTTCGCGTTCTCGACGAACAACTTCCAATTGCAATCCATCTCGAAGGCCTTCCGGCGGGCCAGCGCCATGTTCTCGAGCCTATAAGGTGCGAGCTTCTCTGGCAGATCGCCGAGGTGTTTCTTCAGCGGCTCCGGGTTTTTGTCGAAATTGATGAAGAGGAAGTTGCCCCAGGTGTCGATTGCAATCGGAATCAGTCCATAATCAGCCTTATTGAAGTTGAGTGTCTTATCCATTTCCGGCGTGCCGCGCAGATTGCCACTCAAGTCGTAGGTCCAACTGTGATACGGGCAGACAATCAATTTGCAGTTGCCCTTGCCCTCCAGCAGCTCCGAGCCGCGGTGTCGGCAGGTATTGGCGAACGCTCGTATCTTGCTGTCATGGTCCCGCAACACGATTGTCGGCACGCCGGCGAAATTGAGGGTGAAATAGTCGCCTTTGTTGCGGATTTGATCGGCCGAGCCGATGAAATTCCAAGTCTTGCGCCAAATCCGCTCAACTTCCCGCTGATAGAACTCCGGCGAAGTATAGGTGAATGGCGGCATCGTCTCTGCTTCGAGCAACGGCTTGCGAACACCCTCATAATGCTTGGGGTCGAAGATGTTTTGCGGTGTCATCATGGTTACCTCGGTAGCTGGTCCAGACATTGATCTCGTTCAGTTCGTTTGAAGGTTCGCGCTGTTGAGGCGCGGGCCAAAATTCTTGTGCTCGGAGCGCCAGTACTCGACGACATCGATGGGGCGCGGCAGCCACACGCCTTCGAAGCCTTTGATGTAGTCAATAAACTCCCTGAGCATGAGCACGCGGGAGGGTCGGCCGCTCAGTTGCGGGTGCATGACAAGTGTGAACAGACCGCCTACCGCGTGCACCGCGCGGAATTCTTCCTTGTAGATTTCGAGTACCTCCGCGGCGCGTCGCATAGCCGTGCGGATGGTGATGTGGAACTGAAAGTAAACGGCATCATCGAGCGGCCAGCTTCCCGGCAGATTAATCATATCGATGATCTTGCCGTCGACTTCATTCCAAGTAGGCAACAGCGTGTGCATGAAGTCACTGGTGTATTTGAAGCCTGCCTCGTGCAGGATACGTACGGTGTTCTGGCTCAATTGCCAGATTGGCGAGCGATAACCGATCGGCTTCTTACCAGTGACCGATTCGAGAGCCGCGCAGCCGCGCCGTACCACTTCATATTCCTGCGCCTCACTTAGTGTCGGCGGCGGTTCGTGTAGATGGCCGTGAAAACCGATCTCATGGCCGGCCTTAACCACAGCCTCGACCATTTGCGGGTATTGCTCGGCGATCCAACCGGGCGTGAAAAAAGTGGTGTTTAGGCCGAACCATTTCATCAATTCAAGAATACAGGGTGTGCCGACATTGACCTCAAACTGGCCAGCCGAGCGGGCAACCGGTTCGTCCAGACCTCGCATGATCCACGACGAATCGGCATCCATGTCGTAAGTGAGCAGCAGGCACGACTGCTTGCCATCCGGCCAGATCTTGCGTCCGCTGCTAACGGCCTCTCGCAGCCGGGACTGGAAGCTTAACTCGTCCATGTGTCTCTAGACCTCGTTGGGATTTCGCCAATACACGACCATTCGGGCAAACAGCGCAATTACACCGTAAAGCGCTAAGCCCATCAAACTAAGCACTACGATTGCGGTCATCATCATTTCGGTATCGAGCCGTCCATTGCCGAACATGATCAGATAACCGAGTCCGCGTTGGGACGAGACAAATTCGGCAACAATAACGCCGATGATAGCGAGCGTGATCGATACCTTCATGCCGTCGAATAGATAGGGCACCGCGTGCGGGAGCTGGATTTTCAGGAAGAACTTCCAGCGGCTACGCGCGAAAGCACGCCCGAGCAGCACTACATTGTGATCCACGCTGCTCAATCCAGACACCGTATTGATCACGATCGGGAAGAATGCGACCAAGAACGCGATTAGTACGCGTGAGAGGTCGCCGAGCCCGAACCACAGCATGAATAGCGGGGCGACTGCGATTTTCGGCACAATCTGTGCCACGACCAGTAACGGCATCACAGCGCGGCGCCCAAATTCGGTAAGTGCAACAATGACCGCGAGCACAATGCCGCCAGCGACTGCAAGCGCGAAACCCCAGATGGTCTGGAACAGAGTTGGCCACAGATGAGAGATAAACAAACTGTCGCGCCTGATCAGATAATACGCGATGTCGGTCGGGCTCGGCAGAATGATGTCCGGGATCTCAAAAAAACTGACCGTGAATTGCCATATTACGAGGATAAACAGAAACAGACCGAACGCCCATAGTGCGCCGCTAACTCGGGTTTCGCCCTGCCGTGGCGCAAGCGAACGGCCCATCAGTGCGAGGTAAACGTGCTTTCCATGTGGGCGGGACATAGCGATCAATGCTCGATGAGTTTGCGCACGCGAGCACGAAGCTGCGTGAACTGCATGGTTTCCTGGAGCTCGATTAAGCGCGGCCGCGGCAGGGCAATGGTGATGTCCTCAATGATGCGCCCGGGCCGCTTACTCATCACGATCACGCGGTCGGAAAGGAAAATCGCCTCCGAGATGCTGTGGGTGATAAACACCACAGTCTTGCGGTCGCGCTCCCAGATCCGCAGCAGCTCCAGGTTCATGTCGTCGCGGGTCATTGCATCGAGCGCGCTAAACGGCTCGTCCATCAACAGCAAGGTCGGATACTGCACCAGAGCCCGGCATATCCCGGCGCGCTGGCGCATGCCGCCCGATAGTTCGTTGGGCAGGTGGTCGGCGAAATCAGCAATTCCGGAGATATTCAGAAGTTCAAGCGCGTGATCGCGGTAGGACTCTACGTTCTCTCCCATCAGCTCGATCGGCAGGAGAACGTTATCGAGCACGGTACGCCACGGAAGCAGAACTGGGTCTTGAAACACGATCCCAGTGGTGCGCTGCGGCCCTACGACCTTGCGGCCCTGGGTCCAAATCGTACCGCTCGTCGGCTCAACAAGCCCGGCGATCATCAGCATCAACGTGCTTTTGCCGCAGCCCGAGGGGCCTAAAAACGAAATGAACTCGTTATGCCGGATATCGAGATCGATCCTGTCAACTGCCTGAACCGCTTTGGGCCCGTGACCATACGATTTTGATACTCCGGCTAGACTGATCTCTGCCCGAGCTTCCAGAACGAGCGGGGCGCGTTGGCTCGACATTAAAGCGCGTATTCTTTCACGCTCTCCTGAACGGTTTTCCACTCAGCCGGCATGAGCTTCACCCTGCCGGCAAACTGATTGGTGTAGAGCGCAGACGGATCCTGTTCCGCCTTCACCCCGAGATATTTGACAATCTTATCTTGCGTGGCAGCGACCAGCTTGTTTTCCATGTATCCGAGCCCCTGCTGTTCGAGATAAGGCGCGAGGCTTGTAGCGGTATTGATGAGCACGCCGTATTTCACAAAATTTCGGTCACTGCTCGCGCCGTCATATTCCTTCACCATTTCCAGATGGATGTCAGTCGTCTTTTCGGGATCAAGAAAACTATATTTGAGGCCCTCCAGTGCGCCGTCGACTAACGCTTGCACCTGCTGCGGATTATTCTTAAGGCGATCGCGATGGGTAATGATTGCATTGCTGTACATTTCGAGGCCGTATTTCGCATGCAGCATCAGATTGTAGGGAATACCGCGCGACAGGAAAATCGGCGCATCCGAGCCATAGACCGAACCGATCGCGTCGAGCTTCTTCTCGGTCAGCAGCCGCAGGCGCAGCTCGGGGCCGACGATGTTGATATTTACCTTCTGCGCGTCGATGCCGGTCGCCGCGACAAAGGCAGGCCATAACGCATAATCCGCACTGCCGGCCGTCGTGCCTAATGTCTTACCCTCAAGCTCCTTCGGTTTAGTGATGTTGCTTTCCTGGAGGCTCAGGATTCCGAGCTGGGACACGTGCGCGACCATCGCTACGCAGACGAGCGGTAAACCGTCGTCGGCCAGCTTCACCATCGTGGCAAAATCGGCGAGGCCATAATCGTACTGACCGAGGGCGACGCGCTTGCAGGTTTCGCCCGAGCCATAGCCGCGATCGACCTGTACATTGAGCCCTTTGTTGCTCCAAATCCCAAGATTCTTGGCCGCGAACAAAAAGGCATACCCACCGTGCGGAATCCACGGCAACGCGAATTTGAGGTCGGTTGCAGCAAGTGCGCGGTCATACGTCGACACATACGGGGCCGCAATGGCGGCAGTGGTGCCAGCCAGCCAAGTCCGTCGGGAAATCCTGCGTGTCATGACACCTTTGCCTTTCCTGGTTTCTGCATTCAAGCCAAGCAGCGGCTTGCAAGACAAGTTGCAAGTTTAGTACTCGCCAATGCCGCGCCGGCACACTCTTCGTGCTGAACCAGCCGATCAAGTCACGTCGATCTCCGCGCGCGCTTCAGCCATCGGCTTTCCAGCGTCCTTCGACGCCTTCGGTTCTTTCGCCGATGTGTTCGTTCAGAACGGGGAATGTTTCCGCGCGCTCTCCTTCGCTCCTATCACCGACAAACATGCAAATGCCGGGATATGACGTCACGGGGTACTCGAGCCTCAGAATGCGTTGCGGAAACGCAAGCTAGCTTATAGCTTTGCACGCAGAATGCTTGCATGCAGCATGCAGGGAGTCAACGTAGCCGGGCGGCCTTCCGCCCTGGGTGTGGCGCCGGAACCGCTCGCTGGCGCACTGCACGGAAGTCACTGGAGGCGGATACAATCCGACGATGTCTGACAGCGAAATCAAAGCAACCGTATCGAAAGCCTACCGGCCCGTCGCCAAAAACCTCGCCCGCTTTACGGTGATGAGAAACGATCGCGTGGCGGATCAAGTCTATCGTCATCTACGGCAAGCGATCTTGGCCGACAGGATCGCGCCGGGCACGCGACTGCGCGAGACTGAAATCGCAGCTGCTCTGAAAGTAAGCCGCACACCGGTGCGCGAAGCTATCTCTCGACTGATCGGCGATCGGTTAGTACGCGAGATCAGCACGGGCGGCGTCGAGGTTGTCGACGCGATGGCTGAAATCGCGGAAATTTATTACATCCGTGAGGCTTTGGAACTCTGCGCGGGCCGGCTCGCCGCCACGCGAATTACCCACGAGCAGCTCGCTCGGCTCGACGAGCTTATTAAGCTCCAGCTCAGCGCATCCTTCGAGGAACGCGTCCATATTAATCAGCAGTTCCATCTCACGATTGCGGAAGCCTCGGGCTCACCGCGGCTATTCGAAATGATCCGCGGTTTCCGCGAATATTTTCTCAACCGCCGGTGGATCAGCAAACAGAACACTAAACTGGCCAAGCGCGCACGCGACGATCACAAGCAAATCGTTGCCGCGCTGCGTGCCAGATCCCCGGACCGCGTCGAGCGCATATTGCGCCGCCACCTGAAACTTGGCTGGGAAGAACTGATCGCCGGCAGTAACGCGAGCAGCCATGCCGTCCCCTGATAAGCCGCTCATTCACTTCGAGACGCTTTCGGATCGTCCGCGGGTCTTCCGCATGACGGAGGCTTTGATTTCAGCCGCCAAGGCACGCAACAAGGTGAATACGCCAACCAGCATCGGCGAGGATTTGCGCGATCTATCATGGCTTTCGAATGCTGTCGGACTAGTCACGCATAATGACGTTCTAATTAGTCCGAAGTTTCCGCTGCGAGAACTGGGTGCATCTGCGCCGAAATTACGCTGGATACACATCACCGGTGCCGGCGTCGAACCGCTGCTTCCGCTCGATTGGCTGCCGCGGCAAACGGTGCTGACCAACAACAGTGGTGTTCATGCCGACAAAATACGTGAATCATCGGCGATGATGTTGCTGATGTTGAACTCCCGTGTTCCGACTATCGTCTGCAACCAGCGAAATGCGCGCTGGGAGCAAATCTTCACTCCGGCGATCCGTGGAAAGACCGTGTTGATCATCGGCGTCGGCGACATGGGAGGCGCTGCCGCACAGACTGCGCGCCAACTTGGATTACGTATTTTGGGGGTCCGCCGAAGCGGTGCTCCTCACGCCGACGTCGATCAGATGTTCCGGACGGACGATCTCGACATGGCCTTGCCGCTTGCCGATTTCGTCCTGCTGGCGGCACCGCTGACGCCGAAGACCAAACTGCTTATAGATGAACGCCGGATCAGGCTGATGAAGCGTGGCGCCGGGCTCATCAATATCGGGCGTGCCGGTCTCCTTGATTACGCCGCGCTTGGAGACGCTTTGTGCGAGGGTAGGCTCTCCGGCGCAGTGCTCGACGTCTATGATCCCGAACCGCTGCCGCCGAGTTCTCCACTCTGGTTGCTCAATAATCTCATCATCATGCCGCACGTGACATCGGACGATGAGGAAGAGTATCTCCCAAAGTCGTTTGACCTCGTATTTGAAAATGTTCGCCGGCTGACGGCCGGGAAGAAGTTACTGAACGTCGTCGATCAAGAACTTGGCTATTGATGCAAAGTCCTCGCCTTTTCATTCTGCACCTGGTTCGGGCTGGCGTGCGTATTTTATTGAGTACCTCACATGGGTCATCTGACGCGCTAATGCATCGGCCATGTTGAGGCCACGACCCTTTCGAGACCGGTGCGCCGGATCAGCGAGCTCGCCCTATCCTGCGCTTCCTCGTAGAGATCGTGTTCGTTGAGTGTGAGGACTTTGCTGCCGCGCATGAGGATCTTGCCATCGACAACGACGGTGTCGGCGCATCCGCCGTGTGCGCAATAGACGAGGTTTGCAATTGGATTGTGAACGGGTTGCCACTCAGGCCGCATGATGTCGAGTAGTGTGACGTCGGCTTTCTTCCCGACTTCGAGCGAGCCGAGATCCCGGTCCCACTGCATGCACCGGGCGCCGTTGATTGTGAGCATCTCG
>Ga0306920_100005657_pt1 | contig 16189 bp, 10 predicted proteins | sample flu12Cox44000170_FD_204666 | JGI IMG/M metagenome (GOLD analysis project Ga0306920, IMG submission 204666) | Lab enrichment of tropical soil microbial communities from Luquillo Experimental Forest, Puerto Rico - flux4day.12C.oxic.44.000.170 (v2)... | ecosystem: Environmental > Terrestrial >... | reverse complement strand
CCCCGACACACCAAGCGACCACCCCGACCCGATCGTGCCGGTGCTGTGGCAGGTTCAGGTCTCGCATTACGTCGAGAAGGTGCGCTGGGCGCTGGACTACAAGCGCGTCCCCCACATTCGCCGCTCGCTGCTTCCGGGGCTTCACGCCGTAAAGGCCAAGCGCCTGACCGGCGACACCTCGACGGCGCCCGTGCTCACCATCAACGGGCGCTCTACCGGCGACTCCTCCCGAATCATCGCGCTGATCGAGGAGCGCTGGCCCCAGCCGCCGCTCTACCCGAAGGATCCGGCGCAGCGGCGTCGCGCCGTCGAGCTCGAGGAGTTCTTCGACGAGGAGCTCGGACCGCACATCCGCCGCGCCTTCTACCACGAGCTGCTTCCCCATCCCGAGCTCGTAGTACCGCTGTTCACCCAAGGTCGGCCGCGCGCGGCGCGCGCCTTGCTGCGGACCGGATTCCCCATCCTCCGTGTGGCCATGCGACGGAGATTCGAGATCAGCGCCACTGCCGCCGCGAACAGCCGCGCAAAGATGGTCGCCGCGATGGACCGGCTCGAGCGCGAGATCTCCCCGAGCGGCTACCTCGTCGGCGACCGCTTCACCGTCGCCGACCTAACCGCAGCGGCGCTGTTCTACCCCGTGCCGCGTCCCGCCAGGTTCCCGTACGCGATGGTTGCCGACGCCGACCTGCCCGATTCGTTCCGCGAGTTTGTCGACTCACTCGCCCGCCGACCGGGCGGCCAATGGGTCGCGCAGATCTACCGTCAACACCGCGGCGCGTCCGCCGAACTGCCACCCGCAAAAGCGCTCATACCGCGCCCCGAGCCGGGCGTTAGGCAACCCACACAATAAGCCACGCCACCCGAGTCACCGTCGATCGCACCGGCCACCGGACCTGGCCACGATCCTCCTGCCGCGGTATGGCGGCGTTGGCACCGCGTCCCACAGCCCGGGCTTAAGGGGCCCGTCGAGGCCTCCGACGGCACCGCGTAGGAACTACTCGTTAGCGCTTCACCTCGTTTCCGTAGCGATACCCGCGCCGGCATCAACTCGGGACTCGCCGCGAGCGACGCGAGAGACGTCGTATTCGCCAGCCTCGGGTCTCTCGAGGTCATCGACGGCGGGAAGTCCGCCGCCCTCGTCGAGCTTCCCTCGTTTCCGGAATAGCGGGGCAGACGAGCCTCTTCCCCGCCTCGCCCATGAGCAGGGAAGTGGGTCGCGCGCCTTGCTCCGCGCGGTCGGCGCGTCTCGGTCGCCGCGCCGACCGTCGTCGACGTCGTGAAGCCGCTCCCGGACCCGCCAACCGCGCAAGGCAGGCGTCTGGATGGAGTGCGGGGGAATACCGCGGCGCCAGCGAAGCGGGTCTCGCCAAACGCTTGCTGTTTTGGGCGCGACTGCTCTCAGGGACCGAGGCGGTCGAGTCAACCGCTACTCGTCGTCCGCAGCACGCGAGATCCCTATGTGGCTCCGTCCTTCCGCAAGCCGTCACGAATGATAGTTCTCAGGTAGCTACTGGCCGAGGTGTTGGCGCGCGGCCTGTGCCCAGGCGTGGGCGCCGCACGATTCGCTTAGCGCAAGCGCGTTGGACAGATGTTGGCGCGCGACAGTGGGTTGCCCTGTGGTCTGCGCCGATAGCCCAAGGAAGTAGTCGACAGGCCCGTAGGCTTGCGCTCCCCGTGCGCATGTGACGATCCGGCCGGCGAACGGAAGCAGCTGCTGATACAGGACTGCGGCTCGCTCGGCGTCGTTCAGGAGGTGGCAGGCTTCGGTGAGCTCGGCGATTGCCGCGATCCAGTTCATGTCTCGCTCGAGCACCGCGAACTGGCGCTCGGCGAGCCGGCCCACAACCGCTTCGGCGTCCGTGCGGCGGCCCTGTTGTGCCCATATCCAGGCGAGTACGGTCCACCAGGCGGTCCCTGCCGGGGAGTTGCGGGCGTGATCTTCGATCCAGGCGGTGTCGATGTCGGTTTCCAGGCGTCGCTGGATGAGCATCAGCGTGCCGATCTGGAGTCGCCAGAAGAGCTCCGCATTCTCCTCGCCAGCCAGGCGACCTTCGTCGCGAGCACGCGCCGCGAGCCCGGTCGCTTCGTCGAATGAGCCGTTGATCGTCGCCCGTGTGGCGCGCCACAGCGGGATGTACCAGCGGAACGCGGGCAGTGGAAACTCGTGGCAGAGCGCGGCGTAGGCTTCGAGCTCGCGGTCAAAACCGGCGACGTCGCCCGCCTCGAGCAGATCGGTCACACGAAAATTGCGGGCTTGAAGTGCGCTCTCGCGGTCCCCGGCTCGATCGGCGAGCTCGAGCATCTCGGTCGCGGTCGCCAGCCGATGCTCAAGCCGGTCCGGCGCCCCGAGCGACACGTGGCGGGCGCACAACGCGCGAGCGAGGGTCGCGGGCTCATCGTGGGTGCGGGCTAGCTCGACGGCCTGCTCGGCGATCTGCGCCGGGTACTCGCGATCGGGGCTGTAGGCCCGGGCAATGGCGAGCCGCGCCAACAGCTCCGCGCGCAGAGCCACGTCCGTCTCCGGCAGCAGTTCGAGGGCATCGGCGAGCTGGGCCGCCAGCTCCTCGTCCACGTCCAGGATCGTCACGCCGATCCCCGCGAGTCCGAGCGTCGCCCGGGCGAGCAGCCGTGGGTCCCCCAGCTGCCTGGCGGCCTCGCTCGCCTCGCGAAAGGCCGCTTGTGCCTCGCCGGTGCGGCCGGCCCGCGCCTGCGCGGCGCCCAGCCCGGCCAGCAGCTCACCCCGTCTCGAAGCTCCCTTGCCGGTGCGGGCGGCCCGCTCGACCGCCTGCTGGTAGTGAGACACCGCCAACTCGAAGCTCGTGCTCAAAGTCTCGGGATCGACCTGGGCGCGTCCCGCCTGGTCAGGAACGCGCAGCTGGTCGGCGAGAGCACGCGTTGCGGCGCTGGGCGCGAGCCGGAGCTGGCTCTGCAGGCGCTCGGCCAGGCGCCGGTAAGCCGCGATCGCGCTGCCTCGCTCGCCAGCCTCAGCCAGGCGACGCATCAGGTCGCGGGTGGCCGCCTCCCCAAGCGGGTCGATCGCCACCATTCGCCTGCTCAGCGAGATCGCCGCATCCAAATCTCCACTGGCCTCGCGCTGCGACGCCAGCCGCGCCAGAACGTCCACGACCGCGGCGGCGTGATCGTCCCGTGCCTCGAGCACCCAGTCATCGTCGAGCTCGGGCAAGAGCTCGCCCCGGCACAGCTCGAGCGCCGCCTCGAGCTCACCGCGGGCCTCTAGCTCCGCAAACGCCAACGCGTCGACCCAAACGCGATCGGCCACCAGGCCCACCTGACTTCGATCGGCGGTAAAGCAATCCGCGGTCGAGCCCAGCGCTCCCCGGAGCTCCGACAGCGCGACGCGCAGGCTCGCTCGGGCGCTGGAATCCAGCACCTCCGGCCAGAACCGCGCCGCCAGTCGGGAGCGCGGGTGCGGCCCGGGATTCAGCACCAGCCAGGCCAACAGCGAACGCGCGCGACTGGCCCGTGGCGGCTCCACCACCACGCGGTCCGCCTCGATCGCGAACCGGCCGAGCACCCAGAACCGCACCATCCGCGCACAGCCTAGACGGGCCCAAACCTGATTTGCGCTCGGTTTGCGCTGCGAGAACGCTCGCGCGCGACATTCCCCCCGTCCACAACCAAACGAGAGGAGTGCCAATGAGCACCCACGCCGTCCTCGACCTCGAAGCGATCAAGAACGCCGTCCACAACGGCGGCGCGGCCGGTCTCACCGAGTACGTCACCGACGACATCGAGTTCACGCAGATCGACCAGCGCACACCACCGGCCACGCCAGCGCGACACACCGGGCGTGACGCGCTGATCGCGCTCGCCGAAGACCTCGAGCGTCGCGGCATCCGGATGCGAGTCGACGACGGCTTCATCGCCGAGGACCGCGGCGCGCTGCGAATCGTCTGCACCTACCCCGAGGGCAACCAGGTCGTCGAGCACACCCTGCTGACCCTCCGCGACGGCAAGGTCGCCCGCTGGTCAGGCGTCCAAGCATGGGACGCGTAGGCGGTGCCCAGCCGATCGAGGCCACAGCACAAGCAGCGAAATAAGCAACCACAGGAGGCACCCAATGAAGACGAAGGCCAAGCAGCCCACCGGCGGCGCCACCGCCGCGATCGGAAGCGCTCCCGCACCATGGCCCAGGGTGAGCGCGTCCCCGACGAATGCCGGCTCGACTGAACGTCCTGAGGCTAGACCCAGCCGCGGAACGATCTACGGAAGATTGTTCGCCCGTTTCTATGACGGCGCGATGAAGCAGTTGGAGCGCGAGGGCGGCGCGGAACTGCGACACAACCTCCTCGCACACGCGAGCGGACGCACCCTCGAGCTTGGCGCCGGGACCGGACTCAACCTCGAGCACTACCCAGAGGCCGTCACCGAGCTCACGCTCACCGAACCCGATCCCCACATGGTCAAGCGCCTGCGATGCCGACTCGAAGAGTCGGGCCGCGACGCCACGATCATCCAAGCGCCAGCCGAGCAACTTCCGTTCGATGCCGGTGCCATCGACACCGTGGTCTCGACCTGGACCCTCTGCACTGTCGATGACCCCGACGCGGTCCTGGCGGAGGTCGCGCGCGTACTCGACACGGGCGGGCGTTTCCTGTTCTTGGAGCACGTTCGTTCAGAGGACAGCGAGCGAACGGCGCGCCGGCAAGACCGAGTGACGCCGCTCGTGCGACGAGCGATCTGTGGTTGCCGGCCGAACCGCAGGACCCTCGCCACGATCGAGGCCTCGCCGCTCGAGCTCGAACACGTCCGCTGGGGAGAGCAGCCGAAGGGCAGCCTCCCCTGGGAGAAGCCAATGATCGTCGGAATCGCTCGCAAGCCATCAATTTGAGCCGACCTCGCCCGGCTTGACGCAGCGATCTCAACCGACCCGACCACCACGCCCCAGCGTCGACGGACCCTGCTCGCCGTGCAACTCGGGTCTGCGACGGGCGTGCCGGTCGCGCTGAGACAGAAGCGGGACCCACGTCATGTCCGCCTGCTGGCGCGGGCTGCAGCGTCAACGCCGGGCGGCACAGGCGGCCGCCCGCTCGAGCAGCGCGGCCTGCTGGCGTGAGTTCGCTGTGAGTAGCGCGGCCCGCTCGAACTCGGCCCGGGCCTCATCGAAGCGGCCCAGTTTGTCCAGCAGGTCGCCGCGCACGCTGGGCAGCAGGTGATAGCTATCGAGGGCGGGCTCCTCTCGCAGCCGGTTGACGATCTCGAGCGCCGCGTGCGGGCTGTGCGCCATCCCGACGGCCACGGCGCGGTTGAGTTCGACGACGGGGGAGGGCATCAGCTGGGCCAGCCCGTCGTAGATGGCCACGAGCCGCTCCCAATCTGTGTCCTCGGCCGTGCGTGCGCGCGCGTGGCAGGCGGCGATGCCGGCCTGCAGCGTGTACGGCCCGACCGCGCCCCCGGTGGCGTATGCGCGCTCAAGCGCCGCCAGCCCTCGCCCCACGAGGAGCCAGTCCCAACGCGAGCGGTCCTGGTCCAGAAGCAGCACCTGATCCCCCGAAGGCGAGCTCCGCGCCCGCGTCCGCGACGCCTGCAGCTCCATCAGCGCGACGAGTCCGTGCACCTCCGCCTCGCGCGGGAGCAGCTCCGCCAGGATCCGCCCGAGGCGCAGCGCCTCCTCCATCAGCTCGGGGCGGATCGGCCGCTCCCCCGCGCTGGCCGAGTAGCCCTCATTGAAGATGAGATAGATGACCTCCAGCACCGAGGCGAGTCGCTCGTGGAGTTCCCGGTGCTCCGGCACCGCGAAAGGTACGCACGTTGCCGACAGCGTGCGCTTCGCCCGGACGATGCGCTGCGCTACGGCCGACTCGGTCGTCAGGTAGGCCGGAGCGATCTCGCGCGTCGTTAGCCCGCAGAGGAGCCGTAGGGTGAGCGCCACGCGCGCGTCGGTCGAGAGCACCGGGTGGCAGGCAGTGAAGATGAGCCGCAGCAGGTCGTCGTCGAACGGGTCGTCGGCCGCGGCCGCGAGCTCCTCGTCGCCGGGGGGCGAGCGGAGTTCCGCGTCGCGCGCGAGCTCCTCCGTCTTGCGCTGGTGGACCTCCGCGCGCCGCAGCCGGTCGATGGCGCGATGCTTGGCGGTGGCCATGAGCCAGGCGCCCGGGTTCTCCGGGACGCCCGACTCGGGCCACTGCTCGAGCGCGGCGACGAGCGCCTCCTGGGCGAGGTCCTCGGCGAGCCCGACATCGCGAGTCAGGTGGGCAATGCCGGCGATCAGCCGCACGGACTCAATCCGCCAAACGGCTTCGATGGTCCGCTTCACCTGGGCGCTCGCCACGGCCGGAGGCTACGCGCTCGTCTCGGCCTGCGCGCGCAGCTGCGCCTCTCGCTCGCGCAGCTCCGGCGTGAACTCCTCCCCGAAGTCGTCTGCCTCGAACACGGGTCGGATCTCTACGACGCCGTGCTCGCCCGTGGGGTTCGGGATCCGTTTCGTCCACTCGATCGCCTCGTCAAGGGACTTCACCTGCCACAGCCAGTAGCCGGCGAGGAGCTCCTTGGTCTCGGCGAACGGGCCGTCGATCACCTTGCGCTCCCTGCCCGAGAACTCGACGCGCACGCCCTTCGAGCTGGGGTGAAGACCGTCCCCGGCGAGCATCACTCCCGCCCTGACGAGATCCTCGTTGAAGTCTGTCATCTGCTCGAGCAGCTCCTGGCTCGGCATCTCGCCCGCCTCGCTCTGCTCCGTCGCCTTGATAAGCACCATAACTCGCATCCGCGATGCCTCCTATCGGTTGAGTTGCTTCTACCTCTGCGTCGAACGAGCAAGCCAGAAATCGACAGGCCCCAAGTAGAACCCGTTGCGGCAGCGTGTGCCCCCCGGCAGTTGCCGCTGCTCCTCCGCGCGCCGCCCGAGTTGCGCGCCGCCACAAAGGCAGGTCTCACGCTGAATCGGCCGACTTACCTCCTTGTCGCCAGTCTCGAGCCTTAAGGCGTCGTCGACGGCTGGGCTGGCCGCCGCGGTCGCCCCAGGCCCTCGTTCTTTCGCGAAGCGGGGCAGAAGTGCCTCTTCCCTGGTTTGATGATTACGAGGGCACTGGGGTGCGCACCCTGGTTTGCGCGGTCAGCAAGGCCCAGCGGGCCGGCGCGCGCGCCGCGGCTGGCACCGGCGCCGCCGACTGCGCGAGATCCGCGCAAGGCAGGACGCTCCACCGAAACCAGGGCGGTCCGCTTCCAGATTTCTTCTGGCCGCCCGATCAGTCTGGCGGCAGCCGAGCGCCCGGACCTGCATTCGCGTCAACAGGGTAACTTGGAACTGGCCCGCCGGTCGGCCGATCGACCGATCGCGCGCCGCGTCTCGCAGGTGGTGATGAGCAGGTCCGGGGCGATTTCGGCCGAGATACCTCTTGCCGCGTGAATGCGGGGCTGGGTCGTTCTAGTCGTACGCGGCTGCGCGTGCACCCCGCAGACTGGCAACCCGGCAAGAGGGTGCTCGGTCTCGCGGACGATCTCTAGGTCGAGCAGCTCGCGGTAGACGCGCGCCCAGCTGCTGCTGGTCGCTTGTCGTGAGCGCTGCGTAGCTGAGCCGGGGTGTCGCGGACGTGATTGCTCGAGTTTCAGGGCCGCGCGAACAGACGGCCGGCCGAAACGGCGTCACGTACCCGGTCTTGACTTTCAGGGCGAGCGTCGGTGAGGCTCAACGAACCTTGCGTGCCCAGGCTAGGAAGTAGGTGACAGGCAGGGACAGGGTCGCGGGGTCGTCCAGATGCCGGCGTGCTTCCCTGTCTAGCTGCTCGAGCTCGGGCTCGCCGATGAGCCCGCGCTCGAGGATCTTCGCTCGCATGTTCTTGGCGAGGTCGAGGATGACTACTCGTTGGGCGTGGTTCGGTGGGCATACCTCGGCGTGGGCCTGAATCGCGATCTCGCCCAGGCCGGCGCGTGCGAGCAGACGCGACAGTCGGCGTCCGATGTGGGGATCTGCGCCCTCCTGCCGGTATGCCCTGGTGAGAAGTTCGGTCAGCTGCTCGAGCCCCGAATGTGGCGGATAGCAGACGCTAAGCGCGATGTCCGGCTCCAGTAGTGCGACCCAGCCGCCGGGTCTGACCAGTCTGGCCATTTCGGCGACGACTTGCTCCGGCGCTGTGATGTTGGCGAGCAGGAGCCGCGCGTGGACGAGGTCAAACGACGACGCCGGGAGCCCGGTGTGTTCCGCGTCGGCGATCATGATTTCGACGTTGGCGAGCCGGTGCTCTCGAGCGAACGCACGAGCCCGAGCGACGCTCGCCTCGTCGATCTCCACGCCGATCACGCGGCCGTGCGCTCCGACTTTCTCGGCTAATAGGTCCACAATCCCGCCTGGGCCGCAACCAAGGTCGATCGCGCTGGAGCAGGGCGGCAGCTCAACGCGCGCTAGCAGGGCGGCGCTGTGCCCCCGAAGGTTCTCGGACTGGGTTCGCAGCCGGTGGTGCTCGGCTGGGCTGCTGTTGAGCGTGTACCTCGGTGCAGCTGAGCTCCGCGTGTTCATCGCGTTGGACTCTCCTTGGTGGTGCCGTACCGCCTCCTAGCGGGACGACGTCGTGGATCCGTGATGGGTGCGCTGGTGAGCGCGCGCAACAGCGCTGGGCTCATGTCAGGACCTCAGTGCGTCCGCGGCCGTTGTGCTGATGCTCGGCCAGCGCCTTCGACCCATCCGGTGCGCCGCGCCGCCGCATCGGCGGCAATGGCACAGCCCGGTCCGCGGGCGCAGACCGCGGAGTTGCGGCGTCCATACCCCACCCGTCGTCGCGGCGGCAGTGCAGCACGAGCAGCGGCGGCGCTGGATTGCTCACGCGGCCATCGATCCCGAGCAGAGCGTCACTTCCGCTTGCTTGCGTGGCTCGACCCGACCCACGGGCCCGTGCAATCCGGCACTTTCGAGTCGGGGTCGCGCCTTTCTCGGATGCCAAACCGAGAGAGCTGTCGTCGCTCGTCGAGCTCATCACGCTCGGATCCGGGTCCCGTGGGCGTCGGCTCGATTGGTTGCAAGCAGCTGTCCGTTGCTGCCATAGACCTCGCTTCCGCCGGTCACTGTCAGCGTTTGCCCGTCGGCTGCGAGCGTCCCCTCAGCGTGGCCGTGGACGATCGTGGCCGGGCGTCCGGCGAGGTCGGTCCGGACTGCGTTGAGCCAGTAGGAGAAGCGATCGTCCTCCGCAGTCCATTCTCCGATCGCGGGAGGGAGCTGCCCGCCCTCGGCATCTTTGCCGACGATCAGCCCGTCGGGGAGGAAGGTCCAGCGGAGCCGTTCGTGCTTGCCTAGCTGTGGCCCGTCGGTGAATGTCAGGTGCACGTGCCATGCGCCTACCAGCGCGGTACCGATCTCGGCAGTTGTCATGTTCGTCTCCTGTTGCTCGTGGTGACTTCGTTCGGGGTAGCTCCGCGGCGAGGGTAGGTCGCGATCGAGTCCACGCCTATCCCAGCAATGCTGGGATTTCGCGACCTACGGGTGGGGCGTACATTTGGTTCTGGGACCCATGAACCACATCACGCATGCCCGGCGATTTGAGCGCCCGGCGAACGCCCCAATGGACCCGAGAACGCTCCCCAACGGGCTCATCGAAGCGCTCGCGCGTGTTGTTCCGTTCGACGCGTTCTGCTGGGGTGCGGTCGACCCAGCGTCGCTGCTGCCGACCCGCGCGGCCGGCACCACGATTCCGCACACAACTCCGCTGATCTGGGAGGCTCACGAGCTGGTCGCACGGGGGGTCGTGCCGCGCGACGTCCGCCGGGTCGTTCGGTCAGGCCGCCACGTCGCGCGGGTAGGGGAGATCGTCGACGAGCGCAGCGAACACCATCGCGTCTATCAGCGGGTGCTGGCGCCAAACGGGCCCGAGCATCAGCTTCGTGCTGCCCTGGTGGCCGACGGCATGCACTGGGGATCGCTGCATCTCGAGCGGCGCCACCCGGGTTTCAGCTCGGGTGAGGTCGCGCTCGTCGACTCGCTTGTCCCTCACCTCGCGCACGCGTTGCGCCGTTGGATCCTCGCCGACGCAAACCATTCCGCCAGCCCGCGACCCCCGGAGATACCCGGTCTGATCGTCCTCGACCGTGACAACGAGATCGACTCGATCAGTCCCGAGGCCGAGCACTGGCTCAGCGAATGGGGGTACACCGATCTCAAGATCCCGCCCTCGGCGATCGCAGCCGTGGTTGGCGCCGCCCGTGCCCGCCCCAACCGCAGCCACGACACGACCATTCCCAGCGCACGCGTGCGGCTCCCGACCGGAACTTGGTTGCACGTGCGCGCCACCCCTCTCACCCGCAGTGACCACCAGCGCCATACCGCGATCGTGCTTGAGCGCGCCAGCGATGGCCAGATCGCCCCGCTGATCGCGCGCGCCCACCACCTCAGCCAACGCGAGACACAGATCGCGCTACTCGTCCTGCGCGGCCTCAGTACCAGCGAGATCGCCGCCGAGCTGTTCATCTCCCCATACACAGTCCAAGACCACCTCAAGTCGATCTTCGAAAAAGTCGGGGTACGCAGCCGCCGAGAACTCGCCACCGACATCTTCGAACCCCACCTCCAAACCGCCTAGTCGGTCCGAGAGCTCGACGGTTGAGGGCCGACAGCGGCGGCTTCACCACCCAAGAGAGACCGCTTCACATGTCGCGACGCGCAGACCCGAGCGCTGCGGAGCCGACAATCCGCGCGGCTCTACCTCTCCCTCCACACGATGCGATGAGTGCTCGACGGTCAGCCGCCCCACTGGTCCTCGCAGCGGGAGCAGAAGCATCGACATCCGGCGTCACGGCGCGCAAGCAGGGCGCGGCGAGCCACGCTCAGGCGCTCTCACAACCGCGAACCCCGCGCGTCTCGGGGTCGTCGTCGGCGCGACGGTCCAAGGAGCGTCGGCCCTGAAGACCTGCTTTCCGTCCGCGTGGCATATGACTGGTGGCTGCGATTCCGCGGATCCACGGCCTTGCATTCGTAGGGCGAGACGTTTGTCGGCTCAGATCGGCCCGGCCCCGCTCTTCGCCACAGGGAGGCGCACGGCGTCGTCGTGCGCCGGGTGCCGCCCCAGATCGGTCTGACGTCCCTGCTTTTCGCCGCCCGCGGGTACGCGCAGCCAGGCGGCACGGGGCCGATCCGCAGACCCGCTTCGCGGCGACACGAGGGAAGACGCCGACGTCGTCAGAGGGCGGGGGCCGCCCTGGGTTTCGCCAATCTCGCAACCCTCGAGCTCGTCACCGATGGGGCGTCGGCGGCGGTCAGCTCGTTGCCCTGCTCTCAGGCCAAGCAGGGCAGATTCGGCGTTTCCCCGGTTTCCGCCGACAGCAGGGCAGGCGCGCCCCTTCCCTCCTTAGCGCGGATCTCGCGCATCTCGCGGGTCCGATGCAGACGGTGACCTACGCTCGCCTTCTCAAGCGCCCGCTTGCCGCGCATAGGGGGTGTGCCCCTCTCAGCGGACTGAGACTCGCTTTCGAATTTTGCGAGTCTCAGCCGCGCCTTCCCTGCATTCATGAGATCGCGGTAATCCCGGCCGACGATCGCCACGACCAGCGGATCGGCGACGTGGCGAGACGCGCTGATGGCGAGGAGCAGGTGGATGGCCGCCTCCGCCGAGACACCCGCTTCGGTCCGTCTGCGCTATTCCGCCACCACCCCCGCACCAGGATCCACGCCGGTCCAGAAGTGATCGCTCCCCGCAGCACCCAAGTCGGCGGCATGTGGCTCTGCCTCGCGTTACGGGCTCGGTTTCGCGAGAAGCCCCGCAAACTCTCCAGTGGCGTGGTTTCAAGCGGCCCGTGTTGCGCTTTCGGTTCTTGAAACTGGCGCACTTTTCCGACTCTGCTGTTAGAGACCCGGGCTGCCGGGGCGGCCTGCCGTCCGGGTTCTTCCCTTTTGCGCGAGGAGCGCTTGGTCCGGGTATGCGCCCACCACCGTGGCGGGACGGGAACAGGTCTCGATCAGGGCCTGGCGTTCGGCATCCTGGCGTGGATCCAGAAGCCCGGGTTCAACTAGCTCCGCTCGGTCGGTGAGACCTTCACGGGACTGTCATCTTTTCAGGCCGCGATAGCGGCCTGTTGTATTCGGTGGTCGAGCGCGTGCTCGAAGGCGCGCCATGCGCGGGCGAGGGGGTGGTGGTTGGCGATGTCCTCGGGGAGGTGGGGGTCGAGTTCGGCGAGTGAGGGGTTGACGATCCGCACGTGGGTCTTGGTGAAGAAGACGGCGGTCCGCCGCCCGAGGCTGGTCAGTTCGTAGCGTTGGCTTCGGGGGAGCCGGCGGATCAGGCCTTTGCGCCTGAGCCGGCGCAGGTCGTAGGTCATCTGCCCGCGGGTGTAGCCGGGGATGATCTCGGCGATCTGCGGGCGTAGGGTGCGGTTGGTCAGGCCTGCGAACAGGTGCTGGAAGGAGCACAGGCAGGCGAACAGCGCCATCACCCTGGGGTCGCCGAAGTGCAGGGCGGGCGCGGGTTGGCCATCCTCGATGGATGGCGACACCAGACGCTGGAGCGTCGTGGGGTCCGGCGCGCAGGAGCACGCCTTTAGCTGGGCGTCGAGGAGCCGGTCGTTGACCTCATCGCCGATCGTGCGTAGCTGCTTGAAGGTGTCGGCGGTCAGCGTGCGGTTGATGGCGAAGTCGTAGGGGTCATTGACGGTCGTCTCGGTTCTGAGCGCGCGGCCTTCTTTGAAGTACTGCTTGACCTTTGAGTGCTTGTAGTGCGCCTGGATGACCGGCTCGACGCCTTTGGTGATGACCTTGGTTTGGAACCGGCCGGGGGTGCAGCGGGTGATCTTGCGGTCGAAGATGATCTGGACCTTGTCGGGGCGGCCGAGGTCGAGCTGATCGCGGATCGTCTGCTCAAACCACGCCCGGCCCGCCGCGGGACGGTCAAACACGCGCGTATCGGACATCTCGATCTGGCGGACCGAGGGCCGATAGCGATAACGGCCCCTCTCGGTCGCGGTGAACGGCGAGGGTAGGACCCGCAACCAGCGATCGGCGAACTGCTGGATGTCTTGCTCGGATAGCGAGTCGCAGATCCCGGCGAGCCGCTCGGCCTGATCGCAGGCTCGGAATCCGTTGTCCAACGGCGCAAACTCGATCCCGGCCTTGATCGCTTGCCGCTTGGACCACTCGTGCCCATTCAGATAGACCCATACCGGGTAGGGGGCGTACGCGTTGGTCTTCAGAAACGACGGTCCCCAGTCGGAATCGCGGATGTACCAATAGTGGTGGTTGACGAAGATCGCCTGGCGGGCGAACTCGAAGTGCGGGTGCGCGTCATTGCCGCCATCCCGCCAGCCGCGCCACGCGAACGCCTTCTCCTGCGCGACGCCGAGCATCACCACCCCGGTGCGGTCCTCCCGCTCGGCCTTGCGCATGTGCGGTCGGGCGACGTCCTCCTTCACAGCGCCCTTGGCGAACCGGACCACCGGGATCTCGTGCGCCTTCGCGAACGCGTTGATCTCCTCCACATACGAGCGGCCGATCCTCCCCAGGATCGCCGGCGACGGGATCGTCCCGCCCGCCCGGTCGTTGAGAAACCTCACCAGCTGCCCATCGCACTGCAACCGCGGCACATACCCCGCGAGGAAGATCCGATCGACCGAGCGCACTTGGAGCGTCACGTGCTCGGCGAGTAGGCTTGAGATGGTGGCCACGGCGGTGCCTCCCAGCGCCCGAAAGGTCGCAAGCCCCCAGGAGGGGCTCAACAGCGGGCGCCAGTCGCCCGCAATCTAGATTGGGAAGGTACGCCGGGCCACCACCCAGCGTCCCCAACGGGACGCCCCCCGAGCGAGGCTCATACCGAACCGCGACCCCGCCAGAGAATCACGCGAACCGCCCGAACCACCGCTCGGCGGTATGAGGCTCGCTCGTTAATACTTGCTGTTTGTTGGTCTTTTTGAATCTTTGACGTCCGCCGAATGCGCGGAGTGTTGCGCTGCAGAATGTTCGTTGCTGTTGGCGTCGTGGACCACCGTCTTGGCGGGCTGACGCCGGTTGTTGTGGGGACGGCGGGGTGAGAGGATGCGCCCGTGGGCTGGGCGCTCGGCTTGTGCGGATATGCCATTTGGCAGATGTATGCCTCACGCCGGGACGATACGTTCGGCGCATGGCGTGGACCGGGAAGCCGTTGATGTGGGGCGAGGCGCCAGCGGGCGTGGAGATCGACGGACGCTCGCGGTTTCACCTGCCGGCGGGGACGGCGACGTTTCTCTTGAGCGACATCGAGGGATCGACGCGGTTGTGGTCTGAGTTCGGGGAGGCGATGGGCGCGGCGGTCGCCGACACTTACTCGATCCTCGATCGGGCGATCGCCCGGCACGACGGGGTGCGCCCGGTGGAGCAGGGAGAGGGCGACAGTGTGGTGGGCGCGTTCTCGCGGGCGTCGGACGCGGTCGCGGCGGCGCTCGAGGCCTAGCTCCAGCTTCACGCGCACTCGTGGCCGGACGGGCTCGAACTGCGGGTGCGGATCGCGTTGCACACGGCCGATGCGCAGCTGCGCGACGAGGGCAACTACTTCGGGCTGGCGCTGTCGCGTTGCGCCCGGTTGCGCGCGATCGCGCGCGGGGGGCAGACTCTGCTCTCGCGCGCGACGCGGGATCTGGTCGTCGACGCGCTTCCGGAGGGTGTCGAGCTGGTCGATTGCGGGGTGCACCGATTGCGCGATCTGGGGCGCCCAGAGCACGTGTTCGCGCTCGTGCGCCCCGAGTTCGGCGAGGAAGTCGGCGCCCTGCGCTCGCTTGACGCGTTCCCGAACAATTTGCCGGACCAGCTGACGAGCTTCGTGGGCCGCTCGCACGAGCTCGCTCAGCTTCGCGAGGCGCTCGCGGAGACCCGGCTGCTGACGTTGACGGGTGCAGGCGGGGCCGGTAAGACGCGCCTGGCGCTGCAGCTCGCGGCTGATGCGCTGGAGCAGTTTGCGGACGGGGCGTGGTGGGTGGACTTGGCGCCGGTGGCCGATCCGCGGCTGGTGGGTGAGGTGCTGGCAGGGGCTTTGGGGGTGCGGCCGCTGCCAATGATGACGCCGCTGCAGGCCAGTTGCGCACATCTGGCCGGATCGCGCGCGCTCGTCGTCGTGGACAACTGCGAACACCTGCTGGCAGCGTGCGCAGAGATGACCGAGACGCTGCTGCGGGCGTGCACAGACGTTGTGGTGCTCGCGACGAGCCGCGCGCCCCTGGGGGTGGCAGGCGAGACGGACTGGCGCGTGCCGTCGTTGTCGCTGCCCGAGCCCGCGGACAAGCGCGAGACGATTGAGGTGCTGGGACAGTACGACGCGGTGCGGCTGTTTATTGAGCGCGCACGCAAGGCGCGTCCCGATTTCGCGGTGACCAGCGAGAACGCGCCCGCGGTCGCCCAGGTCTGCGCAGAGCTCGACGGGCTGCCGCTGGCGATCGAGCTGGCCGCCGCGCGGGTGCGAATGATGTCGGTGCAGCAGATTGCCGCGGGACTTGGGGATCGCTTTCATCTGCTGACGGGCGGGGCGCGCACAGCGCTTCCACGCCACCAGACGCTGCGCGCGTCGGTCGATTGGAGCCACGAGCTGCTGTCCGAGTCCGAGCAGGTGCTGCTCCGTCGCCTGGCGGTGTTCGCCGGCGGGTTCACGCTCGATTTGGCCGAGGCGGCCTGCACCGAAGAGCGACTGGAGCGCGTGGCAATCCTCGACCTGCTCGCCTCGCTGGTGGACAAGTCGTTGGTCGTCGCCGAGGAGCACGGGGGTGCGGTGCGCTACCGGCTGCTGGAGACCGTGCGTGAGTACGGGCTCGAGCGCCTGACCGAGGGTGGCGAGGCCGCCGACATGCGCGACCGCCACCGCGACGCGATGCTCGAGCTCGCTGAGCGGATCGCGCCCGAGCTGCACGGACCCGGCCAGCAAGGTTGGCTCGGCGTGCTCGACAACGATGCCGCGAACCTAGCCGTCGCGCTGGACCATGCCGCGCGAACGGACCCCGAGCGCGCCCTGCGGATGTGCGTGGCGCTGACGTTCTGGTGGAAGGGGCGCGGCCTGTTTGCTCCGGCCGAGCGCGGCCTCGCGCGAGCGCTGGAAGCGGGCGATCCGACGCCCACGCCGCTGCGAGCGCACGCGCTGTGGGGCCGCGGCTACCTTGCGTCGTACGCCGGACGGTACGACGCGGCGCTCGCCATCCTGCAGCAGGCGCAGGACGTAGCCGAAGAGGTCGGCGACCAGTCGGCGCTGGCGCGAGTCCTGATGGCAATCGGCTCGATCCAGCAGTTTCGCGATCCGGACGGGAG
>Ga0306920_100005655_pt1 | contig 16191 bp, 26 predicted proteins | sample flu12Cox44000170_FD_204666 | JGI IMG/M metagenome (GOLD analysis project Ga0306920, IMG submission 204666) | Lab enrichment of tropical soil microbial communities from Luquillo Experimental Forest, Puerto Rico - flux4day.12C.oxic.44.000.170 (v2)... | ecosystem: Environmental > Terrestrial >... | reverse complement strand
CGACGTTGCAGCATTCCCACCCAAGCTACGTCTATGAGCATCCACGTCTTACCTCGCTTCTCAGGACCCATGAAGGCAACCAGTCCATCGCGTTCTAATACATCACCGAAGAAGCTGCCAAGAGCACCGGGATAGGAGATTAGCGGCTCCTTCTTGTCCTCAAACGCCTTTTGGATAGCGGCATGGTCCGTGAGAACGTCTATGCCATCTCCCGATGCGATTTGGATATCGCTATAGGTATTGATGGCTTTCTTCGCTTGGTCAAGGTTGCCACTGTCTACAAAGCCCTGCACTTGCTCGGCGTGCCTAGACGCCTTCACTTCGTTGAAGTGTGTAGAAGCTAGGTCTAGGACATACTCGCTGTTCTTGGCTTTGCGGAGACTCGCATACTCATCGGACAAACCACTTAAAAACTCATCTATGGTCTCGACTGTGGCTTTGTCCTTGCTCGCTGTCGCCCAAGTCTCAAACAACCCTTCTATGTGTCTCTCGGGCGCTTTGCCATATTTGTTGAAGTAAGATACGCACCAGCCACCGACGATGTTCGAGAACTTCGACCGAAAGAGGTCCTTGTCCCACTTCGGAGCGATGCGCGCAAGGACATCTTTATCCGTAATCATGCCGGTGAGGACTCGCCTCTCCGTCTTACTTTCGTTCCTTACGCTTGAGCGCATCGTATGCCTCCATCTGCTGGCGCAATTCGGGATCAGTCTGGCAATCGTTCAATGCCATGCGGGCCTTTCTCTGCAAGGCAAACGTCATAAGTGGATGCTGTTTTTCGTCTGGATCCTCTCCCTGACGCATCCATTTCTTGCACGATGGGCATTCCTTCATGTGAATGGCCATCGCAAGGATCATTGGGGATGTTGCTTGCAGGGGATGAACCTGCCCAAAGGTAATCTGAAACTCATTACAGGTCATAGCCCCTCCTAAAGTTCTTCGAGAAGTTGGTCAAACCAATAAGACTGATGGCAATACTCGTAAGTCCATTGTCGCCCTAGCTTTGTGAAAAGTGGCGACTTTGTAGAGAAGGCAAGCTTGCGTAAGTTATTTCCCCTGTACTTGGCTTCTCTCTGTACGTGCGTCATCCAGATTTTCATAAACATATGGCTTGGTGCAAAGTAGTTGCGGAGGTGCTCGATCAGGCGTATGTGCCGATAGAGCAAGTGCAACTCTTTGGTCTTGCGTTCTGGCAAATCTGCTTGCTTCGCTTCTGCCCGGAGTGCCAGCGCTCGCTCGCGCAAGCGCTTGTCCATCGCTGCGAATTGCTCCCGAAAGCTCTTGTACGCTCGCAAGCTCTTAGTGAGCACAGGCAACACTTGCTGGTCGCTGCCCGCGGGCCAGTCAAGCTGCAAGACGCTATCGAGCACATCCTTGACCTGCGGATCAAGCTTACGCTTGGACTTGTCCTGACGCAGTTCCTGCCACGGCATAAACGGGGTCATATAAGATGCCTCCATGCCTGGAGAGTTTGTTCTGCCTTGCCCATGGTTTCCTCCCGAAAATGAGACAAAAGGATCATCTAGGAACTTCCTGCAGCCTCCGGCTTCTCCTTAACCACCACTTACTGTGAGATGGGTATTGCGCTAGCAATACTCATCGAGCACGGTAGATGTACTTGCTACCCAGGACCATCCATAGGGTAGTAGTACATCGTGGTGACAAGGCAGTGTTGATGTGTCGAATGGCAACCTTTAGAGTGATAGTCCCTGCCCTTGTGACGAGAAGTCCAGGCCCCCCGCATAAGTGCTTGCGGCACCCAGATAGCGGAGCTAGCGCACGCTCGGAGGAGCCGCTTGTATGACCCTCCAGTTGCGTTGGTATCTGGTTCACCCCATCACGGACGTTGTGGTGCTTGCCCGGAGTGCGGCCGGTACAATGGGCTTGGCGACCCAGCTCAGAATGCCCAGTGCTCGGGGATACTTCGTATCCCCCAGCCCCATTGTCAGCGGTGAGGTCACCGCCACGCAGTGCAGTCGAAATGCACATGCCGGGAACATGAGTCAGCAGGGACGATCTTCGGACCTCCTTCAGAGAGTTGTCTGCCGCCTGCGGCAACCGAATCCCGTTCGGCTCTCCTATACATCCTACCCCAAATTGGGAGGCGCAGGCTCGCCAGCTCGTCCGTCTGCTGAGCAGCTTGCCTGCATTCATGTTGGTATCTCCCAATATTGCCGTGCTTTGTCTCTCACTTTATTATTGCGCGAACTTTGGTTCAACGCTACAAATTCTTTGAAAAACATTTTTCTACCGAAATTCAGGAGGTTTGCGCGATGCGTGAAATACCGTGTTCGGAGGATATTAGGCCGGCTCAACCAAAGCGTATGTAGCTCCTGGCGAACTCGCTTCACTCGCAACTCCCACCCTTGGCAGCGAAAAGTCTCTTCACTGCCAATCTCTAGGTCCATAATATGCCATCGCCACGCCGTTTCTGTCATAACAAGAATCTCCTTCTGACCTCTGCTATCTCTGAGCGTTTGGCGGATCCCGCATCCTTCGCATCGCTCATGATGACATAGGTTGTCCCAGGGAATGCAGTTAAATCATCTCTAAGCCGTCGAGCGCGCTGGCGAGCGTCAGGCTCATTGTCGAACCAGATCGCACGGTGAGGGTAGCGGCTCATGCGCAAAAGCTGCTCCCCCGTATAGCCTACGCCAAGCGTAGCAACAGCGCCGGGCCCGATCTTCCACACGTCTATAGGGCCTTCGCAGACGATGATAGACGCTCTGGCATAGTCCTCACCATAGAGCAAGTGCTTGTGGTGCATCCTCTCTTCGGAAGGAGACGCCGACACATAGCGCACGCTCGTAAACTCGCCGATGCTGCGCGTGGTCCAGCTGACCACTTCGCTCCTATACTCTATGGGGATTAAAATGCGCCAAGTCAGCTTCGGAGCGAAGGGACCAATGCCTCTGATCTTCCATAACTTAACCAATTCGTTAATCTCGCTATGCCGAAAGCCGCGCACTTCATGGAGATACTTGACATGCGCTTTCTCCAGGAATGAAGCTTGAGGCACTAGCAGCTTGCCGCAGACTACGGTGTGAGGCTTCTCATAGTCTGCTCTGTCTAATTGCTTGTAAAGCCCGATCACTGCGGGGTAGTTCGCTCGGGTCACTGATACTAGCACGTCCAGCGTGCTGTGGCTACCACAGCGCCAGCAATTGCAATAATTGCCGGCGATGTTGTAACCCAAGTAAAGCTCGCCGCTGCACCAAGGGCAATCGAGTTGTACCCAGCCTCGCCGGGTGTGCTTGCCCTCGGTTTCGTAGTGCACACCATAATGGTCGAGAATCTCTGCAAAGGTCATGTCTCGGGGTCCTCCACGTCTTGCTTGCGGATCGTACTGGCAGCGCCCCATAGGGCTAGCACCGCCAACTCATAGAGGGGCGAAGGAAGCCTCTCCTTCAATGCCTTGATGCTTTCCAGACTAATATTAGTGAGATATTCATCGCAAGTCCTGCACACCTTTCGGTGCTCGACGATGGCGCAGCGCTCGGCTCTTGTGGTCTCGAGGAAGCTGCCATCGACTACCTTCCGGAATTCCTTACACGTCATTTCGCTTTCCCTTTCCTGGGTTGTGGGTTTGCTCGGAACCACGAACACACTCGCGGATGAAGTGACGGATCGCTGCCGTCATCGTCCAGCCGCGTCGCACACACCACGCCTTGAACAGGCGGTGGTCCTCTTCTGGGAGGTTCCTGATGAACAGGATGCCTTCTCCTTTCTTCTTGCCTTTCACTGGGAAAGACTTCTTGTGGTTAATCACTTTCGCATCTCCTTTATGAGTTGGTCATACACACTAACATCGGAACGATCCCTTCTCCCGTCGAGAATGGAACTCAAGATCCCTTGCTTCTTTTGTAGCAGCTTCACCATCCTTTCTTCTATGGTGTTGATGGCAGTAAGATAGTAAACGCTAACTTGCTTGGTCTGGCCTATTCGGTGCGTTCTGTCTATCGCTTGGTTAAGCTCGGCCGGAGTCCAGGGATACTCAGCGAAGCCTACATAGCTTGCGGCTGTGAGGTTTAGACCTACGCCAGCAGCTTGTATGTTGCCTATGAGGACTCTTATCTTGGGGTTGTTCTGGAACTCATGCTCGCGCTTGTTACGCTCACTCTTAGAGACAGCGCCATAGATGACCACAGATTCTTTGGGAAAATCATTGTGGAGGCCAGTGACTACGCTAACATGCCGACCAAAGACTAAGAGCTTATCGTCGGTTGCGCCTAAGAAGTCCTCAATCCACTTGGAGACAGCTTGACGCTTGCCTTCTCCAATGAGCCTGAGCAAGTATCCCAAGCGCGCTAGCCCTTCGGCTCTAGCTGCCGTACGTGCACGCTCGGGACTCACAGAGTACAGCCAACCCAAGAAGTCCTCTTTGGCATGGACATACTCTTTGAGGTTGGTGATCTTGACAGGTATGACCGAGTGCACTTTCTTCGGCAAGAAAGGCATGACGGCGCTTTTCTTCCGGCGTATCATAAGCTGCTTTTTCAGCTTGTGATGCAAGTGGTCAAGGTTGTCAGCGCCCGGAAACAACCATCCATGCGGCGAATGCTGCGGCTTGCAGTATTTGAACGCGAACGGCATAAACTCTGAGTAGAGGTCTGGCCGTATCATATTCAGGATCGACCACAACTCTTCGGGTCGGTTGGTGAGCGGCGTACCACTCAGAGCGATTACCCTTGGCGCATTCCAGCAAAGCTGTCGGCAATACCTAGTCCTCTTAGCTTTGCGGCTCTTGACGTACTGGCACTCGTCTAGGATGATAAGCTTGAATTTCATCGCCATCAGCCATTCCATCCATGGTCCTAGTATTTCGTAGTTGATAATAGACAAAGGTGCTGGGGGGAGTATCCCTCTCCTCGGCACTCTCGTCCCGTCGAGTATCTCCGCTCGCATACCTACATGGCGTGCTGCTTCGCGCTCCCAATTGAACTTGAGAAAGGCAGGGCAAATAACTAGAGCGGGTCTTGCTTTTGGAACCTCATGGGCATAGATAAGCGCTTCGACCGTCTTGCCCAAACCCATGTCATCGGCAAGCAATCCCCGCCCGCCCCACCTGTGCAGCTTGCGGACTGCCCATGCTTGAAACTCATGCGGCTTGGTAATAGTCTTGTTGGTGATAGGATCGGTCCACCTCACCAACTGCATGACACCATTGCCAAGACCTCTCGCTCTGCGCATTAGGTTTGAGTACATAGCTCCTCTCTTAGCTCGGCGAAGCTACGCTCGATCTTAGCCTCAGACCAACCCAAGCCAGTTAGGTATTCAACTAGCGCTTGGCGCTTGTTATGCCGCCGTCGAAAGAAGCTGGCAGGGATAATATTCAACACCAAGCGTATGATCGCGCCGGCATCATCTGACAAGTCCCGCGCAAGCTGCCTTGCAGTGCTCTCCGTGCGAGCGTACAGCTTAGTTGGTAGCGGCTTGAGATAGTGGGCGCGCTTCTTATCGTCGCGCTTGCTCGCCAACAGTCCCATGTGGACTCTATAGCTCACCCAAGTGGAAAACTTTGACTTCGATGGCTTGAAGGATAGATACGCTGAGAGAAAATGCCAGTTGGCATCGGCTCTCAGCGTATCATAATCCCCGCCATACTTACGGATAAACTTGTGCACCGTGAAGTGCAAGAGCTTATCAACCTCTCCGTAGGTTTCGGTTATGGCGTTTCTTAACACGCTTACTCCTTCGCAATTTGAAAGGGATAGAAGCCTTCCTCAGATCGATGATGGCATCTTCTAGCTCCTTTCCTTGAGGAGTGCCATCGTCAAGCGGCCCATACTCGAGGAGGGCTTTCCAGACTCGCTCCACTTGCTTGAGTAGTTCGTCCATTAGCCCTCCTGGAACCAAGAAGCGAACTCATTGAGTTCCGTTTCCGAGCCTTGATTCTTGGCTTGAAGCATCACGGAAGCAGCCTTCTCTTTATAGGTGCCTTCGGGAGCGTTGACGATCTTCTCCAGCAGTGCGAAGAAAGTCTCCCATTCACGCGGGGTCATGAGCAGTCCTCCTTACATCATCGACAAGGACACTGGGTAACGCCACGTCATTCGTCGGTCTCACACTAACTCCTTTCCCTACCCTCGGTAGGTTGCTGAACTATCAGAATCGTCACCGAGAAACAGATCCCGGCGAACCATTACTCCCGGACGTAGGATTCGCTTGCGGAGCGACTGTGTAGGCCCATAGGGTTGCATCGCCCAATGCCCAGACCGCCAGTGCGGGGGCATCTCGCGGCCCGTCGGCTCGCCGGGCTCCACTCGCTTGTGGACTACACGGTGCAGCCTAACCTCCTGATCGAAGCTGATCTTTTGCACGGCAAGGGACAGGCGCTGGCGTGCCTTCTTGCCACGCTCGCTGTACTCTCTGGCAAGTCTGCGGTCGCTGTCCACTTCCTTGGGGTAGAGGTACTCGATGTGATTGCCATAGTGGCTCAGTGCCAGACAGCTATTGAGCGCTATCCGCAGCACTTTGCATGCCAAGCTGCTCTCGTCCTCTGTTATGTTAGCGTCGAACTTCCGCACGGATTCCTCAATCATGCAGTCGGTCCTGCCAACCGTAGTGGCAATATCATTGAGGTGGTCATGCGAATTGATGCAACAGGTGATGACACAATGCGCTCCGGAGAAGTCATGGCACGCTAGGACGCTCTCGAATGGACAATAGCCCATGCTCCGCAGGTCAATCATGATGGCGGGATAGGGCTGGCTGTAATCCGCGACGGGCAGGTTAATCTCTATGTGCTCCATCGCCTGGCATTGTATCTTGGTCGGTACAAAGACCTTTGGGCCATCTAGCAGCCACCAAGACAACGCCTTCATAGACAGCGCGTCAGATCCTTGCTCCCACGCCTTCTCTACCCATGTCTTGATACCCGGCTTGACTCGCGCCTGGTAATTTGCATGGAGAGTCATCGGGAAACCCGAGATGACCTCTATCCAGTTGCGGTCAAGTTTGGCGCACCGTAAAAGTTCATCCGTAAAGAACTTCGGTGCCACGTCATTGATTCGCATCGGCAAAGCTCCTTTCTAACATAGCTTAGCAAGCTAACGAAACCAATGCAATAGGGGAAGCGAGAATCCTCCCCCTATTGCCCGAACGGCTTACACTGGGGACAGATAGATCCAGACCGTCGTCCCCACCATGACCAACAATTCAAAACCCACCATCACTAAGGCGGCGATCTTCAGGCTCTCTAGCCATAACGGTGGTAGGAAGTTGTTCCACGTAGCTCCAGGTTCCTTTCCTTTACTTGAGATACTTGTCCAACTCATCTTCCGTGTACTCGCTGTCATCCAGTGCCTTTGAGACTTGGTAGTTGGCAAAGGCATAACAGCCGTGCCAATAGTTGTCGCTCCATCGCGCTACCATAAGCAGCGCGGTATGGAGTTTCGCTACGGCATCTTGCAATGATGTTGCAGAGACCCTATAAGGTCCGCCGGTGCAGTCCTCACCGTGAACCTTATAGGTGAAGCGAAGCATGAACTTGTCCATTACTCCTTTCCTTCATCGTTGAAGTAAACGTCGAACTTGATAACCCTTCCGGGCACGAACTTCTTGCAGCAGAGGTCGATGAACTCCTCCGAGAAGAGACCGGCAAGGGTCTTACGAATGTAATCCGTATCGGGGATGGGATCTGCTGCTAACAGGTTGAGTTTCATGTTAGAATCCCCACTTGTGGTACGGATTTTCCCTAGTGCCGTTGAGGGTAACCGTCAGCTTGGAGTTATATTCCCGCCGTTCCCTCGGAGTCCGCAATGGTTCAGCCACAGTTAGCTCCTTTCACTTGAGACAAGAGAAGGCCTTCCTTGGCCGGAGTGCAATCCTTTTACAGCCAGTAACCACGATCATTGCGGTTCACGGTGATGCCCTTCTCCTTGAGAAGGCAACCGGGAACCTGAGACATGACGGTATTGCGCATACCCTTCGGGTCGCGCTCGGGGAACTTCTCGACCAACTTGGCATGGATCTCATCGCGCGTCACCGGCTTCTTGGCACTGGCGCTTTCCAGTACCTCGATGATTGCGGCGATGATACCCACCTTCTTGCCGCTCCCGTTCGTGCCCGGAGGTGCTGACGCTTTCAGGTCGGCGATCTTATCGACCTGCTCTGCCAGCATCCTCTGCTTGGAAGCGACCAACGCCAGACTGCTCTCCTTCATATCGCCGAAGTAGCTGGCAAAGGCCTCAACCTTTACCATCAACTCATTGATATGAGCGGCAGTCGCTTCGATGGTCGTCGCCCTGGTGCTCGTACCGAACCCGCTGATGGCAACGTCCAGCTGCTCGCACAGCCTCTGGATGTAGGAAGTGCACACGTCCTGCACGGACTCGTCCGCGCGATCCTCACCAGCCGGGATTGGCCAGCGATTGATACGCCGTCCGAGCAGCTTGAGGAAGTCCTGCACCTTGTCGGAGAATGCCCGATAGGGCTCCGGCACAAAGTACACTCCACCCTCATCCCGAGCCGAGATGATATCACCGTTCTCGCTGAACAAACGCTTCACCATCTCGGTGATATCCGACGTGCCCCGCTCCTCAAGAGCGCGGTCCAGTGCCTTCTGCGCCAATTCTTCGATATTTGAAGAGGGGCAGCGCACCTTGCCGCTGATCTTGTCCAGAACGACGTTGGTCTCTTTGGAATACTTCCACTCGGAGTCCTTCATCGCCTTCGCCGTGAACTGGAAGGTGATGTGGTCCGTTTCATCCCGAAGGATGTCGATAACCCTCTCGTCTGCCAGTTCGCGTGCGGCACGGGTGAAGGCAGCCCGCGGGGAAAGCTCCTTGGCAACCTCTTTGTTGAGGTCGCAGGACTCAAGCGCGGAGATAATCTCCTTCAGCTTGTGCTTTTTACCCGTCCCCGTGGAGAGTATGACTAACTCTCCGAGGAAGCGCGACTTGCCTTCCGACAACTCCTTGATGGCGGCGGCTCGCCGACCTTTCCTCGAGCCCTTCTCGTTGGTCTGAATAGAGGCGGTCATAACATAGCTCCTTTCGTTGAGACACAATAGACAAACGGTCACCAGGTCCGGGCCTGCGGCACGACAGGCCCGGTAATGGGGATCGTCAGCCTCCCTTTCAAATAGAGAGACACTTTTCCACACCTTCGTTCTCTACTCCAAGCTGCGCTTGGTAGTAGACCTCATCACATACCTGCTTCAGATCACCCGCTTCCCTGCCGATGATAAGAGCGATTGAGTGAACCTTCTCCTCCTTTCTCCAATCGTTGAACCTTGCAATCTCGCCAGCATCCAGATGACAGATCGCGTCGGTAATCATCACCAGATCCGTCTTGCCTTTCGGCGCTTTCATCTGCCGGTAGAAGTCTGGCAATTCGACTACCGGAACGTCACGATCGCTCCCCCGACCGTAGAAGTGAGCCATCCATTCAAGAACGGCTAGCTCATCCCACTTGTGGGGAGGTAGCGTCAGCAGCAAACCGGGATCGCCTCCACTGTAGCCAACTAAACCACACCAGCGATTCTGCTTGCGTGCGATCCATGCCATCGCCAATGCGAAGGCTTTTGCGTTGGCATTAGGCTCGCCGTGCATCGAACCACTCTCATCGGTTGTGATGAGAATGGAACCTTTCGCTACCTTCTCGATGCTGCGATAGTCGAAGGCGAGTGTTTCCCGTTCCATGAGACGGCGCGCCGCGTCCAGACCTAGCTCGTCATCCTCTCCCAAAAGCATTAACTCTTCTGGGAGCAGGAGACCGAGCGTATCGTCCAGACACAGACCCACCATATCATCGTAACCGTGAACGACCTTGTTCCTCTGCTTGCTCTGAGCGCTGAGACGGTAACGACCCGCTAGCTCACAGATCCTTCTCACGACAGGGTTATTTCTAACCTTGTTGAACAACTCAGCGAGTTGTTCCGGAGCAAGATTGTGACCTCTCATGCCTTCACCCATGCCCATCGCATGGCAGATGCCATCCATCTCTTCGACCTCCTTTTCGGTCTTGTCCACACCCTTCGCTACCGCTCGGATGAACGCTCCTGCCTTCGCTCTCTCCTCCTTTGCGGAGTCAGGTTTCGGTTTGCGATGCTTTTCAGCTTCGCACACCTTGCCCAGCTCTTCGGCGAGATTGTAGGCAGCACGCTCACTGGCGGTAACGACTAGCGTGGTGCTCGCCTTGAGACCTGCAAATTCCGAGGACTCAAGAAGGGTCTTGATGAACCTTTCTCGATTCTCGTCCTTGCAGCCCTCAGCGAATTGTGGATCAGGTTTGAAGCACACTCCATGCAAGTCAGCGAGCGCTGACTGGGATAGATGGTCGCTCTCTGGATTGCCCAATTTGCGAGCCATCACCATCCCGCGATCCTGATCCCATTCGTCAAGGATAAGGCAGTTATCCCTATCCCTGACGACCTGCGGCGCTTCCTTGCGCACGACAGGCTTTGACGGTGCAGGCGCTGACTTGCTCAACCCCTTGTCAAGGTTGAACATTTTCAGCAATTCCTCTTTGCTAGGCATCACGACCTCCTTCCTATCACGGCGTCATAGCGGTCCTTAATCATGTCCGCGACATACTCCAATGCGTCCGCCTTGCGGGGATTCATTGGAAGGTCGGCGAGTTGAGCTTGGATGTGCTTCAGCTTCGGAACGGCCTCCTGAGGAGTGTTCTTGGCCACCACATCCTCCATCTCCTCCTGCAACTGGGTAATCTTCGTCCCCGTCGGATTGGCAATGACTCCGATGATGCGAGCAGCCTTTTTCGGTTGCTCCTCTGGGTCATTCCAAAGCACATGGGCTAGGATATCCAGATGCTTGGTCTCCACTTCCACGTCCTGACAGATGAAAGCGTATGCCTTAGCGGCCTTCACCGCCTTGCGCATTCGGCGATCACCAGGGAAGATACCTTCCGCGTGCAAGTTCTCGATGATCGTTCGGAAGCTTTCCCTTGCCTCCTTCGTCATCTCGTACCCTTCCACGACCTTCGTGGCCGTATCAAGCTCCTCGAGCGTGATCTTGTCCTTCGGATCGAAGCGGATATCACTGAACAGCAACCGATCCAAGGACCTCATGCTGACGCGCTTGACCTCCTTCCTGAACAAGAACCGATCGAAGAAAGCTGCGAGCGCTGCCTCGCAACCTTCAGGCTTCCACTCATTGCTGACCGCGAGACAGAAGCGCAGAGGAGCCTCGGCAGAAACCAAGCCCTCCTCATACACCCTCTCGTTAATCAGCATGAGGAACATATCGAGAACGGCGGGACCTGCTTTGAACACTTCCTCTAGGATGAGGAAGTGCGTATCGGCAGCGCCACCGGCCAGTGCCCGATCCGTGCGATCATCCTTCAAAGCACTCAGCTTGGTCGGTCCGAAAACCGCCCCTCTTGTAGTGTCTTTGCAGCAGTGCACGGTGAAGGGTTTCTTGGCTCCTTCTATAGCCTTGCGCACATTGCTAACCAGCAAGCTTTTCGCCGTTCCCGGCTCGCCTACTAGCAGGCAATGCTCTGCACAGACCATAGCAGCAAGGACCAAGTCAATCTCGATTTGCCTCTCGATCAGGAAGTAGTTCAGGTCTTTTCGGAGTTGTCCGAACTTGCTCCGGATAACATCCACCCTGGACAATCGCCTTTCTGCTGTCTTAACCATAGCATAGCTCCTTTCCAATTGACTTGAATGGTAACCAACGGTCACCAGGTCCGCCCTGTTGCCAGGGCGGTAATGGGGATCGTCAGCTGGTCCAGCATTCCCGATCCATGATCGCTTCCTTCCACATGCGATTCAGCGCTTTCCAGAACCGGTCAACCAAATCGCACCCATCGTAGATCATGAAGCGCGGAATCGAATACCCCAAGTTCACCGCCGATTCGTCATCCAGTCCGAGCGCTTTGACTCCTTCCTCAAAGTCGCCGTACTGCTGACCGAGCATACAGTCCTTGCAGCTTCCCATGTGCAGCTTGGTGCGGTAAATCTTGTTGAACCAGTTCGGATCCAAATGGTCCTGCTGGCGCAACCCTGCATCCACAGCTTTCCGCATGTTGTACATAGTACCTAGCTCCTTTCGACTTGAACTTGAAACACATAACGGTCACCAGGTCCACCCTCCTTCCTCACAGGAGGGTGGTAATGGGGATCGTCAATTCCTCAGGAGTTTAGGAACTTCCGCATCTCCATCGCGCGGAGACAGCGCTTGCACGTCACCTTGCCATCCTCACCGACGATAGCGATGCGCTTTCGGAACGGATGCCGACCGCCCATGCTTCGGTTCTTGACACCACACAGAGCACCGCCTTCCACGTCCTTTGCGTGGTAAATGCGATAGCGGCGCGACCTCTCCTCCTTGCTGAGGCTGCGCAGCTCGATCTCCGCTGCCGAGTAGGAAGCCCCTACAGGTCGGAAGCGCAAACCGCTGCAGGTCGAACCTTTCGGGTTGTACGCCTCGAGCTTCCCTGCTCGGACCTGACAATACAACCAGTCGCGTGCCCATCCAAGCAGGGTCATGCCCTTGCCGTTGAGATGCACGCGCACACCGTAGCCGTCGCAATCGAGCGACCCATACGGTCGCTTGTCAATGCGCTCGACCAGCGAAGCGCGGAAGCGCCGCACCAGATCCGTCGCCGAGACGTAGTGGTAGTACGAGCGGTCCCATTTCTTGAGGAGCTTTTGGTTTTTATCCCAAAGATACTCCCAAGCGGCCTGGAAAGTGTCGGCCATGTCGAAGGAAATGGTTCCTGCATCGTACACACTGCTGGCTTTCCACAGCATAACCTAGCTCCTTTCACTTGAGACACAGAACGGTCACCAGGTCCACCCTCTCACGCGAGAGGGTGGTAATGGGGATCGTTACGCGGGATCGGAAAACTTCGGGTCGGACAGCTCTTGAGGAGCGCAGACGCCATCGAACTTTCCGTCCTCCTTCTCGCACTGAGCGATAAACATCTCGGTCCACTCGTCGGCTGCCTTTTCGTCCTCGAATGAACCAAAAATCTCATCCGTTCCATCATTACGACGGAAGTGCACCACCCAGGGCGGTTTCCTTTCCGGGACTTCCCGATTGGCAATTTCCATCACAAACGTCATCCGTGCATCCGATTCCTTGCACATGATGATGACGTTTAGCTGACCGAGCGCTACCTCGCCCAGCTTTTCCAGCGCCTTGCGAAGCTGCACTACCAAACCCGCTTCGGGAAGGTACGTGCTGTTCTTGAGGATCTGGTCCAATCGCGTGTTTCTTCGACAGTTTCACCTTACTTCACTCCTTCCAGCTGCTTGATTTCCGAATCCATCAAGTCAGCCGGTTTAGAATACTTGGGGTTCCTTCCGTCTGTCAAGGCGGTCTTGAGCGTCGAATCCTTCACGCTCGCAAGGTCTACACCGACCTTCTCAAGCGCTCGCTTGGCGCGAGCAAGGTCCCATCCACCTTTCAGTCCCATCCAGTTGCCTACTCTCGACAACGGATAGCGCCCGAATACCAGCACGCCGTTTCTCCTCACCGTTGAGCTTGAGCTAGCTTTTGGAGAGCTAGCTTTGCTAGGTGCTCGCGGAGAGGGCGAAGGCAATGCATTGCTGGCTATTAGGCGACTTGCGGGGACAGCATAGGGGAGAAGTGTTAGTTTCTGCTTTTCAGCGCTAACCAACACCTCTTCCTCATTGCTAGTGGGGACAACTTTTCGCCGTTCCAGACAGTGCATATTCACTGCCTGAAAAGCATCCGGTAAAGTGCGATGCTCTCTCGGATAGTTCCCTTCGGGGCGGCGGTCAACGAAGTCCCAGCTAGGACCATTGTGATACTGCTCCTTCACGAGCGCGATGAAGCGGTTCGTTTGACCCAACTTGCTCACCGAACGTATGATTCGGTAAGATCCACACTCAGTTTCCCAAATGTGATCCGAAGTCAAGTCATCCTCACGCTCATCAGGTCCGTGCCAACACAGAGTTGGTTTGGATTCCTGCTCATCGCGCTCGCGGAGCCGCCTTTCAGCGGAAACACGCTTGCGCTTCTTTCCCATCTTAGCTCCTTTTTGACTTGAGTTTGGAATGGCTACCAGGTCCGCGCTCTGACGAGCGCGGTAATGGGAGTCATCGCAGGGGGTTGACGACGCGGTTCTGATGGTCGATTGCAAGGTCCTTTGCGATATCGCTGGTGGTCTTGAACCAGGTATGCGCTTTGACTCCTTCCTTCTCGTCATCCCAACTGACCGCACCGAGGAATTGCTCGGGGTCAGTATTGCCGATCCAGCAATTCGCATGATAGGCGCAACCTCTTGTCGAGCAGTAGTACCCGCCGATCAGCTTCCCGTCCTTATAGACGATTACGGTATAATCGTCCATTTCCGCGAAGAGTTCGTACCCTTCCAGCTTGAGACAGTAATCATCAGCGGCGACGTTGTAGAAGGAAACGAAGACCACGTCATCCTCTTTGATGCCGAGTTTTTCCAGCCACCCTTTCTCGCCTTCTTGCGTATCCATGAACGTCTCATCGGTCATGGGACCTGATCGGTTCATGAGGTCCTTCATTCGGATGTAACCGCTTTGGCAGTAGGCATCCTTATCCTCACACAATTCCGCAATGCTCTTGACGATCTTCTTACCCATGTTAGCTCCTTTGACTTGAATTGAGACACCAAACGATCACCAGGTCCGCGCTCGCTCTCGCAAGCGCGGTAATGGGGACCGTCATTGTCGAGACCAATTCATACCGTGCGATTGCCAGACTTGCTTTTCCTTGTCGTAAGTCAGGTCCAGCTTCCACGATTGCAGTCTGAGGTCCTCTTCCGAAGTGCGCAGGTTAGCAACTCCGCGCACGATAGCGTGCATGACCCCTTTTTCGTCGCTCTGCCATGTGACCCAGTATTCCCCGGAATCATCGGGGAAGTAAATGGAATCAACGTGGAGCGCAGCGAGTTCCCTTCCAATCATGAGTTTGGCCGCTGCGATAGCCTCTTGAGCGCTTGGTTCGCTCTTAGGTAGTTCGCAGCCTATGCACAAGCCAACCAAGACGGCGCATAACACCGTACCTTTCATAACTTAGCTCCTTTGACTTGAGTTGAGACACAGATAACCGAAATGGCTACCTAGTCCATGCTCTCTTGCGAGAGCATGGTAGAGGGAGTCACTTCAGGTCCTCTTCCGCCGATGCGTGCGCTTCGCTGACGGTTCGGACCCAGGCAGGAACTTCAATCCAACCCCGACCGCACCTCTCACAATCCCATTCTCTTCTCTTCTTCGGCGGGGAACGTCGCTCGGGGCTCCGTTCATTGCAGACTCCCTTGCACTTCGGATCCTCTTCGTTCGCAGCTTGCGCTGCCTCTTGCAAGAGCAGAGTTCAGGAACTTCCGCAGATAGCTCCTCTTACGCTTGAGACACCTTACCTCTTACGCAGCGTAACCCTTACGCGCGTAACCCTTTACAGCGAGCGCAACCTTTCCTCTCGTCGCTCAGCGCTTGGGGCGCTGGGCGCGAGCAGCTAGGCGCTTGCTCGCTTCGCTTGCGCTGTCAGAGCGACAGCGCAAGCGAAGCGAGCACAGCATGTGTGCTGTGCTCGCTTCAATCGACTTAGTTCGTGCTGGGTGCTGTGCTGACGCTCGCTTTGCTCTTGTCGATAGCTTCTTGCGTCAGCCAAAAACCTTTTTCGTTTTCGCTGACCTCAAGCTGCTTTTCGATTCGCAAACCGCTTTTGACTTGCATACTAACAGTCGCTTTCATGTGCTCGCGCGGGCGCTCAGTGAAGCGCTTGCACAGCTTGTCGAGCACTTGCTCTTTCGTCACTGGGCGCTGCTCGCTCGCTGCTCGCAACACGTCAATAATCGTTGCGATTACGCCGGGGCGCTTGACACTGAATTGAGCAGTGTTCGCATGATGAGCGATCTTGCGCTTGCTGTAATACTGTTCTCTGTGCTGTGCTCTCGTCTGCACGTACGTCTGGGCGCTGACGCTCGCTTTCGCGCTCTTGGCGCTCTTGCGCTTGCGCTTGTCGCTCTTGCTGTCGCTCTTGCTCGCTGTGCTGCGAGCAGCGCTTCGCATCGCGAGCGACTTGAGCGCTTGTGACATAGCATTGTCACTCAGCGCGCCGCAGTTTACAACGTCTGCAAAATTGACTTGTGACATGTTCTAGCTCTCTCGCTGTGCTGAAGTAGCAAGAGCAAGCAAAGTGCTCGCTCTGCTCAAGTGTGTGCACAGCTAACAGCACTTGCGAAAGCATTGACATACGCTTGTCAATGCTTTCGCAAAAGCTG
>Ga0306920_100005653_pt1 | contig 16194 bp, 17 predicted proteins | sample flu12Cox44000170_FD_204666 | JGI IMG/M metagenome (GOLD analysis project Ga0306920, IMG submission 204666) | Lab enrichment of tropical soil microbial communities from Luquillo Experimental Forest, Puerto Rico - flux4day.12C.oxic.44.000.170 (v2)... | ecosystem: Environmental > Terrestrial >... | reverse complement strand
CCGCCACGCAAGACTCGCTTCCGGATGGCCGGCCAGCCTTTCCGGGCGGGATTGACTACCCGCTGGGTCCAAATGAAAGGTTTCAGGTTTTGTCCATTCTCCTTTCCCAGGCTTCGCCTGGCGCACTGAATTTATACGTTAGCGTATTGTGCGCAATGTTCCGTCGCCATGTCCTTAGGGTTCGCCGTAGAGCCTGGCGACGCGATTGCCCAATAAATCCGGGCGACAACCATACCCGCTGGGCCAGCGCCGCGCTTGATCGTTCCGAATGTGACCCCACGTTAGACCCCCGTTTGTTGCGTGAAATGCAGCCTCGTCGGACCATTTTCGCGGTGGCGACACGATTACACGCAAAGATTTCACGCAGCAGACAGCCCAAAACGCCGGGATTGGTGGTTTTCGGACCAAAAATTACGCACGAGGCGCTTTCCTGTGGCCCTTACAGTAACGCTTCGCAGGGTTGCTGCCGCTACCCCAACGTCTGTGTTAGTTCGAGGGTTGATGGATCGACCCAGTGCAGATCTTCCATCGCCATCACTACAGGCTGAACACGCGCGGCGTTCAGCAGCCAGGCCGTGAGGTTCGCCAGTAACCGCTTGCGCCTCTGGTCTGCTGTGAAGGTCAGCAGCGGGTACTCTTCGGAGATCGGCAGGTTCAGCAACTCGGCGATGAGCGGTACCGCTTCGTTAAGCTTCATCTGGGCCAGCTCCAGCTCGCGCTCGAGTTGGGCGACGCGCTCCTCTGGACCTTCGTTACCGCGCCACCCCAGCCCTTCGTCGAGTATCTGAGTGACGGCATGAAACGGCGTACTCTGGAAGAACTGGTCGCTCGGCGCCCTCGACCCACAGATGGGGATTGTCTCTGATGCGCCCGCGGAATTCGTCGACCAGGCGCGACTTCCCGATTCCGGGCTCGCCTATCACAAGGACGAGCTGCCCACGGCCCTCGCATGCCTGCTCCCATCGGTTGAGAAGCAGGCGCATCTCGTCCGCGCGCCCCACGAACGGCGTCTGTGCGCGGATCGCCGCCCCATGCTTACGCCGGCGCGTTACAGATTGCTGGATCACTCGATAGAGCTGGACCGAATGCACGATGCCTTTGAGTCGCTGCTTCCCTCGATCCTCGACTACGAATAGTCCCGACACAAGGTCGTGAACTGCGGCAGAATCAACACCGAGCCAGGCTCCGCCGCCGACTGCACGCTAGAGGCGATACCAGTGACGTCGCCGAATGCGTCGGCTTCGGTGCCGCCGCCGTGGCCCATGACCACGGAGCCAGTATGGATCCCGACGCGAACCGACAGCTTTATCTGGTGTTCAGGCGCAAGGCGGCCGCTCAGCGCCGCCACCTGCTCGACGATCCCGAGGGCAGCGCGGACTGCGCGTTCGGGTCGTCCTCATGCACTTCGGGCCAGCCGAAGTGAACCATCAACCCGTCGCCGAGATATTTGGCGACGTTGCCGCCAAAACGTGTCACCGCCGCTGTCGCGGTGCTTTGATACCGGGCGGCGATATCGCGCCAGTCTTCAGGATCGAGATGGGCTGCGATCTCCGTGGAGTTGACCAGGTCGCAGAACAGAAGTGTGAGATGACGCCGCTCACCGTCCAGTGCTCGGCGTGCTGATGCGACACGTGCCGCTGTCAGGATGCTTCCCGCTTCCAGCGCCCTTTACTGCGAGCAGATGATGCTCGACAACGGGCTTCATAATAACGACCCCAAGTTTAGACTGGCGCAGCTGCAAATGGCGCTGCTACGGGCCTGCCGTTATCTGGTTGCACTCAGAATGCATACGCGCGGGATGACAGTCGAGCGGGCTACTCAATTTTTCGAACGGAACGCTTATCAGACCCATCACAAAGCCGAGGTTGAAGCGCTACGCGGGACGGAAGATCCCCCCTATTTACGATATCAGCTCGGCAAGCTAATGATCTTAAAGCTGCGTGAAGATCTGCGGCGCAAGCAGGCCGCGGCGTTCGATCTCGGCCGATTTCACAATACTTTCCTGAGCGAGGGCGCAATTCCTGTCCCGCTTATCCGGCGCGCAATGCTAGGGCCGTCATCGGGATCACCATTATAGGCAAGAAACCTGCAGAACGATTACAGGGGAGAATTTTGGATATGATGAAAGGCTTGGCGCTACTAGTATTGTGGCTGTCGCTCGTCGTCTTTTCGATGCCTGTCATTTGGCTGGATCGGGCAACAGCTGCCGAAACAGAGCCCTCCATCTCTGAACTTGTTACAAATGCCAAAACGTCCGCAGATCAGCAAAAGTTGGTCAAGTGGTACGAACAACGCGAGGAGGAAGTTAGGCATCAGGCCGAATTGTACCGGAGGCTGGCTCAGGATTATGGAGGGAATAGAACGACGACCACCGCGTGTGAAGAGATCGCACGATACTACGACGAAATCGCCGCGCAATTAGAAAAACTCGCCGAACAACATCGACATCTGGCAGCACATGGGCCGTAGCTATCGCTACCTCCTGCCGTTGAGCCTGATCGGCGGTGGCGAGTGTGCTTTGTCATTCCTACCGGCATTCACTTTCAGTTGAAGAGCGCGGGTTCCTGCCCGCTTACCTACCGTGCGCCAGATCACACTTGCGACGCTGATGCCAATAAGCACACCCCAGTCCGCCAGGGAGATTGGAGCGATCTGAACTAACGCGGCTATCTCCGGAATCCACATCGCCGCCATTAGGCTCACCAACCCACCACCACAAACCGCCCAGAAGCGCAACGAGCGTGGCAACGGCGCGCGCCACCACGGGGCGCCGGCGATTTCCGCCCATACCAGGAGGAGGCTTCCCACAATCACGAGCGCGATTGCGACCCCACGCGCATACGCTTCTCCGGCCTCCAGGTGCGTGATGAACAAGAGAAACGCACCCATTGTGAGGATCGCACTGCTCAGTGCCGGGCCAAGTATCGCTCCGGGCGCAATGATTGACGCCGCCGGATCGCGCGGCGGCCGGCGCATTATGTCCTCTGGTCCCGGATCTCCTTCGAAGCACAGCGCGGACACCGGGTGCACGATCAGCTCCAGCCACACAAGATCGACCGGTAGAAGCAAAAGCGGCATCCCGCTGAGCGGCGCGAGCAGCGCCAGCCCGACCAGCATGAATTTAAAGCCAATCAGGTACCGGAAGGCGCGCTGAATATTCGAGTAGACACGCCTTCCTTCCCGAACGGTGGCGACCAGCGCGCTGAAATCGTCGCCAAGCAATACCAAAGCTGCAGCCGCTCTCGCGGCTTCCGTTCCGCGTTGCCCCATGGCAACGCCGATATGCGCGCGGCGCAGCGCCGGGGCGTCATTGATTCCGTCCCCGGTCATCGCGACTACCTCGCCCGCCCGGACGAGCGCATCGACGATGGCGTACTTTTGAGCCGGAGTAACGCGTGCGAAAATCGCCGCTTCGCGCGCAGCTTGCTCGAAATGTTCTTGATCCATCTGCGCAAGCTCAGGACCGCTGAAGATCAGATCGTCGCGGTGGACGATGCCGGCCGCCTCGGCAATAGCATGAGCCGTGAGAGGATGATCGCCGGTGATGATTTTCAGCCTAATCCTGGCTGATTGGCATTCCGCGACAGCCTGAGGCACTTCTGTACGAAGCGGATCATGAAAGGCTAGAAGGCCATAAAGTTCAAGGTCGCGCTCAACCTGTTGGCGCGTATCATTACTAGCGCCGGCGATGTCATTTGCGCAGTAGGACTCCTTGCCCGCCCACGGAGCGACGAAAACCCGCCCGGCCACGGCCAGTACACGCATGCCGCTTGCGGCGAGAGTTGCATTCGCCGCATGCGCCTCCTGGCGTTCTTCGGCTGTAAGCCGGCAATGTTGAAGCACGCCTTCGATCGCTCCCTTGGCGACTATCCGAGCTTCGGCGCGTGAATCGTCGGTGCTCGCCCATACGTGCGACATGTGCTTGCCGCGCGGGTCGAAGTCATAATCGCGAACTAACGACCAACGCGAATGTAGCTCTTCAGGGTTGACGTTAAGAGAGCTGCAGTGAGCGATGATGGCCTTCTCGATCGGATCCTGTGGATTCTCTTCACAAGCGAGCACCGCGGCTTCGAGGAGATCGTTCTCGGAAACATCAGGCCAGAGAGTTTGGTGGCTCGATAAGGTGTAGGTCCCGGCAGTGAGTGTGCCGGTCTTGTCGAGACATATCACCGTGGTCGAGCCGAGTGTCTCGACGCTCGCTAGTCTGCGTACGAGCACGCCGATTTTGGCCAGCCGCCAAGCGCCGAGGCTCAAGAAGAGGCTAAAAACCAGCACGAATTCTTCGGACACCGCCGACATCGCAAGGCTAACGGCATACAGGAACGCGCGGCTCGGCGGCGCACTCCGGGCGACTAGGACAAGAAAAATGCAGGCCGCTAGAACGATTGCGAACATAACAAGATATCGAGCGATTTTTGAGGTTTCGCGTTGCAGCGGGGTTGTCGTAGTATCCGCTTGCGCAATCAACCGCGCGATCTCGCCAAAGCGCGTCGACTGGCCGGTAGCGGTAACTTCGCCAAAGCCATGACCCGCAATAACTAGTGATCCTGCATAGAACTGCGACTGTTCGCCGGTGTCCGCTATTTTATCGCGCGGCTCCGATTCACCAGTGAGCTGCGATTCATCGACCGTGAGGTTGGCGGCAACCGTAACAATTCCGTCCGCGTGGAGCACGTCGCCTTCCCGAATCACCAGCAAATCGCCTGGCACAATTTCAGCTGATGGGATTTCCAGCTGTGCACCCTCGCGAATTACGGATGCAATCGGCGCGACCGCCGAGGCGAGTTTCTTAAGTGCCTTCCTCGAACGTGCCTCCATTACCACGTCGACGCCCAAGACGGGAATGAGCGCGATGCCCAGAATCATTCCTTCATGCGAATCGCCAAGCCACAAGTAGAGCGCAGAAGCCAGCGCCAACATCACTGCCATCGGGTCAGCCACAGTGCGCAAAAATTCCCGAAGAGAGGTCCTCCTGTCGACCCGAACTAAACGATTCGCGCCATACCTGCGCAGGCGAATTCTTGCCTCGTCGGCACTCAGACCTCCAAGCGCTGATGAGGTTTGAGGGTCCGTTTTTGCTGCTAAGATTTGTTCGGATCGTTTTGGCACCGCGGATATCTTTCAGGTCGAATGCTGACGCCTGAGCATGGGCGACTCAACGACAAGGGCAATTTCAGAGCCGTAATGGTGGTGGTTGAGCTACTTGTCATAGATCAGCACTTTGGACTCAGTTCCACCGCTTGGCCTCCTCCATACTCACGACGCAGAGCAGATAGATGGTGAGCTTTATCGGTTCACGCGTAGCCAGTTGAGTTCGTGGGTGCGTCGGCTTCTCGAAATCAAGAAAAGCTACGACGTGACCCGGATGATGTTTGACTTCCGCACAAGATAAAGCCTTTTTCCCCGACGAACAGTGCTGTATCTGGCAGCGACAGCTCGACGCATCTGTAACCAAACGCCACAGGCCGTCGCCTGACCTCGCAACTACTGGGTCTGAAATTGTTCGGAACGCCTAATCTCGCTTACGCCAAACCATTGGCACGGGCGTCGCAATTACGGTTTTGGTATCCAGCCGATCTAAAGGAGTACATGAAAATCGCAAGTGAAGCAGCACACTGCCGAGAGGACGGCTACACGATTGCCGAGCTGGGCACCACCAAATGCGCCGGCGGCCATCACGCACAGATCAGGTGACGCGGGACGATGACCATCATCAGGATTGGTGGTATCGCTTTGGGTGTTCTTCTCGTTATCGCACAGGTTTTCCAGATCGACATGACTAACCCGCCCGTCGTGGCGGATGTGGGCGCGTCGGGTCAGGTGAAGGAAGCAATGAAGCGCTCATGCTATGGATGCCATTCCAATGAAACAGTCTGGCCCTGGTACAGCAATGTTGCCCCAGCCTCATGGCTGGTGGCCTACGACGTTCACCAGGGGCGAGCTGCGGTAAATTTCTCGTCCTGGCGTAGATACACCGCGGCGCAGCGGCTCAAAATGCTCAAGGAAATTAACGAAGAGATTGCCGACGGCGCCATGCCGCCTTTCTACTATGTCTATCCAATGCACCTGGACGCGCGGCTCTCAGTGGCAGATCAGCGGGCGTTTAAACAATGGATAACGTCCGAGTCAGCCAACCTCACGCAATAGATGTCGCAGCAATGCCTGATCCCCAGTCTTCGGACTGATTGATCTTTGCCGGTGCTCAATCTGGCTGCCGAAGGAGCGCGCTCATCGGATGACAAGCGACTTGAAGCGCTCGGCCCTTTCGCTGGGCGTACTGCTGCTCGTATTGGGTCTTCCAATCAGCGTCTGCGCAGGGCCGCCGTATATTACCGATGATCCGGAACCCGTGAAGTACCAGCACTGGGAGATCTATCTGGCCTCGATATTCACTGAACAGGCCGATGCCTGGACCACTACGGCCCCTCACCTTGAAGTGAATTATGGGCTCTGCCCAAACCTTCAGCTTCATACAATTCTACCGATGTCGTTGTATGCACCGGCCGAAGGGGCAAGCAGCTACGGATATTCCGATACTGAATTCGGGGCGAAATATCGCTTCGTGCAAGAGGGAAACTGGCGTCCTGAGATCGGAACTTTCCCGCTCCTCGAAGTGCCTACCGGATCCCACGCAAGGAATCTCGGAAGCGGCCATGTCCAGACTTTTCTCCCGCTGTGGCTGCAAAAAAGCATCGGTTCGTGGACCGCGTATGGTGGCGGGGGTTACTGGATTAATCCCGGTGCTCACAATCAAAACTGGTGGTTTACTGGGCTGGTCGTACAATGGCAGATCACCGCAGGTCTCACCCCAGGCGTCGAGCTCTTTCATGGAACGTCGCAAATCGTCGGGGGCCCCCGCGAGCTCGGACTAAACTTCGGGTTGATCTGGGATCTGAGCTCTCTTCAGCATTTGATGTTTTCAGCAGGTCCCGCGCTTGAAGGATCAAATCAGTGGCAGGGCTATTTCGCGTACCAGCTAACTTTCCCAAGTTGGCAATAGAACACGCTAGTGGGCTGCGGGTACCAGGCCGCACCGCCGCCGGCGGCGGGAAAAAGCATAGTAGCACGCCTCGAAGACTTGGTCAGCTTTGAGTCGCGCATAGTGTCTCTAAACAATGTCTCTGATGAGACGCAGTTCGTCCCGTGCCAGACGCGGTAGCAAGAACTCACGGCGGACTCGTTCACGCCCCGCCCGCCCGAACTGCCCTCTTTCTCCAAGATGATGCAGCAGGTGAATAGTCTGAGCAGCGCAGTCCTCCACATTGTTTGTTAGATACCGGTCGAATCCTTCGGGGAACTGCATCGGAATGCCCCCTGCGCGCCCCGCCACTATTGGCTTTTCTTTCCAGAGGGCTTCCGCCACAACCAGCCCGAAACCCTCACGGATGGATTTTTGGATGACGACATCGCATCCCCGCTGAAAAACGTTCACTTCCATATTGCCCACGCCGGCGACGTTGGTAAAAACGAACAGGTCCGCGTCATGCGCGCTCTCCTCCTGAACACGATCGAGCAGCTGCCATCCCTCTGGATCGTCACCTGCCATTGCTCCGATGAGGACCAACTGAACGTTTGGAAACTCCCGCTTAACCAGCCGGTAGGCTTCGATTACACCCAACGGGTCTTTCCACGGGTCAAAACGTGCCACTTGCAAAAGGAGCGGCCGATTAACATCCACGCCAGAATCGGCGATCGCATGCCGGCAAAGGCCCAAAGGGAGATCGATGTTCTTAGTCGCGAATGCGTCAATCGCCGGTGCGATGAACCTGGCGCGGGTTCGATCCAATCCCGGCAGCAGAAATGCCGGCATAGTAAAGACGAACGCGTCGTACTCATGAATCAGAGGTACAAGAAATTTGCGCACACCCTCATCCGGGGCCGAACTGTCAATGTGACAGCGCCAGATCCACTTGGCGTTGCGCGCACCGGTGAAGTGACGAATCGCCGCAGGCTGTGGGTCGTGGACAATGATGACGTCGTAATCAGATTCGAGAAGCCGGGCACTCTGTTCGTTAACCTGTAAATACGTCTTCCGCTCCGGCTCCTGCAGGTCGTAGTTGGCGCCTTGCAGGGCATTGTGGAACGCTTTGGTTATGGTGAAAAACTCAGCTTCACCGTGGATCAGGCGCCATTCGGCAGACAGCCCTACTCCCTGTAGGAATGGCAAGTATCGAGACAAAAGTTCGGCCACTCCCCCGCCATAGGCCGTCGAATTGATGTGGCAGATGCGCGCACGCTTAAGCTCTCGAGCCAAGGTGGCGACCTCGTCCATCAACTCGTCTCCTACGAGCAGACGATATTGTTCAACGTCTGCCGTAACCGCAGCATTAGGCCGCGCAATAGCTACTCTTGGCAGCATAGTTCTTCTTCCCCAGGGATAAGCCTTTGAGCACGCTCGACCTCGGGTTGAGCCTCGGTGCATTTCGAGTCGCTGATTTCCGGTAAATCCGCAATAAATCGGGCAGAAGTGTTCTGAAGCCTGCTCACGACTGTGAAGCGTTAAAGTGGCGGGGTCGTTTGCGAAGCGATCTCGCGGTACTGCGACGAGATCGCCCGGCGTTCGAGAAGCTTATCGAACAGCTCCGCATCTGACCGCGGCGGCGCATTAACATGATGCAGGCTGGCTGGTAGTACGAAGCCGATTTTTCAGCGCGTCACTTCTGGGCAGATATATGCTCACCGCCGTTTGCCTCGAAGATCTGTTTCGCGATCGCTCGTCTGGCGGGGTCGTCAACGTGCACGGAGATAAGGACATTCCCCTCTTGGACAGCCTTTTCATAGAACTTTGCTGAATGATCGGGCAGGCGAATCCCCACCAGCGCCCCTGCGATAGCACCGATTGCGCTGCCTGCAGCTGTCGCAACCGCGTCAGCAATGTGGACGACAATGGGCCCTAGGGCAATCAGCACGCCCACTTCAGGCACGTCGAAAATGGTCAGCGCAAGCAACAATCCAGTTAGCCCTCCGGCTATAGCTCCCATGCCAGAGCCGGCCGCAGCGCCCTTCTCCCTTTTTGTTTCCTGCTGACCCTCAATGTTCAACATTTCCTTACTGGCAGAGAGCAATATCGAGATATCTTTTGTTGAAAAACCGGCCTCTCGAAGCCGATCAACAATTCGCTGTGCCTGCTCCTGGGTCTTGGTCACACATACTAATGCGGGTTCCACGTTTCTCACCTCGATTCGGCTTAGTTCATTTCACTTCGCTATACTTGCCACCGGGACATTTCGAGACATCCAGCCTCGCCATGGTGTAGCCCCCCTCGGTACAAACGTAATAACTTGCTGCACTGCCCTTCGTCTGGGAGAGGTCACGAGCGGCAGCATTGAACAAGTTGAAATGCTGTGCCTCGGCGGCTTGGGCATAGCTAAAGCATTGCGCAGCGCGATTGTTGTTGTCCGTGCGCGCCTGCCTGATGAATTGCGGGTACATGGTATCGCGTTCGTAGGCTTCACCCTTGCTAGCCGAGTCTTCGAGATTCTGCTTCGTCGACTTGATAGGTGGAAGCGCGACCTTGGCTTGCGGCGTTGCACCCATTTCGTTCATCACAGAAGCCTCGCACGTGCGATGGATTTGTTCCGCGGCAGCGGCAGCTCGAAACAGGCTCGCTACTTGCCCGTATCCTTCTTGCTCCGCTTTTTTGGCGAATTCGAGGTACTTTGCTCGTGCATTGCTTTCCCCGTTGTACGCGGTCTGTAAGTTATGAAGGGTGCCATTCGATGTGGCTGCGGCCCCGGCCACAAACACGACCGTCAGCATTAATGCTACAAAATTAAAGAGATACTTCATGACTTTGCTCTCAAGGAATCGTGATCAGATATCTCCGATGTCTTGTATCCATCCGCCACAGCAAAAGCGAAGCGTTCCCCTTCGATACACTCACCCAGACGCATTTCATCGGTCACCAATGAATTGCGAGGGATATAGCCGCAAAAAGGCTTGCGCTCCCGTGGCTATAAATTCACAATTCGGCGTTCCTCACGATCACTGCGCTGAGAGGACTCAGCAACACTGATGCCGGATGAGCAATTGCGGGTTCCCGGGCATGCTGGCGGATATCTCTGGCTTGGCTGGCATCCGCACTCCCCCTAAATGAAGGTGACTGAGTTCATCACCCCAGCCGCCGCCGCGAATCTTATCCTGGGAGCTCTGGCGCTAGTTCTTGCAGCGATTGGCGCGGCCGGCTGGTGGGTAGCGGCGTACCGGGCCAAAGTACAAGCGTTGCTCTACTCATTGCGTCATCACCCCAGGGCGGTCCGCGCCGAGCAGCGCTACCGCACCCAGATCGAATTTCTTGTTCGCCGCCTTAGACCGGAAGGGGCTTTCGGCCTGTCGTTCACGATCGGATTGGCGGCGCTTGCCGTTAGCGTCTGGGTCTTCAGCAGCGTGCTGCAAGATGTGCTAACTCACGAAGAGATAGCGCTCTTCGATGCCCCGATCGTGAGCTACATAGCTGGCCACCGGCTCCCCTGGCTGACGGAATGCATGGAGGTCATCACATATTTGGGCAAGGCGACGGTTCTCTCCACCGTGGTCATCGCATGTGGGCTCCTAATGCGGCTCCGTACCGGGTTCCTGGCGACCCTTATTGCTTATGGCGACGGCCGCAGTGGGCGCCACCTTGCTGCGCGACGTTTTGAAATTTGCCATCGCTCGCACCCGACCACCTGCGGAGTGGATGGCGGTGTCAGCCACCCGGCTGGGCACTTCCGTCCGGCCACACCACCGCATCGACGGCGGTCTACGGTTCTCTGGCCTGTCTCGTGGCGCGAGTTCAGCAGGCTTGCGGAGCAAAGATCCGATCGTTGACCATCGGAGCAATGATTGCCTTTCTTGTGAGGATCTCGCGCGTCTACCTCGGGGTGCACTGGCCAACCGATGTGATGGCTCTGTCCCAAGGAAGATCTTGGCAAATGGTGTGCTGGCGCCAAAAAGCAGAGCCGAAACAAGCGCAAACAGAACGCCGATATTCATCAAGCTAGAAGTAATGAGCAATTGGTCAGGCCGTTTCTCAGGCCTTTATTCGCTGGCAGGCAACTTGTCTTAAATACGAGGATTTGGCCGTGCATGGGATCGCTTTATCGTCTATAAAGGGGGCACCTTTAAAAGAACCTGTTTGGTCCGACCTAAACCCGCATCGGTTTCCTAAGTCGAAGGGTCGGTTGCCTATTTTCCTTTAAGGCGGGGATCTTCGGTAGAAACACAGGTTGCTTTCAACAGGCGTGTTAATCGCCATGATTCAGAACGCTGGTCGGCGTCATCCATCAATGTCATTTCGTTTTTCCGGCACGCATCAATCGAATCGAATCTGTCGATAATTTGCCACTGGGAGACAGGTGCCCTCATATGTCATGATGCTCATCCATGGGCGGGGTCATCAGATACCAGCCAATCAGGGCGAGCCCCACCGCGTGGCGGAGTTTCACTCGGTGCGCTCCGCACGGGCGGGAAGATAAAGCGCGTATTGCACGGGAGCCTTGCCATACATCTCGGCCATTTTGTCCGTCAACTCTGCCGTAATGCCTCAGGTACGCGCGATGCCTATAATCAACTGCTGTTACATAGTGAGTGTCTTCCACACTATCGACGGTTTTCCAAGACTGTAGCCTCCCGCTCCGCTTAAAATCCCTATGATCGAGCACCTGGAACATCTTCGAAAACGAGCAGCCGCCCTCGCGAGGGATCGCAGATATAAACACGGTTGAGACGATCTGCGGTCGCGCAATGCGCTCCCTTCACGGTCTGGACCGTCCTCAAAACGGTAGCTGCTCCGTCCCAGGAAACCTCGATGATCGCCATGGTCGCGCTTTCCTCACCGGGCACGTAGACATGTCCCAACTTCGGGTTATAGGCGATGATATCGACCCCGTCACCCGAGAACGCCTTACCAAGGATTTTGCCGGTATTTGAATCGAGAACTGAAAGGCGGCCTTCGTCGCACGCGGCCAACAGAAAGCCCCGCTTTTCATCGAACGCAATTCCGCGCGACCCTTCGCAGCCATTCGGCCATCGGGCCACTATGCAATGATCGCTTAGTTGAATAGCGATGGTCACCCCTCGCCACAAATGTGTGTAGGCGCGCCCATGAGAGTGATCAATGATCAGCGATTCCGGCCCTCCGGGCACGTCGATGAATCTGCTATGCACAGGCTTCGGCGTTCCTCTAGCCGGTAACTTGAAGACTTCGATCCGCTGAGCCGCAGGCTGAGTCACCCAAACTTCGCTCGTCTCAGGAACGAACCGCACATAGTCAGGGCCGGAAGCAAGCCCTGTGGAAGCAATGATGGATCGCGTGTTGGAGTCTACCACGTCCAGCATCCTGGCGGTTCGGTCGGTCACGAACAAAAGTCCCCTGCCCTCATCTACCGAGGTAATTCCTTCACCATGGCCGCCGCCGAACTTACTGCTGCCAGCGAACCCGCGAATGCTGGAGATCTGCATGGTGTCAGGGTCAATCAAGTCGAGAATGCCAGTGCGTCCAGCCGGCACCAGGACCCTGTGCAAAGACGAAGAAAAGCCGAGATCGTCGAATCCGATTCCAGCATCGCCGCCTGGAAGAGCTATCGCAATGAGTCCTTGTTTCTCAGCCGCGCAGATTGAACCGCGCGGTCGTAAAACAATTAGAACGAGCGCGGCCAACACTACGATCAAGTACCGAGGCGGCGGCGTAGTGCGCATTTTTAATCTCCCGATTACTAATTTGCCTACTGCATAGCCAGGCGAATGCTATTTTACGAATACCCAGGTGGGATGCAGAACTTCAAAGCCGATCAGGCCGATGACCGCGGTTATGGCAACCAGCATCGGATTGCTGATCTTCCAGCGAAACAGAGCCAAAAGACCTACCGCTGCGATCAGTGCGGTCAGCCAGTCGCCGATGGCAATTCTTCCGAGGAGTAGCGACGCTCCGAATATAGTCCCGATAGCGGCGGCGTACGCTCCTTTCACGAATCCTCGCACGTCCGGCTGGGCTCTATGGCGAATAAGTAGAGGTGCCACAACCAGGATGAACAGGAATGATGGAAGAAATATTCCGATGGTCGAAATCGTGGCACCCCAGAATCCCGCAACGAGGTAGCCGACGAAGGTCGCGGTTATGACCACCGGGCCCGGGCTAATCATTCCAATCGCAACTGCTACCAGGAACTGGCGTTCATCGAGCCAGCCTGTGTTCTGAACCAGTCCTTTCTCGAGGAACGGCACAATCACGAGGCCGCTTCCAAAGGTCAGCGAACCGGCTTTCAGGAAAAAGAGGAGAAGCTTTCCCAGCATCGGGACACTACCAAGCTTTATTCTAGCTCCTGCGGTCACAACGGCCGTCGTGGAAGAGACCGCCGCCCGCCGGCGGAACAACGAACCGTAGTAAAGAATCCCGACGAGTCCTGAGGCGATAAACAGAGCGGCAACTTCAGCCCGAAGAGCGACCGTGACCAGAAAGCAGGCGACCGCGATAGCCCACTGCAACCAGTCCTCCATGCCAAGCTTCGCGAGCCGATAGCACGAGTGGACAATGAGTGCGATGACCGCCGGGCTGACACCATAAAAGATTGCAGTCAGCACTGGCAGACCGCTTAATCGGACGTAGAGCGCTCCGAGTGCCGAAACAATGATGAAGTTGGGTAGGATGAATGCCCAACCGCCGGCCCACGCTCCCCAAAACCCGCCTCGCAGGTACGAAACGAAGATTCCCACCTGAATTGCGAGAGGGCCAGGAAGTGACTGGCACACCGCTATGCCATCGCGCATTTCCTCGCGGCTCAGCCATTTGCGCTCCTGCACCAGCTCTCGCTCCATCTGTCCGCAAAGTGCAACTGGCCCGCCAAAGCCGAGCGCTCCGAGCCGCAAATAATAAACAACAAGGTCTAGAATTCCGATGTCTTGATGAGCTGGCTCGCGCCCCATCAGCGGCTCCTTCGCGAAAATGATCCATGCAAGTCGTCGAACATCGCCGAGGCGCGAGCTAACCGCATCTCGTCGTCTTTGTGCGCCGTGCAGATTCCGGTAATCAGGCGCTCGATTCCGGGGGTTTCCGGTCGGCCGAATTTGCCGTCCTTCAGATCAATGTCGTGGATGATCTCCGAGATCGGACGCAATGCCGCATCGGTCAGCTTAAGACGCCGCAACAGGACCTCGAAGGTGCACCGATCACCCTCGTGGGTGAACTCGGCTTCGAACATGTCGAAGCGGAGTTCGCCTTTTTCGGGCTGATAGCCGCGCGCGGTAACGAACTTGAACCTGGCTTCGGGGTCGAGAAAACGCTTTATCAGCCAGGCGCTGGCCATCCGGTCGACGTGAATTCCTTTCCGGGTCACCCACACGCGCATTCGATACTCATAAGTGGCGGGACCCGGGCCGCTTTCGGCTGTCGCATCAGGATTTAACCGCCCCTCCAGACTGGCCACCAACCCTTCGGCAGTCTGGCGGCCCATCGCATCAAAAAAGTCTCGCTCTACCACTTCTGCCAGCCGCCGCCTGAGCCTGGTAGCGTCTGTTTCGAGGCGTGCTCGTGCACTAGCTTCAAGTTTTTGTCCGTGCGCCGGAAGAGCCGAACTCAGCTCACGCGCCTCCTCAGCGATAGCCGAATAGTCGGTGTCGCGAGCAGCGCGGAACATTGCTTCAAGGTCGGCATCGGAAAGGCCGTCAACGAAACCGGCCTCGCAGATTGAGCCTTCGCCGCCACCTTCGACGATCTCGCGCAACACCCACTGAAAATCTTCAAGCGCTTCTTCAGTTTTCGGCAAGACGTACACGGAATTCTTGACCGCGACCGCGCCGATGCGCTGCATGCGCCGCCAGATTTTGACGCGCAGATACTCCGGCTTCGGCGGAATCTGATGGATCAGCAGCAACCACCGGGAAGGCTCTGTACTTGGCACTGTTACACCATTGACATTATATTGATACGGTTGCAACATGCGAGGAAACAGACGCTTTTCAGCCCAGGAGAAAACGTAAATGCCTCGTTCGCTCCCGCATGTGGCGGCTCTCGCATTGGCTCTGTTGGCCGCCGCTGGCGCGTACGCCACTCCGGCTCCATACGACAAGGTGGATGCTGTTTTCGGAAAGAAGCCTCAAACGCTGCCGGGAAACGTGTACAAGTACGCCTGGCCCCGCAACGATCTGCATGTAACCGTCAACGGTACGCCAATAGCTCCAGGCCTCGCACTGGGCTCATGGGCAGCATTCACCGCAATTAAGGACCAGACCTGGGTTATGGGCGATTTGGTATTACTACAGGCTGAAGTTGGTCCAGTCATCGAAAAATTACAGGGAAGCAATTTCGAGATCACTGGTATTCACAATCACCTGATCAACGAGACTCCCAGGGTAATGTACGTTCACTACATGGGTCGAGGCGACCCGGAGCAGTTGGCCACATCGCTGAGGAGCGCTTTGCAACAGACTCGAACTCCACTGAAAGCGATGGCACCTCCACCAACTGCGAAGAGCCCGCCCGGATGGGTATCCGATATCGACTCCGCGCTAGGACGCAAAGGCAAGCTCAACGGCGCAGTCTATGCCGTATCACTCCCGCGCGCAGAGGCGGATCGCGCCGACAACGAGAGCATACCTTCAGCAATGGGACTCGAAACGGCGCTCAACTTCCAGCAAGTCGGCGGCAAACTCGCCAGTACTGGTGATTTCGTGTTGATTGCGTCGGAGGTTAATCCGGTGATCAAAACACTTCAGCAGCATGGGATAGTCATCACCGCGCTTCACAACCATATGCTGGACGACTCTCCGCATCTGTTTTTTCTGCATTATTGGGCACTGGGCGAATCTTCCGATGTCGCAGCTGGGCTAAAGGCAGCGCTTGCTGATATGAACGTCAAGACATCACCGAATCCTTGAATGCAGAATTCCGTCTTCGTTGTGTGCTGCCTTGCGCACCTTATCGGGCGAAGAACGTCTCGTTGATCGAACGACTATCCTTGTCGCTGCAGATTCCCGCCAACCGGCGGACGACGTAATCGAGTCCGGGGTGCAGCCAGAAAGTCCATCCGGAGCGACGAGAGATAGACCAGCGAATCGCACTTCAGCGGGTTTACGATTGTAGAAGATTCTTGATTCGCGGGTGTATACGCGAGCAGACCTGTTGCTTATTCCGTTGTTGTTACGATCGCGCCTACCGTCGATGGTCTGAGCGTGCCGTTCCGAAGCGCCCTTTCTTTGAGCATTGCAAACAGAACGGGC
>Ga0306920_100005652_pt1 | contig 16195 bp, 12 predicted proteins | sample flu12Cox44000170_FD_204666 | JGI IMG/M metagenome (GOLD analysis project Ga0306920, IMG submission 204666) | Lab enrichment of tropical soil microbial communities from Luquillo Experimental Forest, Puerto Rico - flux4day.12C.oxic.44.000.170 (v2)... | ecosystem: Environmental > Terrestrial >... | reverse complement strand
TGCACGCCTCTCGTTTGCATTTTGTCATGAAGCTGATTTTTGCGGCACCTACGAGCGGCTTTCCATTTTTCCCTACCGCTTTGCTTGCGCACGTTTCTTGCCCTGCTGCCGAACCGATTGCGAACGCCATTACCAACGCCACATATATCAATACTTTCATTTTACTCTCCTTTTTGGAGCGAGCTTGCGCACTGATGATCTACCCAGCAATTGCAGCAAGTTGCGCGTACTACTCGATCACTTCGTCGGCGATGGCAAGCAGGCCGGGCGGAAACATTAACCCGAGCGCTGTGGCGGTCTTGAGGTTGATTACGAATTCGAATTTTGTGGGCTGTTGGACGGACAAGTCATCCGGCTTGGTGCCTTTGAGAATTTTGCCAGCTAAGATTCCTATCTGGCGATACCCTTCCGGAACGTTGTTTCCATAGCTCATCAGACCCCCTGACACAGCGAACTCGCGGATACCGTAGATTACAGGAATGGCAAAACGGGCAGCCTGCGCAACTATTTGTCCGCGCCTAGTGATAAAAAAAGGTTCTGCAATAACAACAAGCGCGACCGGCTGTTGTTGACTAAGAAATGCGAAGGCAGTGTCGATTTCACCTTCTGTACTTGCTTTCAGGACAATAAGGCGGAGCCCGCTAGCACTCGCTGCCCTCTCGGTCTCTAAAACAGATCGTTTCACGGCCGGAATCTGTGGGGTACGGGAGCCTAATGAATCGGCTGTTCTGTTGATGCTCGGTCGGAGGCGACCGCTTCCTTCAGAGCTTGCACAATCCTCGGCAGCCGAATCGTAAAGGTCGAACCGCGACCGGGCTCGCTCTCGACGGTGATGTCGCCGCCCATCATCTGGCAGAAGCGCCGGCTTATCGCGAGACCAAGCCCTGTGCCGCCGTATTTGCTCGCGGTAGTCAACGAAGCTTGCGAAAATTCCTGAAATAGCTTGCCTATCTGCTCCGGCGTCATGCCGATGCCGGTATCAGCGACGGCAATAGTGACCCAATCGCGGTCATTTTCCTGCGCTTGCCGCGCGTCAACGGAAATGGTTCCGCGCTCAGTAAACTTGTTGGCATTGCTCATGAGATTGAGCAGTGCCTGCCGCAGGCGCATTTGGTCGGCACGCATCGTCCCGATCTCGCCATCGCAATGTACGGCGACCTGATTGCCGTTCTTGTCTGCCAGTGGTTCGATGGTCTTGACAACCTCATCGATCACCGGCGCAAACGGGAAGGAAGCGAGATTGAGCTCCATCCGCCCCGCCTCGATCTTGGAGAGGTCGAGAATGTCGTTGATCAAAGCGAGCAGGTGTCGGCCCGCACCAAGCACCCGGTCAAGCGGCTCGGTGTCCTGCTTTGCCAAATCGGCATCCTCGCGCAACATCTCGCTAACGCCAATGATGGCATTTAGCGGCGTGCGCAGCTCATGGCTCATGTTGGCGAGGAATTGACTCTTGTGCTGGCTTGCCTCGGCAAGCTGTTGGCTCTTGTTCTGAATTTCGTCGAACAACCGGACATTTTCGATGGCAATCACCGCCTGATCGGCGAAAGTAGCTGCCAGTTCGGTCTGCTTATCGCTAAAGGGTTTTACCCGAGAGCGCGTCAACGTCAGTACGCCGATCGGAGCGCCCTCACGCAGGAGAGGAATACCAAGAGCTGTGCGAAAGTTGCCGATCTTTTGAATATCAAAGAGGCCATATTCAGGGTCAGCGAGCACATCGGTGATTTGGACAGGTTGACCTTGTAGCGCGCTGCGTTCGGTTGCTGTCCGGCGTCCCGGTGAAAACAGCGCAGTGACCATAAATCGCTTAATCGACTCGTGTTCCTCCTTGGAATGGCCATAGCTCGCTGCCCAACGGTAGACCTCGCCGTCGCGACGGAACAGCCACGTATGGTCTGCATCGCAAAGGCGAGCAGCCGATTCGACAAGAGTATCCAGCACCGTCTGCAAGTCGAAGGTGGAGCGGCTGATGACCTTGAGCACCTCGGCGGTGGCGGTCTGCTGCTGCAGGGATTCGCGCAATTCGTCGAACAGGCGCACGTTCTCGATTGCGATGACGGCCTGCGCGGCGAAGTTTGTAACTAGGTCGATCTGCGTATCGGTAAAAGGCTTCGCGACTGGTCGTGTAAGCACAAATACGCCGATCGGCCTTCCCTCTCGCAAGAGAGGGACTCCGAGGCTGCTGCGAAAACCACCGCGAACTTGATATGCGCTCTCAATAAATTCCGGATCGGCTAAAACATCCGGAATGTGAACGGTCTTGCCCGCCAGCACGGTTCGTCCCGTGATGGTCCCCTGTATCCGTCCAGGAAAAATTGCATTCTGAGTGCAGAACTCCTCGAACTCGCGAGAGAACCCATGATTCGCAGCCAGTTTGTAAGACTCGCCGTCTTGCCGCCAGATCATGGCCTGTTTCGCGTCGCAAAGCCTTGCCGCCGAATCGACCAGCGTGTTGAACACGCTCTGTAGATCGAAGGTCGAGCGGCTGATGACCTTGAGCACGTCGGCAGTTGCGGTCTGCTGCTGCAGCGATTCGCTCAAATCGTCGGTGCGCTGCCGCAGCTCGTTCAACAGCCGCGTATTTTCGATGGCAATCACGGCCTGATCAGCGAAGGTCTGAAGTAGGGCAACCTGTCGTTCGGTAAAAAGCTGCGCCTCAGTGCGTCGGAGGGCTACAGTGCCAATCGCGACGCCTTCTCGCATCAAAGGGACGCAAAGGATCGCGCGGAAGCCCCAGCGCCGAGCGTTCTCGCTGCTCTCGGGGAATTCGCCCACCTGGGTCTGCATGTCAGCAGTATGCACGGGCCGCTGATCGAGAACCGATCGACCCGCAGCTGTCCCGCGGATCAGCGGGAGAGATTCGACACGGATTGGGCCGTAATGGGCGACCATTAGGAGCCGGTCGCCGTCGATGCGCCAAATAGTAGAGTCATAAGCCTCGCAAAACCGCGACGCTGCTTCGACAAGCGTATCAAGCACGGCCTGCAGATCAAAGGTCGAGCGGCTGATGGTCTTGAGCACATCGGCAGTCGCGGTCTGCTGCTGCAGCGACTCGCGCAGTTCGTTGAGCAGCCGCGTGTTCTCGATGGCGATGACGGCTTGATTGGCGAAGCTGGTAAGCAATTCGATCTGCCTATCGCTGAATGGCCGCATCTCCTGTCGATAGATTCCGATCGCGCCTGCCAGCTTGCCTTCTTTGAGCAGTGGTACGGCAAGCACTGTGCGACCGCCCGCAAGCGCGGCAATCTGCGATCCGCTGAAGCCGGGGAGCGGATCGAAATAACCCGGCTCGGCTTGAACGTCGGCGATTTGAACTGGCTGTCTCGTCGTAGCCGCGCGTGCGAGTGCCATTCGAGGGTCGGCACGGAACACTGGGTTGCGACGCCGCATCTCGGCGAACGCCAGTGGTGCATTATGCATCGCAACGGTGCGGAAAACATCATTACCCTCACTGAGATACAGCGCCCCGAACTTGGCATCGCAAATGCGGGTCGCGTTCTGCAGCATCGTTTGGAACACCAGCTCCAACTCGCCGGACGAGGAGCTGATGACGCGCAGCACCTGCGCTGTAGCTGCCTCCCGCTCCAGCGCCTCATCGCGCTCACGGGTTCGCTGGTCGAGTTGCTTTTGTAGGTCGGTGGCGGAAGAACCGTGGCGGCGCGCGGCCTTCGGCGCGTTGCTGCGCTTCGGCCACGTCGGCTTGCGGTGCTGCGTTTTCGCGGTTTTCCGTTTTATTGTGCCGCGCCGCGTCACATAGCCCTCCGGTGGCAGGCGACCCTAGACTACCACATGTGGATGCCGTTGTGCAGCACAGCATAAACCGACCGGCTACGTCCGAGTTGGGGTCAACACCGGCTGTTACCGCGTTGCAATACTTACGGCCGCTTTGCCTCGATAAGGAGACATTAGGATTGTGATACATCTGGATGGAGACTGGACACGCTGCAGAGATCGCCGGAAAGCATACGGTGCGCAGGAAACGCCTTCCGCGCCGAGCATGTGGTTCGCTACGGGAAAGTGCTACCTAATGCAATCTGGCGTTTGGGACACACATCAGCGGTTGGGAAATCTGCTTGGAAAATCGAAGGAATTCTTCGTCCGAGGCTAAGGAATCCGCTGCCGCAAGGGGAGAGGGCACGATAACTATGACCTTGCTTGCGGCACGAGCCCCGCACGATGCCCCTCAGCATGCGGGAGCCGGTCGGCGGATGACGAGGAATGCGGTTGCTGCGAGCAGCGCCGCAATGAGGCCGCCGCCTGCGAACATGGCGGAGAACGGCAGGCCCGTGAGATCGCGCAAAGGCCCGATGCCAAGGGCGGCGACGCCATAGCCGATCTGATAGAATGCGATCAGCTCGCCGGCCATTACCGCCGAGAGCCGCGGAAACTCGGCTCCCGCGAAGCTGATGCTCAGCGGCAGGAATGCCGAACAGGCCAATCCGGCGAGTGCGAACGCGAACAGGCCTCCGGTCTCGCCGGCGACACGCGAGGCAAGCTCGAACGAGAAGATCAGCAAGACCGTGAGCCCGAAATAGATCCAGTGCGCGGGCACATGGCGCGAGACCATGGCAACGATGACGCGCCCAAGCGTGACCGCCGTCCAGAACGCAGTCAGCGCGAACGAGGCGGCGCGCGCCGACACGCCGCGTTCACTGCCCAGATAAAGGATCGCCCAGTTGCCGTTGAGCGTCTCGGCGATGCCATAGAGGAAAACGGCGCCGGCATAGAGCCAGAAGCGCTGCGGCAGGCTCCGCCAGCCGATCCCTGGTGCGTTGCCGTCAGGCACCGGTCCGGCAGCGCGCAAGGGCTGCATCAGGGCGAGGCCGATGATAATCGCCAGAATGCCGGTCACGGCGAGTGGAAGGACCCACCAGGCGCCGATGATCACCACCACCGCGACCAGCACCGGAGCAAGCGCCGTGCCCAGGCCAAGGAGCGCGTTGAGCGCGAGAACCGCCTGATCCGTGCTGGCCGGGAAGAAGCTTTCGGCATACGTATTGAGCGCCATCACGGTAGCGCCAAAGCCGAACCCCAACGCTGCCGTGGCAACGAGCAGCACGGCGAATGCCGTGTCGGGGGCGCCGAGCAGCAGGCGGCTTGCGGCGAGCAGCGCCATGGCGACCATATCCCCTGCAAGGCCGATGAGCAGAACCCGCCGCAAACTCCATGGGCGCGCGAGCTTCGGTGCCAGCGCCGAAGCGAGGACGGCAAGCACCACCTGCGGCAGGAACATCGCTCCATAGCGGGTGCTGTCGAAAGCGAACCCCTCCGGGCTCGTGAAGATCGCGCTGGCGGCGGGAAACATCACCAGCGCCAGCCCTTGCACGACGCCGGCACCATAGACGATGCCGATCTCCGTCCTGCTCGCGTTTGCGGGCGCGCTCACGTCGGCCGCAGAAGCTCGCGTTAGAGGCCGACGCTGCTCTGCATGATGCCGCCGTCGGCGAAGATGGTGGTGGCCGTGAGATAGCTCGCGCCGTCGCCGGCAAGGAAGCTGACGACGCTGGCGATCTCCTGCGGCCGCGCCATGCGTCCGAGCGGGATGGCCTGGTCGAGCTTCGCGAGGAGCGCGGGGTCATTCATGGTGCCAAGATTGATCGGCGTTGCGACCGCGCCCGGGCCGACTCCGACCACCAGGATATTGTGCCTGGCGAGCTCGACGCCTGCGGTTCGCGTGAGCATGCGTATGCCGCCCTTGGCGAGACAGTAGGCGGTGTTACCGGGCATCGGCCAATCCTCGTGCACCGACGTGATATTGATAATGCGGCCGCCGTTCCCCTGCTTGATCATTTGTCGGCCTGCGATCTGCGTGCCGAAAAACGCGCTTTTGAGATTGACGTCCATCACCTTGTCGTACTGGGCTTCGGTCGTATCGAGGACGGATGTGCGCGTCTCGATGCCGGCATTGTTGACCATGATGTCAAGACGACCGAAGGCCTTGACGGCCGCGTCGACGAGCTTCTGCAGGTCGGCAGGCTTGCTCACATCGGCTTGCACGCCGATGGAGCGGCCGCCGGCCTTGCCAATCTCGTCCTCGAGCGCTTTGGTGGCCTCGGGATGGGCGATGTAGTCGATCGCGACGCTCGCCCCTTTCCGCGCCAGCTCCACGACGATGGCGCGGCCAATGCCGCTGTTGCCGCCGGTCACAATGGCGACCTTGTCTTTCAAAGCCATGTCGTTCAAAGCCATATCAAAATCTCCCGGCGTGTGGGTTGTGCTGCGTCTCGGATCACCTCGGCGTCAGCCATGGAACCGCCGGCACGCAAGACTGTTCCGACGGCCCTCGAGGTGTCAGCGGGTGTCGGCCAGCTGAGCGATGAGGTTGGCCACGAGCCCGGTCCAGCCGGTCTGGTGCGAGGCACCGCAGCCGCGGCCGTTATCGCCATGGAAGTACTCGTGAAACAGAATGTAATCCCGGAAATGCGGATCCACTTGAAACTTCTCATAGGGCCCGAAGACGGGACGCCTGCCGTCCGCGCCACGCAGGAACAGGCTCAGCACGCGCCGGCACAGCTCGTCAGCGGTCTGCTCGAGGCTCATCATGCGCCCTGACCCGGTCGGGCACTCGATGGTGAGGCCGTCGCCGTAGTACTCGTAGAAACGGCGCAGATTCTCGATCAGGAGATAATTGACCGGCATCCAGACCGGGCCGCGCCAGTTCGAGTTGCCGCCGAACAGCGCGTTCTCGGATTCGCCCGGCGCGTATTTCACGCCATAGTGCACGCCGTTGTATTCGAAATCATAGGGCCGATCGAGATAGGCCCGTGACAGCGCGCGCACTCCGTAAGGGGAAAGGAACTCGCTTTCGTCGAGCATGCGCCGCAGGATCTGTGTCATGCGAAACACGCGCGCGAGAGCAAACAGCCGGCGGCCGTTGACGCCCTTCTCGTTCCAGCGCGACACCAGCTGCGCCAGCTCCGGCCGAGCCTGACGATAGACTTCGATTCTGCGCCAGAGCTCGGGCAGCTTGTCGGTCACCTCCTGCTCGACGATGCCAACCGCAAACAAGGGAATAAGGCCGACCATCGAGCGCAGCCGCAGCGGAATCTTCTCGTCCGACGGCATGCAGAGCACGTCGTAGAAGAAATTGTCCTGGTCGTCCCAGAGCCCGATGCCCTCCTTGCCCATGTCCGTCATTGCCCGTGCGATGTGCAGAAAATGGTCTAGGAACTTGAGCGTCATGTCCTCGTAGACCGGGTCGCGCTTGCTGAGCTCGACGGATATGCGCAGCATGTTGAGGCAGAACATCGCCATCCATGCCGTGCCGTCGGACTGCTCGATGCAGCCGCCGGTCGGCAGCGGCCGCGAGCGGTCGAACACGCCGATATTGTCGAGGCCGAGAAAGCCGCCTTCGAAAATGTTCAGGCCCTGCGGGTCCTTGCGGTTCACCCACCAGGTGAAGTTGAGCAACAGCTTGTGGAACAGCCGCTCCAGGAAGTTCAGATCGCCGTCGCCACCGCGCTGCACGCGGTCGTTCTCGAAGACGCGCATCGCCGCCCAGGCATGCACCGGCGGGTTGACGTCGCCGAATGCCCATTCGTACGCTGGCAGCTCTCCGTTCGGATGCATCAGCCGCACCTCGGCCAGGAGGAGGAGCTGCTGCTTTGCGAAATCCGGATCGATCAGCGACAGCGTGACGCAGTGGAAGGCGAGGTCCCAGGCGGCGAACCACGGATATTCCCACTTGTCCGGCATGGCGATGATGTCGCCGGCCAAGAGATGCCGCCAGGCGCTGTTGCGGCCATGCTTGCGGCCTTCCGGCGGCGGCGGCTGCAGCGGATCTCCGTCCAGCCATTCCGATACCTTGAAATAGTAGAATTGTTTGCTCCACAACATGCCGGCAAGCGCCTGGCGCTGTACACGCCGCATGTCCTCGTCGGTAATGCCCTTCTGCAAGGCGGCGTAGAAGGCGTCCGCCTCGGCAATGCTCTGCGTGAACACATCATCGAAATTGAGGAAAGCATCTGCGCGCTTGTCGCCGGCGCGGAGGCGAACGCGCACCACGACGCGGTCGCCCGCCGGTATCTCGCGCACATACAATCCGGCTGCTTTGGTGCCTTCCCCGGCAGAATTCACTGCTTCGGATCGGCCGTGAATGACGTAGTCATGGAATGCGTCTTTGCAGTAGCCCTGCGCGGAGCCGACCCCGAACAATCGAGCGAAATTCGTCTCGTTGTCGCAGAACAGCAGCCGATCCGCGGCTTCGAAATGGAGAGTAAAGGCGCCGAGCTCCGCGTGCTGCGCAAGCACCGCGCCGCCGCCTTGATCCTTCAATAGCGGCCTGGTCACACCCGGCGACCAGCTCCACACGTTGCGGAACCACGCCTGCGGCAGGATGTGGATTGCGGCCTGCTCGGGACCACGGTTATGCACCGTGATCCGCATCAGCACATCGTCGAAGTCTGCCTTCGCGTATTCGATCTCGACATCGAAATAGCGATTTTCATCCAGGACGCCGGTGTCGATGAGCTCGAACTCCATCGCGTTCGACCCACGACGACGCGCGTTCTCCTGAACCAGTTGCTCATAGGGGTATGCCGCCTGCGGCAGCTTGTAGAGCATGCGCGCGTAAGCGTAGCTCGGCACCGCATCGAGGTAATAATAGAGCTCCTTGACGTCCTCGCCGTGATTGCCCTCCTCGTTGGTCAGCCCGAACAGCCGCTCCTTGAGGATGGGATCGCGGCCGTTCCACAGCACGAGCGACAGGCAGAGCAGCTGCCGGTCATCGCAGAAGCCGGCAAGACCGTCCTCGCCCCAGCGGTAGGCGCGGCTGCGTGCCTGGTCGTGGGTGAGATAATCCCAGGCGGTGCCGTTGGGGCTGTAGTCCTCGCGCACCGTGCCCCATTGCCGCTCGCTGAGATAAGGGCCGAAGTGGCGCCAGTCCTTCACGCCGCTTCGGCATTCCTCGATGCGCTGCTTTTCGCGATCAACAACTTGCGGCATGTGCGGTCGGTTTCCGGTCGGCGGCGGTCCGGGCCTCCTCGAGCAGGCGCCAGGCGTCGAGCGTGCAGGCGACGGACCACGCTTGCGCCGGCGCGCCGCGGGGATGGTGAGGAGGGTCTCCGTCGAAAATCTCGCCGATGGTGCCGATTCCCTGGTCTTTGAGCGCGTCCCGCATGCCGATCAGCAAAGCCTGCGCGGCGGCTGCGTTCCCGGTCACCCTGTTGAGAGCGAGGCTGAAGGGGCCGAGCAGCCATCCCCACACCGGCCCCTGATGATAGGAACTGTCGCGCTCGCGCACGCCGCCGCCATAGCCTGGGTGGTATTCGGGGTCATCAGGTGCCAGCGAGCGCAATCCGAACGCGGTGAGAAGATGACGCCGACAGATCGCGACCACGCGCGCCTGGTCCTGTGCCGAGAGCGGGCTGTGCGGCAGGCTTACCGCAAAGATCTGGTTCGGCCGGATGCTCGCATCGTTGCCGTCGGGGCCGTCGATCACGTCATAGAGGCCCTCGCCGTCCGCCCGCACGAAACGCGCAAAGCTTTGCCTCGCCGCTTCCGCCTGTGCGCTGAAGCTGTCCGGCAAGCCCAGTCGCTTCGCGAACGCGCTCATGATGCATAACGCATTGTGCCAAAGCGCGTTGATCTCGACCGGCTTGCCCATGCGCGGGGTGACCACCCAGTCGCCGACCTTCGCATCCATCCAGGTCAACTGTACCCCTACACCGCCGGCCTTGAGCAGGCCATCGCCGGGATCGACGCCGATGCCGTAGCGCGTGCCTCGCTGGTGCCATTCGATCATGTCGGCCAAGACGGGGAACACATCGCGCAGGGCGCCGATGTCGTCGGTCGCCTCGACGTAGGCGCGCCATGCCTCGAAAAACCAGAGCGAGGCATCCGCCGTATTGTAGTCGGCGTGGTCTCCGGCGCCGGGAAACACGTTGGGCAACATTCCCTGGCTGACGAAACGCCCAAATGTCCGCAAAATGCTAAGCGCGGTTTCCGGCCGCCCGGTCGCGAGCGCAAGCCCCGGCAGGCTGATCATGGTGTCGCGGCCCCAGTCGCCGAACCAGGGATAGCCCGCGATCACGGACTGGCCGTCAGGCTCGTTAGGAAGCGGGCGAGAGAACACGAAGGCATCGGCTGCAAGCGCAAGGCGCGCGATCCATGGCGGCGCCTGCTCCATCGCCGGACAGCTGGCGATCGCCGTGGCAACGGCGGCACCGTCGTGCTGCAGCCGGCGCGTCAGCGCGGCGCCAATGTCGGCGGAAGGGTCAGGCTCGAGGCTTGCAACAATGCCGCGCCATTCTCCGGCAATGAGCGGCACCGTCGCCTCGCCGACGCAGAGATGATTGTCGACCGAAGGCAGTCCCCGCTCGGCTTCCATAGGAAGGTCGAAATCCCGGTACCACTCGTGCTTGGGGGCGATGTTGCCGGCAGGCACCCGGATGGTCAGGGAAAAAGGAGCGGCATCGGTGACGATGAGGCTGTCGGCTTCGCAGCGGATCGCAGGAGCAAAGTCGCCGACCGGCATTGTGCCGTGGTGATCGCGGTTGTTCGCCAAGAGCACGATCCGCAGCAAAAAACCCTGCTCCGGCGAGCTCGCTTCCGGAAGAAGCCGCCAGGCCGCATAGGTCGTATGCGCGCCGGGCTCCATCCAGATGCGTGCCTCGATCTGCCGATCCTCGATGTCGTAGGTCCATACCGGAATGGAGCCGTCGAGGTGGAAGCTCGCGATCCGGACATGACCTGCCGGAGCGACTGCCCCGCTGCTCCAGCGATTGGTGAACAGGGGCCAGGAGCGGGTGCCCGCGACGAGCGTGGCGTCGGCCTTGGCGAGCAGGAGCCGCCGGCCGAGCGGCGAAGCGATCGGAGCAATCAGCAAACCGTGGTAGCGCCGGGTCAGGCTGCCGGCGATGGTCCCGCCCGCGTAGCCGGCCAGTCCATTCGCGATCCACCATTCCCGCCGCTCCGCCTGGCCGAGATCGCCGCAGATCGCGCGGGGAAATCTGATGGGACATGGAGCGAGCATTGTGTATCGAACTGTAACCTACAGTTAGAACGTGTTCCGGTGAAGTTGATGCACAACGCTGCCACACGCTCGGTCGGAACTCCCTCTCCCCGCTCTTGAGCGGGGAGAGGGTGGGGGTGAGGGGCACGTTGGTCTGGCGCAGGCGACGCCCCTCACCCCAACCCTCTCCCCGTAAGGACGGGGAGAGGGAGCAGGGTGAGCGTGTCGCACTGCTAATCACATGTCAGCGAAACGCGCTCCTCTAGCGCGGGCGCAGCGAGAACGCATCGCGCAACGACTGCATCTTTGCGTCGGCTGCGATGTAGAGAAACCCGCCAGCGAGCCCGAAGTTTTTGAGAAACGGCCAGAAGTTCTGGTTCCAGGCGTCGCCGTTGAACGGAAAGCTCCAGAAATTGTGGAACAGGACGGCCGTCGCAATGACATAGAAAATGAACAGCAACGCCGCCTGCCGCCGATAAAAACCAACGAGGATGCAGATGGGACCAATGACTTCCAGCGTGCCGCCGAGCACGAGCAGCAGCTCCGCCATTGTTGCCGGCAGCGGGATGAGCCCATGGGCAGCCTGTGCCATGGCGGATTGGTGGTCGAAGATTTTGTTGAGCGCGCTGAACGGGAAGAGAAGCACGAGACAAACCCGGGCAATAAAATCGAGCACTTGATTGTGGCTGCTCATTGCGCGCTCCATTGCAGGGCGGATGCGACAGTGCTCTGGCTACTCCTCGATCAGGCGCAGCGCATGGCCATTCGGATCGCGCACCATCAGCGCTTTTCTGAATCCGAGCTTTGCTTGAGCATCCTGGGGGATCACGATCACTTCCGGTGAAATGAATTGCGCTCCCGCTTTGCGCAATTGGTCGGCGAGGGCTCCTATGTCCCTGGTGACGAGGCTTGTCTGCCAATGCCAGAGATCGCTCGCGCTGGTGTCGGCGGGCATCGGCCGGCCGCCTGCCGGCGTCTTGTAGTCCAGGAACTCGACATGCGCCGGCACTCGCGCCGGCAGCATGGCCGTGACCAGGCAGGTGACGTTGAACAGCCCGTCCAACACTGCCTGGGTCGGTCCCGTATTGAGAGTCGTGCCGCCGATCTCAAATCCCATGAGCTCGCGATAGAAGGTTGCTCCCTTCTCCGTGCTCCCCACCGTCATCGCGGTGTGGTCGATGCCGAGGAACAGGCGGTTGCTCGCCATCTGCCACGCTGCATTGCCCTTGCCCCGCGGGAAGTAGATCAATTCCAGATCGTGGCGTTCCGGATCGTGAAACTTGATCGCCTTGATTCCGGCAGCGCCGGCATTGGATTGGGGAATGGTGATCGGCTGCGCGGAAATCTGCCGGACATTGTGCTCCTGCAGGATGCTGTATGCCGCATCCATGTCGGTGACGACAATCGCCATGTGCTCGAACCATTCGTCAATGCTGTAGGACGAGATCGGGACCGGTCGTCCGGTCGGGGGCGAGATATACTGCGTGAGCTCGATCGTCTGCTCACCGAGCTGCAAATGGACGATGCGCATGTTGGCATTGAACACCCCCTGCAGCTTGTCATATTCGCTTCCGACGACGCGAAAATCCGAGACTTTCTCGAAGCGCAGCACTTTCGAGAAGAACTCCACTTCGCGTTCCATGTCGCCGACGGTGAAGCCGATCATCTTGATCCGCTCGACGTCGCCGGCCAATCGCTCCCGGCCATGGCAAGAACCAGCGAAAGAGGTGACGAGGAGCGCCGCAAGGCCTGCACCGAGCCATGCTCGGCACAGGCTCGCCCGCTGTGGGGTTTTCCGCATGGCGGATCCATAGCGCCGTTTCCCGGTGAAACGCGACTCAAACCCGACTGATGCTGCCCTGGAGCTGCCGGCCCGGGGGCCGCCCTGGAAAGTAGGTGCAGCCCGGATTGAGCATAGCGAAATCAGGGAATATGCGTGTGCACAGAAACGCGCCGGTCGCACGGGTTATCAGCACGTCTGCGGGCTTCATACCCATGCTGCGAAAGCGCCCGTGCGCCAGTTTGCAGCGTAACCTTCTTCAGGGCGGGAGGGTCCGTCTCAAAAATTACGGTGTTCGTTACAGAACCCAGCATGGCAATCGAATTGTAGGCATGCAGCTTCAACGGTGTGAGGATGCTGTGTCGAGACTGCGTTTTGGATGGGAGTTGCTGGGGACCAAGCCGGGCCGTCTTCTTGTCCGGGCGGTTTGCATGCTCATGGTGAGGGAACTCGAGCGCAAGCGCGGGCCCCCAACTCTGGTCAGCCGGCGCCGCATTGTTCGGCTTTGGCGTTTGGACAGATTTGCGACGTTTTCATCAAACGAAACTTTATGGTCCCTCGACGACGGCACCATTGTGCGGCCCAACGATCCCGTGCTCGAGATGCATATCGCCGGTGACAGTTTACTGGCGATCCTTTTGGCAGGGGAGCGGTGGCAGGACGTGTTCGAGCAGGAGTTCGCCTCTCTCGTCCCGGCCCTCGAAGAATGCGGTGAAACAGCTCTGGTCGGTCGCACCATCCTGCGGAATCAAGTTGCCCAGTTCGGCGCCAGCCTTCGCGACCTGGCGCCCGGAGTGATGGGGGCGCTGGAAACGTTCTATAGGAAGCTGATCCTGCTCGCCTTTCACCCACGCGGCAGCCGACGCGCGATGAGCGAGCGCCAGCAAGTGGCCGATGCCGCAATCTCACGTCGCGAATTTTGCCGTCGCTACGGCAACGCGACGTGCCGTGGAATCGCCGCCTCCTGATGAGACGCGTGGCCAGATCACCGGGGTGGCCACGCTGCGCGCCCACGAGGCCATCGAGGGCTCGGCGGCGCGGCAACATGGCCGTGAAGCGTCAGCGAGATCGCGCCTGGAACTGATTTAAGACGTAACCGCGTAAGCGCCCCGGATCGCGCTCGCCATGCTTAGCCAGCTCGATCATACGCTTGGCAATCATGAGCACGAGCGGATCGGTGCGATCGACCAGCCGCTAGGCACGCAAGGTGTCCTCGAAGGCCGAGGTGAGCGCAATCACGTCCGTGGGCGAAAAGAACGTAAGCTCTTGTTCCAACAATGACCGGATAGGCACGACAAGCCCCACGCCGCAACGTCGCCCTGCCAGCCTTGCACAAATTACGCGCTGGGTCTGTCTGAAGGCCGACTCGACGCATGTTCGGTGCTGGTGGCCTGCCTTACTCGAAAGTGAGCTTGCTACCTTGCTGCTAGCCTAAGCTCGGGACGTCAACTCGGGTCCGGAAATGGCGAGAAGCGCCGTAAGAACACTTCATTCCTGCGACGCTTCTCTGCACCACCCAGAGGACCTCACGTTACTTTTTCATGCCGGATCCCGGTTGGGACGATAGTTTCTCGTTCTGCGGCTTTGCGCCTTGCCCGGTGGTTGATGGGTTCTGCGATATTCCGAGCGCTGAAAGAGTGGGTTGGTCGAGCTGGCCGGTCTGCTTCAGGCCCTGCTTTTGCTGGAACTTATTGAGCGCCTGCTTGGTGCGTTGCCCCACGATTCCATCCGCTTTGCCCACCTGGAACCCCTTCTGGTCGAGCGCCTGCTGAGCCCGCATGATCTCATCACGACTGAGCTGGGCGGGATTGGCATTTTGCTGTGCACCACGCGAGTCAGTTTGCTGGGCAACAGGTTGATTGGGCGGCTGCTTTGGCGAATTTACTTGTGCGCTCGCCGGGAGGAAGGACAGTGAAGCCAGGGCGACTCCTGTCAGGAGAGCTTTTTTCATGTTTTCTGCTCCATGAGGGTAATATGAAGGCAGCCCCTGACGACAACGCATCGCGGCACGCATCAGTTTCCTGAATTTGCCGTAAGATTACGCCTCAGCAGCTGATCCCGCGATCACTCCTCGCTTCAGGAGGAGTGATGTCGCACGTGCGAGCAGCATCGGGGGTACCGAACCCGAGCGGTTGTTTGCCCGGCAGCCGGAACTTCAACCGGAGCGCGGGGCGGCGCCGCTGCTCCGCGCCGGCTTCAGTAAACCGGCTCAAGCCTCTGGATCGGCAGATACGAATTGGAGGTGATGGTATACTCGGGCTTTTGCGTGGCGACGGCCATGGCCTTCCCCTCGACTTGCCAGATCTGCAGCCCCGCGAGGCAAGCGATCCCGGCGAGTATGACAGCACGAAAGATGAGATCGCCACGGGTTATGGTTGCGCGTGCCCCGAAGGCTCGCGAAATCCGCTTCCTGAACAAAAAGTCTCTTTCTCTGCTCATTGCTGAACTCCCTCAGGCCAGCAACAGCCTAGCGCATGCCGGATTGCCATGACTGTGACGGCGGTCACGCACAGGCGATTAACCCGAGCGTCAGGCCTCCAATTTTTTTGGAGGCTGTCGTCGCTCCTACACGGGACAATGTGACGGCTGTCACAGCCGTGAGTTCCGGCACGGACCTACGCTGTGGGCACTTCTGACAAGGAACGCGCAATGCGCCGATGCTTCTTAAGTCAATTGCTTGATGGCTTCGCCGGCCTGCTGGAGACATTCAACAAGCGACCCGCTGTCTGGATGCCCGTGTGGCTGTTGCCTTGAGTCAACGGAATGCGGGAGTACTGTCGGCTTCTGGCAATACCCGGAAATGTCGCGCAAGGAGGGGCTTCGGCCAATGAGTGATGACCAATAAAGCTCGGCTTACTATCGTTGCAGCTATTGGGTTTGCAACCTTGCCTGGATTGGCTCACGCCAAAGCAGTTATTCCCGATCAATTTGTTGGTAGATGGTGCGGAGGGGAAGAATGGTACATTTTGCGTGAACCATCTTACATCAACCCGACGGGTGATTGTCTGAAGGACGAAAACCCATTAGTCATCGATAGAAAAGGCTATGGAACGAGAGATGCATATTGCGAGGTGGATTCGATAAAGACGTCGATTGACCGGGGAGAGCCACGGGATACTAAAAACATGGGCGCGCCATCAATTCGGACCAATGCTACTTGTTTTGATACCAAGTATAACATTCGCTGGAGAGAATCTCTGATAATGGTTCTCTCCAAAGGATCATTGAAAATCAAGGAAAGATCCAGGTATTAGGACGGGACCGCCAAACGGTCGAGCGGGCTCTCGACGGCGAAGATCGACAACTTGCGAAGGCGGCGACGGCGTTGGGTCTCGCAAGAGGCTCGACCCAACCTACCTCGCTTCAAACGGGGCAATGCTTGGAGAACGGTTGGTCACATCCGTCTCACTCGTTGATCCAGTGTCGGATGGTGAACCGCCAGTGTTTAAGCCTTTGGTGTATTGGTG
>Ga0306920_100005651_pt1 | contig 16197 bp, 12 predicted proteins | sample flu12Cox44000170_FD_204666 | JGI IMG/M metagenome (GOLD analysis project Ga0306920, IMG submission 204666) | Lab enrichment of tropical soil microbial communities from Luquillo Experimental Forest, Puerto Rico - flux4day.12C.oxic.44.000.170 (v2)... | ecosystem: Environmental > Terrestrial >... | reverse complement strand
CCCGCACCGACTCGGGCAGGTGGATGATCACCTCTTCCCAGACGGCGCCGCGCGCGCGGTCCGCCAGGTAGTGCACCTCGTCGAGGACGACATACCCGAGTCCGCGCAGCGTCGGCGACCCCGCGTAGAGCATGTTGCGGAGCACCTCGGTGGTCATCACCACGATCGGCGCGTTCCCGTTGACGCTGTTGTCGCCGGTCAGCAGGCCGACCGTGGCGGTGTCGTACCGGCGCACCAGGTCGTTGTACTTCTGGTTGGACAGCGCCTTGATCGGGGTGGTGTAGAAGCACTTGCGGCCCTGCTGCAGGGCCAGGTGCACCGCGTACTCGCCGACGACGGTCTTGCCCGACCCGGTGGGCGCGGCCACGAGCACCCCGTCCCCGGCGGTCAGCGCGCCGCAGGCGGCTATCTGGAACGGGTCGAAGTCGAAGTCGTAAAGCTCGCGGAAGGAGCTGAACTCCGGGGCGGCCTGCCTCTCGCGGAACTTCGCGTACTGCTCGGCTGGAGTCACCGCCGGTGTGCTCATGGCTTCAAGACTATGGGAACTGCGTTTGCCGGTACGCCAGAGGCGTCAGTTAGTTGAGCGAGGTGTCCGCTTCTACCCGCTCGGGGGTCTCGATCGGCGCGAGCTCGTTGTCGGCCAGGTCCGCGTACAGGTCAGGGTGGTTGCGGGCGTAGCGCTTGTCGTTGAGGTAGATGAGGACCTCGGCCGCCTCGACGAGCACCACGACGACCCCGCCGAGCAGCAGCATCGTCAGCGGGTCCGGGCTCGGCGACGCGATGCCGGCGAACACGAAGACCAGGAAGATGATGATCCGGCGCCACTTCCTGAACCGCTCATGGGTGACGACGCGGGCCATGTTCAGGATGACCAGGAACAGCGGCACCTCGAAGCAGAGGCCGAACCCGATGATCATCGCGATCCAGTACCCGATGTAGGTGTCGGCGGTGAACAGGTTCGTGAGCCCGCCCGACATCGAGATGAAGAACTTCAGCCCGCGGCCCATCGCCAGGAAGGCGAAGAAGCACCCCAAGGCGAACAGCGGGACCGCGGTGCCGAGGAACGCGTAGGTCCAGCGCTTCTCCCTGGAATACAGCCCGGGAGCGACGAAGGCCCAGAGCTGATACAGCCAGAACGGGCTGGTGAGCACCGCCCCGGCCAGGATGGCAACCTTCATGCGCAGGTAGAAGCCGTCCATCACGCCGTTGAGTATGAGCGTGTGCCCGACGTCATTCTGCCTGCAGCCTCCGACAGCCTGACAGTAAGGCCGCTGGATGAAGGCCCAGATCTGGTGATAGAAGACCCATCCCACGATCGCGCCCACGAGAATCGCGATGGCGATCTTGACCACGCGGTTGCGCAGCTCGCGCAGGTGATCCATGAGGGGCATGCGCCCCTCTGGGTTCTCCCGGCGCTTCGAGCTCACGTACCGCTCTCCCACGATCTTGGCGCCCGCGAGCGCCGAGGGCTTTCTCGCCATGACCGTTCGCTTTCCGCCGGCGGTCGCCGGGGGTTAGCGCTTCTGCTGGCTGTCCGTGGCCGCGCCGTTGGCGCCGACCGACTGCTGCAGGCTGTTGATCTGCTCCTGAAGCGCCGCGAGCTGCGCCTGCGCGTCCGCGGGCGGCGTGGCCGGTGCGGGCGTGGCAGCCGCCTGCAGCGGTGCCGGGGCCGCGACCGGAGCCTGCACGGCGGCCGGCTGCGCCGGCTCGTCGTCATCGTGCATGCTCTGCATTTCAGTCTTCAGGATGCGCATCGACTTGCCCAGGGAGCGCGCGGCATCGGGCAGCTTGCGGGCCCCGAACAGCACGATGATCAGGACCGCGATGATCGCGATCTTCCACGGGCTGTCGAACAGGTCACCAATCATTTGCGTCCTCTGTCACAGGAGTGAGTCCCGCACGCGAAGACTCGTTTCGGACCGATTCTACACGTCATTCGTAGCCCAGCCCGGTCCGGATTGGAAGCACGTTTCGCTTGCTATCGCAGGCGCTATCGCAGGCGCTACCGCAGCCGCGCGAGCAGGTTCTCGTGCCACACCATGATCGTGTAATCCCGGTAACGGTACGTCCGGTCCGGCCGCCCGAACGTCGCCACCGCCTCTTTACCGGACACCTCGTAGGCGCCGAACGTGGACAGCACCAGGAAGTTCGCGTCATGCCGCGCGGGATCGAACCAGGTGGTGCTCGCGTTCCAGGCGCGGCCGGTGAGGTATTTCCCGACCGACGCGACCGGGCGCAGGCTGACCGTGCCGCCGCTGGTCGCCGTGACGATGTTGGCCTGGGAGTACCCGCTGATCCCCGAGGTGAGGTGGTGCTCGGTCAGCCAGGCCGTCAGGTCCGCGTACTGCGGCGCCGCGGCCGGCTGGGCGGCCGCGAAGCCGAGCATCGCGGCGTAGCAGGCCAGCACCGCGGCAAGGCCGTACCGCAGCGTCCGCACGGCGGCGATCCGGTCCCCGAGCAGGCGGCCGGCGAGCACCGCGGCGAACGGCAGGACCGGCGCGATCTCCCGCGTGCTCAGCATGTTCACCGCTTGCACGCCGATGACGTAAGCGCCTACGTCGATCACGATCCCGGTCACCAGCACCGGCTCGATGAGCGTGTCACGGCGGAAGAAGCGCCGCACCGCCAGGCAGAAGCCGGCCACCACGAGCGCGAGTCCGATCAGGTGGATGACCGCGAACACGACGGCCCGCGCGGAGCCCGCGCCCGCGAAGTCCGCGCCGAACAGCTCGAGCAGCCCCTCGCCGGCCAGCCGCAGGTTCCCCGCCAGCATCCCGGCGCCGGCGATCGCCGTCCGCAGCCCGTGCACCTGCCAGCCGCCGTGCGCCCTGATGAGCGCGGTGGCGGCCAGCGCGACGGGCAGCGACGCGACCGCGGCGGCCCCGAGCGACAGCTCGTACCAGCGGTCCCGCAGCCGCTCCCGGTGCAGCACGACGCCCTGGAAGACCCGGATGGCGCACACCAGCGCCAGCGGGATGACCACGATGAACAGCGCCATGGCGTCGGCCAGCACCGTCCAGGCCAGCCCGAGCCCGGCGAGCACCGGGACGTACCAGCGGGCGGGCGCGACGTCGATGAACAGCAGGATGAGCAGCACCGGCACCCCGGTGCCCGTGTGGTCAGGGGACAGCACCAGCGTGCCGGTCCCGCTGCCGAGCTGCGGCGCCAGCATGATCCCGCCGGCGACCAGGGCCCGCGCCAGGCCCGCTCCTCCTCGCGCGCGCCCGCGCGCGAGGAACGCCGCGAGCAGCACGAGCAGCGTGTAGCTCATCGCCCCGGCGACGTGCATGACGTCGGACGACAGCCCGCGCGCGGCCTCGATGAGCATGTACTGCGGCAGTTCGGTGGTGTAGAAGGAGACGTCGGTGACCCACCAGCCGTGCAGCAGCGGGTTCCCGTGCAGCATGTCCCAGGCCTGCAGCGCCTGCGAGGCGCCGTCCGAGCCGACCGACACGGTCCGCGACTGCAGCAGGTAGCACGTGAACAGCGCGGCGCCGGCGAGCACGGTGCCCGCCGCCCAGGCCAGCCTGCCGCGCAGCCGTCCGCCCGGCGGCCCCGCGTGGTGACGGCCGCCCGCCGTCGCCGCGCCCGTGACCGACGTGCTGCTCAACCGGATCGACCCGCCCTTCCTAGTCCCGCCATCGCGAGGCTACCGCGCTGCTGATAATTTTTATCCTGAACGGAAGCTAGCGGCTGTCCCCGGTTTACCGTGGCTCCCCGGGGTAGGTAACCAGGACAATCGTGATCTTTACCAATTCTTTGCAAGCCTCAGAGCTTTCTGAAGAAAGGTTTGTATAGTCCTCTTATGGCAGTCCGTACTCCACAGACATCGTCCGTGGCGGCGCCAGCGGGTGGGATCAACTATGAGCGGATGTACGCCTACCGCTTCCGGCACGTCAACCAGGCGGGCAGGCAGGCGGTATGGCGGGAGATCGCTCGTTACGCGCACGACCGCATGGGGAAGCCGCAGCGTGTTCTCGACCCGGCCGCGGGCCGTGGCGAGTTCATTACCGCTGTCCCCGCGGCCGAGCGCTGGGGGGTCGACCTCGTCGGACACGGCGTGCCGGAGTCCGCGGGGGTGAAGATGATCATCTCCGACATCATGGACGCAGGGCTGCCGAGGGACTACTTCGACGGCGTGTTCATGTCGAACTTCCTCGAGCACTTGTCCGACCAGAACGCTGTCGCCGCCGTCCTCGCCAAGCTATTCGACACGATGGAGCCAGGAGGCCGCATCGCGGTCGTCGGGCCCAACTTCCGGTACTGCGCGCGCGAGTACTTCGACTGCGCGGACCACACGGTGATCCTGTCGCACGTCGCGGTGGCCGAGCATCTGTACGCCGCCGGGTTCGAGGTAACGGCGGTGTCGCCGCGGTTCCTGCCGTTCTCGTTCCGCGGCCTGCTCCCGCCGTCGCCGCTGCTGACCAGGCTCTACCTGCACATGCCGCTGGCGTGGCGGCTGCTCGGCAAGCAGTTCCTCGTCCTGGGCCGCAAGCCCCCGGAACGCTAGCGGTTGGGGGGGTCTACGCCGGGGAATTTGCGGTCGGTCACGCGGGTCAGCAGGTTGTAGTTGTAGACCATGATCACGTACTTGCCGACGTGATACTGATGGGCCGGGCGGCCGAATGACTTGCGCGCCGACGACGCGCTTATGCCGCCCTGGCCCGCGGGGTCCGTCACGGCGACGATGAAGTTGGCCTGGCGCTGGCTGGGGTCGTACCAGTCGGACGACGCCTCCCAGCGCCACACCGCGGTAGAGCCGAGCTTGATGGGCGCGACGAGGACCTTGCCGCCGCTGGTCACCGTGGTGGCGTTCGCCTGCCAGTAGCCGGCCAGGCCCTCGGTGTAGTGGTGGTCGACGAGCCAGGTCGCCAGGTCCTGGTTCGGCGGACCGAGGGGCAGCCAGGTGGCGGCGACGCACAGCGCCGCCAGTCCGGCGGCGAGCCAGGCCGCGAGGGCGGGGGCCGCCCACCGGCCGGGCCGCCAGCGCGCGGGCACCAGGGGCGGCAGCATCCGGCCGGCGAGCACCGCGCCGAACGGGAGCAAGATGGCGACCTCGTGCGCGTGGGCGAGCGAGGGCAGGATGGTGCCGAGGACGCCCGCGGCCAGCGTGGCCGCCGTGGCGGCGACGACGATCTGCGTGACGCGGTCGGCGCGGCCGGTGAAGAACACGGCCACGGCCACCGCCAAGCCGAGCACCGCGAGCGCCAGCCCGATCAGGTGGTACGTGGCGATGAGCGCGATCTGCTGGTGCGCCGGACCGGGGTCGTTCGCGCCGAACAGCAGCAGCAGCGTCTGGCCCATCATCCGGGCATTGGCCGGGATCTGCGAGACGGGGGCGAACAGCCGATACGGCACCGGCCTCAGGTAGTAGCCCCCGAGGTGCCGGATCATCGCCTCGGCGAGCTTGGCGACCCCGATCGAGGCCACGGCCGCCACCAGCAGCAGGGCGTCGTAGCGGTATTCCCGGCGCGGACGGCGGCGCGCGGCCAGCATGAGCATCCGGACCGCCGCGACAGCCGCGACCGGGACGGTGGCCGCGACGAGGGTGAGCTGGTCGGCGACCGTGATCCAGGCCAGCATCAGGCAGACCGCCACCGGGACCCACCAGCGCTCCGGAGCGCGGTCCAGCAGGAGCAGCACGGCAAGGATCGGCACCGCGGTGCCGGCGTGGTCCGGGTTCTCCAGGAAGACCTCGGTCCCGCCGAGTATGCCGGGGGCGAGCATGATCCCGCCGGCCAGCAGCGCGCGGGCGACGCCGGCCCACCCGCGGGCCCGGCCGCGCGCGAGCAGCGCGGCTAGCAGGACGGTCAGTGTGTAGCTGATCGCGCCGCTGATGTGCACCACGTCCGGGCGCAGGCCGCGGAACAGCACCACGAGCACGTATTCGGGAAGCTCGGTGGTGTAGAAGGAGACGTCGGAGGTCCACCAGCCGTGCAGCAGCACGTTCCCGTGCAGGATCGCCTGGGCTTGCAGGGTGTTGGAGGCGCCGTCGGAGTTGAACGGCGCGATCCGCGACTGGCGCAGGTACAGGGTGAACAAGCCGATGCCGACGAGCAGCAGCCCGCCCGCCCACAGCAGCCAGGGCAGCCGACCGGTGAACCGGCGGGAGCCGCCGGCGGAAGCCGGGGCGCTGGTCTGGCTCCCGTCCGCCTCGGTCGCGAGGTCCCGGTCACTGCCTATCCGCTGCACCAAGCACCATCCCGCACGAAGCTTCTCCTATTCCCCGCGTCTTCCCCGCGTCACAGCTGGCCGGCGACCGGCTGACGCACCCGGAGCAGAAGATTGTAGTCGTAGACCATGATCGTGTACTGACCGAACCTATATGTATGCGCCGGCCGGCCGTACCACTTCCGCACGACGCTGGGACGCGAGTACGTGGCCGACGCGGCCGGGGCGTCGACGGCGACGACGAAGTTCGCCGTCGAAACGCCCGGATCGTACCAGTCGGCCCTGGACTCCCACGGATAGCCGTAGACCCCGCCGTTGGCGAGCGGCGCGAGCCCGACCTGGCCCCCGCTGGCGAGTGTCGTGATGTTCGCCTGCCAGTAGCCCGCGAGGCCGCTGGTCAGATGGTGCTGGAGGAGCCAGTCGGCGAGACTTTGCGCTTCCGCCGGCTGGGCCGGCCGGGAGGCGTTGTAGCCGAGCGCGCCGAGGTATCCCAGCCCGGCGACGGCGAGCAGCGACGCCGCCAGGAGGCGGGCGGGGCGGCCGCCGCGCCTTTCGGCGGTACCGCGGGGAAGGGCGCCGGCCAGCCAGGAGCCGACCAGGCGGCCGGCGAGGGCCGCGCTGAGCGGGAGCACGATCGCGATCTCGTGCGCGCCCTGGATCGGGGCCATGTGGGTGCCGAACGCGCCGGCCGCCAGCATCGCGAGTATGCCGAGGACCAGCGTCGCGGTGACGCGGTCCGCCCGCCCGCCAGGCCGGCCCGGGGCGCCCGGCCCGCCGGCCGCCGCGCCTTGGGTGCCGATCCAGCGGAGCCGGAAGAACAGGCTCCAGACGCCGAGCAGCAGGCCGCACAGCGTCACCGCCACGCCGACGAGGTGCAGGTAGCCGAGCGCCGCCCCAGGCTGGGTCACGCCGAAGTAGTTCCCGCCGAACAGGTACAGCAGGTTCTGCCCGGTCCACTGCAGCTGGCGCGAGATGGCCGACCACGGCGCCAGCCCGGTCCCGCCGGCGACCCCGTGCACGTAGAAGCCGCCCGCCGACTCGATCGCCGACAGCACCTCGCGGGTCAGGCCGTAGGACGCCACCGCCGCGACGGCGAGCGCCGCGTCGTACCACGGCACTGGGGGGAGCACGGCCGCTGACTCTGGCGTCTTGCGGGCCCGCCGGCCGCGGCGCAGCCGGACCGCCAGCGTCGCGCCCGCGCGGACGGCGCAGACGATGGCCAGCGGCGCGGCGCAGGCCACCGAGGCGATCGGGTCGTCGACCTGTGCCCAGGTCAGCAGGACACACGCGGCGACAGGCGCCCACCAGCGCTGCGGCGCGCGATCCACGAACAGCAGCGTCAGCAGGACCGGGACGCCGATGCCGGTGTGGTCGGGAGCCAGCAGCAGCACGTGGGCACCCGGGACCAGGGCGGGGGCGACCAGGATCCCCGCGGCGAGCAGCGCCCGGACGACCCCTTCCCTGCCGCGGGCCCGGCCCTTGGCCAGCAGCGCCGCGGACAGCACGAGCAGCGTGTAGACCAGCGCCGCGGCGATATGCACCGCGTCCGCGTTGTACCCGCGGACGATCGCGACCAGCCCGTCGAGCGGCACCTCGAATGTGTAGAACGTCACATCCGAAAGGAACCAGCCGCGCAGCAGCGGGTTGCCGTGGAACATCTCCCAGCCCTGCAGGACCATCCCCGCCGAGTCGGAGTTCCCCGCCTGCGTGCGGGATTCGAGGAGAAAGCACCAGAAGAGCGCGACACCCGCGACCACCAGCGCGGCCGCCCACAGCAGCCGCGGCCCCGCGGCCCGCCAGCGGGCTGGCCGGCTGGCCGCCTCGTCCGCGGCGGTTGTCTCTGAGCGCCCCCGCTCACTCTTCAGCACGTCTAAAGGTTAATAGAACGGTAAGAGGCGGCCGACCGGGGGAGGCCGCGGGGCGCGGTGGAGCGGCTTAGGAGTAGAGGGCCAGGGCGGCCGCGGCGGCCGCGCGGACGGACTCGGCGAGCGCCGCCGGGGACGTCACCCGGGCATCCTCCCCCAGGCGCAGCGCCAGCCGCCGCACCCAGGTGGTGTCCGGGGTGCGCAGCACCACGCGCAGCCGCCCCTCGCCAAGCTCGGTGACCGACTCGCACGGGTAGTACTCGGCCACCCAGCGCGCGGCCGGGGCGAGTTCCAGCTCGACGATCTCGTCCGCCTCCGACGGGCGGAACAGTCCCGCGTCCACGTCTTTCGGCTCGGCCGTGTCGGGGACCGAGGCCGGGGTGTCGAGGATCGCCAAGTCGAGCACCCGGTCCAGGCGGAACAGCCGCACCCCCTCGGCTCGCCGGCACCACCCCTCCAGGTAGGTGCGGCCCTCCACCACCAGCAGCCGCATCGGGTCCACGTCCCGCTCGGTCACCACGTCCTTCTGCGTGTTGTAGTGCCGCAGGTGCACCCTGCGGCCCGCGGCCAGAGCTTCGGAGATCTTGGCAGCCACCCCGCGTGCGTTCGGGCCATCGACCATCTGAATCGATACCTGAGCGCTGGCCGCGGCGCTCGCGCCCGCCGCGGCCTCGATCTTGGCGATCAGCCGCGCGACCGCGGAACCGTCGGCGGGGACCTCGGCCAGCATCCGCAGCGCCACCAGCAGCGCGCTGGCCTCGTCGGCGGCCAGCCGCAGCGGGCGCGCGATCGACTCGGCCTGGCTCACCGTGATCTCGCCGCCCTCGTAGGACAGGTCGATCGGGCAGTACGGCTCGGGTGCCCGCAGCTCCACGCACCAGACGAGGTTCAGGTCATCGATCAGCTCGCGCTCCGACATGCCGAACGCCGCCGCCGTCTCCGTCAGCCCCACCGCCTTCCTGCTGACCACGTAGGGCACGAGCGCGAGCAGCCGCCGCAGCCGTTCGGCCGAGGTGACCATCCGAGGCGGATGTGTAGCACCGGTCACGTTAGGACTCCCTTGAGCCGGTTGATGACGGCTTCTCGCAGGTCAGGTGGCTCGATCACGATGACGTCGGGGCCGAACCAGGCCAGGTAGTCCGCGTACCAGGGCACGTCCGCGAAGCTCACCGTCACCCGGTCCCAGCCCGGGCTCGCGGCGTCGGGCGTGACCTCGCGGGCCCAGCGGCGCAGGCCGAAGCCCGCCTTCTCGCGGACCCTGAGCACGGCGGTGTGGTCGCGCACCGGCGTGACGTCCCAATCCTTGACCAGCTCGCGCACGTCGGCATCGGGCGGGACAGTGACGCTGCCCGTGGGGCCGGCCATCTTCACCGGACCGTCGATGCGGCTCAGCCGGAACACCCGGGTCGCGTTCCGCGCGCGGTCGTGGCCGGCCACGTACCACCGGCCTTTGCTATTGACCACGCCCCACGGCTCGAGCTCGCGCCTGGTCGCGTCGGTGCGGCCCTGCGCCTTGTAGTTGAACGTGACCGGCCTGCGGTCGCGCACCGCCTCCCACAGCGGGCCGAACGCCGGTTCCTGCGTCGTCAGCCGCGGCTCGATCCTCGGCCTGCGGACCCCGTCGTCCTCGTCGTCCGGCAGGCCGGCCGCCTTGAGCTTGAGGAGGGCGCCGGCGGCGGCGCCGGCCAGTTCGGCGCTCTGCCAGACGCGGGAGGCGATGCCGAGCACGGCGGCCTCGTCGGGCTCGAGCCGGATCTCGGGCAGTTCGTAGTCCTGGCGGCTGATCCGGTAGCCCGGCTCCTCGTCGAGCGCGTTGTTGAGGCCGGTCTCCAGCGGGATGCCAAGCTCGCGCAGCTCTTCCTTGTCGCGCTCGAACATTCGCTTGAAGGCGTCGTACTGCTCGGGGTAGCCGTACACAGCGGCCCTGATCTCCTCGGCGGTCAGGTACCGGCGGGTGGACAGCAGCAGGACGACGATGGACAGGAGCCGTTCGGTCCTGCGCTTCGACATCGCGGTCCTCCCTTGAGTCTGCTTTCCCTTGCACTAGTCTGCCGTCGTGATCCGATGGCGGAGCGGAACGGTGACGCAGGTGCGGCGGGAATGGCCCGGGGCAGCCGAGATCATCGTAACCGTGGACGGCGCGTTGATCCGCGCGCTCGCGTACCCAGCCCTGGTGGGGTCGCCGCTCGTCGGCGACCGGGTGCTGCTGAACGTCTCGGCGCTCGAGGCCGGCCTCGGCACGGGCGGCTACGCGTTCGTGGTGGCGATTCCCGACCGGCTGCCGCCGGATGCCGGCGTGGCCGGCCACGTCGTGAAGGCCCGGTACACGCCGCTGCAGGCGATGGTGGCGACCGCGGATGAGCCGGGCTCCGCTGCTCATGAGCTGCTCCGGGAGGCGGATTCTCTCGAGGGAATGCCAGTGGTGGTGGCCGACCTGCACTCCGCGCTCCCGGCGATCCTGGCGGGCCTTTTCTCTTCGTACCGAACGCAACCGGCATCCTCGCCGCGCGTCTGCTACGTCATGCAGGATGGCGGGGCGCTGCCCGCATGGTTCTCCCGGACGGTGGCCGGGCTGCGGTCGGCGGGATGGCTGGCGGCCTGCGTGAGCACCGGGCAGTCGTTCGGCGGCGACGTGGAGGCGGTGACCGTGCATAGCGGCCTGCTCGCCGCGCGGCACGTTCTCGGCGCGGACGTGGCCGTGGTCACGCAGGGGCCGGGGAACCTGGGCACCGGCACCAGGTGGGGGTTCTCCGGTGTGGCCGCCGGCGAGGCGGTCAACGCGGCCGGTGTGCTGGGGGGCCGGGCGGTGGGATCGCTGCGGCTGTCGTTCGCCGACGCCCGGTCACGGCACCAGGGAGTGTCGCACCACAGCCTGACGGCCTACGGGCGGGTGGCGCTGGCCCCGTGTGACGTGGTGGTACCCGCGCTGCCCGATCCGCTGGGGTCTTCGGTGGCCGCGGCCGCGGCCCCGCTGGGCGCGCGGCACCGGCTGGTGACGGTTCCGGTGGACGGCCTTTCTGACGCGCTGCGCGCGTGCCCGGTGGGGCTGTCCACGATGGGCCGCGGCCTGGACGAGGACCTGGAGTACTTCCTCGCGGCCGCCGCCGCGGGCCGGCACGCGGCCTCGCTCTGTTAAGCGCCTACCGCGGTGATGATGTCGACGACGAAGATCAGGGTGTCGGTGCCCTTGATGCCAGCGGTGGCCTGGCCGGCCGTGCCGTAGCCGTCCGCGGGCGGGATGACGAGCAGCACCCGGCTGCCGACGGTCTGGCCGACGAGCCCGGTGTCCCAGCCCTTGATGACCTGGCCGGCCCCGATCTGGACGGGATATGGCTGGCTGCGCGACCACGAGGAGTCGAAGGCCTTCTTGGTGCGCCAGTTGATACCGGTGTACTGGACCAGCAGTTCCTGGCCGGCGGCGACCTTCGGGCCCGTGCCCTTGATGAGGGCCTTGACTTGCAGGGACTTCGGCGGCGTGCTGGACGGGATCGTTACGGCCGGGGCCTTGCCCGGGGCCGCGGTCACCGTCGGCAGCCCCGACCCGCCGTTGGAGGTCTGATTGCCGGCCACCCCGGACGAGTTGGTGTACGCCTGGTCCAGGTCTATGACGAAGACCAGCGTGTCGGTGCCCTTGACCCCGGCGTTCGGGTTGCCCTTGGAGCCGAAGGCGTCCTTGGGCGGGATGACGGCCAGCACCCTGCTGCCTACCTTCTCGCCGATGATCGCCTTTTCCAGCCCGGGGATCACCTGGCCGACGAACAGCGTCGGAGAGCCGGTGGTGTATGTGCTGCCGAGCAGCTTGTGCGTGGTGCCGCTCCAGTCGTAGAGCGCGAAGTTGCCCTTGAGGGTCTGCGCGGTGGTCAGCGGCGAGCCGGTGCCCTGGATGAGCGTCTTGATGTAGAGCGTCCCCCCCGCCTTCTCAGCCGGGATGGTCACCTTCGGAGCGGCGCCGAACTTCCCGGTCACGGTGACCGCGCTGTTCGAAGTGCCCTGGGCGCTCGAGGACGATGAGGAAGACCCGCAGCCCGCGGCGGCCGCGGCGGCGAGCAAGGGAAAGACTAGGAGCGCGGCTGCGCGACGCATGAGGACCTCTCGGATGTGGCGAGATTCAGCGGGCCCGTCGGCCCGGGCTCCGGCTTCGACTTTCTTCGGCTTGAGTTAAGCGCGGTACTAGGCTACCCGCAGACGAGAGTGGGTGGATTGTTCAGCGTCGCAGCCAGCCGCGGCAGCTGCAGGAGCAGGTTCTTCGGGTACACCCGGGCGCTGTAGTACCAGATCTTGACCGGGCCGCTGGGGCGTGGCAGCAGGTAGAAACCCCCGGTGTTCAGGTGGACCGGCCAGAACTTCGATCGCTGGTTGCCCGGCTGGTTGTAGAACGCCGACGGCCTGGAATTCACGTACGGCGGCTGGGACCACTTATCGAGCAGTTTCAGCGCCTGGCCGTTGGCGGCGAACTTGCTGAAGTAGCCAGGCACCTGGCTGAGCAGGATGAAGTTCGCGTCATGCTTCGTGGGGTCGTACCAGTCCTGCTTGGACTCCCACTTGTACGGCTGCAGGCAGGCCGGCGTGATGGCCCGGACGGTGACCGCGCCGCCGGTCTCCACGGTAAGGACGCTGGCCTCCCAGTAGCCGCCCAGGCCGTAGCTGAGGTGGTACTTCTCGAGGAGCGCGGCGACGTTCGTCAGCGGATCCGGCGCGGCCGGGGTATCGGCCTGCCGGAAGAGCCCGAAGCTGTACCAGCCGAAGAGCACGACCAGCGGCACCGCGAGCAGCCGGACCCGCAGGCTGTACCGGCCCGGCGCGCTCCGGCCCGGCGTGCTCCAGCGGGGCAGCCGGATGGTGGCCAGCGGCCCGGTCACGAGGCGGTCGCCGAGCATCCTGCCCGCCAGCACCGCGGCGAACGGCAGCACCGGCGCGATCTCGCGGGCGTTCAGCGCCGTCGCGTTGGCGAGCGTGCTCGGGATGTAGGCCGCGAGGTTCGCGACGATCCCGGCCAGCAGCAGCTGGCTCACGAAGTCCGCGTCGCGGGAGAAGAAGCGGCGCGCGATCGCGCACGCCCCCCACACCGCGAAGATGACGCCGACCAGGTGCGTCAGGGCGATCGCCTGGTCGAAGCCGGACAGGGTCCCCGGGCTGAGGTACACCCCCGGCTTGAGGTAGTTGATCGCCTGCCCCGGCACGAAGTACGCGCCGAACATCTCGAGCAGGCCGTGCACCACGACCTGGGAGTGCCAGAACCAGGCGCCCCAGTCGAGCTGGTAGGGCACCGGCTGCTGCAGGAAGCCGCCGCTGTCCTTCATGAACTGGGCGACGAACCAGGCGATCAGGTAGCCGATCCCGGCGGCGGCGGCCAGCGACACCTCGAACCAGCTGCCATGCGCGGCGGCCCGCAGGCCGCGGATGCCGTCACCCTTCGCGCCGCGCGCGAGCGCCGAGACGACACGGGCCAGGCAGACGGCGAGCAGCGGGAACACCGCCACCACGAGCACCAGCGGGTCGGCGATCAGCGCCCAGCCCAGCAGCGCGGCGATCAGCGGCGGGACGTACCACTTGCGGCCGAGCCGGTCCAGGACCAGCCAGGTCAGCAGCACGGGCAGGGCGGTGCCGATGTGGCCGACCGAGAAGATCACCACGAAGATGCCCACGCCCGGCTGCGGGGCGAGCATGATGCCGAGCGCCAGCCCCATCCGGGCGACGGCCTTCCAGCCGTGCGCGCGCCCCTTGGCCAGCAGCATCCCCACCGCGACGATGAGCGTGTAGGTCACGGCCGCGGCGATGTGCGCCGTGTTCAGGTGGAGGCCGAATACCCAGATGAGCAGCGCGATCTGCGGCAACTCGGTGGAGATGAAGGGGACGTCGGAGACCGACCAGCCATGCAGCATCAGGTTGCCGTGCAGCATGTCGTTGGCCATCAGCAGGATGTTGGCCTCGTCGGAATTCTCCTGGTACGTCTTCGACAGGTGCAGGTACGCGTCGAAGAGCACGACGACCACCAGCAGGAACACGGCCACGCCTGCCCACCGCAGCACTCGCGCGGACGGGCGTGCTGGAGCTGCGGGCGCGGCGTCCTCATCGACGCCGCCCGCTAGCCGTTCTGCTCCGGGTGCGGGGTTTGGCATTTACCGTCAGCCACCACTTCGGACCGTCAGCGCGATCAACTCCGGCATATCAAGTCATACACTCTTACACGATCAGTCCCGCTTAGGGACGCTATCGGCCCTAACGTGTTCACAGAGTAGCCTGAACGAGGTCTCTGGTAGGCTTCGCGCGCAGTTCTTCTCGCGTCCTACTACCTCGGGGTGGCCGGTTCTACCCACAGGACGGACAAAACACGGTGCAGCTCACATCGACGACTGATGCCTCGGCGTCTGCGCGGACCGTCGGCGGATCACTGCTGGCGCGGCTGAATCAGCCGATCGCGACTGGATTGATCGCGTTCATCGCCTGGTTCGCGTTCGTGATCGCTCGCTGGCAGACGTGGGCGCACGGGCACATCACGCTGTTCATCATGTCCGGGGTCAAGTACAGCCACCCGGCGCAGATGTCGCCGCGGATCAGCCATGTGACGAAGGCCGGATATGACGGGCAGTTCTACTACCGGCTGGCACTGAACCCGTTCAACTGGCACCGGACCGCCTACGGCATCACGATGGACCACAACTACCGGTACACCCGGCTCGGGTACCCGGTGGCGGCGTGGATCCTGTCGCTGGGCCAGCACCACCTGGTGCCGACCGTCCTGGTGGTCATCAACCTGGTCTGCGTCGGGATCATCGGCTGGCTCGGCGGCAAGTTCGCCCGCGAGTCGGGCCGGCACGCGCTGTGGGGACTGCTGTTCGTCGCCTACTTCGGCCTGGTGATCAGCGTCGGACGGGACACCGCCGAGCCGCTGGCCGACGCCTGCATGCTCGGCGGCCTGCTGGCCTACCGGCACTCGCGGTACGTGCTGGCCGCGCTGCTCGTCACCTACGGCGTCATCACCAACGAGCCGATCCTGGTGCTCGCGGTCGCGATCGCGCTGACCCGGCTTTACGAGATGTTCCGCCGTCGCGCCCGGCCGGGCATGGCGGACCTGGTGTGGGTGCTGCCCGGCGCGGCCTACCTGGTGCTGCAGGGCATCGAGCACGTGGTCGTCAAGGGGAAGTCGGGCGGCGTCGCCGACGCCACGGCGAACCTCACGCTCCCGTTCAAGGCTCTCGTGCCGGCCGTCTATCGCGACATCCACCTGATGAGCTGGACGCACCTGGGGATGTACGACATCAACCTGATCGAGTTCATCGCCCTGGCCGCCTTCGTGGTGGCCGGCCTGCTGGTGCTGCGGTCAACGACCGCGCCGCTGCACGAGCGCGTCGCGTTCGTGGGCTTCGTGCTGGTCGAGATGGTGATCGCGTCCGGGCAGTTCTGGGACAGCGTGTTCGGCGATGGCCGGACGTACATCGACGCGTTCCTGCTGGCCGTGATCATGCTGCTGGCCACCCCGTCCACACGGTCGTCGTCGGCGGAGCCCTCCGGGGCTACGAAGCTCTGGGTGCTCACGACCAACCGGGTCGTCACGAACAAGCACCTCGCCTGGCTGACCGCGGTCGCGGTCGTGGCCCTGATCGTGGTCGCCCGCCGCCGCATCCTCTTCCAGTAACGCCCGGCCCCGCGCGGACCGGGCGCCGCTGCGCCCTACATGCCGGCGATTAGCTTCTCCACGCGCTCGTCGACCGAGCGGAACGGGTCCTTGCACAGGACGGTGCGCTGCGCCTGGTCGTTCAGCTTCAGGTGCACCCAGTCGACGGTGAAGTCGCGGCGCTTCTCCTGCGCGCGGCGAATGAACTCGCCGCGCAGCTTGGCCCGCGTCGTCTGCGGCGGGATGGACTTGGCCTCGAAGATCTTCAGGTCGCTGGTCACCCGGTCCACGGCGCCGTTGCGCTGCAGCAGGTAGTACAGGCCGCGGCCGCGGTGGACGTCGTGGTAGGCGAGGTCGAGCTGCGCGACGCGGGGGGCGGACAGCGGCAGGTCGTGCTTGGCCCGGTAGCGCTCGATCAGCTGGTACTTGGTCACCCAGTCGATCTCCCTGGCGATCCGGTCCAGGTTCCCTTCCTCGATCGCGGTGAGCGCCCGCTCCCACATTTCCAGGACCCGCTTGCTGATCGGGTCGAGCCCGTTCTTGTCG
>Ga0306920_100005648_pt1 | contig 16205 bp, 13 predicted proteins | sample flu12Cox44000170_FD_204666 | JGI IMG/M metagenome (GOLD analysis project Ga0306920, IMG submission 204666) | Lab enrichment of tropical soil microbial communities from Luquillo Experimental Forest, Puerto Rico - flux4day.12C.oxic.44.000.170 (v2)... | ecosystem: Environmental > Terrestrial >... | reverse complement strand
GCTGTTTGAGGATCTTTTCGATTTCCGCCGTGAGTTCGACAAGATCTTCAACCGGATTCTGATGGTGAAGCCGTGGGGGAAGGAAGAGGTCGCCCCCTGGCCGTTGTTCAATTTCGTTCCGCCCGTCGAGACTTATGTGGATCAGGAAACGAAGAAGTATTTCTGCAAAGTCTCTTTGCCCGGAATCGAACCGAAAGAAGTCCAGATTCGCGTCCAAGGGAATGTCCTGACCATCGCCGGCGAGCGGAAATACAACCGCACAACGAAAGAACCGGAGGTCTTGCACGATGAATTCGCCTATGGGAAGTTCGAGAGGAACTTGGAGCTCCCCGAGGGCGTAGACACTGAAAAGATGTCCGCCGAATTCGTAAACGGTGTGCTGCAGATCACAGCGCCCGTAGCGCTGGCTGCCTTGCCGCGGAAGATCGAGATCAAAACGATCCCGATGACCAAGCAGGTCGCCGCGTAAGCGTGAGAGGCAGGCACGCCAAACGGCCCGGAGCTACTGTCTAGCCTCCGGGCCACTTTGCGTGTCAATCGAGAACCAGACGCACAGCGAACGCTTCCTTCATGGTCATCCACAGATGGATCCTTTAAGGGATTTTGATCACATGGGTAGGGTATTTTCCGGCATGGCGTTATTCGAAGGTGGAAACTAATCTGGGCTGATCAACTGAGCTATCGTGGAACGAGAATTGTGGGCTCCATCCTGTCAAAACGGCAGATGGAACCGCGGCGGGTGGGCACCGACCGCGGCACCTCTATTGCGCCTGGAGCTCGGAACCGGCTGCGCGGTGACGTCACCGTCGCCGAGATTATGTCGAGGGGGGCTTTATTCTTGCCCTTCAAAATGACGACACCCATGTTGCGGTGCAAATCGATGAAAGAGGGCAAAGTTCAGCGGCTGCCCGTGATTGCCAAGAACGGTACTCTCGCGGGCGTGATCTCAATGGACGACCTATTGGTGCGCGCCGAACTTACAAGCCTTGGAAGACAGCCGGAAATCTCCACCGACGAGGTCGTGTCGCTGTTAGTGGCCAGTCCATGAGCCCGCTTTCTGACGAGGTGTTCTTTAACCTTCTTTCCCGCCGGGGTGTTCTTGCTTAAAGACGAATCTCTCTGTCTAGCTGAAGATGCACGCGCACTGCGTCGTGACGTACATCACAGCGGCAAGTGACTCTCGACATGGCAATCGTGTGTCCAAGGAGCGAGACTTTTTACGAACAAGGAGCCAAGTGACATGCTCGCACATCCGATAGTCGCGCCGCCGTCGAAAGAGAAATTTCGGTTTAGCCTTGGCGTGGAAGAGCAACAAGGTATCCGCGTTGGGCAAACTGTTCCTTCGCGCACCGTCCTTCGTCCTATCCTGACAGCGCGCGGGAAGAACTGGTTTGCGGAAGCCATGCTGGAGGCGAGTCCCACGCGCCCACAACGCCGCACAAGAGATGTGTTGGTGTCCGTCACATTCCATCTCGCAATTCTTGCGACTGTATTGTTGCTCCCTCTCTACCTCACGCAAACGATTGACCTGAAGCAATTCTCAGCAACGCTGCTCATTGCACCCCCTCCGCCCCCACCGCCACCTCCGGCGCCTGCTGCAGCAATGACACAAGCGAGAGCAGCAACGCAGCGACGTTTGTTAACGGGCGGAAAACTGCTGGCCCCTGTTGCTATTCCTAAGCAGGTTGTAGTTCTCAAAGAAGAGTCCCTGCCACCCGAGTCAGACTTCGCTGGAGTTCCCGGCGGAGTCCCCGGCGGCGTACCGGGAGGGCAACTCGGCGGAGTACTCGGGGGCATTTTGGGAGGAATTCCTGCGGCCGTTACAAGGGGACCTACACCACCGGCCCCAAAAGTACGTGCGCCAATGCGCGTTGGTGGACGTGTTCGCGCTCCACGCGCGATTTACAGGCCCACGCCAGACTATCCTCCGTTGGCGAAACAAGCGAGGATACAAGGCGACGTGACTATCGATGCCGTGATCGACAAGACCGGCAGTGTGGTCGAGATGAGGGTGGTGTCTGGCCCTCCGCTCCTTATCCCAGCAGCGCTGACCGCAGCTCGCATGTGGAAATTTGAGCCGACCTACCTGAATGACGAGCCAATCGATGTGCAGTTCATTCTGACGGTCCATTTTCAGTTGCAAAACTAATTCTGCAGGAGGCAAATCGCGCGTCTTAATCGATCATCACTCAAGCGCCAGCGCAGAGTAAGGAGGGAAATCATGAACACAGCAACAAAATCAGCCAAATCTCTTGAGACGATTGCACCCGGACCGGTATGGATTAATAACGTCTTGCTCTTGACGGACTTTTCGCCAGTTTCGACCGCCGCGCTCCATTATGCCCTGTCTGTGGCTCGGCGCTTCCGAGCGAAGGTTTATGTTACCCATGTCCTTGAACCGCCTCTCGTGGCTCCACGGTCGACGACGCTCTACGAAGCGACTCCGGCACGCGAGGACGCGGAAAAGAAGTTCGGCGCCCTACTAGATGAGGGAGAGCTGAACGACGTTCTGCATGAAACCATTCTCAGCGAAGGGCCGCTGTCGCGGGTCGTCGAGCAGGTCGTCCGCGAGAAGGACATTGATTTGATCGTCGTCGGAACCCACGGTCGAAAACGTTTCCAGAAGATGATCCTCGGCTCGATTGCGGAAGAGGTCTATCGTAAAACCGCTTGCCCTGTCCTGGCCATCGGGCCGGAGAACCCGGCTAATCCAGAAAGCGAGATGAGCCCCCGGCGCATTCTCCTGGCAACGGACCTACAAGATGAAGCTCACCGCGCATGTGATTATGCCGTCGCAATGGCCTTGCGGCACGCTTCAGAGCTGATTCTTCTTCACGTCATCGAAGACCACCAAGTCAGCGATTTTGGGCGGGCCGAGCAACAGAGGCTCGCGGCACTTGCCCGGATGGAGGGGCTAATTCCAAAAGAAGTGCCCTTGGCATTCGAACCCAAAATGGTCGTCTTGCGGGGACGCGCAGCCGAAGAGATTTCTCAGGCAGCGCGCGAATACGGAGCGGATCTAATCGTCATCGGTCTGCATGGCGGGGAACGGATGGCCGCCTACCTCCCCGGCACAGTGGCATATCGAGTGGTCTGCCAAGCGGCCTGCCCGGTGCTGACTGTTCCTGCCGCAATCCACGAATGAGCGCGTAGATTAGCCGCGCTCGAAAGGGGGAGCCCATGAAATACTTCTTTCTTACCTTGATAGCAGCCGCTGCTGTTTTTGTCGTGGTGGCGCTCCGTCGTGTTCTGAGAACGTACCTGAAGTTCCGCGGGAAAATGCTTGTTTCATGTCCAGAGACACATAACCCCGCGGCTGTGCGCGTCGCCGCAGCAAGAGCAGCCATAGAAAGCACTGTAGAGAACGCCCAGCTCAGGTTGAGTGAGTGCTCGCGTTGGCCTGAACGCCAGGCCTGCGGCCAAGAATGCCTGCGGCAAATCGAAGTGGCTCCGAAGGCCTGCTTGGTTTGGACGATCATCAACCGATGGTATCAGGGACAGGTGTGCGTCTACTGCCACAAACCCTTTGAAGAGATCCATTGGCATGACCACCCGCCCGCACTGCTCGATAGAGATGGGAAGACCCTTCAGTGGAACGAGGTCCCCACCGAGAAGCTCCAGGACGTGTTGGGAACGCATAGGCCTGTTTGTTGGAACTGTCACATCGTCGAGACTTTTCGGCGAGAGCATCTCGACTTGGTGGTGGACCGACCCGAGGACTCGCGGCGCCTGACCCTCTATCACTAGCAAGGAGGCGCATATGCCCAAAGACAAACGCGACCTCGTTGAGCTTTTGAAATCCGAACTCATGTTCTTGGAAAAAGGCGGATATCGGCAGTCGCTCCGGGCTCCGTGGCGGACGCAATTCATCTTTGAGGAGTCGCCCACCTGCATCAACTACGCCAGGACAGAAGGTTTTCTGCCTTGCAGCAAATGTCCTTTGATGGAGTTCGTGCCGCCAGATTGCCGTGAGGAGAAAATTCCGTGCCGGCACATCCCTCTGAACAAGGAAGGATACACCGTCGATACCTACTATCGCATAGGCACCCACAAAGAACTGGAAGGCGCCTTGGCGAACTGGCTGCGCGAAACCATTCGGCGGCTCGAACAGGAACGCGCAGAACGCAGTGCAACATCCGCAAGCGCTAGGCAGGCGCTGGCAGCAGGCCAATAACCAGCAATGTGTTTCCACACGTAGCTTCGTGCTCGCCACAGCTCGCACACTGTGACCGTATCACGTGCTCGGCATCTCGTTGTTACTTAACGGCAACGCGCGACAATCAACGTAATGTCGTCTGCTTGAGTGTCCCGCTGAATTCCTTCACGCTTGCTTGAATAACGGCCAGAAGGTCGCTCGCAGGCAACCCCCTATTTTCTCGGATGACCTCGGCGAGACGCTCATCCCCATATTCTTCTCCGTGCGTATTCGGTGCCTCAGTCACTCCGTCCGTGCAGATGACCAGGAGATCGCCTGGGTATAGCATCTCTTCTTCGATGGAGCTTTCCCACTTGAGAAACAAACCCAGCACGGTCGTTGTACTCGGTAGCCGCTGTATGGACCCGTCCGTGCGCAGGATCAGCGGAGGGACATGGCCACAGTTGGCATACTGAAGCTTCCGCCCGGAGTCGCCATAAACAGCAAAGAACATCGTGGCGTAGGACTCGTCGGTCGTGTTTTCGTAGAAAAGACGATTCACGGAATGCAGAAGACGCGGTAAATCATCACGTGCAACTGCGTACTGGCTGCGAAGATTCGCTTGCAGATTGGCCATGAGCAGCGCCCCGGACATTCCTTTCCCGGAAATATCCGCGAGAACGATTCCTACGACCCCTTGTCCCATGTCCAGGAAATCGTAATAGTCACCACCGACTTGGCGTGCTTGGACGCACCCGCCGACATACTCCAGAGTCTCAAGGCGTGGGAGGTTTTGCGGGAATAGCCTAGCTTGCACCCGGCGAGCAATGTCGATCTCCATCGCGGCCCTGCGTTCCACCTCCATGCGCTCCGCCATCTTTTCCGCGAAATCAATGTTTTCCAGAGTGATGCCCGCCTGGCTCGCTACAGAGTCCAGCAAGTACTTATCCTCGGTCGAATAGGGCTCTTCCGAAAGGCGTGAACCAAGCACCAGCAAGCCAATCAGCCTGTTGTTACGTCCGAGAATAGGCACCAGGCAATCCGGGGCAAGCGGGCCCGCGTCAAGCGCTTCACGACTTTGCGGCGCGTCCCATGCTTTTCCGCGGTGCGCCAAGTCTACGAGAAGTGGCATCGTGGTCGGAATGGTGTCCAGCTCTCGGGGAACAAAGGCCGCGCCGAAGCTGAGAGGCAATGTCGGCCTTGGAAGAGCCCCCGGAATTTTGTCCGACTCTCCAGCCACTGGGCCGGGTTCCGCGCGGAGGTTCCCGTCTCCGGCTTCCAGGTAGCATGCAAGTGATTTCGGGTGTAGCGCCCCGGCTATCTGCATCTCCAGCAACCTAACAAGTTCACGGCGGTTCGCCACCGTGCGGGTCTTTTCCAGCAAGTCCTGCAGGATCACGCGTGCATCGTAGGAGCTACGGAAGAAAAACTGGTCAATACGGTCCGTTCCCCGCTTTACCATAGGTGCCGAAGCCCACACCAGCACAATGCCAAACGCGGCGCTCAAGGCTATGCCAATATTGGTGCCTTCCGGGAAGAAGCGCGAAATCGTGTGTGTGAAAAGCGCGATGGCCGCCGCTGCCGCCGCGAACAGAAGAACCAAGTATCCGCGTTGCACCAGAACGTACCGGGCACTGCGCTTCAAAAGCACCGGAATCTCAAGAACTCTGTGCTTTGCGACCGCGTAGGCAAACGAGAGAGGCCATACCGTCGAGAGCAGCACGACGCAGGCCTGCCACAGAGGCAATGGCACCCTTAAAAGTCCGCCCATGAAGCTTGCTCCCGCCGCCACGGTTACCGGTGCGACGCCGACGACAGTACCCCACACGATGACGTGTGCTTTGCGCCGGACTTGAGCGTCTGCCGAGAGGAAATTGTTGGAGAGTAATGACGCCAACCCAAGAATGGACGCACCCAGAAAAGAGCCAAAGAAAACGAAGCCTGGGGTTGGCCAGCCACGCGTTGCAGGTTGGGGTAACCCAGTTTGCCCGGCGAGAATCCAGGCCGTTACTGTGGTACCGGGCCAGCGCGTGTCAAGGTAAAGCGGCAAAGTTCCGCCCGCGACGAGGCAACGGAGCGCGATGGGAACAGTTGTGATTAACAACACCGCCAGGACAATATACTTAAGCCATGGAACCTTGCGATCCAACGGGGAACGAGAGGGAAATACGGCAAAGAAATAGTAGAAGAGCGCCACCGAAAACCAGCACATTACAATCTTGTAGGCCACAATAAATCCCCGTAGTTGCGGTGGGATCGCCGCCTCAAACAGTGGCCCGTCCGCGAGAAAACCTCCAAACAGCAGCGCCAAAAGCCAGGCATTACGGTCACCAGGCCGTAGAAATAAAACTGCGAGGCCGACGACGAGAAAGCCCAACGGATAGTAGCCGATAGGCAGGCCCAACAGATGTTCCAGTCGAGTCATCAGCATTGGCGCTGGCTTACTGCCACGCAGCACCAGTTTTAGTGCCCGCTGCGGAACAGGCGAGCCTGGCTGTTCGACGGTGACTTCGACGACGCCCTTCTGGCCGACAATCATTGCCTCGTAAAAAGGCCTAAGAGTGTCCAGAGGTTTTCCGTCTATCGCCACGATGCGATCTCCGGCGCGTAGGCCCGCTTCGGCCGCCGGGCCACCGGGAAACACGAAACCCACCTTGATCGAGCGGGCCGCTGCCGAATACTCATAGTTGGTAAAAGTCGGCTGTGGCGGCGGGCGCCTCACGTGTAGCACCCACACCACACTATAGGTCGTAGAGGCTACGGCAAAGAGGACTACGAGCAAATAGGACACTGGTTGACGAAATGCAGACCATGCTTGCATGTTACGAGGCTAATAAATTCGCCACTGCGCCCAGCTTAGGCTGGGCCAAGTGGCGAATCAACGGAATGCTCAGGGAAGATCTCAAGAGCTGCACCTCTTTCTCGCTCAGGTCGGCGGCGCGGCCCACGAGTCTTCCAACGCGCCTTTGGCACGGCCCACATTGCGGGGCTTTAAGAAAACCATTTTTGGATTCCTCGACTGAGCCAAACGAGCGCCAAGATCACAACGTCGATAATGGCTCCCCTGAAAGCGCTGCCCCAATCGAGCAGTATGAGGACAAGCGAGAGAAGTGCTGCGCCGAGCAACAGGAGTTTTGAAGCATCAGAACCTACGAGCAGTGCCAACGCTGCTGCGACAAACCCAATCGCCGGCAAGACCCACAGCCAGCCGAACACGCTGATGCCGCTCGCCCCCAGGTCCCATCGTCCTCCGAATACGGTAGTTTTGTAGTTTAAGCCTTTGATTTCAGCACCGCAGGCATACACCGCGGTGCCCATTAAATGAATTAGGCCGTGCAGAATCAGCAGTAACGCCGCAATCACTAAAAGAGTTCTTGGCACAGAGTTGGCCTCGTTCGCTGCCGTCAACTGGTGCGCAGCTCGTTCGGCTTCGGCGCGCACAATTCGGAGGGACGCCCATCGAATTAAGAACATGCCGGGAGAAAAGAATGCCCAGTAACGCCGAAACTTTGCACGTGAAACAGGATCCGTGGTTGCGACACGAGTTTCCGTTCGAGCAATCGACTGCATGGAGTCGACCGGGTCGACGCGCAGCGTCCACGCGATCTTTACGTATCCGGGAGCGTGAAACTGCGCGAAATCGGTAGGCGCTAAAGCGCGGAAAACCGGGTCGGGAACCCAAGCCTGCGTGACCGCGCCAAAGACAATCTCGCGCCCGGGATCCTCTGCCAGTATTTCCCAACCCCGAAGTCTTGCCTGCTCCACGATGCCCATCGGCCGACCTTTTTCCGGCTGCCACACACCGCCCAGGAGCAACGCACGAGTTTTGAAGATGGTAGGGACAGTGACCGACTGCTTGAGATTCATCTTGCAGGCGGCCGAGAACGTGGTTTCTGCCGGGGCAGCGACACGCACATGCTGACGCCCCGCCACGTCGTAAACGGGCATGAAGTTGTCGAGAACTTGCTCTGCGTCTTCATCTGCTGCAACAGCCAATGAGCGTCCATAGGTTAACCATGTGACGCTTACGTACGGGAGATACGTCGTGATGACGACAGCTATACAAGTCGTCAGCCACTGGATGCAGAAACGAGAATTTGGCCACTTCATCACAATGAATTCTTAAGGCTCGCGCACGCGCACAGCCGTGATCGAGATCACTGTCCGATGTGTTCCATGTCATGCTCGGCGGCTTAATCTTCCAACATCCGCAATGGTAATTTCAGCTTATTCCGAGTTTGTTTAAACCTGCCTGCGAGAGCTGGACCTCGCGAGTCTGCTCCTTTCCCTCGCCTCGGCGGACCGCTCAGTGCGTGTGATTGTGACAGGTAAGGCTGCAGGTGTTGGTTGCCCGCGAATATGAGATCGGAGTGGTTCCCTTTGGCGCGACGACGTTGATGTCGAAGTTGACGAGCCTCTCTCCGGAAATACTTCCGCTGGCAGCGCCCATTCCGTGCCCGGTGTGGCATGCAGAGCAGGAGAAGCCATCGCCGATGTGCCGCGCATGTTCACTGAACGTGGCATTAGACACGATGTTTGCAAGGTCGTGGCACTTTCCGCACAGGGCATAGGGTCCGTTAACGGTCAGATCCGGATTTGGAAACAGGTTGGTGATCGGTTGGCCGGGAAGCGCTGCCCGGCTGAACTCGTAGCGGCGCTCGAGAATGTGCGTCCACTTTGAGCCGTGGGGACCGTTTGGCCCTGTGCCTCCAAATTCGCGGTTGTCGTCGCTATTGTGACAGTCCGAACACAGGATGCGCGCGCCCATGGCACGCCCTGGGGTCACTCCATCCTCGTTCAGCATGAACGCCCGTAGGCTGGGCTGGGGATAGGGGCTGGAGCGATCATGGGTGACGGGGTGGCTGGAAGTGGCCAGTGGTGCAAATTGTGGAATGACATTCAAAGGGTCGCCGTAAGCCACCACCCAGACCGGCAGGTAACCGAACGTGGCCGGCATTGCTGTCTTCCCAGTGCTGGACCCATGACAACGAAAGCAGTTCTCGTATTGATTGACCGCAGGATTCAAGACGGTAACGGCGTCCGTGGCGCTGATCCCCTCCACGCCGTTCTGAGATGGCCGTATCGTGGGGGGCGGTAGAAACGCACTGACCTGAAGCGAGGAGTGCGGATTATGGCAGTCCACGCAGGTGGCATGGCGGTTTTGGTTCAGAACCGCTGCTTCCGCCGCGTCGTGTGCGCCGCTGGCCGTGGAGAAGGGATGCGCCGCTTTGCTAAACTCAGCAAACACGTTCAATGCTGCCGGAGACATGTTCGCGTTCCCACTGTGGCACCCGACACAATCGTTTTCATTCTTGCCGCGCAGCAGGCGGGCGCCGCCGGGGGCGTTGTGTTCCATGTGGCAGCCGGAACACGCGTTCAGGGCAATCGTCGAATAAGGCCCCAGGTTTATACCGTTTTGATTCGAGGTCTTGTTTCCGGCAGTCGCGTGTATGCTATTCGTCCAACCCGCTAAGAAGTTCGATTGATTGTTCACCAAGCGAATTCCCGTTCCGTGACAAGCGAGGCAGAGTTGTCCGTTGGAGCTATCGCGAACCAGGAAGTTTAGGGCCGCCAAGTCAGTAGCCTCAACATGTGCGTTATGGCAGGTAGTGCATTCAATGTTGCCGTTAACCAGCTTGACCGCTCCGGTAGGATCCGCAGTCGCGCCTGAGTTGTAGAGCGGAGGGACTAGGTCCGCGGCATCCTTGAGAGGCAGCACCAGGCTAAAGGGATGCGAGCTGGAGAGGTCGGTCCCGAAGCTGTCTCCAGACTTCATGCTTCCGGTCATCGGAAGCGCACCATAAGCGACGGTCTGACCGGGAGCGATGCTACCGTCATGGCAGCTCAGGCAGAGATTGCTGGCACTCCCCAGTACAGGCCTTGGTGTGCCTGTTTCGCTGTAAGTTGTACTCTGATAGGTCGTGTACGTTTGCGTGGTGAGCGTTTGATTCCACAGAGGCGCCTGTCCGCCGATGCCGGAATGGGGCGCATGGCAATAAAGGCAGGAGGCACTCAATCCGCCCTGCACCGGGGAAGTGCCGCCGGCGCTCAGATTGTGCTGGCCGAGCACGTCTCCGCTGAACCGCTGGCCCCAGACGGTAACGCAGCCAAGAAGCACGGCCGGGACGAGCCAGAGCGCTTTCATTGCCCTACTCCGACAGCCTTCTTGCCCGCGAAATAGCGGAACATCTGGATTCGGTGGTTGTATGAATCCACCACGTAAACGCGATCCTCGCGGTCTATGAATAATCCCGTGGGCAATTGAAAGTCGCCAAACCCTGTGCCCTTCTTTCCAAAGTAATAAAGCAACTGACCCTGGCGGTCGAACACCTGGACCAGCGCGGACTGTCCCTCGACAACATAAAGATGTCCCTCTGAATCAATTCCCAACCCTTTCGGGCGGAACATTTCTCCGCGGCCATCCCCCACTTGGCCGATAGAGCATTGAAAGTTGCCCGAACGGTCCAAGGCCTGCACGCGGAAGTTCAAAGCGTCCAGGACGAACAGATTGGAGCCATCGAGCCGCAAGTCCGTGGGGAAGTTAAACTCGCCATCTCCTCTGCCGCGCTTGCCGATTGTTTTCAGCACGCTCCCCTGCATGTCCATGAGGAAAATCTCGTTGCGCCACGTATCCGACACATAGATACGCTGAGCCGCGGAGTCCACCGCAATGCCGGTCGGATGCTTAAAGAAGCCTTCCCCGTATTTCAAGCTTCCGATGACACGGCTGAATTTCCCATTGGGGTCAAATACAAAGATTTTCCCCAAGTCCGAATCTGTAACGTAGATGTTGTCCTGTGCGTCCACGGCGACGCACTGCGGCGTAGTCATGGCCTCTTTGCTCTTTTCCTTCCGGGTGATGAACTTGTACTTGCGCTCCTTCAAATCAAAGATATGCACACCGCCCGCGCCCGGATCGCTGACGATGATACGGCCGCGTGAATCCGTCACGACGCCGAATGGGCGAACCATCGAGTGAACGTCCGGCGCACCAACCATTACGTTCAGCACTTTTTTGAAGAAGCCACGCTTTGCCTGCACGTCCCGCTCCGAGTTGAACGAGCCCTCAAACACCAGCTTCCTCCCGCCGTCTAGCAGCAGCACCGGCACGGTTACAGTGTGCGTTTTTGAATCCTCAGGGGACGGCCCGGCTTGCAGGAGCAGCGGACACAGGAGGAGGACGATCAGTGGCCGGAGCCCAGTTCTCATAACGGTGTCTCGCATCCGCGCTAGAAAACCTTGAACCATCGCGATACCCCGAAATAGTACGTGGATACCAAAGCCGGGGGCAGCCCACTCGTGCTGAACCCTTGCAGCAAGCGGCTGTAGCCCGAATTGAAATACACCCTTCGGAACCGGTAGCTCAAATAAACGTAAGCTTGCTCGGACTTGTTCATTGAAGCGAGAGAGCCGTCTTGCGTGTTGCTCTGTGAATTTACATAGGTTCCGGTAATGGAGAGGCCGCGCTCTGGGTTGCTTCCCAGGCTGGCAGAGTACGATCTACCGCCATAGAAAACGGTCATGAGTAGTGGCGGCGGCACGCCTGGGGGCAGTGTGGTGATACCCGTAGGCGTGACCAAACCGTTGCCGCTGGATTTTGAATACCCGCCACTTACGCTCAGCCACCGGCCGGATAATCCTGTCGTGTATGCCTCGGTAAAATTAGTCGGACTTTGCACCGGGGTCAGCAAGGTTCTTGAGCCGCTGGCTCCGCCTGTCCAAGTCAGCCTGCCAATCCGGCGATTCACGGAGACCGAATAGCCATACCCCGATGTTGTGTAGGCGATTAGCAGGGACTGCACATTTTCCGAATAGCCGAAGGAGCCGCTCACGCTCCACAGGCCGAACCTGCGAATATAAATCACGTTTGTCAGCAATCCCAACATGGAACCGTTGTTGAAGCTGTAAGAGTTGTGGCTGACATTTGCCGCCGCGGTAAACTGCCCGCCTAGCAAGGTACGCCCAAAGTTCACTGACCCGCCGTACGCGGTGGAGTCAAAAGACTCCCCAAGGAAGAGCTGTTGGCGGTGGGAAACGCTGCCGGAAGCGTACAAACCCTGCATGACCGTATACTGTGCCGACCCAAAGACGCCCCAGGAGTGAGATGGTGCCTCGGTGATGGAAACGGGAGCGGTCGTGCCGGTTCCGACAACTGTCTGGAAGATGGTTCCGGCAAAATTGTCGTTGTAGTCCATGCTGAATTGGGTGGTTAGCCTGTCCATCGGTCTCAGGGCCAAACCTCCGCTCACAATATCCGCAGTCTGCGAGCTACTCAGATCGATAGAATCGTATCCGGTGGAGGTTCTCGTAAAGTTGACCCAAGTACTTCCCTCCCGAGCCAACCCACGGGACATATTGACGCTATACGTAGTGTTGTCCGAATTGACTGTTTCGACGGGTACCCCAACCGCAATCTGCGGCAAGAGCGAGTTTGCGTTCGAGTAGCGAATTCCGCCGCTCAGGTGAAATCCGTCGAACGCGTAGTTCGCGGTGCCGAACACCGAGTGGAAATCGGCTGAGCTATTCTGCTGCGTTCCGTACAAGGAGTAATCACTCGAGCCCTGCTGATACCCAAAGGTGAGCGCGGGAAGATTCTTAAGGTTGGCGGACCACCCCACTCCGAAGGTTTGGCTGTTGCCGTTGGTGGCATAATTGGCGACGCCCGGAAGCGAATAGATGGATTCGTTGTTATAAATCTTAGAGAAGTTGATGTATCCGGGAAACTGGCTGCCGCCGAATAGGTTGGCCCCGGCCGTCAATCCTGAGCTGTCGGTGATAGACTGATAGTTGGAGTTATTGCGCGATTGGTTGAGAAACGGCGCGACGTCAAAAGAAAGGAACTGCGGGCTATAAAAGGAGCCGCTGAGATTCCCCGCGCCGGCATACGTGAATCCGTGGCCGTCCGGGCCCTCATTCGTGTTGCTTCCCGAGTATCCGCCGCTGATGCTGCCATCCAGCGCGACCTTCGTCTCGCCTCCTGCCGGAGCCTGGCCGCGCGCTTGGATCGAGCTCAACAGCGTGGCCAGCAAGAAGCCGATCGCTCGAGATAGGGACCGTGGAGGCATACATTCACCCTACAACTCCTCGACTTTCGCGTTTTTCCGCAGCCTGGCGTCCAGTTCACGGCGCAGTGTTTCCTGCTTGTTGAAGCGCATCTGAGCGCGCAGCTCTTTGGAAACCTCAGCGAACGATTGCATTCGTGGCGGCGTGTAAAAATTCAGGCGGATGATGGTGAAAGCTCCCTCCGCCTGGATCACGTCGCTGATCTGCCCGGGCTGCATTTTTGACACGGCTTGCAGGATGGCTGGCGGCAAGTCTTTCGTGTTTACAGGCCGGTGATCGCCCATCATCACTCGGTAGTCGTCTTCAGAAATCCTCTCCGCCAAAATCCCAAACTCTTCGTAATTCTTCGTGGCCTTTGCTTGCTTCAACGCACCCTCGGCGCGGACGCGCATTTGCGCCAACTGCTCCGGTGTGGCCGGGGGAGGATTAGGCTGCTTGGGAGACGGCCGGACAGGAGGCATAACGGTTATGGTTTGCAGCGAATAGGTCTCCGGCAATTTAAAACGTTCCGGATTCTTCGAGTAAAATGTCCGGGCTTCCGTCACGGACACCAGCGACTTGTCTGTCACCTCTGTTTTCAGAAAGTCCTCAATCAGCAGCGAACGCGCGATCTTCGTCCGCAACGCCGGAAGAGAGCCGTTTGTCTCCATCTGCAAGAATTGCCTAAACTCCTGTTGGCTTCCAAAGTGATCCCGGAACTGCCTTTCAGCCTTCGCCAACCGTTCTGGCGCAATCGTCATTTTCCGCCGCTGCGCCTCCTGGTACACAAGTTCTTCGAACTCGATCATCTTCAGCGCGCCACCGCGGATATCTGCCTCCATCGTGCGGGGAAAGGTTCCGTTGTGCTGCTTTGCGTAGGGGAAAATGGCGTACATCTCGCGAAGCAGATCCACTTCGGTCAGCACCGCCCCGTTGACGCGCGCAACGGGCTTGGCACGAGGTTGCGGTGCAATGTTGGGTGTGGACACCTGAACCGGATTCGCCGGATGAGTCTGTCCCTGGGCCGGCAATGCTGCGGCGAGCACTAAGCCGACCGTCTGGATCAAGATCACTGCCACGGTTCGAGTGATGGTTGCAAAATCGCGCTTCATAATTTCCTCCCGATCCCGGTTCTATCGGTCTTTCCTCGTGTGGCGCTCGCTGCGATTCACGTTTCTCTGAACAGACTTTGAAATTGGGGGGAGGGCCAGACCCTCCCCCGGACTTATGGGCTAGGTTGTAGGCACTGTCTGGCCGTGCATCTCGTTGGATTCGCCGCCATGGCAACTACGGCAGAACTGGGCCGCGCTGTTGCTGGTGGCGGTGTTTCCGGGGTTGTACCAACCGCGGACGAAGAAACGGGTCGGCTGAACGTTTCCCGTACCCGTCGTGTCGAAGTACAGCATGTTGTGCTGATCGTGGCAGGTGGTGCAGGTGATCCATGAGTTCGTGAAGTTCAACGTAGTTCCAGGACCGAAACTCAGCGTATGCGAGCCGGCAACGGTTACAAGTGCGCTGAGGGGACCTGTCTTGGTCACGTCGAAGTAGTCTGCGAAGAACTGCTTCTGATTCGGCCCGGGCACGATCTTGCCCGTGGCGTCAAGTGTGCAGTCCCAGCCATACGTGCCGCACCAGGGATTGGCGTTCGGCCCTACGGGGTGGTCATTTGCGTAGTTCCCCGGGGTCGAGCCGTCGTTTCCCAGCAGTGTGGGGGGGTTGAAGGTCGCACCCGCGATGGTTACCGTCTCCACCGTGGTGCCCTTCATCATGCCCACTTTGGCGATGTTGCCGTCATGGCAGCTGAGGCAGGCTGCGACCACAAACGTGCCATCTGGCCTGGCCGGAAGCCCTACGGCAGCAACCGGGTTTCCGCCGACTGTTACGGACGTCGTGCCATAGTTGGGAATCGTGACGGTGGCTCCGCCAGCAAAGGTGAAAGTCTGGCCGTAGAGCGGCGTAAGGTCCTCACCCCACAGCGCGAGATTCCCGCTGTTGGGGCTGGACGGCCCGCCGTTCCCGGCGGCGCCGCTGTGCACTGCGTGGCAGGCCTCGCAACCACGGCCGTACACGTTGTGCGCGCCGAGCACGTCCTGCGCCGGCGAAGTGACCTGAGCTGCGGCGTATCCGGCCACGGCCAGAATCAGAATTAACGCTAGTGCTAGTTTTTTCATATTTAGCACCTCCTAATTTGAGTTGTGGTATATAGCTCCTACTTGGCTAGACCTTTGGGGTGTCACCACCTTTCTGCAGCGCCGGATCTGCAGCTTTCGGCGCCGGCTTCGTCTGCCCCGCCTCGGGGCGGGCTTTCTCCGCCGCCGCTTCGGCGTCCGTCACATAACGGAAAATCTGTACCCGGCCGGGAAACTGCTCGCTGGTAATGACCCGGTTGTTCTGTTTGTCATAGGCAATCCCGTAGAGCGCTTGGAATTGACCCGGGTACCATCCCAGTTGACCGAAATAGATCAGCAGCCGGCCGTCCTTGTCGAAGACCTGCACGCGGCTTTGAACTTCGTCCGCCACCCAGATATGTCCGTCGCAATCAATGGCGACGCCCTTTGGCCTCGCAAAGCGGCCCGGGCCGTCACCCGGTTTGCCGAATTCGCTGATGAAGCTTCCGTCAGCGTCGAAAATCTCCACGCGGTTGTTCAAGGTGTCGGTGACGTAGACGTTGCCTTCTTTATCCACGGCAACGTTGGTAGGTAGTGAGAAATTCCCCGGGCTGGTCAGCGTGTGTTTCTTGCCTCCCGTGCCAATCTTCCGCAGGAGATTGTAGCTGTCCGCGTCGAACACCAGGACTTGGTCCTGTTGCGTATCAACGACGTAGACGAAACGGTTGGCAGTATCCAATGCGACGCCAGCGGGCGACACCAGTTGTTCAGCTCCAAATTGCGCCTCCACTTCATGCTTCGCGTTGAAAACCAGCACGTGGTGCAGCTTCAGATCCGTCACAAAGAGCCGGTCGTTATCGTCCATGGCAAGACCGTTGATCAGCCCGAAACGCGCGTCAGATCCGTTCTTGATGAGTTGA
>Ga0306920_100005647_pt1 | contig 16205 bp, 14 predicted proteins | sample flu12Cox44000170_FD_204666 | JGI IMG/M metagenome (GOLD analysis project Ga0306920, IMG submission 204666) | Lab enrichment of tropical soil microbial communities from Luquillo Experimental Forest, Puerto Rico - flux4day.12C.oxic.44.000.170 (v2)... | ecosystem: Environmental > Terrestrial >... | reverse complement strand
CGGAGGTACCAGCGCGCGGATATCGGAAGCAATTTGATCAGAGACGACGATTTTTGCGTTTGATAGCTGCGCTTTAAAGACACGGTGGCGATTGAAACGCTGAGGCAGGGCAAGAATTGCCTCGCCTTTTTTCAGGTCCGCGAGCGCAGCCGGATCAAAACGATGTTGATAGCTGTAGGAGGTGCTGTACGGTCGCTCGCCGATACGCTGTTCGCCGAACATCGAGCCTGCACCCTTGTGGACGTTGAATTGCACCCGATATTTCTTGCCGAGTTTGGCCGCAGCGTGTTTACCGGTTTCCTCGTCCGCGTTGTTCAAGAACACCTCGGTACGCGTGTTGGTGAGCTGAGAATCCACCTCATTTTTCGGCAGTCGCTGAAGAAGTACGGTTAGGGATTGGTAGCCAAGAATGAACCCGCAACGCCATTCCCGCACCTCCTGCATGCAGGACGCCTCGCCGGTACCGACGCCGGTTGTGGCGACGTTGCCAAACTCGTCGCTGAAATATGTCATGAACCTGGTCTGGTTAACGAGACGTTTGCCGAGCGTCCCGTCCGGTAGAAGCACACGCGCGCGCGGGCGCATCAGCATGGTTCTAAAAAAATCCAGCTTGAGAGCAATAGCAGCGATGGTCTGCTTCACCTTGTACTGGGCGGTCGGCATGTCCAGGTAGACGATCTTTCCCGCATCAAGAACTTCGTTAAAACTGAATGTGCCGCCGGGTGCGAAGATTCGATCGAACGGCGGCTGCGTAAACATCATGATCATTGTGCCTGCGACCATGGCAACCGATCCGGCAGTCTTATCGTTGGCCACATTAAGGTATTCGCCATAAAAATAGGCGGTAATGCTATCGGTCAGACGGTTTGAACCCTGCTCTTTCAATATCCGTTCGTACCTGTCCAGAAGCTTCCTCAATTCTCCGATCTCTGGTTCTTCGAGGGTTTGACTCAGTTCTTGAATCGAAGCGCTTAATGTTTCAATATCCTCGCACAGCTCGCGAACCTGCGCAGCTTTTCGATCTAGCTCGATCCCGGCCAATTGGCGGTCGAGGAACGCAAAAGTAGTGTATAGGCTAGCGTCGAGCATGCGGCGATGCGGAGTTAAAAGCTTGCCTACCACATCATCCCAGGCGTCAAGCCGTTTTGCAGTGGTCTGGTTAATCCATGCGGTAATTGTCCGTAGGGCTAGATCAATGGCGGTGACAAGATCAATCGAGTGACCTCCGGGTTCGCTACTCGAATCGCGACCTATCGAGAACACATGGGTCGAAAATCTATCGATAGCTTTAGCGAGCTTCTTCGTTTCCTGGGTTGCGCTCGCTGCCAGGATGAGCATCAAGCACTCGTCAGACGTTTGATCGAGCTCAATGCTAAACGTCAGACGCTACAGGCTGAGATCGAGGCTCAGGCGCGAAAACGCGCGGGCGATGGAGCGAATGTCCTGCTTGAATTCGGGCCATGGCACCATGGGGTGGTCGGTCCTGCGGCTGGACGATTAAGCGAACAGCTCGGCATTCCTGTCATGCTGGGTGGACCGGATGCCAATCTGAAAGCATACGCGTTTTCCGGAAGAAGCCGATGCGGAACCGACCTGATTTCGACCCTTGACCGCGCCAGCGCCGGCCTGAATATCCAATACGGAGGGCACAAATCCGCGGTCGGCGCACGCGTTAGTTTTGACAGGGCCGAAGCTGTTATCGCCGAATTACGCTCGCGGTTGCTTGCAGCTTGCCCGGGACGAGTCGAACGTCAAACTCGTTGGTTTGATCTCGCGCTCAGACCGGGTTCGGTTGCAATCGAAACGCTTAACACTCTGCGGTCGCTGGAACCATTCGGTCCTGAAAATGAAACGCCGATATTCCTGGTACCTGGCGTCCATTTGCGGCAAGCGGAAAGCTCGCGACGCCCGGGAGACGCCTCGGGTATAGCTCTTTTCCGTTGTCCTCTAGGTCAAGAACATCGGTTCGCAACTGCCGTTTACAACCATCCTGCTCTGGCCCGAAGCCGTGACGAACCGTGCGCATTGATAGGTTCACTAGTGCACGAAGCATTTGAAGGCCGCTCTTTTGCAAGATTCAAGATCGAAGATATCGTGACGGAGAGCGGCACCGGCGCTTAGACAATTAAACAGGTTTTCAGGTTCCTGCTCCACTTTGTTTGATAGCCAAGCGCACAGAGCTTTTTGGATCTAATCCACTAGCGCTGGCCAGGGTCTCTGACTAGAACCCTGCAAATAGACCAGAGCTTTCTCTGGAGCGATCGAGATTGGTTGCCGTGTTGTCCGAAAGCTCTAAAGATTGAATGAGTGGTCATGCGCTTCGCGGATCATGCTGCGCAGCATCCACATTGATTCCTGGGTCATCGCCATCTGTGCACCCATGCCGACCTGCGGTCTGGGTTCGAACATCCGTTTGACAACTTCGGAGGTCTTCGAAACGAGCGCGCTCCCCATATTGGCAGCAAAGGGACTGTCGCGGCCAACTTCACTGGTTGCGGTTGCCCAGAAGTATTCCCCTTCAGTAACGCCCGCCAGAGCGGCTTTGCCCTGTAAGCGAAAAAAGGTCGCCAGCAGGCCAGTTGCAGTTGCGAGCAAGCGACCTTCAATCGGATTTCCAGGGTCAGGGCGAACATCAAGGAGGCGGCGGCGCAGCTCCGCAGAACGTAGCGGTTGAGGAAGTCTAGCTTGGCTTGCCCTGCCGAGTGTATTCCATGGTCGCCGGGGAAAGGGCCCACGCCGGTCGCCTTGAGAAGGTGGATTGGAGTCAAACGGCATTACCTACTAAGAAGATATCTAGGAAAGGCTGTTTCCAATTTTTGCTGTGAGCGTTACCGCATTCTCCCCGCTTACGGGCGTGCAGACGTATCTTCAAGCACCGGCAGAGAATGGGAGAGGTGAGGAATCTTTTTTATGCGCGGTAGCCCCTATTTCGTGACGGTGGCCGGCTTCATGACCGGACCGCAGGAGGTTGTTCTCGGAATTCGGCATGGGAGAATTGACGAAGATCCAGACAGTTATCGTCGCACCAAAAACGACATTTACCGCCTGCTTGAAAGCTCGCTGGGAGAGCGCCACCTGGGTCAGAGATCAGTCAGTCTGAGCTATCGGGGTTTAAGTTTTCGGCTGGCTCTGAAACGATTTTATCATCACGAAGGCGGCTTGTGCCGGTTTGTTTATCTCAACGTCAGGGCCGCAGATCCTCGTCCTAACGGACCCACCATGCTCGAACGCGACCTGATGTTGTGTGCTGGTTGGGTGGCAGGATATGCGTTTTGTACAGCGCCCCGTTTCTTGAGAATCATCTACGTGTTTTTGGTAGAAACCGAAGCAGGAACCCAGGTCGCGGGTATTCGAGCGGTGAATATTGCGCCGGTCAGCGAGCTCGAGGCGACTGAGAGGGTGAGAACGAGATTGAATAAAATTGTCGAGTCAATGGCATTAAGTGACGCCCAGTTACCGGAATGCTCGATTGAAGAACGGCACGGTTACCCCGGAAACGAATATCTCAAATGCCGTGATCACTGCCGCGTGCGCACGTGGTGCAAGCAGTATGAAAAGCAACGGCTGGCACTGACTCAGTTTGAGTTGTCGCCGGGCATGGAGGATCAAAGCTGATCTTCGGGGTGGCTAGGTTCTTAAAAGCATCGCTTTGGAAGTATCAGATTGGAGAAGGAAGAGGTGACATATCTTCTTGGAAACGAAGATATGAACCTAACCATTTCCGCGAGTTTTAATGGGGCAATTGCCGCAATTAAAGAGTCATTCAAGTCTCTTCCCCGGGGCCAATCAATTGCCCTCAGGCGAGTCATCGAGACCACAAGTTGTCACAACGAAATGCCTGAGGGCAGCTTTGTTCTCCCTCTAACGCGCTTGTCGACCACGAACAAAGGCATTTACGTCGAACTGAATGCTGCGCAGATCCGGAAGCCAACCGATTACGCGCCACTGTTTGCTGCAATGGATCGCACGCAGCTTTGCCAATGCGACAGAATCTTATTCGATGTGCTCTTTAGGTCCGAAGCGGCCAAGCCAGAGAGTTCCAATGGCGGTCTCGCGATTGAAGAAGCGGCTATAGTTCCTGCGATCTATCGCGAGTTGGAAAGCCTCCCAGGCGTTCAATTGGCGGAGCTAAAGGCCCATATCTTGCCGTTACTTAGTGGAAGCGGTGCCGGCGGAGAATTCTGCCGGCACAAAGGTATTCAGCGGCAACTCGTGTGCCAAGGAACACAGGCTTCGGTGAGACTGGAAGGCTCCCTAGATTCAGCAGTCAACGCTCTGGCACATGTCGCGAGCGCACTCAGCGTTAAAAACCTCGCTCTATTGGACCAGCGTATCACCCATCTCTTAGTCAAAGGCATCAGCTTGGCGGCCGCATCGGCCTAGGGTAGCGCCCCCCACAACGCATGTCCCGGATCCTTAATGAAGCGTTTCTCGAACGCGTTCTGCGAGAGTGCACCGACTGGGGTTATACTACTTTAACGGCGCTAGAATGCTTGCTTGGTGAACACCGATCAAGGATTTTGCGCTACACCCTGGAGCTCGAAAAGCGCCGTTATCTTACTGCGATGGGGTACGCTTCCCAGGTTTCGAGAACGTCACCGTTCAAGGGACGATGGATGTATGTCAGCCAAAAGAACGCTACGCGTTTCGCGAGCGTTCTTCCCCGGCGGTTGAAAGCGCCTCCACAAGCGATCAGGCACACGTTGTCCGGTCCGCGCGGAATTTATACGAGCTCCGGGCTATTGGTGCCGACACATTATGCGGCTTCGGTGGTAGCGGCCTCCTGGATAGCCCAACTACTCGCATCAACGAGCCTTGTCGATTTTACGATTGAGTCTGAGTATCGTCTTCGCTCGCGGAGCGTTAGTTCGGGCTTTGCGGTTATCGATCCGCCCGACTTTGCGATCTTCTTTGAGCATCCCAGTGTTCCATTCGTGCGCGTCGAGGTAGAACTTTTCAGCAAGGGCGCAAGCCGGTACAACCGCTTGAGCGAGCAATATCGCCGCAATGGAGTTCCCGTGCTTTGCATCGCCTGGGGCGGACCGCTCTTCGACGAACTAGTGCGCCGCTATAGTCTCAATCCCGTGGTCCGCGTGGTGCCTTTCGGTCAAATCGCTGCGATTCGTGAAGCTCTTGGGGCGATTGGTTTGTTCTAGGCAACTGATTTTCTTTCCAGGCGGGTTTTTGAAGTAATTGGCTATTTCGCCAGTCCGCCCAAAAGGCTTCCGAAGGTTCAAGTCGAGCAAGGAAGTCGTCGCCAAAGGCTTGACAGATCCAGGTCCGTTCCTATGCCCCGGGGCGATAGACACCACTGGCGGCGAGATCGATGAGGGTCCTGGATAGATCGTTCAACCGTTCAACGGAACCGCCATCGTCAAGGGTACTAATGAGTTCTGCGATAACCTCATCGATTTCTGAGAGTACGATTCGCATGTTAAGCGTTGAAAGCAGGGCCCCGTTGGAGGGGGCGGGTTTCTATGCTCCGGGCGATCCCGCTGCGATGAATAGCGCTTCTCGACGCCCTGGCGACTTTGGATTTTCATGCCTCGGAGAGCTTGCTTAGCAGATGTTCCAGTATCCTGGTGCGCGCCTCCTCCAAGGGTACGAGGCGTGCACACTCCGGGTTGAACAGATCGAGTTCAAGGTTTAGCAAAAGCGCAATCCGCTCCGAAATATCCAGGCCTCTGAGGAGGTCTGCCACCCTCTCAACCATGGCAAGTTGCTCGTAACCAAGCAGCCGATGCGGGGGCGCTGGGCCAGCGATACAGTCGTGAAGTGTGTCACCGGCGGATGAATCATCTGTAGCGTCCAAAGAGACAGGGCGGCTTGCCTGCATCACTGCCCAGACCTCATCCGGCGTTGTGCCCAAGGCTTGAGCAATTTCTTCGAAGCTTGGTTGGCGTCCAAGCGCCTTAGCAAGATCAAATGCCGCATCATCGAATTTTTGAACAGTCCGATACGAGCCCGCGCTTACCGAAACAAGGCGTTCCCGTTTTTTTAGAACGCTGAAGGCGCTCAAGATCCAAGTGACCGCGTACCGGTAAAAGGACTCGGTGGCCTCCGCTTTGAATTTGTCCAGCGCTCGAATCAGTCCTGCCACGGCGGCAGACTCAGCGTCTCCGCGGGACTGCGGATGCCCTCGCTTCCAGAGCCGGGCAAGTGAAAACGCAAGCGGCAGCCATTCAATTAATAGATGGTTGCGCACTTCTGCCGAGGCTAGTAAAGCCTCCTGCCAGCGTTCTGAACCCGGCCCTCCTTCACGCTCGACTGCTTGACGGATAAGATTCCATTGTTCAAACGATAAGGGCAGTTGGTCGAGTTGGCTCACAACTTGCGCCTTGGGAACAAGACCGCGATCCAGTCCAGTAACGAGCGCGGCAAGAGTATTTGCGCTGAGCCGGCGTTGCTTTGATGGTTTCTGCAGTTCGAGCAACAGATCGATTGCCGCATCAGTTCCGGCCTCAGATTCAAGTAAGGCAATTTTCTCCTCGTGCAGTAGCTTCCGATAGTTTTTAAGGCGAGCGAGCAAGGCTCTATTGCGTGCCTCACGCCCGCTGACGCTCTTATCCGGATCTTCGCCGTACCAATTAATCGAGTCTGTCAGTTCCGGATCACCCACGGACTGGATTCCGTTTTCATCCGTTATTTCTTCTTCTAGGTCGCCATTGTTCGACGGCGTTTTGTGCGCATCTGTTATCGCATCGCTCACTGATTTGCTGTTATTGGCGAGGTTTGCTATGCGGCGCAAGTGGTTAATTCCCAGAGGGCGGTAGCGGATAGTTTCGCATTTAGAGCCACATGGTTGCAAACACCGGAGCTGGCGATATGACATGATAGAGCTTTTCCAGAATAGGCTGAAGCCATCGTATTCCGCTTTGGCATCGCGTTTACCCTCGAAGAGTGTTTCTTTTCGACTCCCACACTAACCAGCTTCGGTTTGGTTAGGTTATTTTGGAGGTTTGGGAGGCGAGGGCAAAGGGTAGTAGATAAGACGATAGCGTATCTTCCTTATTAAAGGCTTCCGATGTCGGACCGATTTCTTGGTTTACCCGTTTCACAGCTTGTTGCCGAACTGGCCCTGAGTCGTGCGGCCATTCATTATCATCAGTATCAGCTGGAGGGTGCAGCATTTATGTTAAGTCGGACCTGTGGCATCCTCGGAGACGATCGCGGTCTGGGCAAGACAAGAGAGGCCGCGTTGGCGATCTCGTACGGGATGTGGGACCCGGTATTGGTGGTGTGTCCCTCCGGACTGCGGCTTCATTGGGAGAGGGAACTAGGCTTAGTTGCACCGCAAGCAGCGGTCTGCCGGCCGACCGGCGTTGATGAGCTTCGCTCGTGTTTGGCGAGCGTCACGATTATCCCTTACTCGCGTTTGGGCGAGTGGTACAGAGTTTTAGCAGAGCACCGGTTTATCGCTGTTCTCTTTGATGAGGGGCACTACTTGCGGAACTCGGTCAGGCGTTGCAACGAGCACTCTCGCGCGGTCAAGGCGACGCTGGCACTTGGAAGCGCTCGCGGCGTCCATCGCAGCGACGTAGCGATTGCCCTGGCGCAGAACATAGAACGGGTATGGGTATTGACCGGAACTCCGCAACTGGCCCGGAACCGGGAGCTTTTCAATCTGCTGCGCATAACACGCCATCCGCTGGGTGATAGATGGTGGAGCTTTACTGAACGCTTTTGTGGTGGGCGCCGGACGTTGCAGGGGATTGAGTCGCATGGATCGACGAATTCCGAGGAATTGGCAGGTTGCTTGGAAGGGCACATGCTGCGGAGGCGGAAAGAGGATGTGATCACCTTGCCCGGTTCGCGTACCCACAAGGTCTTAGTCCGACTAGAGGGTAGGGAACGGGCGCTGTACCGTGAAGCGTGGGCGCAATATCTCGCGGCTATCAGGCGGCGCTGTTCGCGCTTCAGACGACGACGGATGGTTGGCGCGAAAGGGCTTACACAGCTGACCTTGTTGCGTGCCATCGCGTCTCGGGCCAAGGTCGAGCATGTAATCAGAATGGCGTGCGAGAACGAAGGAAAGGCTATCTTCTTTTCCGGCTTTAATGAGACATTGGGTCTGGTTTGTCGGCGACTGACAGAGCGGGGAAAACTGTTTGTTCGGTACGACGGGGCTTTGAGCGAGATCGCGAGGGACATGGCCTGGCAGCAATTCCAACATGATCCGGAGGTTGGATTTTTCGTAGGCAACGTGGGGTCGGCGAAGGAAGGTTTGACGCTGACGGCCGCTAGGTCCGTGTTCTTTCTGGATTTGTGCTGGACGCCTGGCGATCACGACCAGGCTACGGATCGTGCCGTACGCCTGGGCCAAACGGCGATAGTAGACGTCTATTATGTTATCGCGCGTGGAACGGTTGACGAGCCGCACCTGCGGCTCCTAGAAGAGAGACGCAAGATGCTCGTGAGATTTTTTTCGGCTGGCTCCGCGACCGAAGGTGATTCAGACGAGAAAAGTGTGGAAACCGAGCTTATTGATTGCTTGTCGCGTTTGTAGGGAGCTTGGCTAGTCCTGGGAGCGGGAAGATCATGATTTTGCCGAGTTTGTTACCCGAGCAGAATCTCAAAAGCGTAACCCCTGAAAGGTACTTTTTTCGCTGCCCCATCTTGTGGCGGCATTCTTTGACGATTAGAACACTCGAGGCGTGACGAAGACTTTCGCGCGTTGGTGTCTAGCTCTGAGCCTGGTCTTGGTCCCGGTTCTTGCGCTTGCTCAGAGCTCGGACATTCAGGCCGCGGCGAAAGAGGCCACGCAGTCACCAGAGGCTGTTGCTAAGGCATTGACGTTTGTCGAGATGCTGCGCGGTTTTGCGACAATCGTTTTGCTGATCGGCGTGGTCGCGGCAGCCATCTTGTACGCTTACCAGCAGAAAGGGTACGCCGCATGGGTCTTTGTCGGCGCAGTTGTCCTGTTTGGCGGCTTCTGGGTTGTCGCAATGGTAGAACAGCCCTTCGGCGGTGACGCCCAGCCCGCGCAGTTGAGCGAGATTCAGGCAATTGCGCATCTGCCACATCAAGCCAGCGCGGCGCTGGCCATTCAGGAATGCCTTATGAGAGGACTAAACTTATTGTTAAACGTCCTCTTTGCGATTTTTGTCGTGCTCGGCTACATCCTGGCGCTTGGTGCCGCGGTGGTCGGAGAATTTGCGGAATCGATCCGGCAATGGTTTTTCGGGCTTATTTTTTCCTTTGGTTGCAACCTCTTTGCTCCCTTCTTTTTCGTGATACCGGTGGCTCCCTCCGAGACACCGCAGATAGCGGATATTCCGCCGCTGGAATCGTCTCTGACCCCGATCGCGCTTCTCCCCTACAACTATCGCGGTTTCAATAATGGAGGTGACTACGGCAACTTCGGGGACCTGATGGGAGGCAACGGATCGACCGTATACCAGCAACCTGGAGCAAATGGCGTGGGGACCAATCAGAACGTGCGCGGGTTTGTACCCACAGATGTTAACGCTCTTCGGGCGGCGCTGCCTCCGCAATCGCAGTACTTGGCGCAAGCTTTTATCGATGCCGGGCAAAGGTATAATCTTGATCCGGTCTTTTTAGCCGGCATCTCTGGCTTTGAGACCGGTGGGTGGACCAGTAGCGCCTTCTATAACAAGAACAATGCGATGGGTATCTCGGACGCGTACGGACCGACCTACCAATCCTCTGCACAGGATTCGATTTACAAGATGGCGGCCATTTTAGGCAATCCGAACGGAGCATACGCAAACCAGAACACGATTGGCCAAATTGGCTCCGTGTACGCACCATCCGGTGCTGAGAACGATCCCTATAACACCAATAGCGAATGGGCCAGCGGCGTGTCCCGTTGGATGGGCACGCTTGGCGGGAAGATTGGTCGTGGCAACGGTGGAGGGTCGGTTGCTCCGCCAGCCGGGTCCGGGTCGTGAGCGATGGCTATCTTTTGAAGACAAAAGAAAAGGGGTAGTGTAGGGAAAGAGCGAGTAAACCGTATGAAAATATTACAGCTCCTTGTAAGAAGATTTTGTAGCTATGAGATCTTTCTTTTTCTCTTCTTTTGCGGCCTATGCGCTACTGCGCCTGCGGAAGAGTTTAAACAGTTGACTTGGGTCACGGTCAGCGGCCGGCTCGAGGTTCAAAGCTTTCAGGAGGAAGGGAACGGGCCGGTGGGGGCTTGGGTCATCAATTTAGCTTCGCCAATCGATATTGCCGCCGACCCGACCAACCCGATCAATCCAAAACCGATTCTTCACATACAAGTGGTGCAACTTGCGGGTTTCGAGCCTGCGTTTAGGTCTGTGTTGAAGCGCTACGAGGGAAAAGTCGTGACCGTTTCCGGCCGGTTTTTTGCGGCTCACACTCGACATCATTATACACAGGCCGTTTTCGAGCTTGCACCGGCTACCCAGCAACAAATGCAATCACTATGAGGTGGACTTATGAACTCTGAAACGCAGGACAGACCATTATCAAATGGCTCGACACCTTCGGGCTTAGCGATAAGCGCGGCGCAGATCGACTCGTGGACCTTCCTGAATGGACTGCTGGTCCAAGCCGAGGAAAGCCTCTCGAATCAGCCGCTAGGCACCGCGGTGGGTGAGCTTTCACTGTTAGTCAAAGCGTTGCACACGGTTGAACAGCGATACCTCGCTCCCAGTGCCGCTGGCGTAATGGCGGCGGGATTGCCTTACCACAAGGCATTTATCCTCGGGTTGTTGAGCGATATAGCGCAGGTCCAGTTGCGACTCTTTTGCGAACCCCTCATCGGCGCTCACAGTGAGATCGCGGCGACCCTGAAGCGTTGCGAAGATGATCTGTTTGAGTCTTTGCGGCTGTTTCACGAGAAGCGTTACCAGACAGGAATCGCGGATGAACCCCCGACTGTTCCTGGATGTGCTGAGCGAGCGGATCTGGCCGAACTGTCGCCTTCCAAGTGAGAGTGCGGACACTACCCAGCACGATCCGGCAACATCGTGAGCGGTAAAGACACCTAAATAAATCCAACGTATAGTTACCCAAGAAATGCAGCCTTTCAGAGGTCAAACGCACAAGACACGCGAAAAACCAAACCCACGCGCTAACCTCGCCAGAATTGAAGCAGTTGTGGAGCAGATTGAGGTCTTCTTCGACGCCCACCCGTCGCCTCTCGCGTTGACCATCTTCCTAGCAAACCTCGCAAACGTCTTAGTCCCGGGGCTTGTCCGGCACCTACCCTGGCCCGCTTGACCCTGCCTCAATTTATGCATCAGAAAATGATTGCGGTTCCCACGACCAACCCGGAGATCGTGACTTGCGAAAGTCAGGGAAGACCGGCTAAATCGATTGGGATGCGTGATACCGGACGACCAGGATCCAGGCTGTACGGGTTTGACGCTCACGAAGGCTTTTCCCCGCCTCGGGTTCCGATAGACGTGTTCTCCGGCCTTGTGCCAACGGTACAGGACTTGCCAAAGGGTCGCGCAACACACCATGCCCTTTATGGGAGATGGCCCGGAATCAATTGGATCTACTAGTCTTCTTCGTCAGGCCACACGACAATCCCTACGCGAGTCTGCGAAGAGGGGCGCTTCCTAAATGTCGTAATGATACCTTGAACGATGCTAGCGCCCGCAAGCGATGCTAGCGCGATGCGCAGTACGATAAAGGTGGTGTGGACCCACTGCGGAGCCTGAGCGGAGCGGTTCGTAGCGTCCTCGACGATAAAGACCAGAGTCGCGCTCGCCAGGAACAACAGACACGTAAAAAGCCAGGACGGCATCGCCAGCATAGCCCTGCCTTTTGCGACCTCTTTCACGACAGGCAAATATGTGTCCTTCACCCACTGTTTGATGTCCTTTTGGCTGATGTTGAGACTTTGACCGTGGCCTCGCGGGGCGCCTAGGCGCCAGATTCTGATGTTTCCGGGGCCGGCTGCTGCAGAGGGTTGGGAAGGACGAACACGGGCCGGGCTCTCCTGTGGGGTGTATCGATACCCGCAGGCAATGGTCTTACAGGAGAACGCCTTAGATAGCGCTGGATCACGCATGCCTAACGGCATCGAAGTTGTCGGTTGTGATTGCATCGAGTGACCCGATTGCCCTTCTGCAGGCGGATTTGGCGAGAGTAAAAGAATATCCTTCACGGATGAGTAGTTGTAGGCGTGTACGGAGGCTTCTGTGCCACTTTCTTGATCAGAAGAGCTACAGAAGGAACTCAGGCGCGTGTGGATTTATTTGATGCCTGGGGGCATTTTATTCTTGAAGCCTGTGGGCAAAAATAGCTAGAAACGACCACGCCTTCGATGCCTGTGGGCAAACGGGGAGGACAGCGTTTTCAACACCAGGCTACGAACGGTCATGACTCATATAGCGAGCGATACCATCTCTCAAGCCGCGATTGACGCACAGATCCATACCTTGATCCGGTGCGGCGTTACGACTGAGCGGTTCGCGGCAATCTTCGGGTCTTACCAGGTGAAAACAGCAGGGGATGAGAAGAGCGGCCGGAAAAGTTGCCTGCTTTCCGAAAAGTGCCCGCAGGCAATGAGAGATCGATCAACCACTTGGTCCGACCGCGATTCGACGTCGAGGAGTACGAAAATACTACGCAGCCGGGGTGGGAGATTACCGCCTTCGGATGGTTACGTGGCTATTAATGGGGAACGGGCATCGTGTGGGAAAAGCGACCGCGGGCAGAGGAGTGGATTTGATCGGGTGGAGCCGGAGCGACTTGGGGCGGAGGAAGAAGCCGATCTTTGCCGCAAAGCGAAGGAGGGCTGCACCGACGCCCGCCGGCGGATCTTGGAATCCTGCCTGCGATGGATCAGGTACATTGCCACACACGAGTTCTCAAACCAGGCGCTGTCGGAACAGTTGCTCAGCGCTAGGGACTTGGAGCACGAGGGCGTCCTTGGCGTCTATCGGGCAATTGAAGGCTTTGATCCGGATCGGGGTACGCGTTTTTTGACTTATGCCTACCCGTGGGTGCGGTTCTACATCAGCACAGCAATCGCTAAACAACGCAGGACGGTTTCGGTGTCTGTCCATCTAAGTCGCAAGGTGCGCAACGTCCTCATTACGCGCGACCGCCTGGTGGGCGAGCTTGCCAGGGAGCCCAACAGCGATGAAGTGGCTGCGGCAACCGGGAACTCTGTCAAAGAGGTAGAGAATCTGTCCATCCACGCGTTTCCGCCGCTATCTTGGGATGCTCTGGACGGTGAGGGCGCCCGGCTGCAGGATAGCGTGCCGGATCGTCAGTCTCTGGAAGCGGGCGAGCGCCTTGACCGCCAGGAGCGCGCTGCTTGTCTCGACATGCTCTTAAAGGACCGCAGTGTGATAGGCGCGCGCGACGCTCACATTCTTGAGTTGTATTTTGGCTTAAACGACGCGCAGCCAATGAACGCCGCAGCAATTGGTCGGCGTTTGGGCGTTAGTCGGCAACGCATTCTACAAGTGCAACAGCGAGCGCTGCGGGTTCTGCGAGAGGCGCTGCTCAAGATGGACAGCCTCGCGTTTGGCAACGGTTCGCCGACAAGGGAGGTGATCGCCCGCGACGAGAGCCCAACGCCCGCGGCAAGCAGGAGCGAGCACACAAACGGAGCGCTTGCCGCTCCGCAAGCCGCTGTTTCCACGCCTGTTATTGCTTCGAATGCGGATGCCGAAAAACCAGCGGATTCAAATTCCGGCGACGTTGCCGAACGTTTGAGCCGCGATGAAGAGCGCGAACTCTTACGCAAAGCAAAAGCCGGATGTCAAGTGAGTCAACAGCGCATTGTCGAATCGAGCATGCGGCTCGTGTCGGCGATTGCGTCAAAGGAATTTCCTTTCCATGGGAGGACAGAGGTCACCTCATTAAACGACTTAATCCATGAGGGTGTCTTGGGGGTCTACAAGGCGATGGAAGGATTCGACCCATCGCATGGTACTCGCTTTTGTACGTACAGTTTTCGTTGGATTCGCTTGTATATCCGTAATGCGATCACCAAACACCAGCGCACGATTCAGCTGCCTACTCAGGCAGCACAGCGCGTACGCAGAATCGCGATTACCGCTTCGATTTTGGAGAGCCAACTGGGCAGGCGCCCGAGCCCGGCTGAAGTTGCGCAGGAAATGAATACGTCGCTACGCTGCATTGATAACGTGCGCCAACACGCTGCTAGGCCGCTGTCTTGGAATACGCAAGTAAACGACCATGAGGTGCTAGAGGACGTGGTTGCCGATCCGCACTCGGCAGATATCGAGCAGCACCGATACAGCACAGAGCGGATCGAGTGCCTGCGTCAGGTACTCTACGATTCCGAGGTGATGACCCCGCGCGAGACCGAAATCTTAGAGTGGCATTTTGGTATCGGGGGGAAAGAGACTTTGTCTCTCGAAGCCATTGGGCAACGTTTTGGAGTCACCCGAGAGCGTATTCGACAGGTTCAAGGCAGAGCGATGGAGAAAATGCGCCAGGCTTTAGTGACGCTGGATAAGCTTGAATTTGTGGACGGCTGCTCATAAGGCTTTGTTTCGCCTTGTCGTTCTGCAAGCAACGAGCTCGGATTTGATATAACTGACGGATTAGCCCCGGGTGCTCCGCGGTGACGCGCAGGTCTAAAGTGCGTGATGGGACGCGGGCGCACGTATCTCTTTCCACGAGTGCGCAAAAAGAAGGAGAGAACAAACGCTATGAGCGAAGGCGCACAGAAAGCGCTTAGGGAGGAAAAGAATTTGTGTTACGTAGGTCCTCCAATCGACTCAAAGCTGACGCCACAACGCAGAGCACAGGGTGGCTGGATCCTTCCATACGGATCGAGATGCCTGCCGGTCGTCATAAAATGCAGCATGCTTTGAGTATCACTTAACAGCATTGGGAATTCGCATGAGCAAGACTGTAACCAAGATCGAATTTGAATATGCCGGTCAGAGCGTTGTGATGCGCAAAGGATTCAATTGCTGGCAATCCAAGATAGATGGAATCACCATCAGGATAAATGGCCGGCACTCAGCAGCCGCCCGTACACGAATCGAAAAACTCATCGATGAAGCGGAGGAGTACGCCGATCAACAAGACGAAGAAAACTTTGAGAATCCTATCGGAATGAGAGCAGAGACGCAAGAAGTCTGACCCACGGAGGCAAAACAAGTCATCACAACGAGGATTTGTGACCCCGGCGGGAAGGACGGAGTGAAAGGGTTTCTAGTCAGGAAATTTGCGCAGCATTTCGTTCATCCCGAGACAATCGAGTGAATCGATGCTTTTGCGGTGCCAGCAAGGCAGCAATGGACTGGCCACCCGGAAAAGAAGGGTTGCGTGTATGGAGGACGCATTTCGCGAGTGGGTCCCCGATTCGGAATATAGATTCTGGCGCCTTCGCCTCGTGAAAGAATGAGCGCACTAGGAACGGCGAAGGCTTTGTGCAAGATTGATGCGCTACATTTTCATCTTTATCTACCAGGCGATCGAATTCCGCGAGGTCGTTATTGACCTTCGCCGATTGGCATGCCGCGTAAAACCTGGTCTGGAAGCGGTAGTCGGTAGCAGGTATTGGGTCTTTGTTAACGCCGTTAGCAGTGAGGATAGCGCTGAACAGGTTAGCGTAAAATTCCACTTTGTTGTTGCGGCTAAGTGCTGTGAAGTCCATCGCGTTCACAGCCCAAAGGCGTGCTACCGTGAATGCTGAGAGATCCGCTAAAGAGAGCCGCCGTGCGAGGCGATCAGTTACTTGACGATTGAGTAAGTCAAACTCAGCTGGCCGCCATGCTCGATGGGTCCCAGTTTCCTGCCCGGTGGAGAATTCCCCAGCAACCAAGAATCTATGCGCAAAGGAATGATAGTGTAGTTCCTGGAGGTCCTCGAGAGTTGGGACGGCAAACAGGGTATTGCCGGGCGCGAGGGCCAGGCGAGCGCGGAGAGCTCGTCCCAGGCGACGTGTTGCTTTAAGCGCCTCGACCCGATCTGCATGCTCCGCCCGATCATATTTTTGCTTGTCCTGGCGGTGAATGGCCGCGGGCGACATTTGGTCGTAGAGTCTCGCAACGTCGCTCTGCAAAAGGGGTTCATCCCCGATAGGCAGTTCTACTCGCACAGTCTAAAAATCCCTTCCGGAGCGCGCGGACTATAGGCTCTAAAAAGGGCCACTCCAACCCTATCCTTGCGCGCTTCAATCGTTCTTCGAATTGAAGTAGAGGCGCGAGGCAGCGGAAGTTTCCAGCGAAGCGGTTTAAAGCGCTCCAGTTTAGCCACGGAGCGGTGCTCCTCCC
>Ga0306920_100005645_pt1 | contig 16207 bp, 16 predicted proteins | sample flu12Cox44000170_FD_204666 | JGI IMG/M metagenome (GOLD analysis project Ga0306920, IMG submission 204666) | Lab enrichment of tropical soil microbial communities from Luquillo Experimental Forest, Puerto Rico - flux4day.12C.oxic.44.000.170 (v2)... | ecosystem: Environmental > Terrestrial >... | reverse complement strand
CAAGCTCGTCGTCGAATACGCGATCGTCGCCTGGGAGCGGCCGAACCGTATCCCCGATGCGCTTTTCAACCGGCTGCGCCAGTATTTCAGCGACGCTCAAATCGTCGAGCTGACCTTGCGGATCACACTCTGCAGCTTTTTCAACAAATTCAACGATGCATTAGGGATCGAGGAAGAGCCCGAAGCCGCCGAGCGGCTCGCGGCGGTCAGCGCTTGCGCAGAATAGCGAGATGGCGGCCGTCGGGCTTGAGCTCTGCAGTAAGGCTGAAATCATTGTACCAGTCGACGAATTCGAAGCATCCGCTGAACTCCACCAAAGACCGAAACTCCTGCGGGAAAAACACCTTGGCAGGCACCCGACCATTGATGACGAAGGCCTTTCCATGGTCATTTACTGTGAAGGTCAAGCACTCGTCATAGGTCTGCGCGACCGGGTCCGTCAGCTCGGCGCGGTAGCGCGTGTGAACTGAGATCCCAGCTTTGCGCCTGGTCCAGCTTCGCTTGTAGTCGTGAAAAATCCGAAACCATACAAAACTATCCAATAGGTAAAGCCCGCCGGGCGCAAGCACGGACGCCATACGGTCGAGATGATCGAGGAACTCTCGGTTAGATCGGACGTAAAGCGAGCCGAGCAGCACATAGGCGAGGTCGAAAGGACCGAGATCGCGATCGAGCTCGCGCATGTCACCCAAAACAAACTCGGCTCTGATGCCACAACGCCGGGCCTTATTGCGGCCAAATTCGATCATTGCCGGGCTCAGATCGAGCCCGCAATAGGCATATCCTCGCTGGTGCCACTCTTTCAGATATGGCGCCGTGCCGGCGCCGAGCTCGAAAACTTGGCGAACTTCGACTTTGGAGAACCTCTCAATTGCGGCTTCGAAGAAGTCAATCTCACGAGCCGGGTCGCTCGGGGCTAAAGCGATGGCGTAATAATGCGGGTATTGATAGGCCTCCATCGCGCCGTTCAGGCAGCTCTGGCCAATCGCGCGCGGTCGTGCGGCGCGGAAAAATCGAGTTCGGGGCCGAGCGGGACGATGCCGCTGGGGTTGAGGTTGCGCATGCCGCCATAATATCCGAGCTTGATGCCTGCGATATCGACAGTCTCTGCGACCCCAGTCATCTGATAGATGTCGTGGGTGTAGTTGGACAGATTATGGTAGTCGGCGAGCCGCCGCAGATTGCATTTGAAGTGACTGTAATAGACCGCGTCGAAGCGCACCAATGTCGGAAACAGCCTCAGATCGGCCTCGGTGAATTGGTCGCCGACGAGATAGCGCTGACGTCCTAACCGCTTCTCCAGGCTGTCGAGCGCTGCGAACAGCTTGCAGAAGCTGTCCTCGTAGGCCGCTTGGGTCCGGGCAAAGCCGCAACGATAGACCCCATTGTTGATGGCGTCATAGACAAAAGCATTGGTCTCGTCGATCGCGCTGCGCAATGCTTCGGGGTAGAGGTTGAGAGCCGCATCGCAAAAATCGTCGAACTCGGAGTTCAGCATCCGAATGATCTCCGACGATTCATTGTTGACGATTGTGCGGCTCTTACGATCCCACAATACCGGAACAGTGGCGCGGCCGGTGAAGCCAGAACGCGCGGCGCTGTAGACCTGGTGGACATGGAAAATGCCCTCGATCGGCCGGAGATCGTCCAATCCGCGTGAATAAGCCCATCCCTGCCCCTTGGGCAGGTCCGACTCCAGGATCGGGATCGTGTCCTCGAGGACTTTCAGCTTGCGCATCAGCAAAGTGCGATGCGCCCACGGGCATGACGGCGCGGTAACCAGGTAGTAACGGCCGGCTTCTGCCTTAAAGCCCGAGGATCCGTCGCGGGTCACGCGGTCACGGAAGCCTGATTCCGGCCGCACAAAGCTGCCGTCACTGCTCGCCATCGGTGTGTCTTCGTCCTGCCAGCGGCCGTTTACCATCATTCCCATAGCCACTCTCCTTCAGTCCGCCGCGCCTGCAGCGAAGTCTCAACCTCTTCTTTTGATCACCCGCCCGTGCACTTGACGGCATATCGGTCCCAAGATACCTGACCCCGCCATGACCGTCGGTGGTCGCAGTAAATTGAGGTTACGCCGAAGTGTCAAACTCACCGCCGATCCTGGCTGGGAAGGATTATGCTGCGCCCTCGGTCTTCGAGCCGGAAAATCTGTTGCGGGAGGCGCGGCGGCAGAAAAACCTCCGGGGTTCAGCCGTGCCGGAAGTGTGTCTGCTCGACCCGGACGGCGATATTGTTCGCGCGCTCGCCCAGACCGGACGGAGCCGCCGCTCGACCGGGTGGGCGTGTTATCACACCGATCTCTACGAATTCGAACAGGCGGGCGAAGATTTCGGCATCATCGGCTGCGCCGTCGGCGCCTCCTTTGCGGTTTTGCTCGCCGAGCAGTTGTTCGCGTCGGGATGTCGGTTGCTGATCAGCATGACCTCCGCCGGGCAAATCGTGGAGCGAGGATCGCCGCCCTACTTCATCCTAATCGATCGGGCGCTGCGCGACGAGGGAACGAGTTACCATTACTTGCCGCCGACGGACTTTGCCGAAGCGAACGAGGAACTGGTCCAGGCCGCGATGGACGCGTTTGCGGCCGCGCGCCAGCCGATGCACCGGGGCGCCAGCTGGACCACGGACGCTCCGTTTCGCGAGACTGCCGCGGCCATCGAACGCTGCCGCGAGCGCAACATTCTGGCGGTCGAAATGGAGGCGGCCGGGCTCTACGCTTTCGCCCGGGCGCGTCGCAAACCGGTCTTGTGTTTTGCCCACGTCACAAACCTGATGGCTGTGATCGAGGGCGACTTCGAAAAAGGCGACGCTGACGGCAGCTCGGCCTCGCTAGCCGTAATGTCGACTGCCGCCCGCGGCTTGCGCGGACTGGACGCCTTCAGTGGCCGCCGCGGGAGTAGTCCGGGCGTAGCTTGAGCTAGACTCCCTGACGATGGGCTAAGCTATCGGGCCCGGACCTGCGTCAGCAATGGAAATTCTCAGGCGAATTCGAGCCACAGCACGCCGATACCGATCGTCAACACCGTCAGTGGCGCGCCCACCTTGAAATACTCCCAGAACCCGATTTCAACATTTTGCGCGCGCGCCCGCTGCACGACGATCAGATTGGCTACCGAGCCAACCAAAGTGAAGTTGCCTGCAAGCGTGGAGGCCATTGCGACAGCGAGCCAGGCCTGCTGTTGTGATTGCAGTTGTGCGATGAACGGCTTTAGCACGAGCACCGCCGGAACATTGCTGACGATGTTCGAGAGTATTGCCGGGACCCCGCTCAGAACCGGAACTTGTTCGAGATGAAGGTGGCCGACGCGGCGGATAACCTCGGGTGAGAGCACGCTCCGTTCGAGCCCGGCAACAACGATAAACAGGCCAGCGAACATCAGCAGTAACGTCCAATCGATCTCGGCGTACACAGTTTCCGATTTGACGCGGCGTGTGAGCAGCAAGACGGCGCCAGCGACAATCGCCGCTTCAGCCGGCGGAATGCCGGCAAAGAAAGCCGCGATCATCGCGAGCGAGACCGTGACCGATTTGACGATGATCGGTCGGTCGGCATGTGCCGGCTCCGGTTCGCCGCTCAGCCGCTGCGGCGTGCAGAATTCGGAGCGATAGACGACGGCAATCATTCCCGTGGTCAGCACCAGTCCGATCCCAGCTATCGGAGACAGCGCGGCGGCGAGCGTGTCGTACGGGATGTGCGACAGACTGCCGATGATCATGTTCTGCGGATTGCCGGTGATCGTTGCGGTGCTGCCAATATTCGAGGCCATCGCGATCCCCAGCAGATACGGGACGGGATGGCGCCGGAGCCGGGTCACAAGGTCAAGGACGAGCGGCGTCAGGACCAGGCAAACGGTGTCGTTCACTAAAAAAGCCGACAGAACTCCCGCGACCATGACAATCGCGGCGAGAAGCGCGATCGGGTACCGTGCGCGGGTGACGACCCAACCATTGACAAGACGGAAAAACCCGACAGCCGCAGATTGGCGACGACGATCATCACGCCCAGCAACAGGATGATCGTGTCGAAATCGATCGCCTTGGGTGCTTCCTCGAGCGGAAGAGCACCGACCGCTACCATCAGGCTCGCCCCGACCAGCGCGGCGCCGGCGCGGTCGAGCCGGAAGCCGGGCAGCCGTCCGATCGCCACGACCAGGTACGTCATCGCGAAGATGGCAATGGCCGCGGTCTCGGGCAGTAGACCGAGCAACCACCGGCTGCTCAGCCCCGAGCGCCGTGCGAAACCAAAACCTACCAATGTTCCGGCTGCCGCAGCGATGGCGATAACGAGCCAAATCCGCCACCGAGCCGATCGAAACCATTTACTGGGCATAACGGCACGGCGGGAGAGCTCGGGTGGGCTCGCGTAGCAAACACCCTTCCCGGAAGTCACGACTAAGAGCGGTGGACACTTGAGACCGAACACGCCTGCGGCGCGTTTATTCCCGTATGGAATTATCAGAGAAGGTCAAGATCGCCCTCGATGAAACCCGGATCCTAATTCTCGGGGCGCAGGTCCTGCTCGGCTTTGGCTTTCGTGGAGTGTTGAGCGACGGGTTCGCGGAGCTTCCGCAGCACGCCCGATATGTCGATGCGGTCGGGCTGGGGCTGCTCGTTTGCACGGTCGCCCTGCTTATCGCCCCCGGCCCATATCACCGCATCGTCGAGGGCGGGCAAGATAGCGGCCAGCTGCATCGGTTCACGACGGCAATCGCGGATCTCGCCTTGCTTCCATTCGCGTTGGCGTTGGGGATTGGTCTTTTCGTGGGCATCGAGGCGACTTTTGAGGATGGCACTGTCTCTATTGCTGCGGGCGCGGTGGGAGCGGGCCTGGCCTTGGGTTTCTGGTATGGCTTGCCGCAGCTGCGAAGGCGATTTGTCGGAGAAAGGGAACGCATGATCACCCGAAGCCAACGCAACGAACGAGCCGACACACCGCTGCAGGCCAAGATCGAACAATTGCTTACCGAAGCACGCGTCGTTCTGCCCGGCGCCCAGGCGCTGTTCGGCTTCCAACTCGCCATCGTGCTGACACGAGTTTTCGAGCAACTCCCGAGAGCCTCGATCGCCGTGCATGCGGCGTGCCTTTTTCTGGTCGCGCTCGCTATCATAATGCTGATGGCACCGGCCCCTACCACAGGATCGTCTACGCAGGTGAGGACACCGAAGGCGTGTACCAGATAGGCAGCGCTCTCGTCACGGCCGCGACCTTCCCGCTCGGTTTGGGGATGGCCGGGGACGTTTACGTCGTGATCGCCAAAATCTCGGGGTCCTTCGTCATCGGGTCAGTTACCGGCGGGTTGGCTTTCGCACTACTGACCGGGCTTTGGTACATCTACCCGCTCCTCGTAGCGCGCACACGGCGCTAGCATCGCTGTTCGCGAACGCGGAAGACCGTCAGCAAGTCATCTCCAACTGTTTCCGCCGATAGGCGCTCGAAGCTCGGCGCCTTCGAGAGCGCCTCGAGCCCGAACTCGGCGATTGCCGGTGTGCCGTCCCCGCCGATCAGCATCGGTGCATGCACCCAGACCAACCGGTCCACCAGACCGTCCCTCGCGAACGCGGCCGCCAGACGCCCGCCGCCTTCGAGCAGAAGCCGGGTGATCCCGCACCCGCCGAGGGCTGCGAGCGCGGCGGCGAGGCTGCGATCGCCGTTGGGACCAGGATCGATGTCGATCACTGTCGCGCCAGCGGCAACGAGTGCTCGCCGTCGCGCAAGATCTGCCGAAGGCGAGGTCAAGATCCAAACCGGCACCGCTCGGGCGTCCAAAATCAGGCGCATCGTCGGCGGGATGCGCAGATCGCGGTCGATCACGACACGCACCGGGGAACGGTGGGCCAAGCCGGGTAGCCGACAGGTGAGCTGTGGATTGTCGGCGAGGACCGTTCCGGTGCCGACCATGATTGCGTCGTGAGTCGCACGCAAGGCGTGCGCGTGCTCTCGCGCCGGAACACCGCTGATCCATTGGCTCTCACTCCGCGCGGTCGCAATGCGGCCGTCGAGCGAGGTGGCGAGCTTCAGAGTAACTAGCGGTCTGCCGGTGCGGAGGCGGCAGAAGAAGCCGGCGTTGATTTCGGCAGCTTCCGTTGCACAGAGGCCCGTCTCGACATGGAGGCCCGCCGCTCGTAATCGCCTCACGCCTTCCCCGGCGACGCGCGGGTCGGCATCCTCCAACGCAACCACGACCCGCCGTATTCCGGCGGCGATCACTGCGTCGGTGCAGGGCGGAGTGCGGCCCCAGTGGCAACAGGGTTCGAGACTGACATAGGCGGTCCCGCCGCGGGCTGCTCCGCCCGCCCGTCTGAGCGCCTCGGTTTCGCCATGCGGCCGCCCACCGGGTTGTGTCCAGCCGCGCCCCACAACGCGGTTTTCGTTCACGATGACGCAGCCAACCGCCGGATTTGGCCAGACGGCGCCGAGTCCGCGCCGCGCCAGCGCAAGCGCGGCGCGCATTGCACGCAAGTCGAACTGTCGAAGGCTGGGTGAGTTCGCCGCGTCCGCCGGCGGCTCAGTTGCCATCCGCGGCGATCCGCCCGACGAAATCCCCGAAATCCTTCGCCTCGCGAAAATTGCGATAAACCGATGCAAAACGGATGTAGGCGACTTGGTCGAGGCTCGCCAGCGCCTCCATGACAAGCCCGCCGATCATATCACTTGGAATGTCGGTTTCGCCCGAGCTCTCTAGCTGGCGCACTAGCGAGTTGATTATCCGCTCGACACGATCGGGCTCGACCGGCCGCTTGCGCAGCGCGATGTATATCGAACGCGCGAGCTTGTCGCGGTCGAAGGGCTCGCGTTGCCCGTGCTTCTTGATCACTGTCAATTCGCGCAACTGCACGCGTTCGAAAGTGGTGAAGCGCGCCGCGCAATTCGGACAAAAGCGCCTGCGACGGATGGCGCCGCGATCATCTGTCGGCCGCGAATCCTTGACCTGCGTGTCGTCGGCTCCGCAAAACGGACAGCGCATCTCCTCCTCCCGTTCTAATCGGCCTGGTCTCTCGCCTCGCCTTGCCCGCCATAAATCGGGAATTGGGCGCAGAGAGTGCGAACGCTCTCGCGCACCCTCGCCTCGGTCGCCCCATTATCGGCCGGCCGTTGCGCCAAGGTTCTCAGAACCTCGACGATGTGGCTCCCGACCTTCCGGAATTCCTCCGGACCGAAGCCGCGGGTCGTCGCCGCCGGCGAGCCGAGGCGAATGCCGGAGGTCACTGTCGGCTTTTGCGGGTCAAATGGGATGGCATTCTTGTTGCACGTGATACCGGCCCGCTCGAGACTGATCTCGGCATCGCGCCCGGTCACGCCGAGGGGTCGCAGGTCGACCAGCATCAGATGCGAGTCGGTCCCACCCGAGACGATATCGAGCCCGGCTTCGGCCAGTCTTGCCGCAAGTACTTTGGCGTTCTCGACGACTGACGCGGCGTAGGATTTGAAGCGTGGCTGCAGCGCCTCGTGCAGAGCAACCGCCTTGGCGGCAATGACATGCATCAGCGGACCGCCCTGGAGGGCTGGAAAAACAGCCGAGTTGATCCGTTTCGCGATCTCCTCGTCATTGGTCAGAACCAGCCCCCCTCGCGGCCCCCGCAATGTCTTGTGCGTCGTGGTGGTGACCACATGGGCATGCGGGAGCGGGCTCGGATAGACCCCGCCGGCGACAAGGCCGGCGAAATGCGCCATGTCCACCATCAGATAGGCGCCGACGTCATCGGCTATCGCGCGAAACCGGGCAAAATCGATGATCCGGGAATAGGCGCTGCCACCGGCAATAATTAGCTTTGGCCGGTACTGCCGAGCGAGTTTTTCGATTTCGCCGAAATCGATACGACAATCATCCGGGCGGACGCCATAGGCGCTTGCATTAAACCATTTGCCCGACAGGTTCGGTCGCGCTCCGTGCGTCAGATGGCCACCCGCGGCGAGCGCCATTCCGAGTATTGCGTCACCCGGCTGGAGGAGCGCGACAAGCACCGCTTGATTCGCCTGCGCCCCGGAATGCGGCTGCACATTGGCAAAGCCGCAACCGAAGAGGCGCTTGGCGCGCGCGATCGCGAGCGTCTCGGCGACATCGACGAATTCGCACCCGCCGTAGTAACGGCGTCCGGGATAACCCTCGGCGTATTTATTCGTCAGCACCGAGCCTTGCGCTTCCAGCACCGCGCGAGAGACGATGTTTTCGCTGGCGATCAGTTCGATTTGGAACTGCTGGCGTTCCCGTTCCCGGTCGATCGCTGCGGCAATCTCTGGATCGGCATCGAGCAGTTTGTCACAAAAGAAATCTTCGGGGACGCTTGAGCGAACAAAGGCGTGAGTCGAATGCATCAGAACCACTTGTCGTCAAAAAAGAGGATAGGCGGGTGCCCGCCCACCTCGCCGGGTCAGCGCACTCCCCGGTCGCCGATGTGTGCGGCGCGCAACAATCTAGCTTACCATATCTCGTCCAGTGATACCAGCCGCCTACCACAAATCGCGGCTCGCGACAAAATCCAACAGTGCTTAGCACCAGAGCAGCGTCGAAACAGCTCCGCCTCGGTTGCCAGAGCATCTCTTGACGAGTTTGCTCTCCGGTAAAAGCCACCACCGAGTATCCACTGCCTGCCAAGTCGTTCGCCCACGCCCGTAATTTTGATTACTGTCCCTCCCGCTAAAGTTTTGGTTGACACAAGAAATTCGTGCATCAATTATACGGGCCGGTTCGGATTTTAGGACTTTCCGGGGCGAGAAATGGCAGAATCGGCAGCGCCAAAAATGGCGGAGGAAGAGTTGCTGAGGATGACCGCCGATGTTGTCGCAGCATATGTGAGCAACAATACGTTGCCTACCGCGCAGTTGGCCGAAGTTATCAATGCCGTTTACAATTCGCTCAAATCACTCGAAGGCCAACCGGCGGAACCTCAGCCGGAGCCGCTGAAGCCGGCGGTGCCGATCCGGAAATCTGTTACCCCGGACTACTTGGTTTGCCTCGAGGATGGCAAAAAACTCAAGATGCTGAAGCGGCACTTGAGATCGACTTATAATATGACGCCCGACGAATACCGTGCGAAATGGGGCCTTCCGACGGATTATCCGATGGTGGCGCCCAGCTATGCCGAACAGCGGTCAGAATTTGCCAAGAAAATCGGGCTCGGACGAGGCACCGGTCGCCAGTCGCCACGCCGTGCTTCTGGAAACGGGGCCGGCGCAAAGAAATAGAACCACTCGGCTTGGCTTAACTTCACGATATTGCGCGCCGTGCCTTGAGCGCGGCGGTCAGGGTTCCGTCGTCGAGATAATCCAGTTCGCCCCCGATTGGCACGCCTTGTGCGATCCGGGTGATTTTGACATCCCTTCCGGCGAGACGATCGGCAAGGTAGTGCGCCGTGGTTTGACCCTCGACCGTCGCATTCAGTGCCAGGACAAGCTCTTGACCCGGTCGAAGCCGGGCAAGGAGCCGCTCGATGTTGAGATCATCCGGGCCGATCCCGTCGAGGGCTGACAAGGTCCCGCCCAGCACGTGATAACGTCCGCGAAAAGCACCGCTCCGTTCGAGCGCCCAGAGATCCGCCAAATCTTCGACGACGCAGATGATCGTCATGTCCCTTTCCGGGTCGCAGCAGATCGCGCAGGGTTCCACCGTGTCGAGATTCCCACAGATGGGGCAACGATGGATTGCCTCCGCCGCCCTAGCTAACGCCACCGCGAGCGGTTCGAGCAGGCTTTCCCGCCTTTTAATCAAATGCAGCGCGGCGCGGCGCGCCGAGCGGGGGCCGAGGCCGGGCAGCTTGGCAAGAAGCTGTATCAAGGTATCGAGTTCGGACATAGCCTGCGCAGGAAGGGCGCCACCTCCGCCCGCGCCGTCCCATCCGGCGGCGTGGACCGGATGCACGTACCTGCTAGAACGGCAGTTTCATGCCTGCCGGCAATTGCAGACCGCCGGTTAGCTTGTGCATTTCCTGCTCCGCATGGGCAGAAACTTTTCCGCGCGCATCGTTAAACGCCGCGACGATCAGATCTTCCAACACCTCGACCTCTTCAGCGACGAGCAGGCTCTTGTCGATCTTTATCTTCTTCAGATCACCCTTGCCGTTTAGCGTCAGCTGAACCAAACCGCCGCCGGCGGCACCGGTCATCTCGACGGCCTCGAGCTGGGCCTGCACCTCGGCCATTTTGGCCTGCATCTCCTGAGCCTGCTTCATCAGCTGGCCGATGTTCTTCATGCTCCGTCCTCTCCTGTGTCGGCTTCCTCCCCGGGGTTTTCCGGAGACGCCCCGTCCCCATCGTCCTCTACCGTCAAAAATCGCTCACGGACCGCGGCTATTGTCGCCCCTGGAAAGGTCTCGAGCACCGCTTGAACCAACGGGTGGCTCGTGACCTCGTTCCGTAGATCCCGCTGGTGGCGCTCCTCCTGCTCGCGCAGGGTCGGCTCTCCTTCGGCTTCGGAAACGGCGATCAGCCACCGGCTTCCGGTCCATTCGCTCAGCAATTGGCCGAGGCGGTTGGCGAGATCGCGCGGCGCGGTGGCGGCCGGGCGGACCTCGATCCGACCCGGCTCGAAGCGAACCAGATGGACGTCGGACCACAGATGGGATCGGAGCAGCGCCTCGCGCCTTTGGTCGAACAACGCAATGACGTCGGCAAAACTCTGGGGCATCGGGTCAGGCGTGGGCTCGACGCGACGGGCGGGAAGCTCGGCGATGGCTCGCAACGCGTTCCCGGCGGTCGGCCGCGGCGAGGTGCTCTCCGAGGGCTGCACTAGGCCGATAGCAGATGGAGCGGAAAATGCGTTCGATACGCCGGCCGCGCCGTTGCCTCGGCTTTCGGTGGGAGCTCCTGCCGGGCCGGGGGCCGCAGCAATGGAGCGGACGAGCTCGGCCGGAGCCGGCAGATCGGCGACATAGGCGAGACGGACGAGAACCATTTCGGCGGCCTGGATCGCCGACGGTGCAACCTGTACCTCTTCGAGGCCCTTTAGCAGCATCTGCCAAGCCCGGGTGAGGACCGGCATCGTCAGCTTTTCGGCGAGCGGCGAGGCCCGCGCGCGGTCACCCTCGGCGATCGGATCGCCAATGCCGGCCTCGGGTGCAAGCTTCAACCGAGTTACGAAATGGCTGAGGTCGAGAAGATCCTGCAAGACCATCAGCGGGTCCACGCCGCCCTGGTAAAGGCGTCCCATCTGCTCAAGCGCAGCCGGCGCATCGCCGCGCAACACGCTTTCGAGCAAATCGAAGACGAGACCGCGGTCGGCGACACCCAGCATGTCCCGAACCGCGGCTTCCGTGACCTGCCCGCTCGCGAGGGCGATCGCTTGATCGAGGAGGGACAGCCCGTCGCGCACCGATCCGTCAGCGGCGCGGGCAATCAATGCGATCGCACCCGGCTCAATTTCGACGCCCTCCGCCGCGGCGATCCGACGATAGTGCGGGATGAGTTGTTCGACCGGGACGCGGCGCAATGAGAAACGCTGGCAGCGCGAAAGAACCGTGACCGGCACCTTGTTGATCTCGGTCGTCGCAAACACGAATTTGACGTCAGGCGGCGGCTCTTCCAGGGTCTTCAACAGGGCGTTGAAGGCGTTCTTCGAGAGCATGTGCACTTCGTCGATGATGTAGACCTTGTAGCGGCCGGAGACCGGCCGATACCGCACCCCGTCGGTAAGATCGCGGATGTCGTCGACGCCGGTGCGGGATGCAGCGTCCATCTCCAGCACGTCGACATGGCGGTCCTCGGCAATCGCGAGGCATTGTGCGCACTGGCCGCAGGGCTCTGCCGTCGAGCCGCCGGTGCCGTCTGGTCCGACGCAATTAAGCGCACGCGCCAGGATCCGGGCGGTCGTCGTCTTGCCAACGCCGCGTACGCCGGTGAGGATAAAGGCGTGTGCGATCCGCCCTGTCGCAATCGCGTTGGACAAGGTTCGAACCATCGCCTCCTGACCGATCAGCTCGGCAAAGGTCGAAGGCCGGTATTTGCGGGCGAGGACGCGGTAAGCCGTCGTCGAATCGCTCATTATCTAGACCATATCGAGGCGAGGGAGACCGGACGAACGACCCAGATCGGGGCTCGTTACGGCTGCTTCCTTCCGGACCTGACCGGGTTGGCGAGGGACCTGTCCGCCGCCGGCCTCCCCCGGCACTATATCAGCTGTCGGCGGCGCCAGGGCAAGCATCGCTGTGCGCCCGAGGCGCTCCTCGGTTAATGCCGCATGAAGTAGACGCGATACAGCTGGTCGCGGAAGCTTTGGCTGGCGGCGAGCGCGGTCTGGAAATCGTCTTTGCCGAGCACATAGGTGTCGACATCGCCGACCGCGACGACGGTGGCGCTGCGCGGCTCGCCGCTGATCAGCGCGACCTCGCCGAAGAAGTCGCCCGCTCCCATCCTTGCGATTTCGTGGTCGGCGCGGTCGATTTCGACCTCGCCGTCGGAAATCAGGAAGAACTCTTCACCGCTTTCGCCTTCGCGGATGATCGCGTCGCCAGCAGCGTAGTGGCGCTTCGTCATCTTCTCGGCGATGTCGCTGAGTTGTCGGGGTGTCAGTGTCTTGAACAACTCGATCGGACGGAGGAACTCGCAGATCCTAAGGGAATCGTGCAACACCACGTCGGACATGATGCGGCCGTCGACCATATGCACGAGGCGGTCGGCAGCGTCGATGATGCGATGGTCATGGGTCACCATCATCACCGCCGCGCCGTTCTCGACAGTGGTCTCCTTCAACAATTTGACGACGTTCAGCGTCGAATCGCGGTCGAGCGCCGCGGTCGGCTCGTCGGCCAGGATCAGCCGCGGACGATTGACGAGGGCGCGGCCGATCGCGACTCGCTGGCGCTCGCCGCCCGAAAGGTTCCGGGGTTCGTAGTTGATACGGTGACCCAGCCCCAGCCGTTCGAGTATCCCGGTACCGCGTCGCCGGATCTCGGCGGCCGGAGCATCACTGAGCTGCGCCGCCATCTTCACGTTCTCAAAAGCGGAGAGCGCGTCAAACAGATTATGCATCTGGAAGATGAAGCCGATCTCGCGCCGCACTTCGACGAGGTCGGCGTGGCCGAGCCGCGTCAGATCGCGCCCGGCGACCTCGATGCGCCCCTCCTGAACCGTGCGCAAAGCGCCGATTAATGTGAGAAGCGTCGTCTTGCCCGCGCCCGAAGGGCCAGTCATGACGACCAGCTGTCCCGCCGGAATCTCGATCCGGTTGTCGAACAGGACCTGGTTTCGCGCTTCTCCTTCGCCGTAATAGTGGTTGAGGCCCTCGACCCGCAGGACCGGTTCGCCCACCCGCGCGGGCGCAGGCGACTCGGCCCGCTCGGCAACAACGGCGGCGCACATCAAAACACCTCCGCGGGATCGGCCGTGGCTACCCGCCGCACGGCGATCGCGGCCGAGATCAGGCACATTCCCAAGGTCAACCCGAGGCTCACAAACACAATTTTCGCCGTCATGTGCAGCGGCAACAGCGCAACTTTACCGATCACGCGGTAGAGCAAGATACTCACCAGCACTGCTGGGACCCACCCAGCGAGGGCGTTCAACGCGGCCTGTTCGAGCACGACGCGCAGGAGATAACCAGTTCGATATCCGATGGCCTTCAATGTCGCATATTGCGGCAGCTGATCGGCAACATCGGTGTAAGTGATTTGGTATGAGATCAACATCCCGACGACAAAGCCGACGACCGTCCCCATCGCGAAGATCGGTCCGGCCGACGATATCGCCGCCTGAAATTTGCGTTCGAACTCGATCAGCTCCGGTTTTGTGAATACCGCCATCGTGTCGGGCAAGGCCTTTCTCAGAGCTTGTTGAATGGCCGCCGGATCATCCCCCGGGCGCACCTTCACTACCCCGAGATCGACGCCGGGGGCGGAGCCGCGAAGCAGGCTCACAAAGGTACGGTCGCTCATCATCACTGTGCCGTCGCTCACGAAATCCGGGCCGAGCGCAAAGCCGCCGACGATCTTGACCTTCATGCCGTTGATCTCGGTTTCGCTCGCCCCACCATTCATGCCGAGAAAACGTCGGGCCTGCCGGTCGACGAGCACCGTGCCCGGCTCTTTCAGTTTTTCGCGGTTTGCGTTGACATCCGCAAACAGAAAGACCGGCTCGTCTGGGTCGAAGCCAAAGGCGCGCACGAGGAAAACCTTCCCGTCGGTCGGGTTTTTCCAGAAAAAGTCGAACCAGTCGGCGTAAAGCGGTCGCGCGTCCGCAACCCCCGGCACCTTGCGCGCAATGTCGAGATTGGTGCCGGGGAAAGGATTTCGCGTTGCGAACTGATATTTGTGGACGCTCTGGATCAGAAGATCGCCGTCGAGCCCCCGGATGACTACGAGCGCGCTATCGAAGAAGGCCTGCTCGAAGCCGAGCTGCATCAGCATCAGCAACACCGCAAAGCCGATCCCGGCAGCTGAGCGCAGCAGCCGCTGCTTGTTCGCGATGAGGTTGCGCCAAGCGAGGGGCACCGAACGCGGCTGTGCCTTACCGAAAAGACCCGGCGCCGGATCACGCAATGGGGAGGGCGCGAGCGACAGAACCCGGTCCTCTCAAAACACGTCGGCGGGATCGGCGCGCCGCAGCGCGCCTACCGAGAGCAGCGCCGAAACCACCGCCATAGCGAGAGCCGCAGCGAAGACGGCGAGGACGCGCAGCTCGCTCATGGTCACCGGCAGCAATGTCTCCTGCCGGATCAGCGAGTACAATCCCCATGCTGCAGCCAATGCCGGAACAAATCCCGCAATGACGATCAGCAGCGACATCGCGCTGACCGTGCCGGCCAACGAGCGGTCGGGATAGCCGATCGCCTTTAACGTCGCGAATTGCGACAACTGCCGCCCGACTTGCGTCGACACGATCTGGTACACAATCATGATGCCGACAACGAGGGAGATGAGCAGCCCCGAGCCAAAAATGATCCCGACCGAGGTGCGGGTCGTCCAATACGCAGTTTCATGAGCATCGAGCTCTTGGCGCGTGAAGATCCTCGTGCCGGACCCCGCCAGCTTCTGCAAATCACCCGCCGCGCGGTCGGGGTCCACTCCGGCTTTGAGCCGGATCGCCCCGAGATTGGCAATAGCCGAGCCCCGCTGCGGAAACAGCCGCGCAAAGTTCGCCGTGCTGGCCAACGCGACGCCGAGCCCCATGAAGCCGGTCCCGAGCACATATTGCCCGCCGATCGTCACCTTGCGGTCGCCGATCTCGACGATCCGGCCTGTATCGAGCGGGCCGAACATCGGCCGAGTCGCGCTGTCGACTAATACTGTATCGGCGCGCTCGAGCACCGCGCTCTGCCGATTGATACTGTCGGGAATGAAAATGTGGTTCGCAGGATCGAAGCCGATGACAAAAATATCCGGCCACAGATCCCCTTCGCCGCTCTTCCATTTGGTGAACCCGAAATAGATCGGCGTTGCCTCCGCTACATCCGTGGAGCTCCGCACCCGCTCGAGTTGGCTCAGCGGAAACGCGCCCGGTTGGGCCTGGTACTCGTATTCGTTCGAGGCCAACAATAGATCGAACCTCATATTATCGTAGAGCAACAGGCCGCCGCGCGGGACTGCATAGAAGAAGCCGAGCTCGACAAAAACAAGAAGGATGGCCATGAAAATCCCGACCAAAGCCAACCCGGTCCGTCTCTTATCATCGGTCAAGATACGCCAGGCGAGCGGAACGGTCGGGCGAAAATGAAACAGGCCGATCATCGCGGCTCGGTTTGTACGCGAGGGGGAAACGATCATCAACTTTCCGGTAGCCGACCGACGGTTTTTGACTGCTTCACGCCGGATCTGCGAACTGCCTGAGCTATTCCTCGGCCTCCGATTTGGTCACGATCGCGAGGATTTAGCTGCTTTCCGCCCTACTGAGGCCGCCAAAATCGCTCCCAGCAACAGCCGCAATGGGGCATTCAGGACGCGTTCCTGCGGCCGAGGCTGAGCGCCCGCTATCGGTTCAGTCAGGGGACCTTCGCGCGGACGCGGGGCAACGGGCAAGACGCGCCGGAATCGGACGATCGAGGGTTCCTGCAGATGACCTTGGCACGATCTCTATACGTCGTGTCCATGCGCCTTGACGAAATCGACGAACGCTCTCAGCGGGGGTGGTAAGAGCCAGCGGCCCGAGTAGTAAAGGAAGGGACCCGAGAACGATTGCCACCAAGGTTCAAGCACGGGTTCGAGAGCACCACTGTCGAGATGCGGTCGGAGCCAATCCTCGAAGTGGTAGATGATGCCAGTCCCAGCGACTGCCGCAGCCACG
>Ga0306920_100005644_pt1 | contig 16208 bp, 14 predicted proteins | sample flu12Cox44000170_FD_204666 | JGI IMG/M metagenome (GOLD analysis project Ga0306920, IMG submission 204666) | Lab enrichment of tropical soil microbial communities from Luquillo Experimental Forest, Puerto Rico - flux4day.12C.oxic.44.000.170 (v2)... | ecosystem: Environmental > Terrestrial >... | reverse complement strand
TCGATACGACAACCGCGCAGGGGCGGCTAGTCTTTCACATGTTCGGCGCACTGGCAGAATTCGAGCGCAGCTTGATCCGCGAACGGACCCAAGCGGGTCTTGCTGCTGCTCGCCGCGCAGGCCGAACGGGAGGCCGTCCGCCAAAACTTACCGACGACGACATCGAGGCTGCCAAGGCGATGCTGGCCAACCCCGACATTGGCGTGACCCAAATCGCGCACCGCCTCGGCGTCTCACCGGCGACGCTCTATCGGTACATCCCGGCCGCGCGAACCGCGAATTCGCCGGGCGTTTGACAACGGCCGTTCTACCCCAAAGACCGGGCGCTCCAGGGCGGTTCAGCCTGGTGGCTGGCGGCGGCGCCGTTACAGCGGTCAGGGCCTTAGCGTAACGCCTGGGACGGCCGATGAAAGACCTTGTGTAGGTTGGGTTGGGAGGCTCAACCTTCCCAGCCTGCCTTGCGCAGGCCGTCGAGCATGTGGGCGTGATACTCAAGCCGACGCCAGGGCACGCGGGTGCAGACATGCCCGTCAAATGCCGCCGGGGCGATCGCAATCGCTTGTTCTAGCGCTTCCCTTGCTTCTTCGACCCGCCCAAGTTGGCCAAGAGCGGCGGCGAGCCAGCGATAGTCGTTTTCACGCTCGGGATAGGCGCGGATGGACAGCTTTGCCGCCTTGATCGCAGCCTCGTAATCACCCGACAAATAATAGCCTATGGTTACCGCGTTATAGCGGGTTGACAAATGGGGATTGCGGGGATCAAGCCTGATGCTGTTCTCAAGCGTGGCCCGCGCTCTTGCCCACTGGCCTGACCAGTTTAGTACGGAGCCCATAAGGCCGTGCGCGCTGGCCAAATTCGGGCTAAGCGTCAGAGCGGCTTCACTCTCCGCGAAAGCGCCCGTGAGGTTTCCTTGCCAAAGCAACATAAAGCCAAGGCATACCCGCGCTTCCGCGTCATTGGGGTCCAACCTAACGGCACTGCGCGCTGTTTCCATGCTTTCAGTCGCCGGCAGACCACGTCTAACCGCTGCTCGCCGGTGCGCGTAGGCGAGCCCCGTGTAACCTCCGGGGAAGTTGGGATCGAGATCGATTGCTTGCCGGAAATAGCTATCAGCCAGCGCGTTGTCGTTCGGTGTGGTTTTTTCAAGATGCCACAAGCCGCGTTGGTAGGCGGCCCACGCGTCGAGGTTCCCCGGCGGCTTGCGCATCGCGCGCTGCTGCTCGGCCTGGGCGATCGCCGGGGTGATCGCGATCGTCACACCCTCACTAATCTCGTCCTGGACGGCGAAGATGTCAGCGAGGTCGCGGTCGTAGCGCACGGCCCAGACGTGGTTGCCGGTCTCGGCCTCAACGAGTTGCGCAGTGACACGAATGCGGTTGCCGGCCCTGCGCAGGCTGCCTTCGAGCACATATCGCACGCCTAATTCGCGCCCGATCTGCTTCACGTCTATGGCGCGGCCCTTATAAGTGAAGCAGGAATTGCGCGCGATCACGAATAAGGAGGGGTAGCGTGACAGCGCAGTGGTGACATCCTCAGCGATGCCGTCCGCGAAATATTCCTGCTCCGGGTCACCGCTCATATTGGCAAAGGGCAGCACAGCGATCGACGGCTTGTCGGGGAGCGACAGTGGCTGGGGCCGGGCCGGGGAAACCGCAGGCTCGATAGGTAGGGCTTCCTCTACTGAATGAGCCTGATCGGCGCCCACTGAAGGGTTGGGACCAGGCTGGCGGATGGAGGAATGTCGTGGCGAAACCGTTACCGGCGCGGCAAACAAATAGCCACGACGCGGTACAGTCTTGATAATGCGCCGGTCAGGATCGCCAAGGACATGCCGAAGCTCGCTGACGCACTGGGCTAGCGAGTCATCGCTAACTATCACGTTCCGCCACACCGCATTGACCAACTCGTCTTTAGAGATCAGGCGACCGGCATTTTCGGTCAGGTAGCGCAATAGCTCGAAGCTTTTCGGCCTGAGCTCGATTTCACCGGCGCTGCCGAGCAGACATCCACGGGTCAGATCGAGCGTGAATCCTTCAAAGGCGAAAGGTTCTCCGCCGGCGGTGCCCATCGTCCACACCCGTGAAGAGCGCTAACGAAGATAATTTGAGCACATTTTCGGGCTTTTTGCAGCCTACTTTCAGGACTCCCCGACTGGCCCCCCTTATCGTTTTTGTCGCATCGACGGCGATGCGTGCGTGCCAGGACGTTAAAGCACGCACTTCATCAACTCACCATAGGAGGTACTTTCACATGCGCAAGCTAGCGAGATTAGTTCTGTTTGCCGTGGCACTGAGCGTCGGCTGGGGTGCCATAACCGCAGCATATGCGTATCCGCCCGAGCCGGATTTTGAGGATTTTTATCCGCCTGAACCGGTCTGAGACGTCCTGACCCCAGTGTCAAACCAGAAAGGAGGAACTTTCACATGCGCAGGTTGGCGATATTGACGCTCTTCGCAATCGCGCTGCCCGTCGGATGGGCGGTGGTCGGACCAGGTGGAGAGGCATTCGCAACGATTTCCTCCACTGCCACGGGTCAAAAAACGCCCGTCGGCAACGATGCTGCCGCTCCCATAGTGGGCGTCCGCATCGAAGCCGATTCTAAATCGACTGAGCCCCTCATCAGGGTCGCGCCTTTGTGCTCTCGTTGTTATTACCGGTGGTTTGATGGGGGCTGATCCTTTTCGAAGGACAGACAAAGCCAGTGCCAGAAGGGACGCTGACGATCGAGGCGATAACGATGAGATCAGGTGTCCCAGATGTGGCTCCGCCGGCACGTCGCGGTTGCCCTCGGCCTTGCCGCGTTGGACTTCGACAGCGCAGCGCACCGCGTGGACCACGTTCTGAAACTCGACGAGCAGCCCGTCGCCGGTGGTCTTGACGATGCGGCCGTGATGCTCGGCGATCTTGGGGGCGCCCAATTCGCGCCGGATGGCTCTCAGCGCCGCGAGAGTGCCCTCCTCGTCCTTGCCCATCAGCCGCGAATAGCCGGCAACGTCGACCGCCAGGATCGCCGCCAGCCGCCGCTCGACCCGCCCCTCGCTCATATGGCCGGTCCCGTGAGTAGTCGCGGCTGAAAATAAGATGGAACTCAAACCGACGCGAGCATCGGATGCGGGTTATGTTCGCCACCCTACCGAGGTTACTTGTCCGCCTCGGGTAATGACCGGATGGGGCAAGGGCCGAAGAAAAGCCCGATCGTCTGCCTCGGATCAGATAACCGACATTGGGGTCTCAAAAATTTCGCCAAATTTGCCCGCCCCTGTCCAATCAAAGGATTACGTTTGCCGTAAGATATGACCGGAACTCATCCCGAAAAACGCCTCATCGGCTATGCACGCGTAAGCACCTACCGCCAGACACTCGATGCTTAGTTTGTTCGAGGCACCCGGTTTGGTGGTTATATCTTTACCCCCACTGGGGGAGAGGGAAGGATGAGGGCCTGCTTTTACCGATGCCATTCGATCGGAAACCGCATTAGTGGTCGAACCAAGGCCATTCGGCGCCGCCTTCATGGGTGACGGCGCCGAGATTGGCTTGCCCGACGAGCTTGGCGTATTTGGCGAGGAGCCCGCTCTTGTGACGGGGTACCGGCGGCCGCCAGGCGGCACGCCGGGCGATCAGCTCGCCCTCTCCGGCGATCAGGTCCATGCGCCGGTTGGCGATGTCGATGCGCACTCGCTCGCCGTCGCGCACCAGCGCCAGCGGACCGCCGATTGCCGCCTCCGGCGACACGTGGCCGACGCAGATGCCGCGGGTGGCGCCAGAGAAGCGGCCGTCGGTGACGAGCGCCACCTTCTCCCCCATCTGCTGGCCGTAGATGATCGCCGTTACTCCGAGCATCTCGCGCATCCCCGGGCCGCCGACCGGGCCTTCATTGCGCACGATCAGTACCTCGCCAGCTTGGTAGGCGCGCGCCTCGACAGCACGGACGCAGTCCTCCTCGCACTCGAAGACTCGGGCCGGACCCTCATGGAGAAGGACCGAAAGCCCGGCGACCTTGATCAGCGCGCCATCGGGGCAGAGATTGCCTTTGAGCACGGCGAGCCCACCGTCCGGCGCCAATGGCGCGGCGGCTGAACGAACAACCGCGCCGTCCGGTCCGGCGGCCGCGCCATAGGTCTCGGCGATCGTCGCTCCGGTCACGGTCAGACAGCTGCCGTCGAGATGGCCGCCGTCGAGCAATGCCCGCAAGATCACCGTGGTGCCGCCGACATCGTGCACATCCTTGGCGGTGAAACGCCCGCCCGGCCGCAGATCGGCGATCGACGGCGTCCGCCTCGAGACGGCGTCCACATCGTCGATATCAAAGCGGATACCGGCCTCGTGCGCGATCGCCGGGATGTGCAGCGCCGCATTGGTCGAGCCACCGGTCGCGGCGACAACGGCGCAGGCATTAGCGAGTGCCGCACGGGTCACGATATCGCGCGGCCTCGGGCCGCCGCGCGCCAGCGCTTCCATGACAATGGCGCCGGCCCGCCGGGCATGGTTGGCGCGCTCGGCATAGATCCCCGGGACCATCGACACGTTCGGAACGCTGAGACCCAGCGCTTCGGAGACCATCGCCATCGTGTTGGCGGTGAATTGCCCAGCGCAGGCGCCGATCGTCGGCAAGCAGGAGCGCTCGAGCCGCGCCAGCTCTGCCTCGTCCAGGCTGCCGGTCATCACCGCGCCGACCCCCTCATAGGAATCGAGGATCGTCACATCGCGGCCGGCGAAACGGCCGGGCAACGCGCTGCCGCCATAGATGAATACGGAGGGCACATTGCAGCGGAGCATGCCCATCATCACCCCGGGCAAGGTCTTGTCGCAGCCGCCGAAACCGACAAGCCCGTCATAGGCGAGACCATGCACGACCGCTTCGATCGAGTAGGCGATCAGCTCGCGCGACACCAGCGAGAACTTCATCCCCTCATGGTTCATGCCGATGCCGTCCGACATCGAGATCGTCGTGAATTCGCGCGGCGTGCCACCCGCCTCGGCGACCCCCTGCTTTGCCGCCTCGACCTGAAAACCGTGCGTCATGTTGCACGGAGTCTGTTCGCCCTTCATGCTGACGACGCCGATCATCGGCTTGGCAATCGCCTCGTCGTCGAGCCCCATGGCCCGCATAAAGGCGCGATGGGGCGTGCGGCTGAGCCCCTGCCTGGTGATGTCCGATCGGAGTCTTGTCATCGGTTTCACTATTCGCCTGGCCCGTCCAATAGACGCGCCGGACGATGTTGTCGCAACACTGCCATTCTTCAAAGCGCGACGGTGCGGCCCGTCTGCAATTGCTGCAATGCGGCGTCCGCCGGCGCCAATGCCTTGAACCCGTCGCCGCCGGGCTGGGGCACCGAACTGCGGGTCAGCGCGTTGACAAAATGGTCGAACTTCCGCCGGTAGGCCCCGGCTTTATGCTATTGATCGAGCGGTTCTCGAAGCCGAAATGCTGGCTAAGCTCGGCTGATCACAGGGCGACGGTCCGGCCGATCAGCTGGCGGTCTCGCCCCGTGTCGCGCGCGCCTGTCGGATGCGCAGCACGGCGCGCCGCGCGAGCGTCGAAGCGATCCAGGCCGCCAATGCGACCTCACCGATGTCGACAAGGGCGAAACCCCAATTCTCCGTGTACTCGCCGCTGAGGATCGTGGCGGTGACGCCCGCCAATAGGACCATCACCGCGCGTACCCATAGGGACGAGAGGGCGCGAATGCCGGTCGCGAACGCCAAGCCAAGGACCGCACCGGTGAAGATTGGGAACAGCTCGTCCATCGCGCTTTTCCTTCCAATCAGTGTCTTTATCGCCGCATGCCCCGGCCGGCAGCCGAGCCGGCTCAGCCAGCGGAACGGGTCGCCCGCCGCCGCCATAATTACGTTAACAGTACGCAAGGTACCGCAAGGAGCGCTGCAGGTCTCGGACACCTTATCTTCGGAAGGTTTTCGCCTTACATACCAGCGCAAGCATGATTTGTCAATATAGCAATACGAGGGTCGCAAATAGCCCCATCCTGTTCGCCCCCTGATACCCGATTTCCGCCCCCTGCGGGGCTGCTTTTTGCCCCCTGTTTGCGCCCATCACGCACGTTCCTAAGTTTCTGATACAGAACGCTTTATCGAGCAGATCCCCGGGCCGCGGCCGATGATTCACCCTGTTATCCGGGTTTTTACAGGGGTCACCGATCACAGAGCGACCGGACGGCCAGTCTCAAGCGACTGCAATGCGGCGTCCGCCAGCGCCAGCGCCTTGACCCCGTCGCTGCCGCCGGGCGACGGCGGCGTGCGGCGGGTCAGTGCGTCGACAAAATGGTCGAGCTCCCGCCGGTACGCCTCGGCGTAGCGTTCGAGAAAGAAGGGCAGCGGCTTGTCGCTGACGATTGCGTCGGCGCCGGCGAAAACGACTGTGCTCTCCGCGACGTTATCCGCTCTGAGCGCGCCCTTTGATCCGAGGATTTCGATGCGTTGATCATAGCCATAGACCGCGCGGCGGCTGTTCGAGATCTGACAGAGAGCCCCCGAGCCGGTACGCAAGGTGACGACGGCGGTGTCGACATCGCCGGCCTCGCCGATCGCCAGATCGGTCAGCACGCTGGCGGCGGCATAGATCTCGACCGGCTCTTCACCGAGCAGCCAAGTTGCCATGTCAAAATCGTGGATCATCATATCGCGGAACAAGCCGCCCGAGACCCGCACATAGGCGAGCGGTGGTGGGCTCGGGTCGCGGCTCGTGATGCTGAGCAGCTCGATCCGGCCGATCCGTCCGGCGCGCAACTGCCGTTCGAGCCGGGCAAAATGGGGATCGAAGCGGCGATTGAAGCCTACCATCAGCGGCACCCCGCATTCGGCGACGACTGCAAGGCACGCTTCGGCGCGCCGCCGGTCGAGGTCGAGCGGCTTCTCGCAAAAGACGGCCTTGCCGGCGCGCGCTGCCGCTTCGATCAGATCGGCGTGAGTATTTGTCGAGCTGGCGATGACGACGGCGTCGGTCGCAGGGTCGGCAAGGACCGCAGCCTGCGTCGCGACCGCCGCGCCGTGGCGGCCCGCCAACCTTTCCGCGGCGGCGCGATCGACATCGACGATCGCGCCAAGGCGCGCTCCGGGATGGCGAACGATATTCTCGGCGTGGATAGCCCCGATGCGACCCGCGCCGAACTGGCAGAAGCTGATCATGTCCGGGGCTTTCAGCTATTGTTTCTAAAGTGACGATGTGACACGGACCTGATTGCCTTGCCAATGAAACTCGCCCCTTCGCATGTTTCGATTTCTACCCGCAGAAAGCTGGCGTCGATCCTGCTGGCGGTTACGATCTTTGCGTCCCTTGCCGGGTTGACGAGCTTCGCCACGCGCGGCGCGATTATCTATGCCGTTATCGACTCGATATTTGTCGGCACCGGTGTAGGCCTCTTCGAGCAATTTTACGTGCAGAGCCTGCGCGGACGGTGGCTGCGCAGCATGCACCCGCTGCTGTCAATTACGATCTATACGGCGGTTGTGGTCGTGTTGTTTGTCGTAGCCCTTCACCTGTCGCATCTGCTGACGGGCCAATGGGATACGTTGCCGAGAGCCTACCGGCGGTTCCCGTATGCATTGCCGCTGGTGATCGCGTTTTCGGTGATCGGAATCGTCGTCATGCGCACCGTTCATTTCATCGGCATCGACACGCTGTTTCATCTGATGATTGGCACCTATCACCGCCCGGTGCTCGAAGAAAAAGTCCTGTTATTTCTCGATATCAACGACTCGACCGGGCTCGCCGAACGGCTCGGTGCCGTTCAAATTAAATCCCTTGTCGGCAAGTTCCTGTTCGATATCTCCAAGCCGATCACCGATTACGGCGGCGAGATCTATCTCTATAAAGGCGATGGCTTGATCGCGCTGTGGGATTGGAACGAGGCGATCCGCGGAAACCGGATTCTGCAGGCGATCGACGCGGTGTTCGCCGCGGTCAGGCGGGAGGAGACCGCGTATCAACGGCAATTCGCCGTCGTCCCGCGTTTCCGCGTCGGGGTGCATGGCGGCGAGGTCGTGGTCAGCGAGCAAGGCGACACCAAGCGGGCGATTGGAGTTTACGGGAGCACGATCAACATCGCAGCGCGAATGGAAGAAGCGGCTAAAACTCATAATGTTGCGTGTGCAATCTCCGGAGATGTCGCACGGGCGCTTTCCGACGGCGAGCAGCGGCTGGTCCCGCTCGGCGACGAACAGGTCAAAGGCATATCCGTCGAGATCCCGATCTTCGAATATCGTGTCGATGACGGGAGGGTCTTGGGACGGCCGGCAAGAGCCGGAAGCCCGCCGCGAGTCGAGGCTCCAGTTTGAGCGCAATAGGGCGCCGAAGCGTTATCGAGACGGCGGCCGCCGTTCCGTTGTCGATCGCGCCGACGCCGGCGCTCGTACAGGCCTCGGAGCGCGGACGGAGCCCGGGGCGCTGCGGTCGTCTGGAAAAGTCTGGCTGCGGCGCCCGCCGGTGCTCCGGCGCTCGACGGCCACACCGACACGGCTCCGGATATCGTTGGCCGTCTCGGCTTGCCGATCGGTCTCGCCATCTTCACCGAGGGCAATCATTTCCCGGCTCTTCTCGGCGGCGAGATCATCGAACCGTTCCGCGCGTGGGCCCGCGCGCAAACGCAATATGCCCGATTGGCGCTGGACAACATCTTGGTCGTCACCTTGCCGCAGCCGATGATCGTCAGGATGCTGCTTGGTGGCGGTCTCTCGCTCGGTAACTTGACGATAGAGGTGAGCCGGACGAGCGGCTTCTATCCCGACATTGTCATGGGCGGTGCCGCGCCGCTGACCCAGCTGCGCAGGGCTTCGCGGGTCGAAGCCGAGGCGCGCGTTTTTGCCCGAAACCGAGGGCTCTCGCTATTGGTCGCGGCCGGTAACCCGCTCCATATCGAGAGCCTCGATGATCTCGCGGACCGCCCCCTTCGCCTGGTTATGGCAAGCGAAAGCGAGCCGGGCGCCCGACGCCAGTACATCTCGGCGCTGGAGGACCTGGTCAAGAGGCGACGAAATCGATCCTCGCCCATGAGACGGTGACGTTTCCGGGCCGGCTCGGCATCCAGCACCGCGACGTGCTTCAGGCGATTGCCGGCCGCGACGCCGATGTCGGCATCATCTTTCATCACCTGGCGCGCTACTTTGCGGCGACCTACCCCGAGCTCTGTGCTATGTTGACGGTTCCGGGAGCCGAGAAATTTTCCTCGACCATTGCGATGGCGCAGACCGTCGACCCTCTGCGTGCGTCCGCTGCCAAAGCGTTTACGGAATTCTTTCTTGATGTCGCTCGCGAGGTCTATCCGCGCTACGGCTTCGCGGCGATGAACGAGGCGGAGTACGGGGCGACGATGAGGCTCGAATAACGCTACAGGTCCGGCGGGTTCGCTGCGATCAGGCGGTGACGAGACGGGCAAGACTGCGGATGTCGGTGACGTCGTCGAGACCAGAAATCATCTCGCGGACCTCGCGCGCTCTCGGCGCGCCGAGCACCGGCGCGACCAAGGCATCGAACTTTGCCACGAGGCGCTCTCCCTGCTGGGAAATATTGTCGGCGCGTAGTCCGGCGTCATGGTGGGCCGAGACGCGCCGTCCGTCGACGAGCTCCAGTTCAAGCTCGCACAAAGTCTGGGGCCAGCCCTGCTGCCATTCGAACTTCACTCGCTCGCGCAATCTTACTAAACCCGGGTCTCCCGCGTTTTCAACGCTGTAGGCGCCAAGGCTCGCGGTATCGACCCCGGCCAGTGCCATTGCCACGGTTTGCCGCAGGCTAAACTTGCTCTGCAGCCCGTCGACCGGAACCGGGATATTGCACACGCGGTCGCAGCTGGCGTCGATCCGCAATGTGATGTGAGCCACCATGTCGGGGATCAGCCGGTGCTCGTCGCGTAGCCGGCGCGCGCATTCGATCGGCGCATGGGTGAAGTAGCAGGCGGCGTGGTATTTGAAGAGGTTGGCCACGAGATGAAAGCCGGCTTCCGGTGTCGCGAGGGCGGCTTCCGGGGCAAAGTCCGGGCCGTGCGTCAGCGCGAAACCCTGGACGCATTCGACGATGTCGGTGCGGCTCGAAAAGCCGCGCTGGGCGAGGCGCGCCGCGAGCAAGCCGTTCTGCGCCGCCTTGCCGGCGTGGAACGGCTTGCACATTGTCCCGAACTGCGACTTGAGCCCGGCCGCCTGTGTCCCGGCGATGCCCAATGCCATCGAGGTCGCCTCGGTATCGAGGCCGAGCAAACGCGCGCATGCCGCCGCCGCCCCAAAGCTCCCGACGGTACTGGTCGAATGAAAGCCGAGATTGTAATGGCCGGGCTGCAGCGCCGCACCGATACGGCAGGCGGTCTCGTAGCCCGCGACAAAAGTGGTAATGACCTCGCGGCCCGAGGAGCCTTTCAGCTCCGCCAAAGCGAGTAGACCCGGCAGGATCGCGACCGACGGATGACCCGGAATCGCCATATTGACGTCGTCGTAATCGAGCGCGTGCGCCGCCGCGCCATTGACGAGCGCTGCCGACAGCGCCGGCAATCGCTCACTATGACCAATGATGCTCGCCTGCGGCGATCCGCCGGCCTCCGCTGTCTCGTCGAGCAATATTTGGACGAGCGGATCCTGGGCTCCGGCGAGCGCCACACCAAGGTAGTCGAGCACACATTGGCGGGCGAGCTCGCGCACCGGCACGGGCAGCTCATCGAAGCCTAAGGCACTCGCCTTCCCGGCGAGAACTCGGGTTAGATCGGCCCTTGTGCTATTTTCTGTCATTCCGTCCATTTTCTTCTCCTCCGAACTAAGTGGCCGACCGGTACTCGTCATCTCCGCGAAGGTGGGGTCCAGGGGAGGCGTTGAGCCTCGCGTATCTGGATTCTCGCTTTCGCGGGAATGACGGACATTCTGGCGATTTTGGAGCACTCACTTTTGGTCATCTCTAACCGAGTTCTATTTTCCAGAGCTTTGTAAGATAGGGAGCATCCAAAAGATTCTTGCGGAGAACAAATTTCTGCTCGTTTCGATCATAATCGATATCCGGTCCGTCTGATTCAGAGAGCGCTGTCATGGAGTTGCCGGACAATTCCTCCGCATTGCGCAGGTTGCGGCCGCCGATGGCATCGCCATGAACATCTCGACCGTTGGCAAATTGGTGGAACCTTTCCTCGACCAGCGCGAAGCCGGGGGCGGCGAGCGGCTCCAATAAGGAGCTGGTGCGCAGCGCCAGCCCCATTGGCACGGTAATCGTGTCCCAACTCCCGTTATGCATGCGGCGCATGCGCTCGAAAGCGATCGGCCCGGCGGCTCCGCCAAAGCGCATTTGCATCGGCCGTTCCTGAAAATCGCCTGCTCTTCTGACCAGCTCTTTTGCACACCGCAGAATTCTCTGGGAACTGCCGTCGATCATCAGAATCGAGTCACCTCCCGACACATCGACAAACATCAGATCTGTGCAGATTTCTCGCGCCCACTCATACAATTTTCTGGTCACGATTTCGTAGAGCTCCGAGTTCATGATGTGGCTGTAGCCCACCATGTCGCCCTTCAGCACAAATGAGTAGCTGATCGGCTCTTCCCATTCGAGCTGATTGCCGATGATGTTTCGCGTGTCGTAACCGCGGGTAAATTTGCCTGCCGACTTCTCGTAGATGGATTGATCCAGGGCGGGGTGGATGAGGTAGTACTCGGAAACCGGCAGTTCGGGGTCGTTGTTGATCTGGATCTCGGTCGGCTGCAGAAAACATTGTTGCCGGCGGCCCTGATTGCCGAATTCCAGCCGCACGGTGCCGAGGAGACCAAGTTTGTACAAGACGGAGAACGGGTGGCCCGTTTCATCCTCGGGGTCGTGCGACGCCCCATTTCCGAGCTCGGCGACATAGGCAGCGCTGACTTCGCCGAGCTGGTCCAAGGTCAACACATTGGCTTCAACCCGCCTGAACAACAGATCCCGGTTGGGGACAGCAAAGAACGGGCGCATTTCACCGAATATCGAGTCGACGACCGTCTTTGTCGCGGCATTGACCGCAGCTTGAATGGCCCCGGCCGAACGCTGGCTCGGGTCGATTTTAACGATCTCGCCGCCGATGAACATCAGGTCACGCGGCCGGTACAATGTGTGCCGCAGAAAATAATCAAAAATAGGCTCGGGTCTCGCGACAAACCGGTGGTCGACCAGCTCATTCGCCTCGCCGACCAAGCGTAGCATCGCGTCAGGGTTGTCGGGGTCGACAAGTCGTTCGGGTGCGGTAATCTCGATATTCTTTAAGAATATCTTCTCGAGATCATCGCGCGTGTATTCGATTTTGGTGCAGCGGCCGGAAATTTGAAAGGCATCGCTTTCGACCTCCGGCATTTTCAGGAACGCCTCATGACGGATCGTGCAATAGATTTTGATGTGATGGTTGGTCTTTTCCAGCTCGTAGGCGACGCTGGCGAGCGCTATCTGGGCGAGCGACCACACCGCATTGCTGCGGTTGCGGTAAAGGCTGTGACGGCCGCTCGTCCGTGCTGAGCGGTCTTCCAGCACCGGGCGGAAATATTCGTCGACGTTGTCGATAAAGAAGACAATCTGCGTGTTGATCCGATTGAAATACGGGAATACCGCATTCGATTTGGCAATGATATTAATAATATATTTGTAATCCTGACTGAGCAGATCGGCAAAAATTTCCCCGGCCTCAAAATACTTGTGGTCGTCGGCGATAATCCGGCCGTACCAATCGTGGTCGAGCAAGGCCCGGTCGGTGGGGCGCTCCCTGGTCGCGCGGGCAAACGCTTTTATCGCCGACAGCGACAGGGATATTTTCCACAGCGATTTCCAGAATTCGTAGTCGGACGAGAGTAGATCGAGCAGCTCTCGCTTGATGACCGGGAAAATTCCGAGCGGCCGATCGATGAACCGGTTTTCGGCCATCACGATCTGCCCTGATCTCGCCTCGAGAAACGACTTCTTCTTGGCGATAAGGAGGAGAGTTTTTCCATAGCCCTTAGGAGCAACCAGGATCGTGCGTTCCTGATGCTTTGGCGCCAGATACGCCTTTATCGAGCTGGTTTCATGGATGAGCGTGTGCCGGTAATGGTCGTACGCCATTTCCGGCAAGGTATCGGCTTCGACGCGCCACGGTCCCTGGATGGGTTGCCTTTCGGACATCGCTCACTCCTCGCAACTGCGATCGTCAGCGGCCTGTGAAGCGCGGTTTGCGCTTTTCGTTGAAGGCCAGCACACCCTCGCGCCGGTCCTCGGTCGGGACCATCCGGTTGTAGGCCTCGATCTCGAGCATCATGCCGCTCGCAAGGTCCATTTGCATACCGAGATGAATCGCCAGTTTGGCTTGTCGCACCGAGATCGGGCCGTTGTCGGCAATGCGCCGCCCGGTCTCGAGCGCCTCGTCGACGACCCGCCCCGGTGCGCAAAGCCGGTTGACCATGCCCCATTCATAGGCCTCGGCCGCGGTGAATGGGCGTCCGGTCAGGATAATTTCCTTGGCACGGCGCTCGCCGACCGCACGCGGCAGGTTCTGCGTTCCGCCGGCGCCGGGCATGATGCCGAGGGTGACCTCGGTCAATGCAAACCGCGCCGTCTCGGCGGCATATATAAAGTCGCTACACAGCGCCAGCTCGCAGCCGCCGGCATAGGCGGCACCGTTGACTGCACCGATGACCGGCACCGGGCAGCCGACAAAGGCGCGGATCATCCGCTCGAACAGCAGATGCTGATCCTGCCAGGCCGCGTCGGTCATGCCGTTGCGCTCTTTGAGATCACCCCCGGCGCAAAACGCGCGTTCCCCGGCACCGGTCAGCACGATGCACCGGTGTTGCGCCGGCGCGGCGTTGATCTCGTCGAAGAAGGTGAGCAGATCGCGCCCCATCTGGGTATTCATCGCATTGGCGACGTCGGGCCGGTTGAGGGTCAACAGTAAGAGACCATCGCCGCGATCCTCGATCCGTGCCGTCTCGTACTCGCGATTCATCGGCTGCCTCCGCCCGCGGCTGTCCTTGGCCAGACTATAGCCTTGTAAGACGGGCTTGCCGAGATCAGCTAATGTCCCGGTTCTGCGGTCCGCCTCAATGGACCTCTGCTTCTCGTCATACCGGCGAAGGCCGGTATCCATGGCAGACCTGGGTCCCGGCCGGAGTTTATCCTCGGGCCGCGCGAGCGCGGACCCGTGGGCCGGGACGACGTTGGGCGAATAAAATTGATCTAACCTGATAGAGCACCGCACCAGTTTCGATGAGCAGCGCACCCGCCATCGGCCCTCTGTCGGGCCGAGTGATTGCCATCCCCGAAAGCCGCGAGCTCGATCGGCTCGCCGGGATGTTGGAGGCCGAGGGTGCCGAGACCCTGCGCTGCCCGCTGGTGGCGATCAAGGACACTCCCGATCCGTTGCCGGTGCAGCGATGGCTCGAGCGTTTCCCATTCGACGATCTGATCCTCTACACCGGCGAGGGGGTGCGCCAGTTGCACGGCTTTGCTCGCCGATTTGATACGGAGCCCGGATTTCTGGGCGGGCTGCGGGCCGCGCGTAAAATCACCCGCGGCCCCAAGCCCGAGCGCGCATTACGAGAGCTCGGGCTGAAATCCGACCTGCGCGCCGTACCGCCGACGACCGAGGGTCTGCTCGCGACATTGTCTGAGCTGGACTTGCGCGGCCGAAGGGTCGGCGTTCAGCTCTATCCAGGCGCTCCTGAGGCGCGGTTCGCGGGATTTCTACAAGATATGGGTGCAGAACCCGATACGGTCCTGCCCTACGTCTATGCCTCGGCAGCCGAGGATCAGAGCGTCGTCGCGCTGATCGATCGGCTGGCCGGCGGCAACGTCGATGTGATCGCCTTTACCAGCTCGTCGCAAGTCAGGCGATTGTTCGAGGTTGCGAAGTCGGCGCAGCGGGAAGACACGTTGAAAACGGCGTTGCAGGCAACCGCAATCGCCGCGGTCGGTCCTGTCGTCGCCGCGGATTTGCGGCGCCGCGGGCTCGAAGTCACGATCACCCCGGACCACAGCTATTTTATGAAGCCTTTGGTTACCGCCATCGTGGCAGCATTGTCCGGCTGAGCGCCGATTCGACAAGCGGGCACATCCACGGTGCGGGCAAAGAGCGCGATCGAACTGCAGCGGCAAAGGGCTGCCGGCATTGGTTGACGGCGCCCGCGGACAGCCGCCAAGGTCATCCACCCCAATTCGCAGGGCGGACGGTCCGTTGCACGATTCCTCTCTCCCCGGTGCTCGGCTCTCGCTGGCCGAGTGGTTTCCCTTTGACGAAGCCGACATCAGGCGTTGTCTTCACCATGAGGTCGACAAGGGGCGCCCCTACCAGCGCCGCGGCGCGGTGCACGACTTGCGTGCCGACAAAGGCGGTCAACGACTGATCGCCTCGGTCCAGGGGACAAGGCTGCGCCCCTACCGCGTCTTTGTCGATATCGGCAAAGACAATCCCGTATCGCTGTCGGCGCGCTGCAGCTGTCCGGTTGCATGGAACTGCAAGCACGCCGCCGCGGTCCTGCTGGAGGCTCTGGTGCATCCACCGGCGATCGAGGGGACCGAAGGCGACCCGCTGGTCGGCCCAGTCGGCGGCTGGCTGCACCAACTGCGTCAGGCTGCCCACCCGGCGGCGGCCGCGGATGAGATCGCCTATCGTCTCGATCACCCGGAGCGGCCGGGCGGGTCTTTTGCTCTCGACCTGCGCGTGGTTCGCGTCCTCAAAACCGGCGGCTGGGGTAACGACCGGACACTGCCCGCCACACAACTGCAAAACCCGACCGCGAAATATTTCCAGCCGGCCGACCGCAGCATTTGGCAGCTACTGCGCGACCCGCTCGGGCGTTCGCCGCCGCCGCTGCCGGAAGATCCCGACCTCGTCGACCTGCTGCTGCACCGCATCATCGGCACCGGCCGCTGCCGCTGGCAGGACTTGGCATCGCCGCCGCTCGCATTAGGGCCGCCACGTCACGGCCGCCTCGCCTGGCGCTTGGGTCACGACGGCCGTCAAACAATCGAAATCGGGCTCAACGATGGCTCAGCGGTGCTGCTACCCGCCGCCTCGCCCTGGTATGTCGACCCGGCGGCGCACCTGGCCGGTCCAATAGCTCTCGACATCGCGCGGCCCCTGGTGGGGATCGCCCTGTCGGCGCCGCCGGTGACGACCGCGCAGGCGACCGCACTGCGCACACTGCTCGAACGCGATTTGCCGGACCTCGTGCTGCCGCCGCCACGGACCGACCTCGTCGAGGAGATCCGGAACGACCCGCCGGTTCCGACATTG
>Ga0306920_100005643_pt1 | contig 16209 bp, 13 predicted proteins | sample flu12Cox44000170_FD_204666 | JGI IMG/M metagenome (GOLD analysis project Ga0306920, IMG submission 204666) | Lab enrichment of tropical soil microbial communities from Luquillo Experimental Forest, Puerto Rico - flux4day.12C.oxic.44.000.170 (v2)... | ecosystem: Environmental > Terrestrial >... | reverse complement strand
CCAGCGACCGCGCATCCATCTTCCCCTCGGCCAGCAATTGCAGAAACCCCTCCATATTCCGCGTCTCGGTCCAGCGCACGTATCCAATCGGATAATCGCGCCCCTTCTGCTCGTATACCGTGTCATACCGCCCCGGCCCATACGATCGCGAAATCCGGAAGTCGAGTTCCTTCTCGTAATACACCTTCCGCTCGATCTCCATCCCCACGGTGCCCACAGCCGTCACTACCGCACGATCGCGCGCTACCTGACCAGCCAGATTCACCGGTTCACTGCTTGCGGTCTCGGCTGTAATCAGCACTGCATCCACACCAAACCCGCGCGTATGCTGTAAACACAAATCGCGAAACTCGCCGGCCGAATCCGTCGCCGCGCTCGCGCCTAGCTTCACCGCCAGCTGCGCGCGCCCCGGATCGATATCCATCCCGAACACCCGGCACCCCGCCGCCTTCAACACCTGCACAGTCAGTTGCCCCAAAAGTCCCAGCCCAATGACTCCGACCGTATCTCCCAGCTTCACGTCTGCGACGCGCAACCCATGCAGAGCCACAGCCCCGACGGTCGTAAAAGCCGCATCCTCCAACCGGACGCCCTCTGGAATCTTCGCGCACAGCAACCGCGGCACACACGCGGCTTCGGCATGCACGGCATATCCCGCACCCGCGCAAGCCACTCGATCCCCGCCGACGAGATCCGTCACGCCTTCTCCGACCGCAATCACCGTTCCCGCACTGCTGTACCCGAGCGCCGTCGGCTGGTCGAGTCGTGCACGCACCGCGTTGACGGTCGACATCAACCCGTCCCGCCGGACCTTCCCCAAGACTTCGCGCACCAAATCCGGCCGCGCCTGCGCCTTTTGCACAAGATTCTTGCTCGCGAATTCTGCCGACGCCCGCTCCGTTCCCGCCGACACCAGCGACGCCGCCACGCGCACCAACACGCACCCGGGCAGCAACTGCGGCGCCGGAACTTCGGCAACCTCGATCTCGCCGCTGCGCGCGTCTTGTAGCACTTGCTTCATGCGGAAGCTACCTGCTGCGCTTGAATCTTCTCCTCGGCCAACTCTCGTGCGCCGCCGTCGAGAAAAAGCCGCGTCCAGATCTCCAGCGTTAGCAATTGCCAGACCTGCATCGACGAATCCTGCGTGCCCGCGCGCTGCTCGTTCACCAACTTTCGCACGGCTGCGGGACGAAACAACCCGCGCTCCCGCACTTGTTTCTCAGAAAGCAACTCGTCCACCATCTCGCGCAAATCATATGCCAGCCAGTAGTCTACCGGAGCCGCAAATCCTGCCTTCGGCTGCTCCAGCACTTCCTGCGGCAACAAATCTTTGATCGCCTCGCGGAAAATGTATTTTGTCGTCGGCCGCAAACCGCCGTGCAGCTTCAATCCCGGCGGCACATTCCAGGCCACAAACTCGGCCAGCTCGCGATCCAGAAACGGCACCCGCACTTCCACCGACGACGCCATACTCATCTTGTCGTTGTAAGTCAGATTCAGCGTGGTCATGAAGATCTTGGTATCGAGATACAACATCTGGTTCAGGAAGTCTGCATCTTGCACCCGCTCAAAAGCCGCGAAGTGCTCCACATCCGGATCGCAAGCCTCCATCTCCCGCCCAAGTTTCTCCGTATACAGCTCTGCTTTCTGATCCAAGTTCAAATAAGTCCCATTCATCACGAATTGCTCTGCTGGCGTAAGTGATCCGCTCCTCGCCATCTTCTTCGCCAGCCGCACCGGACCTTTCATCCGCGTACCGCGCAAACTGGGCAACCCGAGCAGCGCCTTCTCCGCAACTCCGCGCAACCCTGCAGGAACTTTCTGATAAGTCTGCGCCCAGATATGCGCCACATGTTTGCGATAGCCGGCAAACAACTCATCCCCACCGACACCCGAAAGCAACACCGTCGCCTGCTTGCGCGCCGCACGGCATACTAGGTACGCGGGAATCAGCGCCGGATCCGCCGTCGGCTCATCCATGTGCCACGTAAGCATGGGGAGCAGGTTCACAACATCGGGTTCCACCACGATCTGCTCGTTCTCGCACCCCAGCCAACGCGCCAGTCGCGCCGGAACCCGCGGGTCATCAATCGTGGTCTCCCCCACGCGGTATTTCTCAGGAAACGTAATGGTGTAAGTACGCACCGGCCACTGCGCTGCTTTCGCTTTAGTCATCGCGGCGACGATCCCCGACGAATCCAGCCCTGCGCTCAGAAACGCCCCGATCGGCACGTCGCTGATCATCTGCGCTTCCACCGACTTTCGAAATCGCGCCCGCACCTCAACGACCAGGTCCGCTTCCGAACCCGGAAACACATGCTCGCGCGGAGGAAACCTCAAATCCCAGTACGGCTCGATCCTCAACTCGCCCGCTCGCAACGTCGCGCAATGCCCCGCCGGAAGCTTCGCAATCCCGCGCAACATGGTCTTTGAACCCGGCACCCACAAAAAAGTCAGGTAGCGGTGCAGCGCCTCCGGATCCATCTCAGCATCGATCCCCGGCACCTCCAGCAGCGCCTTCATCTCCGATGCAAACGCCATCTGCCGCCCACGATACCAGTAATAGAACGGCTTGATGCCAAAGTGATCGCGCGCCAAGAACACAACCGGGTTGTCCCCACGCATATCGCACACAGCAAACGCAAACATCCCGTTCAGCCGCTTCACGCACTGGGCGCCTTCTTCCTCGTACAAGTGCAGAACGACTTCGGTATCAGTATCCGACCGAAACCGGTATCCTTTCCCCACTAACTCCCGCCGTAACTCACCAAAGTTATAGATCTCCCCGTTGTAAGTGATCCAAACCGACCGCACCTCGTTCGCCATCGGCATGTGGCCCAGCGGCGACAGATCCAGAATCGCCAGCCGCCGGCTGCCCAGCCCCACATACGATCCATCCGGAAAGCGCTGCTCCCACAAGCCGAAGTCGTCTGGCCCGCGGTGCGCCTGCACGTGCGTCATCCTCGCCAGCACTTCGCGGTTTCCGCAGTTCACAACTCCGCTGATCCCGCACATGTCTAGCGCGCATCCCTTTTGAGTTCGTAGATTTTCGCCTTCGTGTGGAACATCTGCACGGCCTGGAATCCACAGTAAATCAGCCCCGGCACGCCGTCCAGAAACCCGAAGCGAAACAGATAACGGTACAAAAATAACAGCACCGGCGATCCCGGAATCCCAAACAGCCGCAACTTCATCCAGCGCCGCCGCTGCGCCTGCGTACCAAACAATGCCGGCTGCAATTCCCCACTCGCCGCCTCGCCATGCGCAAGCACTCGCGACTCCCAGTTCGAATACTCATCATGCTTCTGGATGTACCGCGCCAGCGATTCCACATTCTGATGGATCAGCGGATGCCTCAAGTCCGCGGTCGTGCCATCTACAACCACATGCTCATGAACTTCCATGTCAGCCATCGACGCATTCTGATCCTTTAGCCGGCACTCGAACCGGCCCTTCCCGCGCCGGAACAACGACAGCTTCCAGAAGTTTGCATCGCAATGCCGCAACGCTCGGCCGAGAAAATACATTTGCAGGCAAATCCGGTAACCGGCCACGCGATCATCGCGAATTGCCTGCCCGATCTCCGCCTCCAACTCCAGCGTCATCACCTCATCCGCATCCAGAAGCAATATCCAGTCATAGGCGAACTCCAGCGTATCCATCGCCCACTGCCGCTTTTTCGGCCACCCGCCGCGGTAATGAAACTGGACGACCTTCGCCCCAAACTCGCGCGCAATCTCGATCGTCGCGTCCGTACTCTGCGAGTCGATGACGTAGACCTGGCCCATGTTCCGCAGAGCCTCCAGGCAGCGCCGCAAATTGTGTGCCTCATTCCGGACTGGAATGATCACGCTAACCGGCCATCGCCCGGTAACCGCTCCTTGCGCCAGCAGTTCGACCTCGGCGACTTTCTCCATCAAGCCCCGCTCACCTTAATTCCGATCCTCAAGATGCCGCGCACACCAGCGTTCCAGCACAAACAACGACCACGGGCGCGTCCACGAAGTCGCTCCACGAAAAAAATCCGCCCACACACGCCGCGCAGCTGGTCCGCTGATCCTTCCCCCGACCGCGCCCGCTTCAATGCGTCGGATCGAAGCCTCCAGCTCGCCTCGCAGCCCCTCCCGAACCCAGCGCTCAAATGGCAGTGTGAATCCTCGCTTCGGCCGATGCACAATCGAATCGGGCAACGTTCCTCGCAGTGCGTCAACGAGTATAGGCTTCGGCGTCTCCGCGCTCAGCTTCCACGTCCCTGGAACCGCAAGCGCGTCCTCTGCCAGCCGGTGGTCAATCAGCGGCACCCGCGCTTCCAGCCCATGCGCCATGCTCATGAAATCCGAATCGCGCAACAAAGTATTGAGCATATAGCAGCGCGCTTCGAGATATGAAACCCGGTTCACGGCATCCAAATCGCGCGTCCGCCCCAATTGCCGCTGGAGTTCCGCGCTGACCCCATCGCCGCCTGTGGCATCCGTTGATCCCTCCGCTCGAGTCCCGCGCGCCAGCAACTCCGCCCGCTGCTCCGGCGTAAACAACATTCGCATCAGAAAATACGGATGCACCAATCGCCCGTTCTCCCGCACCAGCGCCGCCAGCTTGCGATTCTGATCGCTCTCCGCACGCAAACTCGTGAAAGCCTCAGCCACCGCCACGCGCACACCGCCGGGCACATGCCCCCACCACTGACTGAACCGCTCCATCCGCGGCACCGACCGGAAATTCGAATACCCCGCGAACAGCTCATCCCCGCCCAGTCCCGACAACGCCACCTTCACCCCAGCCGCCCGCGCTTGCTGCGACACAAAGAAAGTATTCACGCCATCCATCGTGGGCTGATCCATCGCGCTCACCGCCGACGGAAGCGCCGCGAACACGTCCTGCTGCGACACCGTGATCTCGTGATGATCAGTCTTGAAACACTCAGCCACGGCTCGTGAATGCTCGGCTTCCGAAAACTCCGCCTCGCGAAACACAATCGAAAACGTGCTCGCCTGCACGCCGCTCCGCCGCAAAATCCCCACCAGCGCGCTCGAATCGATCCCGCCGGAAAGAAACACGCCCACCGGAACGTCGCTCACCAACTGCAGGCGCACGCTCTCATCTATCGCCGCATGCACTCGCTCTTCCATCTGCGATCGAGAAGCGCCCGCGACCCCTTGCGCAACCGAATCTCGGCTCAATCCCGAATCGCTTGCCCCACCCAGGTCCCAGTACTGCGTCTCGCTAACCTCGCCGCACTCCCATATCAGAAACGCCCCAGGCCGCAACATCCGCACACCTTCAATCAACGTTGCCGGCTCATACACCGACCCAAACGCGAGATAGCTCTCCAGCCCCACCGCGTCCATCTTGCGGGGCACAAGCCCGGTCCCCAGCAACGTCCGTAACTCCGACGCAAACAGAAAGTACCGCTCCGATTGGAAGTAATATAGTGGCTTGATCCCCATGGGATCCCGCGCCACAAACAGCCGCTTCCGTTGCGCGTCCCAGATGGCAAACGCAAACATCCCGCGAAACTCGCCGACACACTTCTCGCCCCACCGCCCGTAAGCCTTCAGCACCACCTCGGTGTCCGACTGGCTGCGAAACTCTATCCCCTCCCGTTCCAGCTTCGCCCGCACTTCGCGGAAGTTGTAAACCTCGCCGTTATGCACGATCCAATTTCGCGTCTCCGGATCCTGCATCGGCTGATGCCCCAGCGGAGACAAATCCAGAATCGCCAGCCGCCGATTCCCCAGCCCCACCTCCACCGGCTCAGGCGCCGACTCCCGCACAATGATCGTCCCCTCATCATCCGGCCCGCGATGCACGAGCGACCGTGTAGCCCGCTCCAACACATCCGGATCGACGACCGCCCCGCGCGCAAGAATGCCCACAATGCCGCACATAAGACTGGCCCCCATCTTACCGTGACCGCATAGCACGCTTCGCAAATCGACACCTCGCAAATAATCAGGCTCCTGGTTTTCTTCGCGTCCTTGTTTGCTTAGCGTCCTTCGCGAGTCCTTGGCGTCCTTTGCGGTTGGAAGCTTCTGCTAAGCTGACGGCAGAGCCGACAGCGCGCTTGCCTGCACTTCCGACCAGGCCAGACCATGCCCCCACCTTGCCGCCCCGCAAGGCCGACCTGTACCATGAATGTTTTGGGGTTTCCTACTGGAGGCTTTATGGCAACCGATACCGTCGCCGCTCCCGGCGTCATCAGCACTGATAAATCCAAGGTCTACAAGAATTTCATCGACGGCGAGTGGGTCGAGTCCTCGACCGGCGAAACCTTTGAGAATCGCAATCCCGCCGACGGACGCGACCTAGTCGGTATCTTCCAGAAATCCGGCAAAGCCGACGTCGATGCCGCCGTCGAGGCCGCCAAGCGCGCCTTCACAAAATGGCGCCTCGTCCCCGCACCGCGCCGCGCAGAAATCGTCTTCCGCGCCGCCGAAATGCTTTTCGAGCGCAAAGAAGAATATTCCCGCGACATGACCCGCGAAATGGGCAAGGTCATTAAAGAAACCCGCGGCGACACCCAGGAAGCCATCGACACCGCGTACTACATGGCCGGCGAAGGCCGCCGCCTCTTCGGCCCTACCACACCCTCCGAGCTTCCCAACAAATTCGCCATGGCGGTGCGCACCCCCGTCGGCGTCTGCGGTATGATCACGCCCTGGAATTTCCCCATGGCCATCCCGTCCTGGAAGCTCCTGCCCGCGATCGTCTGCGGCAACACCTGCGTCATCAAGCCCGCGCAAGACACACCGCTCTCCACCTTCAATCTAGTACGCACTCTCGTGGACGCAGGCGTCCCCAAAGGCGTGATCAACATCGTCACCGGATTCGGCTCGACCGTCGGCGGCCCGCTCACCGAGCACCCCGACATTCGCGCGATCTCGCTCACCGGCTCCAGCGAAGTCGGCAAAATCGTCGGCCAGACCGCCGCAAAATCTTTCAAGCACTGCTCGCTCGAACTCGGCGGCAAGAATCCAATGATTGTCCTCGACGACGCCAACCTCGACCTCGCCATCGAAGGCGGACTCTGGGGCGGCTTCGGCACGACCGGCCAGCGCTGCACTGCGACCAGCCGCATCATCGTGCAAAAAGGCGTTTACCGCGAGTTCGTCGACCGCTACGTAGCCCGAGCCAAGTCCCTCAAAGTCGGCAACGGCCTCGACGAGTCCACCGACATGGGCCCCGCCGTCAACGAGAACCAGCTCTCGACCGATCTCAAGTACATCGACATCGGCAAAGGCGAAGGCGCGAAGCTCGCCTGCGGCGGCAATCGCTTAGAAAAAGGCGATTACGCCAACGGATACTTCCTCGAGCCCACGGTCTTCATCGACGTCGACCCGAAAATGCGCATTGCCCAGGAAGAAATCTTCGGCCCGGTCGTCTCCATCATTCCGTGCGAAGATCTCGAAGACGCCATCGCGATCGCGAACGGCATCGAGTACGGCCTGAGCTCCGCGCTCTACACCAAAGACGTCAACAAAGCCTTCTCGGCAATCCGCGATCTCTACGCAGGCATCACCTACATCAACGCCCCCACGATCGGCGCAGAAGTCCACCTGCCCTTCGGCGGCGTGAAGGCCACGGGCAACGGCCACCGCGAAGGCGGCATCGGCGCCATCGACTTCTACACGGAGTGGAAGTCGGTCTACGTCGACTACTCCGACAAGCTGCAAAAAGCCCAGATCGATCGGGCAGAGTAACTGTGTATTAAAAGAATGCCAGGGATGGCAGGAACCTCAGAAGTCGCCACCATCGGCCACTGCCATCCCCGCGATTATGAGGTCATTTTCTTTCTAGACGATTCTGTGCTCGAGTTCGCGCTTTACCTTAGTAGACATCTGGTCCCAGCCGGGCCCTAATCCCAGCTCACGAAAATCGCTCCATTGTAGGATCGTTAGATTTTGCGCGACTAGGCTCACCTTTTCGAGATCCTTTCGCTGCTCTAACTCTCGAGCCAAAGCAGTCGGGTTGCTCTTATAGTGCTTCATTTGCTGCACGTAGGCGCGCCCCGCCTGATCGTCCCTCACCAGCATCCAGAAGATTGGAAGACGGTCTCTAGCGTTCTCAAGCAGGCAGTCAATGCTCCGAACGATTTGCTTGCGCGGGGGATCGTATTCAGTGCTAAGGGAAATGTCGGAGCCAAGCTTTGCCTCGAGGTAGACGAGAATTTGGAATGATCAAGCACAACGTCGATTTCTGATTTTCCTTCCACCGGCTCTGGGCTCTCCGCGCGCATTTTGTATCGAGAGACATTGGAGTGTTTCATGCGCTGTCGACTAAACCGCTCGTATTCGGGTGGGGACGAAATTGATGACCAAAAGATGGCGCGCGGGAGGACTAACTCATCGAACTGACGGCTGAGGCTAGAATTCCTGCGTCGTGCACAGCTGACCAAATGCCCCCCACCCCGTCGGATAGTGATGTAAGAGTATATGAAAGAAATTCCAGGTTACCCAATCCTCACTGTTCGGTGAGAATCGAATGCGCTCAATATCTTTTGTTTTGCAACCCTTCGGAGAAGCCTCCAGTTCGGCCTCATTCAAGACGGGGAACGCGGGCTGTTGGCGGAGGCTCTGATCTTTTGTGCTATCGGATTCAGACCTCCGGGCGAGGCCAGCGGCTTTGGACCTGAGATACCTTTCGTTACATTCCGCCGTGTGCGAATGCCAGAATGGCAGGTTGCCGGTTGGCACCGTAAGTGCATCCACCGAGTGTATTGCCTTTTCATGAATCTCATCGGCAGACCAGGGAAAATCTCTTGGCCCGTATTCCTTTACCCTGTTCCGAACTGAATAATCGCGAATACTCCAACTCATTCCGCTGTTGCCTTTCTCGAAGAAAAAGACAAATGCCTCTGGATTGACCTGCGGTATTAACATCATGCGACGTTTCTTGAAAGCCATGACTGGCCCCTTCATATGTCTCGCTCGTAATGTAGGAGCCCCCTTCGAATCAGCGCCGTGACGTACGTCACCACGCATTTTCGCTATGCCGCCCGCTTTTCCCTGCCCCTTCATCCCCACTCCATTTAAAATCCCTCTATGCCCGCAACCACCACCCGCGAGATCACCCCAGCCGCCCGCCTCGACAACGTCCGCTACGCCATCCGCGATCTCGCCTGCATCGCCGACGAAGTCGCGAAAAAAGGCCACAAGATCCTCCCCCTCAACATCGGCGATCCGCTCAACTTCGATTTCGCCACCCCGCCCCATCTCATCGAAGCCGTCTACCAGGCCATGAAAGACGGCAAGAACGGCTACGCGCCCTCGCCCGGCATCAAGCCCGCGCTCGACGCCATCCGCGCCGAAGCCGCTCGCAAAGGCATCACCACCGTTCAAGACGCCTTCATCACCTCCGGCGTCAGCGAGACTGTCGACATCTGCCTCACCGTCCTGCTCAACCCCGGCGACAACCTGCTCACCCCAAGCCCCGACTATCCGCTCTACTCCGCCGTGCTCGCGAAACTCGGCATCGAACTCAACACCTATTCCCTCAACGAAGACGACGGCTGGCAGCCCGACCTGATCGACGTCCACAAAAAAATGACGCCGCGTACCCGCGGCATCGTGCTCATCAACCCGAATAATCCCACGGGCGCGGTCTGCTCGCGCCGCATGCTCGAAGCCATCGCCGAACTCGCCCGACGCAACAACCTCGTCATCTTCGCCGACGAAATCTACGACAAGCTGATCTTGGACGACGACCCCTGCCTCTCGATCGCGGCCGTCGCGCCCGACGTCCCCGTCATCACCTTCGGGGGCCTCTCCAAGAACTATCTAGCTCCCGGATGGCGCATCGGATGGGGCATTGTCAGCGGCGATGCTGCCGCCCTCAAGCCGTACATCGAAGGCATCCACCGCCTGTTGCGCTCGCGTCTTTGCGCGAATCACCCCGAACAATACGCGATCCCCGCTGCCCTCGAAGGCCCGCAGGATCACCTCCCCGAAGTCAACGCCAAGCTCCGCGCTCGCCGCGACCTCACGGTGAAATGGTGCAACTCCACCCCGCGCGTAAGTTGCGTCGCCCCCCGCGGCGCCTTCTACGCCTACCCGCGCCTCGACATTCCCGAAGGCGATGACATCTTCGTCAAGGAACTCCTACAAAAGAAGCACGTGCTGGTAGTCCACGGCTCCGGCTTCGGCCAAAAACCCGGCACGCACCACTTCCGAATCGTGTTCTTGCCAGACGAGCAGACCCTGACCACCGCCTACGCCAGCATCGCCGACTTCATCAAGACGCGCTACAAGTGAGGAGGTTCGATACCCCTGAGCAGCGACACAAGCTCGGAAGAGAATTTCCACCACGTACCAGAGGATGCTCCGCCCTCCGCTGCGTCGGAGGTTCGTTAGGGAAATGACTCTCCTCCATACTTCCCCGCCCCAAACGTAGCCAGCCTCCGTTTCTCCAGATCCGTCACATCCACGTCCTCAGCCCGCAACTCCGCCTCCTCCTCGGCCCACTCCAGAGCTTCCTTGCCCGCCAGCTTCTTCAAGAGCCCCGCCGCACACGCACCGCAGCAATACCCCTTGATGTAGTGCCGTTTCCCTTCATCCCGATCAATGCAGTACTCGTAACTGAACGCCGGAGGCAGAAGCAGGCATAAATTGCACGCTTCCGGAGCATTCACAAAAAGTGGATCGAAGGTTGCGAAGAAAACGCTGTCATTCATGGGTCACTTCGCACTTCTCGCTACCCTGATACTCCAAACGGGAAATCTCTACCGTGATCCAAGTCACGTCTCGGGGGTTGCCCTCCAAGCCGTCCTTCTCTCTTCCCCTTCCCTTGGCCTTCTGCATCTAATCTGTTTAAATCAGGTGAGCACCACCCCGGGCCAGCTGTGATCGATATCCACTGCCACATCCTCCCCGACGTCGACGACGGCCCCAAATCCTGGGACGTCTCCCTCGAGATGTGCCGCATGGCGGCCGCCGACGGCATCACTCACATCGTCGCCACGCCCCACTCCAACGACCGATACACCTACGACCGCGAAGCCCACACCGCCACGCTCGATCGCCTGCGTGCTCTCAACCTGGGCATCCCCGAACTCAGCCTGGGCTGCGACTTCCATCTCTCCTACGACAACCTGCAGGACGTCCTCGCCACGCCCGAGCGCTACACCATCAATGGCTCGCGCTACCTGCTGGTCGAACTCAGCGACTACGGCATCCCGATGCAGATCGCCGACTGCTTCCTCAAGCTCGGTGATCGAGGCGTCACCGCCGTCATCACGCACCCGGAACGCAACAACATCCTCCGCCAGAATCCGCAGCGTGTCCTCGAATGGGTGGAACTCGGCTGTATCGTGCAGGTCACCGCCAACGCCCTCACCGGCTTCTGGGGACAGCGTGTAGCCCGCGTAGCCGCCTGGCTGCTAGAGCGCGAAGCCGTTCACGTCCTGGCGACCGACGCGCACGACATGCAGAGCCGAATCCCGAAACTCTCCCAAGCCCGCGACCTGGTAGCCCAAGCCTTCGGCCAAGACGTAGCCCGCGCGCTAGTCGAAGATAACCCCCGCGCCATCCTGACCGGCCAAGCGCTCCCCTATTCTCCGAAGCCTGTCCTAAAAGGCTGAGGCTGGCTGTGAGTGCAATCGAGACTTGTCAACAACCATCTAGATTCCGCTTCGCTAAACTAATCGCCCAGCAAGCCGTAGCAGGTACATCGAAAATGGAGAAAGCGCTGATGAATCCAAGAGGAAAATTCGAGGTCTTGCATCATCGGGGAAATTACTTGGTCAGACGACAACGACTAGCGCCAGGGGAGGCGACTCCGTGGCATCGCGATCCCTTCCATCGGGTGCCGGTCTCGAGCGGCGATCTGCTGAACAATTGAGTTCCGCGATGGCGCAAAGACCCAGCCGTGCGAGATCACGGTAGGCGAGGTGGATTGGTCGGAGCCGAGCGACCGTGTCCGTGCGGTGAATGTGGGGCAACAAGTGTACGAGGAAGTCGTAACCTTCTTCTTGGATTGTTCCGACGCGGTGCCACAGCCTGAGGAGGGCTGAGACCGTCAGCTTTGGGGGGCAATGAGTGCTATCGCGATTTATCGCCAACCGCCAGCTTGGCCCTTATCCCTCCGTGGACTGCGATCTCAGGCGCTGGGGACTGAAGCTGGCCGAGCGTGGTGGACGTAGCGGCAAGAAGCGTGCCATCGTGGCCGTGGCCAGGAAGCTGGCGGTGCTGCTGCATCACTTGTGGGTACGCGGAGAAGTTTATGAACCGTTGCACAACAGCAGCCGAGCGATCGCAGTCGCAGCCGCCTGAAAACCAAGACCGTCAAAGGCAGAGCAAGCGCAAAATCAAAATCGTTCCAGAAAGAGGACAGGACAAAAGCCGAAGCCGAGTTTCGGTGACTTCGTTAATCGCCTCGCCCAGTTCCACTCTCAAGAGCAGAGCCACAGGGCGCCAAACAGATGGCAGCACCGGCTGAACCGAGAACGCCCAACCTGCACCGAGCGAACGGAATCGCTCCTCGAGAGTGCGAATGGAAGCATGACGACAGCGGCAAACTCAGCGAGCACAAGGTACGCGGAAAACCGTGACCTACGAAACCCAACACGAATCCACTTGACTCCGACCGGCCTTCTCATGGAAGGCGTTTACGCCCATTGACCCACGCCAATAGACACTCCGAGGAAACGTTGAGATCAAGCCGTCAGATTTACAGCAGTGCCTCTACCGTTGCGGATCAACCAGGCTAGCCTTGGGAACTCCACTCGAGTCTCCGGCGGCTGATTTTTCCTGCCCTTCCATATACTCGCGGAGCCTTTTTACGAGGTTTGCGATGCCCGTGTGGGTGCTCCAACTTGTGCCCACATTTTTAGAGGCAGACCAAATGATCTTCTTGGTGGAAGGCTGCCACACGTCCAGAATGAAGAAGGACTGGCCCACGTTCACCGACCCTGTGACGCCTGGACTGATTATCGGAACGTTTTGCACGTTCCCCTTCTCATACGCGCGAACCACGAGGTCCGCATCCTTAGCATCAGAGACCAGCGTGAACCGCCCCCATTTCTCAAGTTCTTTGCGACAAGGTTCCTCAAAAGGTGTTTCGTCAACTAACTCTTTCTTGATAAACCCTTTGGTTTTCCAATAGCGGACATGGCCGGAAAGCACATAGACCTTCTTCGCCTGCAGCATTGCTCGCAGCGATTCCGGCGACGGCGATGCATCCTGTGCGAAGGTCAAACCGCAAAGAACCAAGAGAACCGTCCACGTCAGCAACCAGCGCACAGCTTTCACGAAGCCTCTCCTATGGCACAACCCGTTTTGAGCCCAGGCTAGAGAGATATCAGCAGGAATAGATCCGCGGAAGATTACAAAGGTCATTCACTTTCGCGATAAGTCGCAGTAACTGTTGTGTGAACGGGCGGTTACACTCACCGCGGGTCAGCCAGCGCAAAGAGCAGTTACGCCAATGGTTCTTTCTCAGCGCACTCCGCAAATCCTCAGCGCCTCGGCGTTTGAAAGGTTTTGAAGGCGCAAGTATGCACCGCGGACTCGGTCTAACTTTCTAACAGTAACTACTGCTGATTCGGCGAGGAACTACCAGCCGCGTTCGGTGAGATCGGACTCTCGCGCACCGCCTCGGGCGCCGAGGTCATCGCGCTCTCGGGATTCAGCAGATGATCCTGGTTAGGCCCGAGTCCCAGTTTAATCAGCGCCCGCGAGTCGGGCACTGTCTTATTCTGCCAGCCGTTATCGCCCTGCATCTTGCGCAGGGCCTCTTCAGTCGAAGCATCCCACTTCCCGCTGGCTTCGCCCGTCATGTAATGCTCGCGAATCAGCGCTTCCTGAATCTGCCGCGTCCGGTCGCCATCAATCTTCTGCTGCCCGCGCCGCGAACTCACCGGCTTGGTCTTCCCGTGCTTCGAAGTCGAGTGCGCCTTCTTATGCGAACTCGCCGGATGCGCCGAGTGATGCACCGTCTCAGCGTTGCTCACACTCTTTGCTTCCGGATGGCTAGCCTTTGCAGTTACGGTTTTCGCCTTGCCCTCGGCCTTATGCGACACCGTCTCCGGATTCTTGACCTGCTTGTGCTTGGTCCCCTTCTGGGTGGTATCGGCCGCCGCCGAAACGCATAGCGCCGCCACCAGGCAACCGCCCAGCACCCACGTCGATTTGGCGACCCGTCCTGTCATGCGTTCTTTTGTGTTGCGAAACCTTACACGATCCGGCCCTACTCGGCCAAGCAGCAAAATCAAAAGGTCAGGCCCAACCGGACACTGGCATCATCCCCGAATTCCAGGCCGGATGCCAATGACCGTTGGGCCACACCCAAGGTTACGGAAGTGTCCCGGCGATAAATATGGTCGATTCCTGCCGTCCCGCTCCACGCGGTCGTACAAGAAACACTACATCCTGCCCGCTCTTCATCCCACCTTCGATTCGCGTAAAGTCCTCCGGGTTGTTCACCGGCTGCTTGTTGATTTCGAGGATCACATCCCCCCGGTTCAGCCCAATGTCGTCGGCAAACGACCCGCTCTTCACGTCCTGAACAATCACGCCTTTACCCGCCGGGACGTCCAACTTTTCGGCTAGGTCATTGGTCAGCGACCGCACCGTCAGCCCGAACTTGCTCTCCTTCGGCTGTGATTCGTCGTTGCCTTTTTCTTCATCGCCCAGCCGCGCTGCAAACAGCTTCGACCGGTCGGCAATCGTCACCGTGGTCTCTTCTTTCTTGCTGTTCCGCACAAAGCTCAGCTTCGCTTTGCTGCCCGGTTTGCGAGACGCGATATCTGCCACCAGCTCATCGCCGTTCCTTACTTCCTTACCATCAACGGCGGTAATCGTATCGCCCACTTTCAGCCCTGCAGAATCGGCCGGACTGCCCGGCACGACGTTCGAAATCGTGACGCCCGACTGCACGCCGTACACGCGTGCAATCGCCGGAACCGGTGCCGCCGCAAATTCCACGCCAATCGACCCGCGCGTTACCCGATGCTCGGGCCCAATCAGCTGGTTATAAACATTGATCACGGTATTCGACGGCATCGCGAAACCCACGCCCGCGTATGCATTCGTCTCGGTAAGAATCGCCGTGTTGATCCCAATCACCTCGCCAGCCATATTCACCAGCGGCCCGCCCGAGTTCCCTGGGTTAATCGCCGCGTCCGTCTGAATAAACGACTGGAACTGTCGTCCCGGCACGATGTTCCGCCCCTTGGCCGACACGATCCCCGCCGTCACCGTCGCCTGCAGTCCAAACGGGCTGCCGATGGCCAGCACCCAGTCGCCGACCAGCATGCTGTCCGAGTTGCCGACCTTTGCCGTCGGTAACGTCCGATCCACCTCAATCTTGATCACTGCCAGATCGGTTTCCTGATCCGAGCCAATCAACTTCGCATCGTGCTGCACGCCCGGCGGATCCTGATCCAACCGCACTCGAATCCGGTCGGCCTTATCGATCACGTGGCGGTTCGTCACGATGTAACCCTTCGGGTCCACAATCACGCCCGAACCGAGCGACCGCTCTTTGATCGGCCCGCTGGGCGCCTGACCCTGCCCGCCGAAAAACTTGTTGAAGAAATCGTCAAACGGAGCCCCACCCCCGCCGCCGTCCTCCTCGTCATCCGGGCCCTGCGGACGCCGGCCCAAACCTTTGTGCGGGTTCTTGATGGTCGACTCGGTATTAATGTTGACGACCGACGGCTCCAGTTGCTTCGAGATCTGCGAAAACGCACTCGACAGTTGCGTCGGCGAAGGCACCTGCAGGGGCGTGGCATCGCTGCTCTTCTGTCCCTCTTTACCCTTCACGCCATACGACACCACAGTCCCAATCAGGATCCCTACGCCCAGCGTGGCGAGGATCGTAAGCGTGTACGCCCATCGATTCGCCTTCACCCGCGTCCAAAAAGCGCTTTCGCGCGTATCCATAAGTCCACAGCCTCCCAAGAATGGTCCAAACCCAAGATTATACGCGTCCGCCCGACTCCGCTAAAACCCAGCGCGCCACCCTTAGTCGCGACCCAGCAAAACAATGCGTAGCGCCCTAACAACATCACCTGTGATGCCCTAGGTTAGACGCTCAGAACCCCGAATATGTTCACGAAATCCCACCAGCACCGCCAAACTGACGTGGGGACGACCGCCCTCGGCCGTCCGGCCGAGCAAAGCTCGGCAGGAAGAACCTCAATCCAACCACCGGCCTGAAACCTCCGAATCTCGACGCCAAAATATCCCTTTCACTTCTATCCAACCCAACGGT
>Ga0306920_100005639_pt1 | contig 16213 bp, 8 predicted proteins | sample flu12Cox44000170_FD_204666 | JGI IMG/M metagenome (GOLD analysis project Ga0306920, IMG submission 204666) | Lab enrichment of tropical soil microbial communities from Luquillo Experimental Forest, Puerto Rico - flux4day.12C.oxic.44.000.170 (v2)... | ecosystem: Environmental > Terrestrial >... | reverse complement strand
CTGGGGCCTTATCGGATCGTTCCCAACCTCCTTGGTCGGTGGGTCGGATCCTTTCCGAGTGGCAACATGTTCAATTCAACGATTTTTAACACGGCACGCATCCCACATGAAAAGGTCCTTGGCATCTTGTCTCACTACTTGATTGGCGTGACTCTTACTGCTTTGTTCGTGTACCCGCACGTTCGAATCTGGCACCGGGCAATAACGCTCCAAAACGCTCTGGTCTATGGGATTGCTACGTGCATTTTTCCCTACTTCCTGATGTTCCCCGCCATGGGCTTTGGCGTGATGGCACTCAAGTTAAAGGGAGCAAGCATGTTGCTCGCTTTTAGCCTTCTGAATCATGCGGCATTTGGGATTGGGATCTTCGTCTGGAGTAATCTGCTCAATAAACCCTTTCTCAAAACTGACCGCTCTTGGGCCGGCTTCTCTGGATGTTCAGGGACTTGAGACCCGGAAGTACTGGCCGGGAGTCAAAGCAGTGGGCTGCACCAGCCATAGGGCCTGAGTGCTAACAGAGACGAAGCTCACAGCGATGGACCATGAAGAAGTGTTTGTTGACACCAGCCAGGAATAGGAGCGTCCAACATTAGCATCGAACGAGAGTTGAAGCGCACGACCGACCCTATTGGCAGAAATACTGGGTGTAGTCGCCGGCACGGTTCCTTGTCCTGTCACTTCGAGACTTGCTGGAAGGCTGATGAGCAAGCCCGCGGTGTTTGTGACCTCAACACTGTATTGACCTGCGTGAAACGGTTGCACATTCGTCAGAGTAAGCGTCGTGCTGGTGGCCCCTGGAATCGGCAAGTTGTTAAAAAGCCACTGAAAAGCAAGGGGTGCATCGCCCGTTGCCGAGCAAGAGAGTTGAACGGTTGTTCCGGCGCTCATCTTGGCGCTCTGCGGCACCCGAGTTATTGCGGGAGGCATTGGGCGCGTGAGAGTCTGGCCAAAAAGCGAACAAACTCCGTAGCCGGGGACACTGACTTGAGCGGTTCCACCTGGAATAGGAACCGTGTTGCTGGCCCAAAGAGCAGCTGGGTCTGAAGTAAATGACTGAAAGGAAGTCAGAGCGGCAGGTAGTTGGGGCACGTGAACCTGGACCGTCACCGCGTTGGAAGCGCTGTTCACAAGCACAACGGTCAGGGCCGCGTTCGAAGGAGCGAGGTAAGCGCTAGCATCGAGGCTTGGCGCGTTGGTAATCAATGCGTCTACACGGACGAAATTCGGACGGATGAAACGGAAGAAATGTTTGGTGGCGACATATTTCGGCGCGTTGGTTTGCTGTGTGGCATCGGTTAGGGTGGAAGCACCAACAGCGTTTCCGTCGGTAAATTGCCAATAAGCCCACGCGCTTTGTTCTCCTGCGACCAAAGCCTGCTGGATCTTGAGGGCAATGCTCCAGGCACCTTGGTTCGGAAAACCGTTGGACGGCCAAAGCCAGGCTGGGGCCTCGCCCGAGGTTTCTGTCATCCAGGACTTCTTGCCGTATCCGGCGGTTCCTTTGACTTGGGCCGGAATACCTGCGCCCGGGCTATTGGTCCAACCATTAAGCCACCAATTCCATTGTATTGGATTGGACCCTGCCGCAGTGGTGCCGTCGTTAGCGTAGCCATGAATGCAGAAGAAGCTTAGGGCCGAAGCTGCCGTAGTATCGGAAGCTATATTTTGAAGATACTGCAGGTTTTTGTGCACCGTGGTCGCACGACTTCCGTATTGCCACAGGCTGTACGGGTCTCCTCCCATCAGGTCCTCAGGGCCCATCAACTTGATCGATGCCAGGTCCGAATACTTGTCAAATTCGGCTCGGACCGCTTTCAGCGCTGCGATATATTGAGCAGAGAGCGGGTAGGTGGTGCTGTTGTAGAATTCCTCGAAATTCAACTCGTTTTGGATACTAAGCGCATAAAACTGCACCTGGTTGGCGCGCTGAAAGCCGCGCACGTAAGCCGCTGTGCAGCGCGCAAACTGCGTCAGCGCACTGGTGGGTCCTAAACCGCCTTGCGCGGAATCATCAAAGTTGGTGAGCGCGGCTCCTGAGACGTCCAGCTTGCCACCGGCAAAGTTTCCAAGCCAGATGAATGGCCATGGCGCGCCTTTGGCCGGCATGCCGAAGCTGGAACCGCCGTAGGTATTTCCTGACATTACTTTGACCCAGGGTGCGGGCGACCAGAGGGAACCAAACAATTTGAAGTCTCCCAATTGCAACCGGCGCATAATCCCGGCCCGTGCGACCGCACCGGGTGCGGCTGGAAAGACAAAATAGCCTATGTTTGTGTCAATATTCGGTCCCATCACGGCGATTTGCACTGAATGCCCCGAGAACGTTTGAGAGTAATCGGTGGCATTGGTGTAAGCGCGCGCGTAAAAGCCCTGGGGTCCAGCATTGCCCCAGGTGGGCGAGTTATAGGCATTGTCTGAAAAAGGAGAACGGAAATTGGGGGTAAGATCCACTCTCACCATTGATGCGCCGAGATCGTCAAAATACAACTGCTGCCACCAGGAATTGGTGCCTTCATTGCCCGACAAACAAGTTCCAAACCCATCAATGACCTGGTGCCGGCCCGCCATCGAAGTATCGATCGTAACCTCCTGGCCTTTCAACGGCAGGCCCGCCGCGCAGATGGCAAGTATCACCCAAGCGAGGCGCAGGCGTGCGAGACAGGATGAATCTTCGACGGACGCCGCGAACATCGCAGGCAATTTCAACATAACCAGCAGTGTAAGCGATTGTGCCCGGGTTGTCGTTGTCGACTTGCTCCACTCACAGCCTTGCTCCGTTTCTGCCAAATCCAATAAAGACCAGGATTCTATCGCCTGATTAGTGCATTCGCATGAGTGTGCTGAAGCTCGAGGATGCCGGCGCCCAGACTTCACCGCTGGAGTTGGTGGCGTAGAAGCGGAAAAAGTAGTTCGTATTGGAGGCGAGATTGGTAAGCGTGGCCGTGAAGGTGTAGGGATTGAAATGAGTGTTCAATCCGACAGATAGGCTCTTCTCCCAGGCACCGCGAGAGGCGGCCCCATCCTGGGGGCCATAGAAGACCCAAACGCTGGCAAAATCATCGCCATAAACCCCCTGGGCGAGTGTCCCGAAAACGGTGGTCGAACCATTAGTTCCAACGTCAGCACCCGAATTCATTACGCTTAGAGGAACCAGGGCGGCTAGCGGTTGGTTTAACATCGGCGAGACCAGGGAAACAAACTCGCTGTCCGACGGCAGCCGCCCATGGGTCTCCTTGAATCGAGCAGTGTACAAGCGGGCATTATTGATGAACCGCGAGTGCAGATAATAGCAGGCGGTCTTTAGGTTGTTGGAATCAATCAGGCCATAAAGTTTAGCGGGCTCATTGTTATAGATTTCCCAGAAGAGGATCATGGGTAGAGACTGGCGGCCGTAATTGAGCAACCGCTGGATGTAGGCACGTGTGGTTGGTTCCTGGTCGGCGCTTTGCGAGCCGCCCCAGCCATATTCTCCAATCCAAATCCGTTCGCCTGGAATCGTGCTCACCTTGTTTGTGGGCAAACGCGCCTCCGCATAATCCAGGGTGGCGTAGAGGTCGGTGACGCCCAGATCCATGGCGTCGTAGGACGAATAAGACAAAAAATCGAGGTTGGTGAGAAACGGGACGACGTAGTTGATCACCCGCTGGTTGTTGGCGGGACCGTTGAGCATCGCGTCCCGGACACGGTTGGCCTCAGCGTAGTAAAAGACGGTTACGTTGGTATAACAGGTTGCACTTTTGGCATCATCGACTGCCCGTTGACGTTGATTTTCCCAATCGATCATGCCTTGGACAACCGCGGGTGCTGGATTGGTGGACCAGTTATTCACATTCAAATAGCCGTCCCCCTCCCAGTGGCCGAGAAAGAAAGTCTTGCCGGAATTATTGTAGTTGGTGAGCAGATAACGGGTCAGATTATACATTTCCCGGTAATCATTATTCGCTTCGATTGAAGTGTAGTTACCGTCGGCAAATGGCGCGTCTGAGTTGGAAAATGGGTAGGCCCAACAGATGAGGCGAGTGAACGGCATGTCGAGGACCTGGTGGCACGAGGGTAAATCGCGCGCCAACGTCAGCAGGTTGGTAACGTTGCTCGGCAGATTTTGACCGTACTGGGCGGGGAAATTTGATCCTAAATAGAATTTGATGATACCGCTGCCCATGCCCTGGATCGCCTGAGCAGTTTCGACCAGCGGTGTGTTGGTGGTAAAATGGTAAAGGCCTGCGAAAGTCTGAGTGCCGAGACGAACATTATACGCGTCAACTGCAGGGTCGGACAGGGTACTGCCCGCTAGACTCGAGCCACTAATGGCTACTAGCAGATTGAAAGCTCCTCCTCCGGGTGTTTCGAACGGCCCTGGAGTTGGTTTGTCCCCATCGCGTTTCTTTCCCGAAAAATCAGCGTCGATTCTCAAATATGTGCCATCGGCATTCTCGTAAGGGACGCTTGCAATTTTAGCCTTTCCGAGCAACTCGGTCGTGATCAGGCAGGTTTTAGGCTGTTCAAGGAGCAGACCCGTATCGATTTGCAGAGTCACTTTGCCCGACATTCGAAGGAGCTGTACATTTAAGTTCGCGGGCGACATGACGCAATTGGTTTCGCCTGCATAGGGGAGCGCTCCGGCGCAGTAAATGTTTCCACTGGTTTGCAGAGGGACCTCGCGTTTATTGTAAGAGGCTAGCCCAAATGCTGCATTCTCTTTGGCGGAACGCCCGCCGGCTCCCCCGAAGATATTGTTATAAAAGCGGCAGTCGCCACCATGGACATTAGTCAGACCGGCAACCGTGGTTGAGTGCGCGGGATGGTACGGTGTTTGCCGATTGAGCTCCGGTGCGCTGATAATTGTTCCGGTGAAGAGATTGTGTACGTAAGCTCCGCCCTCTGACATGTCGAGCAGGCTGGCGGAGGAGAGGAACAAATTGTTGTCCACTACAAACGGCCCGTGATTAACCTCAACGAACAAGTCGCGGCCGTTTTCGTAAAATGCGTTTGCAGAGACTCGCGCTCCCTGCGCCATCCAATCAAGCCAAAGCCCAAGGCACGCACGGCGAATCTGGTTGTTGCGAATGACACAGTCGATGGCTGCATGGAATTTAATAGCGGCCATTTCCGCGCCGGTGAACAGCCGCCGGACATGAATGTCACTAATCTCATTTCCTTCTACTGTACTGAACGCGGCGCCCAGGCTGCCGACAATGCCAGCTTGCTCACAATGCGAAATGACATTATTGCGCACAATGTGATGACCAATCGTGTCACGATTCCAGTTTTTGCGAAGCGCTCGTTCGATGGTCTTGACATAACCCTCGGCGGTGTCCGCCGAGGTGTCGTCCCATTGGTCACCATATTTGCCGAGGGCGATTCCGCAACAAACCGAGTGGCTGATGTGGTTGTTTTCAATGATCCAGCCTTTGCTCCAGTGCGTGCCGATTAAACCTACTTGTTCCGCCGTCGGAGGCGCCCACGGAGTCGCGGCATGTTCCATCCTGAAGCCGCGCACGGTAATAAAGTTTATCCCGGGCTCTTCCGCATAGAATATCGTTCGGCGCACATTCACCTCCACATTTTGTTCATTAGGGTTAACACCCTTGAATTGCGCCCAAACCGTGGTGTTCGACCCATCCACCCGTGCAAACCATAGCCCCACGTTTGCCAAAAGATCTCCCGCCTCCGTTAACCATTTCGGGGGCGACCCCGGGCTCATCACTTCTTCCAATGACCCCGCCTCCACCAACCAGTCATCGTTGAGATAAACGGCTCCAGTGTGATGTGGTCTGCCCTTCGCATTAAACCAGTCGCCGTGAATAAGGTCGTTATATGGATTGAAGTTGCCAAAGAACGAGTTGGAAAACGTGACCTTCCACACATCGCCCTGACTCCTGACCCAACCTTTAACTGGTTCTGAACCTTTGATTTCGGCTTTCTCTCCTTGGGCGGCTCGATAAACGATACGCTTTGCGTCAGAAACGCCGCCGCGCACCGGATTGATACGCTCGCGATATGTCCCCTGATGGACGGTAACGGTGTCGCCTGGCTGCGCCAACTCAGCGGCGCGCTGAATCGTGCGAAAAGGAGCCGACCTGGTTCCAGGGTTAGCGTCGTTTCCATCGACGGACACATGGAATTCGGTAGCCAAGCTCGCCAAGAGGGATGTCAGAATCAGACAGCAGCCCATCCGCCTCGCGCTTAACAAAATAGCAAAGGAACTTCTCATTCGAGGCGCGAATCGTTGATCCGCGCCGAAGCCGCATAACCTGAATTTGACGTGATGTTAGCGGGGCTTCACTTCGATGGGCGACGTATCTATTGCGATTGCTTTTACAATTCTTGGCACTTCACACATGCGGATGCCATCGATGGCAACAAGTGGCGCCAACCGCCTGGAATGGATTCAGAATCGCACCCTCCCGAAGGTTCTGTTAAAAGAGCTTATGAAAGGATTAAGTCTTCTTCACGGGATGAGTTATCAGTGCGGCAAGTGATCGCTTCAATTTCTCAACTCCTTCGGGATTTTCGGGCAAAGGCTCAGATTGGAACGCAGGATATAATTTATCCCAGATGCCATTCATCTCGCCCTGAAAGTTATTTGTGTCGGCAGTAATCGCAATGACAGCGTCTTTCTCGGGGATGACAACGCATAACTGGCCATTGGCGCCGTCGCCACGAAAAGCGTTGTGTGTGCAGCGCCAGAATTGAAAACCGTAGCCCTGAACCCAATCGATTCCGATTTTCGAGTGTCCTTCCTGGTCGTTTGGAACTTGCTTCCTCGTCGCTTGCTCCACCCAATTTTGCGGAACCAATTGTTTGCCGTTCCATTTGCCTTTCTGCAGATACAGCTGGCCAAATTTCGCAATGTCTTCCGTGCACAATTTCAGTCCATAGCCGCCCAGGGAATTGCCTTCCGGGCTGCTGGGCCAATCGGGATTTTCAATGCCAAGCGGTTCAAACAAACGCGGCTTCAAAAACTCCAGCGACGTTTGCCCCGTTGCTTTGGTAACAATCGCGGACAAGGTATAGCTGCCCAGCGTGTTGTAGAGGAAGTGGGTTCCCGGTTTGTGTGGGACCGGCTGAGTCAGAAAATCTTTCACCGAAGGGGCGCCTCGTGACGACTTTGCCTCGGCATCATGCCCGCAGGTCATCGTCAGAAGGTCGCGCACTTTCATGGCCTTGAGATTTTCAGACGGATCCGCGGGCGCTTCGGCCGGAAAAAACCTCAGCACCGGATCATCCAGGCTCAGTTTGCCTTCGGCGATTGCCAGGCCAACAGCCGTGGAGTTGAAGCTTTTGCTGAGCGAATGCAGCACGTGTGGTTTGTCCGGCGCTTCGGGTTTCCACCATCCCTCCGCAATCACGTGACCGTGGCGCACCAGCATGAAGCTGTGCAGGGTATCAATCTTATCAACGGTCGAAACGAAATCGCTAATCGCCTGCGAGGAGATCCCTTGGGCTTCTGGCGAGCTGCGCGGCAGCGGTAGGTTGCCGGCGGGAGAGGAAAGCGAGATGAGCGAGAGTACGAGTGCGGACGGCAGCCCCAGACGATTGCGTTTCATGTTCGATGTCTAGCATGCGCAGATTAATTTGAGAAGCCCCTGTTAACCGCTTGACGTTCGAAGGTGCGGCGTTAGCGTTGTGCAAGAAAATTAGATGAACCGTCTTAACGCAGCTTATGATGCTTACGCCACTGTGCCGCCTGAGTTTTCGCGCGCCCGCTTTCTTGTTGTTTTGCGGGATTCTCCTGCTCACCTGGGTCGGCCGTGCCGGCCAGGCCACCTTTAATTTCAATAGCGACCCGACCGCTTCGGGTCTGCTGACCATCTACGGCAACGCCAATTGGCAATCAACGGGCGGTGCGGGAGCTGCAACCAACGCCAGCGACGGTTTCATTGAGGTCACCCCGAGCGCCGGCAACCAGCGAGGGGCGGTGGTTTTTAAGGATTTCGATGGAGGGCAAGTGATTGAGGCGTTCACGTTCGAGGCTGACGTGCGCATAGGAAATGGCACAGCCGCTCCTGCCGATGGTTTCAGTATCAACTACGTCAGGTCGAACGATCCTGTGCTGAGCGATGTCGCCGGCGGCGGAAATCCAGCTTTCGACAACGTTTGGGCAACCGGTCCGAACTGTGAAGCCAATCTGCCGGAGGAGGGAACTCAAACGGGCATTTCCATTGGATTTGATGCGTGGAACAGTGGCGGAGCACCGCCTTACTGCAACGAAGCGAACCAATCCATCGGACCAGACATCATCGGTGTGGATGTGCGCGTGGACGGCAACCTGGTGCTGCAATTCCCCACGCCCACTCAAAATGGAGCCTGCAATGATCCCACCTCAATCCAGACCGGCCCCACCGACAGTACAGGTACGCCCAATGGTCTCTGCTGGGCACATATAAAGGTCGTGCTCGACACCAACTCGCTGCTGAACGTTTACTGGAAGAACACGCTTATTTTATCCAACTACCAGACCTCCTATGTCCCGTCTCCGGGACAGCTCGTTTTTGCAGGCCGAACCGGTGGCGCCTGGGAATACCATCACGTCGACAACATTACCATTACAACCATAGCCGTACCGGTTTTGCCAGTGGCTGTTACAAATCTCCCAGCATCATCGATCCAGACCACCGCTGCGACGTTGGGCGGTGGCATTGCAGGTAACGGTGCGAACGTGGCCGGAGTCACTCTTTTCTACGGGACAACGGACGGCAAAACCAACGCCGGGGCATGGGCCAACAGCATTTATCTAGGCTCGCAAAACGGCGCGTTCAACACTGCTGTGTCCGGTCTCTCCTTCAACACACTCTACTATTTCACCTCTCAGGCCACAAACAGCGGAGGGGTCACCTGGGCAACCCCTTCCTTATCTTTTACCACCCTTGCTCCTAACCTGGCGACCATTAACAATCTGCCTGCCTCCGCATTAATGACAACCTCGGCCACTTTGAGTGGACAAGTGTCCTCCACTGGCGGAGATACTCCCAACGTTGATGTCTTTTACGGATCCGCTGACGGCGGTACCAACCCGTCCGCATGGTCAAATACGGTCGCCTTGGGTCCCCAAACCAGCTTCTTTGGGCAATCGGTTTCCGGTCTGGAAACCAACCACACTTACTATTTTACGTGCCGCGCAGTGAATTCCGCCGGCACAACGTGGGCCGCGCCATCGCTTTCATTCACAACTCCGTTAGCGGATCCGGCCGCTCCACAAGGGGTAGCGGTCCTGACCTATCACAACGACAACACGCGTCAGGGCCTCAACCCGAACGAAACCATTTTAACGCACGCAAACGTGAGTTCCGGTAATTTCGGTAAAGTGTTTTCTTATAACGTTGATGGCTTTGTCTATTCGCAACCATTAGTCATGACCAACGTGAACATCCCGGGCAAAGGGGTCCACAACGTGCTCTACATTGCTACGGAGCATAATAGCGTCTATGCCTTCGATGCCGACGATAATTCCGGCGCAAACGCGGCTCCTCTTTGGCAGACCAGTTTTCTCGGACCCGGCGTCACTACCGTTCCCAACGGGGACGTCGGCACGACAGATATCACGCCAGAAATCGGCGTTACCAGCACCCCCGTTATCGATCCAGTTACAGGTACGATTTATGTTGAAGTGAAGACCAAAGAAGGCACGGCGTACGTCCATCGACTTCATGCGCTCGATATTGCAACAGGGTTGGAACGCACGAATTTTAACAGTCCGTCGCCAATTACCTGTACCAATTACGTGGGCGCAGGCACGGGCGACAACGACGGCAAGAACCCGCCTCATGTGCTTTGGAACCCCTTGCGCGAGCACTGTCGGCCGGCGATGACTCTGCTCAACGGGGCGGTTTATATGTCGTTTGCCTCCCACGGTGACAACGGACCGTATCATGGGTGGATGTTCGCCTATAACGCGACCAATGTGGCGCAGCAGATTGGGGCTTACAATGCTACGCCCAACGGCGGCCTCGGCGGATTCTGGGACGGCGGCGGCGGCCCTTCTGTTGATCCGCAGGGCAACCTATATTTCCAAACAGGTAATGGCACTTTTGATGGAGGTGCCAATATCACCACTAGCAATAATTACGCTATGAGCCTGATCAAGCTCGCCACGACCAATGGACTGACCATGGTCGATTATTTTGCTCCCAACAATGCAGTTGCCTTGAGCTCAGGTGACCAGGACCTCGGCTCGAGCGCACCAATTATTTTGCCTGATTCTGCCGGCAGCCCCGCCCACCCTCATTTGGTTGTTGGCGGAGGAAAGACCGCCCCGATCTACCTCGTCGACCGCGATAACATGGGCCGCTTCAACGGAACGGCCGGCCCAAACTTAATCGTCCAGCAGTTCAATGGAGGCCCAGGAGGAGACCGCGATGTCACGCCCGCTTTCTTCAACAACACTCTCTACATCATCGACTCAAATTCACGCATTGGCGCCTACAAAATCGCCAATGCGTCATTCAATACGACACCCGTTGAAAGTCCCGATACTTACGACAACAAAGGTGGCGCCACCGCCAGCATTTCCGCCAATGGGACCAACGATGCCATTGTTTGGACTATCTACAACACAGGTGGTCAGACCCCAACGACTCCCAGCGTGTTGAGGGCTTACAACGCCACTAATCTCACGCAAGAGCTTTATACCAGCGACCAAAACCCGGCGCGTGATTCAGCGGGCGACGCGGTCAAATTCACATTGCCAACAATCGCCAACGGCAAGGTCTATGTTGGCGGGCAATACTCAGTCACGGTTTACGGTTTGGGCTCATTCCTGGCCACACCCGTCATTTCGCCCAACGGCGGCACTTTCACAAACTCCATAGTCGTAACAATCACAGACAGCAGCCCTGGCACAACCATCTATTACACACTGGATGGTACGACACCCACTACAAATTCAATCCGATATACCAGTCCTTTCACCCTGACCAACAGCGCAGGAGTGCAGGCAATTGCGGCAAAACCCGGTTCGGTCAACAGTGGGGTGGCCAGTGCCGGATTCATTAATAGCTCCTCCGTGGGCCATGGTACCGGCCTGAAGGGCGAATACTGGTCCAACGAATTCACTACATCACCGCCGGCAAATCCTTTCATTGGACCGGCCACTCTTGTCCGCACTGACGCTGTAGTTAATTTTAATTGGGGAAATGGCTCGCCGGATCCCAGTATCAGCAGCGATCTTTTTACCGCGCGTTGGACCGGCTCAATCCAGCCTCAATTCGATGAAGTTTATACGTTTTACGTAACCTCGGATGACGGAGCTCGGCTTTTCCTTTGGGCCAATGGCCAGAAGACGACGGTCATTGATAGCTGGGTCGACCAGGCGCCTACTGAGCACTTTGGCACGGTAACTCTTTTAGCGGGACAACGATACACCGTCGAGATGGACTACTACGAGAACGGGGGCGGCGCTGTCGCGACTCTTTCCTGGAGCAGTCCCTCGACCCCGAAAGCGATTATTCCAACCTCCCAACTTTATCCCGTAACCAATCCGCCACCTGTAGCAGTGCTAACTGAGCCTGTGAATGGTTCAACTTATCAGGCAAGTGCGACTGTTACGGTAGCTGCCAATGCTGCTGCCCAATTTAACGCCGTCAAAGAGGTTGACTTCTATCGGAACACCACCTTCCTGGGAGCTGTGTCCAGCGCTCCCTATACTCTGACAGTTACTGGTTTGGGTCAGGGGAGCTACACCCTGACCGCAGTGGCCATGGATACCACCGGCCTGGCGGCAACTTCTGCCCCGGTTAACATCACTGTGACCACCGGCTCGGGTCAGTCCTATGGCCTCGGACCTCGTGTTCCTCTTTCACCGTTCCTCAATATGCCCCCAACAATCGATGGAACCCTGCCGGCCTTGCTTTCTCAAACAGGGGTCTTCACGAACACTGCCGCGATGGGGGCTTTGAACGGTCTCATTCCCTATGACGTCAACGTGCCGCTCTGGTCCGATGGAGCGGTAAAGACGCGCTGGATGTCTGTGCCGAACAGTGGGCCGCCTTATACTCCTGATGAACAGGTAGGCTTTGCGCCCACAGGTGAATGGACTTTCCCCACCGGAACCATTTTTGTGAAGCATTTCGGGTTAGTCACCGATTATAGCAATCCCAATGCACCGCAGCGCCGCTTGGAAACGCGACTGCTGGTGCGCGATCCTAACGGTTCAGTCTATGGAGTCACCTATAAGTGGCGCGCTGATAACAGCGATGCTGACTTGCTCAATGCAAGCCTGACTGAACCCATTACGATTACGAACGCCGATCACTCTACCTGGACTCAAAACTGGTACTATCCCAGCCCGGCTGACTGCCTCACTTGTCACACACCAGCCGCAAATTATGTGTTGGGAGTTAAGACTCGGCAGCTCAATAAGAATTTCTCCTATCCATCTGGAGTTAGCGACAATGAGCTTCGCACTCTAAACCACATCGGTTTATTCAACCCGGCCTTTGCCGAATCGAGCATCGCCGGGTACGACCATCTGTCCGCTCTTACCAACTCCTCAGCCTCTCTTGAGGAGCGCGCCCGATCGTACCTCGATGCCAATTGCGCACAATGTCACCGGCCCGGGGGGACAGGTGTTACAATGGACGCCCGCTACGATACCCCGTTGGCTAATCAAAACATCATCAATGCGACATTGATAAAAGGCGACTTAGGCATCGATAACGCGCGCGTCGTTGTACCGCAGGACATCTGGCGTTCCATCCTCTACGCCAGGATGAATTCTGTCGATCCACTGGTCAAAATGCCTTCCTTAGCGCGCAATCTAATCGACACTAACGCCCGGGACGTTATCGGTGACTGGATTAATAGCCTGTCGGGCACTCCGGCATTGTCCCCGCCCACGATCTCGCCTGCAGGTGGAATCTTCTCAGCGCCGGTCCTTGTTACTCTGCAACATACCAATCCCGGTACAACTCTCTATTTCACGCTGGATGGGTCGTTGCCGACCACAAACTCCTCGCTTTATACCGCGCCATTTACACTGACTAGCTCGGCTACCGTAAGCGTCAATGCCTTTGCGCCCGGGTTTGTTAACAGCATTGCGACCAGCGCCGCCTTCACCATTAGTCAGGGAACACTTCCGCCAATTACTTTCACCGGCCAGGCCTTCTTTACCAATGGAGTATTCGCCGCACAACTTCTGGGCACAACCAACAAGACCTGCATCCTGCTACGTTCCACTGACTTTAGTCATTGGACGCCGGTTAGCACCAATGTCCCGGTCTCGTCTCCCTTCATAATGACTGACCCTCAGGCCGGCAGTTCTCCGTATCTTTTTTATCGCGCAGCCCAACTGCCTTGACCCATGGTTCATAAAATTGTCTTTCTGTTATTAGTATTGGCCGGCTTTTCGGCCAAGGCTGAGACTAGCCTGTCGTCTAGCACCAACGTGGCAGTTTCCCCGGCAACAGGCGCCGCTCAATCGCAAGCCGAAGCCGTTCGGCTCGCGCAAAGAACAGAACAGGTCCGTTCCAACTGCATCGAGGGCCGCCGCTATATTGCGGGTCGCGTTTTGCAGGTACTGCCCGAAGGACTGATCGTGGATAGTGGCTACAGCCGATTGATGTCCCCGCCTCTCAACCGTTCCTGGGTGGTGCGCGGGACCGCTTCAGTCAGTCGAGATCCCAGCGCGGTTGAAGAAAGAAAGCCTGACGCCATTTGTATCGGACCCGTATTCCTATCCGATATTCCCAAACGCCCCCCCGTTAAACAGTACGATTACGTGGTGATTCACGCCTACCCCGCTGGCGATTTTGTTTATTCACCCCTAGTCGGAATTGAAAAAACTGTGCGCCGCTTCTGCGCGGGCCTGGACTCTGCCATCAAAATCAACCTGGAGCGCGAGTCGAGGTAATCCGGTCTGCCCGGGTTGTTAGACGTCGCACCTACGGCGTATTTCGCGGGTGCGAATTCGCCAAGCGTTTGGAGTGCGGCGAGCTTGCTCCCGCTTTCGGCGCTCTACTACGTTCCAAAGCGCCGGCAAGTCAGGCGCACTCCAAACGCTTCGCGAGTCAGTTGCGAGCCAGTATGAGACCATCACGCTTGCAGTTGAGCGACATCTGTTCATCTGGGACGAAAGTCACGGGCGGCATTGCCTGGAGTAGGAACCACTTCGCGCTGAGCGGCTCTTGTTCAGGCTGACAACAGCTTCTCGACCGCACAGTGCAGGTCAGTCACTGTGAAAGGTTTGTTTAGTAGAGCGTCAACCGGGTTTTCGGCGTCGCACCGTGCCCGTGCGGAGGCGGTGACCATCAGGATAGGCAGTGTCGGAGCCAATAGCTTGATGTTGGCGGCAAGCTTGTTGCCTTCCATCACTGGCATCTGGAAGTCCGTGATAACGAGGTCGAACTCACCAACGTTGAATAATTTCAGCGCCCTGGCGCCATTATTGGCCTCGGTGACCTGATACCCTTCCAATTCCAGCATCGTGCGCAAACACGCTCGAAGAGGTTCCTCGTCGTCAACAATGAGCACCCTCTTGCCCCGAACAACCTGCTCAGCGCTCAAATCGCGCCCAACCCAAGGCGGTTCGGCACCACCGGCTTGGAGCGGTTCGAAGTTTTCTAAAACGACATTTCTATTCTCGATCATTTGTCTCACTTCCTCCTCGGGTTGTAGAGAACCTGGTTGGCTCCGAGTGATTGTCGGCTTTGCTCTCTACAGCGTCCTCATTGGTTATGGCTGCGGAAATGGTTTGGCGGTGAACTCCCAGCTTTTGTGCCGCCACCGAAATGTTATTGCCCACAAGCTGAACTACATGCTGGATGTAGCGGTACTTGACCTCGTCCAGCACAACGATGTCCTCCTCGCGCTGGGGAAGAAAGACGTCGGGAGCCGCTTTCAATCGTCCCATCCAACGTTTGACCCGGTTTGCCAGGACACTTCCCCCCAGGGTCTTTTCCAAAAATTCATCCGCATCCGCCATCAGGGCATCCATTTTCGCGTTGTAGGATTTGCCGCTCATGACGATGATCGGCATTTGCCCTGAGATGGATCGCGCCTTGCGCACGACTTCAGTGGCGACATGGTCCAGGAACCAATCTACGAGGAGGACCGAAACTTCATTTCGCGCCAATGCCTCGAGCGCCTCCGAAACCGACGTAGCGGTGATGCAGGAAATGCCTTCAGTTTCGATGCAGTCAGTAATGTACCGCCGAAAGTCCTGGTCCCCGTCAACCACTAGCACGCGCTTTCTGCTGTCGGATTTTGGTTCTTTCACATTCATGGACGCTTAATTGTCTATAAAATGACGCAGAAACCATGCCGATGATGAATTTTTCACTAGATCATATAGTTTTGATGGATAAATCATCAGTAGCGTCTTTAGCGGAGTTCAGTGATCGTCCATTTTGATGACACTGAATGTCCTATTATTGGACAACCGAAAGTCTGCAAGGTCAAACTGGTGCTGAATCCGGGATCCTTTACAGTATCCATGTTGCGGTATCGCCAGATCAGTCGCGTCAGATTTATATGCACCTGGAACCAACGAATCTTCCCGATACTCCGTCGCGTTCAACCTCATGGCAGTTCTGGAAGCGAGCATGACCTGGCGGCTTATCAATTTAGTGCGGGCGGCTCCGGTTTCCGCCTCTCTGTTAATCCGGTATCAGGTGCCCGGAGCGCCTGACGACAATCGTTATGCCGGAGTTTGGAGGTTATGATCCTGGACGAAGCCAGGGCTTTTCTAAGGGATGATTCGATGATGGCTGCATCCAGCGCGTGGTTCTTAGGCATTGTCACTCTGCTCCTCTCGATTCCGAACGCCTTTGGGTCAAAGGAAACGCTGGCTCGGAATTCCAAACTGATTGGCACTCAGAATCTCGTCGTGGCCCGGATTGTGTGTGTCATCGGCGTGCTGGTTGGTTGCATGATGGTTCTGGTTGCTGTTTTTTTCACGTATCACTCAAACGCACTCTTTAGCGCCGGGGGACTGCTCGCTGCTTTGGTGATTGCGTTCTTCGCTTACAGCAAGGCAAGAGCGGACGTTGGCAAGATTGCAAAGTCAAATGAGGATCGCTCGCCCAAGAGCTAGAGGCAGAGTACTTGGCATCGGCATCAGCCTGTTGGGCGCTGCCGGCGTGCTGGCGAGCTCAACGAATTTCCAAGCAGGGCAAACGCATTTAAACGTCCAGTAATTTGAGCAGATAGGCACGATCCCAGCTTGCGTTGAGCTGCTTGCCCCGGATGCCCCGTTTTTTGGTCTTCTCGCTTTTTA
>Ga0306920_100005637_pt1 | contig 16221 bp, 10 predicted proteins | sample flu12Cox44000170_FD_204666 | JGI IMG/M metagenome (GOLD analysis project Ga0306920, IMG submission 204666) | Lab enrichment of tropical soil microbial communities from Luquillo Experimental Forest, Puerto Rico - flux4day.12C.oxic.44.000.170 (v2)... | ecosystem: Environmental > Terrestrial >... | reverse complement strand
TTGATAAATAATCTTTGATGAACAATGTGCAAGTATAGCACAGAGGTATCAAAAACATAAATACAAATACTCCAAAAACTAAATACCTCATTGCGTCTGCTATCTCCGGGACGTAATGCTCCATACCAAACATTAAAGCGATATAAAACGCAATCAATAATATAGCGGTAAGCGTATATCTCACCGTTTTCTTTAAGTCCGTCAAGATAAGCGGAATTATTCTTCGCATACCTTCGTACGCGTCATTCAGGTAAACCAGTGGCACAAGCGGCCACCATCTAAAATGGGTAAACAACCCAGCTTTTACACATCTTGCGGCGGCTGGCCCCCAAAATCCTAAATATAACAATCCAATTGTGATAAAAACTAATCCGCTTAGATGAGCAAGATCACTCCAATTCCACGGCGCATCAACAATGGAAAAGATGGCAAACCCAAATGCCATTATGCCAATTACATAAATTCTTGCTATAATAGCGAGCATCCCCCAAAATGCCCAATACATTTTGACTAAAAATACTGTCGCTATAGCCGCCGAAAATAGATACATAAATTCGTTGTTGACAGACGATGGATCCGACATACGCAATGTTAACCCGACCACCAAGGCCGCCGACGCTGCGAGGTCAAGCGGAAATATCCAAAGAGCCAACCGAGCCGCTTGGATTAAGTCACTGGCGTCCTGAAGCCGCATTAAATGAGCCCGCACACCATACCAGTTGCGGGCAAGTTGGCCCGTCAGTGCCCATCGCAAAATCCCCCTCTAATCCACGTACGAATATCGTTGGGAATTTCCGAGAGACGGGCCATTTGAATGTAGACCACGTCATTGAGCCATTGGCTGTCGATCGCCAGTGAGCTACGAATCAATTCCAAAAGCACGTTTTGAGGAGCGGTTCCGGCAACCTCCAATGCAAATTTTCGATCTAATAAATCTCCATGTTGAACAGCCGAATTTAGCAACTTTGCTGACAATGTTCTAATGATATCGGGGATCGCGGCAGCTCGGTTTCCAAAGCCTACTTGAAGTATACCGAGGATGTGCAGAATTCCAGGCGGCCATCTCATCCCTTCGGGTGCATCATTTCCTGCGATGATATCAGCCAGACGCGCCTGTGCATCGTTCTCGTTGGCCTCCTCCAGTAGCACGGTTGCTTGTGACGGAAATTCGTTCCCCAAACGCATATGCTCGCACAGCAAACCTAGGAGCATGGGATTCCGAGCCATCGCGCGCACATCTTCCTGAGCCAGCGACAGCTGACCCAATAGCTTGGGGACTAGCTCGGGCTTCAATGCGAGGGCTCGTCGGGCCAGAACCTGTTGACGCGCAGACGAGAGCTCCAAGACCCGGAATGTCTTCCAGCCTTGACGCTCTGGTCCTTTGTACGATCTGGATGCGATCACACCTCTGCATTCGTTCATACCACCCAAGAAATCCGATATCGCACTGTTATATTTTTCTATAACGTCATCAGTTTGCGTAGAACTCAAAATTTCAGGAATCTCGTCAAATGAGTCGAAGAAGAAAACGAACAGCCCATTTTTTACACCATTGTCGAATTCCACACTTAAAAACTCGTCTACAAAATGGTCATTTATCCTGTTTAGAGATTCCAACACCAATTCTTGAATCAAAATACGATCTATTAGTTTATCTGGGTATCGTTTGATTTCCTTTAGATTAACAAACACAGGCAGCTTTGTATCGAAGTGGCGGCAATTAGCGGCCGCTTCGGACATGCGATAGGCCACATGCCGAAGAGCCACGCTCTTGCCTGAGCCGGGATCTCCCTCAACAAGGATCAGCCTTTCCGCGCTATTTTCAAGCGCACGTGTCAATGACCTCTCGCGGTGCAAGCCACCTCGGCAAAAGAATGGAAGTAGAGATCGTCGGCTTCCCTGTGCCTCAACCTCAGCCTCTAGATCAGTAAATTCCTCGTCGCGCCACCTTTCGGATATGTTGCGAATCACGATCTCGCGGCTGAGATATCTTGCGAACAAACGTCGATTTGACGCACGCTGTCGCTGCTCAGGTTTATAGGTGTATGGCAGAAGTTTTTCAGCCCAAATTTCTTTGATTTTTGAAATTGCGATGAATATTATCAAGAGAATTGAAGCTGTTAGTGCTAGGAATACCAAGATTCCCAAGGGAGATTTTATGTACCATGGAATCTGATGACCGAGTAGTTGCTGGACCCAGTCAAATGTCTTTTCCCATTCGCTTGGCTTCAAAACTTCTTCTGCCATGTTCTCCACCGGTCTCTCGCAGCCCAGCAACCGCAATTATTATTTCTGAGCTCGTGCAGAGTGTCTGTGTTCTAGTTAACTATAACAGAATTTTGCTCCTCTGTCGATTGCAGGCTGCCGCTATCTCAGTACACTGCCAGATTTGTGCCCATGGAGCGTGGACATCGAGGCGTTTCCGCCCGGAGTTTGGCTGGAGAAGGAACTCAGGTGATCAGGACACGTGTGAGCTATAGGGATCTCCGTGGCTTTATCGATCAGGTCGATCGGCTCGGGGCACTTCGTCGCATCGAGGGTGCCGATCCGTATCTCGAGATCGGAGGCGTTACCGAGGTCGCCGCTGGGTTGCCGGACTGTCCGGCGCTATTGTTCGACCGGATCAAGGGGTTTCCGAGCGGTTATCGGATTTTTACCAACGCGACAACCAATCTGCAGCGTGCTGCTTTAGCGCTGGGGATCGACCCCACGCTGCGTTCACTGGACGCGCTCAGAGCATGGATGGAAGTGCGCGGCGGCCTTCAGCCTCTCAAACCCGTGCAAGTCGGTGATGCGGACTTCCTCGAAAATTCGGATGTTGGTGACGCCGTCGATCTCTCCAAGTTTCCGGTGCCGCATTGGCACCTGAAGGACGGCGGTCCGTATATCGGCTCCGGCAGCTTAGTGATCACGCGTGATCCTGATGGAGGTTGGGTCAATGCGTCGATTTACCGGGTCCAGGTTCACAGTAAGAATAGAGTGACGGTTCAATTCGATCATCAAGGACGCCATGGAGCGATTATTGCCAAGAAATATTGGGATCGGGGAGAAGGGTGCCCGGTCGCCGTGGTCAACGGCGAGGACCCGGCGCTGTTCATCGCCGGTTTTGAATACCTGCCGGAAGGCCAGTCCGAGTACGACTTTGCCGGCGCCATCAAAGGCGAAGCGGTTGAAGTGTATCCCGGCCCGAAGACTGGGCTGCCGATCCCAGTACACAGCGAAATCGTTCTCGAGGGAATGCTGCCTTTTGACATAACGCTTCCGGAAGGGCCGTTTGGCGAGTTTACCGGCTATTACGCATCGGAAGCGCGGCCATCACCGGTGATGGAGGTGTCGGCAATCCATTATAGGGACGACCCGATCTTGTTCGGCTCGCCTCCGATGAAACCGCCGCGCTTTCACTTCGGCCTGCCCTTCCGTGCCGCCGGCATTTGGAGCAATTTGCAGGCTGCCGGTGTAACCGACATCGTCGGCACATGGCAGCACGTGGCGCAGCTGATGACCGTCATAGCGCTGAAGCAGCGATATGCCGGTCACGCCAAGCGTGCCGCGCTAATCGCTGCAGCAAACAGCTACATGGGCCGCATTGTCGTCGTTGTGGACGAGGATGTCGATCCGTCCAATCTTCCCGATGTGATGTGGGCGATCGCGACCCGCTGCGAACCGTCTGAGTCGATCGACATCATCAGAGACGCTTGGAGTTCCGCGCTCGATCCGCGCATACCGCCGGAGCGGCGGCTAATAGGCGCTACTTCGCACTCAAAGATGATCATCGACGCGTGCAAACCCTTCTCTTGGCTTAGCCGGTTTCCGCCGACCTCGGCAATGACCCCGGAAGAGACCCGTGCGATAGAAGAGAAATGGCTTAGCAAGCTGTAGTATCGGCAACCGAACCCAGGGTTTCCCGATGGATTCGGCATCCTGCGTTGCCAGACCGTCGCCTTATCGGAACGGGGACAGCTCGCGGTTGTCCCTCACCGGTTCAGGTAGGGTTAAGATGTCGACCCGCGTCGCCAAAGGGGGAGCAGATGGCGATCCATTACAGCGGCAATCTTCTCGTCAAAGTCCGCCAGCGGCCGTTTGCCGGCTTGCTGGCCGGCGCGCAGCCATTGACGATCCCGGGCTATCGGCTGGGGCCATTGTTCAAGGCGCACCATGCCGCGCCGATGTTTTCGGCGGTCCAGCCGGCAGACCACTGGCTGACGGCGACCGCGAGTGCCGGGAGCGACCTCCATCCCTGGGACGAGGCGCACCGCGTGGCTCGCGGCGCCCAGTATTCGATTTACGCCGAGCCGGACCTATTGCAGGAGGCGGTGGCGGCTCCCGAGGCTACCGCCCAACAGGGATTTGACCAGAATTGGCCGCCCGCAGCATTGGTGAGCCCGGGATGGCATCTGGCAGCCGGTTTCGCGGGCTTCGAGCAGGTGCGCGGTACTGCAACAGGCAATGGCGCGCGCATTGCCCATCTCGATACCGGCTATTGGCCGCCGCACGTGTCGACGCCGCGCCATATCAAGCGCGACCTCGGTTATAATTTCTACGAAAACAACACGAACACGACGGACCCAGGCACCAGCGGTGTATTGCGCAACCCGGGTCACGGTACCGCGACCCTGGCCATTCTTTCCGGCAATACCGTCGACCTGATCTACCAGGGAAAGCAATACACTGGAGATATCGGCGGCGCTCCTGACGCGGAGGTCGTCCCGGTGCGGATCGGCCCATCGGTCGTTCATTTCTACAGCAGTGCCATGGCGGAAGGCATGGACTACGCACTCGGGCCCTCCGGCGACCCGGCGAACCCCAATCCAGCCAACAAATGCGATGTCGTCACGATCAGCCACGGCGGACTGCCGTCCGAGAGCTGGGCCGACGCCGTCAATAACCTCTACGACGCTGGCGTCGTCATCGTCGCGGCCTCTGGAGACAACTATTCGGAGCTCCCGACGCATCTCGTCGTCTATCCCAGCGCGTTCAACCGGGTCGTCACCGCGGTCGGCGCCACCTATGACAAGACACCCTACGTCACCAATAAGGTCGGCGAGCTGCAAGGCAGCTGGGGGCCCGATGACGTCATGAAAAAGGCCATCGCCGGGTACACTCCGAACGTCGCGTGGATGCTGTTCCAGACGACTGACGGATTTGACATGGATGGAGCGGGGACCTCGTCGAGCACACCGCAGGTGGCCGCGGCGTGTGCATTGTGGATCCAGCTGTACGGCGGGAATTACGCTGCCGGCTGGCAGCGGGTTGAGGCCTGCCGTCTGGCGTTGTTCCGGAGCGCCGGTCCGGGCAATGGCAGCGCCACTTATCTCGGCAACGGAATTCTCGACGTGCCCAAGATGCTCGACCCAGCGCTCGCCGCCCAGATCCAACAGCAAGTCCAGGCAAACCAGGTGCAGCCTTCGCCGATTGACAGCGTCTCGTTTCCGTTCCTGCGGTTGTTGCTGCACGCAGGCCCGCCCGGCAGCGAAGAGGAGCGGATGTACGAAACCGAGGCGGCGCAGCTCGTCCGCCGCTCGACCAACCAGGAATTGGTCGACGGATTTCATGCCTTCATACGAGGAGACACCCTGCCGCCCGCCACGATCGCCCGGCTGCGCCAATTACTCAAGGCCGAGCCGGGGATTTCCGACGCTCTCGCGGCGCGGCTGTGATTTTCCAGGCGACGAGAACCTAAAATAGCGATGCTTGTCACCCTCGCGAAAGCGAGGACCCAGGGGCAGCGGCCGGGGCGGCTCTGGATTCCACTGGCAGCTCGCCTGTGACAGTCCGAGCGCGACGCTGACCCTGGGCGTCGTGGAAGAAGGCGGGCTCTCGGCCCGCTACCAGCTGAAGCTCAATCAATCCCTACAAGCTGGGTCTTTCAGCTCAATGGTGGTCATATCGGCCGCCCACGCAGACGAAATTGGCTGCGTCGGTGGGATCGCCGGGGCCCGTGTACTGCGCCTCCTCGGGATAGGGACAGAGCGGGCGGGTGAAAGCTTCGGGCTGGGTCGGGTTCTCAGTCGCATGCGACTGGTCCGTTGTCGCGATCAGCATGTCCGGCGCGATGCCCTGCTCAACCCACTGCTGCAGCGCCAAGACCGCATCGTGCTCGGTGTCCAGCGATACGGGGACGACACCCGACTGCGCAAAATTGTCCGCGCCGGCGCCGCCTTGACAGTGGTTCATGCCAGGGACCATGAAGAGCCGATCGAAATCCCGTACGCGCTTTAACCCGCCATTCGCGGCGACGACGCGATCGAAATAGTTGATCGATCCCTTCGGAAAGATCAGCTGATCAGTCCAACCGTGATAGGTGATCATCTTACCGCCGAATGCATGGAAGGCCGTGAGATCCGGGTCATCGGTGCCGATGACAGCGTGGAACTTCGCCTGCGACTGCCGAAAGCCCGTTTCAAAGCTAGCGGTGGTCAGCGTGGTCCAGTCGAAGCTCGGCTTCTGTTCGATCCAGAGGCGCCAATGATCGAGCGTAATCGTAAAGGGCATAGCGACCGGCGGGGTGGCGGATGACGAGTTTGCCAAGCCGGCAAAGGACGCGCCCGGCTCGAGTCCGTACCACAGGAACTCCCCATGCGTGCCGCGTGCACCGCGCCAGATCTGCTGTACCGCATCGGCTTCTTGGCTGGCGAGGCAAGTACCATCGGTTGGCGCGCCCGGTCTGCCGCATACCAACGAATGCGGATCGAAGTGGCATTGGCGCGGATCGTTGATGACGCCATCGATCACGCCGTCAAGTCCATCGCACGCCTGGATGGCTGCCGCAGTCACGGCCGTAAGCTTGGTCTGCGAGACGGGCGCTCCGACATCGAGGTTCATGACAACCTCCGGCCAGAGCTCGGCAGGGATGAACCGGTCCCAATTGAAGGCCGGCGCGCCGGCGAGGATCCCGTCGTAATCCTCGGGGAACATCTGCGCTTCCATCCACCCCTGTCGCCCACCGGTCGAACAGCCGTTCCAATACGCATAATTCTGCGGTTTGCCGTAGTAGGCTTTTATGACCGCCTTGGCCTTCAGTGTCATCTCGTGTAATGAACGCGATGCAAAATCGACGATTAGCCCCTCATTTAGCATGTCGTTGGCCGGGTTGAGCGCGAAGCCACCTCCGGCTTGAGCGCCATTGGCGCCGCCTTGGCCATTGGCCGTACCCGTCGCGGGATGCCCGGTGTCGGTCGAGGCGGTGGCGAACTGCCCGGTCACGGCATCGCCGGTTACCGCCATCGCAAGCGCCGAATAGGAGATGACGCCGGCATATCCGCCACCGCCCTCAGCTTGGAAGCGGTGGTTCCAATTGGCAGGCGGCGGCAACCAGACCTCGATGTTGATCGCCGGCGTGACGGTGATCTGGACCCGGCAGAAGGCAACCGGCACGGGCGTCGTCAAGAACGGCGGTAATGTGAAGGTGTTTGCCGCAATTGAAGTCGCCGTGATGGAGATCACGTCCCGCAGGACGAGGCTGGAGAGTTTGGTACAGTTGTCGGCTACAGCCGGTGCAGCGAAGGTCGCCGTCGAGGCAGCGAGCGCGAAAATAAAGCCGCAAGATCTGTATATTTTTGCTCGACTTTTCACTTGTTTCCTCCCGTCTGATTCGGGGCCTCGGCGAGGCCGCCCGCATTCTCAGCTTACTGTGAATTCACGGCAGTTCGCCGTTCTCTGCGGTCATCGATGTAAGCGGTCTTTGACACACACCCGCCTGAAGGCTGCGCTCGACAAGGTCTACTGCCGCGTTGTAGTAGCGCGGTATGGCCGTATGGCGTCGTGGGCGCTGTGCCGTCAGCGGGCATGTCCCCCCTCCCCGATGCCGTCCAGCCTCGTCGGCTAGTCGGATGTTAGCTTATTCATGCCGGAAAATGTGCGTCAAGCACTATCTTGCATGTCTGCCGCATCGGCGGTTCTATACTGCCGATCCTCAACGCCACCAGAGCAGCCCGCGTAATGCAGACGCCTATCAGGGAAAAGCATTGTAATGCATATTCTGACGGCGAACGGCGGACGGGAACAGGGCAGGGCTGTGGCCGAAGGAGCGAAAGACCACCGCTCGGAGAGCGAAAGCGACCAGGCTGCCTATCTTGGGCTGCTGGGGGACCGCATTCGCGACGGGCGCGCCCGCCGTGGTATGACACGCAAGATCTTAGCCCGTGACTCCAAGGTGTCTGAGCGCTATCTCGCCCAACTGGAAACCGGGCTAGGCAATATCTCGATCGTGCTGTTGCGCCAGATCGCGCGTGCCATGGGCCTGCCCCTCGCCGATCTCGTGCGCGAGGAGCCGGAGGGGCCCGTTGAGCTTACCCTCCTTATTCAGACGCTGGGCCGTCTCCAGCCGCCAGAGCTCTCTCAGGCGCGGAAGCTCCTGACCGATACCTTCGGCACCGTTGTTGAAAGCGAGCGGCGCCAGCGGATCGCCTTGATCGGCCTTCGCGGCGCCGGCAAATCGACGCTCGGGGCGCGACTGGCAAAAACGAAAAATGTCCCGTTTATCGAGCTCGACCGCGAGGTCGAACGCGAAAGTGGCACCACACTCTCTGAGGTCTTCGACCTATACGGCCAATCCGCGTATCGCCGATACGAGCGCCGGGCCCTTGAGAACGTGATCGAGCACCATCACCGAGCAGTAATAGCGACCGGCGGGAGCATCGTGACGGAGCCCGCGACCTTCGATCTGCTGCTGTCCGCCTGTTTTACCGTCTGGCTCACCGCTGCGCCCGAGGAGCATATGGGCCGCGTCGTGGCGCAAGGCGACTACCGGCCCATGGCCGAGAATGACGAGGCGATGGACGATCTGCGTCGGATTCTGGCCAGCCGAAACGCCCTCTACGCTAAGGCGGATGCAACGGTGGACACCGCGGGCAAGACCGTGGACCAGTGTCTCCGAGAGCTGACGGCCGCGGTAGGCTAATTGCCGTGTCGCTGCTGCCGACAAAGTGAGAGAAAGTGCCGCGTAGAGACCGGGTCGCGCCGCTGACAACCCGCGGGAGTAGTCCCAGCTATGGTGCGACTGAATGTTTGTGTTGCATCATATTGCTTAATCATAAATCAATATGTATTATAGTTCCTAACCCCGATCGGAGGCGCGATGATCACGTTCGACACCGATCCCTCCTGCTATCGTCACTGGCGCCTCGCTTGTGAGGGTTCGGTCGCCACTCTGACCCTGGATGTCGCGGACGAAGGTGGGCTTTATCCCGGCTACCGGCTCAAGCTCAATTCTTACGACCTGGGTGTCGACATCGAGCTGCACGATGCGCTGAACCGCATCCGCTTCGAGCACCCCGAGGTGCGCGTGGTGATCTTGACCGGCGGCAAGGAGCGGGTCTTCTGCGCCGGCGCCAATATCTACATGCTCGGCCAGGCAAGCCACGCTGAGAAGGTTAATTTCTGCAAATTCACCAACGAGACGCGCAACGGCATCGAGGATGCGAGCGCCCGTTCGGGGCTCAAATTCATTGCCGCGGTCAATGGCGCCTGCGCCGGCGGCGGCTACGAGCTGGCGCTCGCCTGCGACGAGATCGTGATGGTCGACGACCGGTCGAGCACGGTCAGCTTGCCCGAGGTGGCATTGCTCGGGGTCTTGCCTGGTACCGGCGGGCTGACCCGGCTTGTAGACAAACGCAAGGTTCGGCGCGACCTTGCCGATGTGTTCTGCACCACCGCCGAGGGCGTGCGGGCGGATCGCGCAAAGGCCTGGGGGCTCGTGGATCGGGTAGCGCTGCCCGCCCGGTTCAAAGAACTCGTCGCGGAGCGCGCCGCTGCACTCGCAACCGGGAGTGATCGCCCCACCGATGCAGCCGGTGTACCGCTTGAACCCCTCGAGCGCCGCATCGGCGAGCGCGGCTATCGCTACCGCTGGGTTGCGGTCGACGTTGAAACCGACCGGCCCGTCGCAACCTTGACCGTGACCGCACCGCGGGGCGACGAGATGCCCGGTACGCTCACCGGCATCGTCGCCACCGGCGCGCATTGGTGGCCATTGGCTGTCGCGCGCGAATTGGACGACGCGGTGTTGCTCCTCCGCACCAACCATCCCGAGACCGGGACATGGGTGCTCAAGACTGCGGGCGATCCCGACGCGGTGCTGGCCTGCGACGCGGCGATGGCCGCTCATCGCGACCATTGGTTCGTGCGCGAGACGATCGGCCTGTTGCGCCGCACCTTGCGGCGGCTCGACGTCTCGTCGCGCAGCCTCTTTGCCGTGATCGAAGAGGGCTCGTGCTTTGCTGGTTCCCTGTTCGAGCTGGCGCTCGCCGCCGACCGCAGCTACATGGCAGCGGAGGGGCCCCGAGTCGCCCTTTCGGCGCTCAGTTTCCGCGACCTCGAAATGGTCAACGGCCGAACCCGTCTCGCCACGCGGTTCAATGCCGAGGCGGCAGCCGTGGCGCTGGAACGGCACGTCGGGGCACCGCTCGATGGGGCTGCGGCGCTCGATCTCGGTCTGGTGACCTTTGCCCCGGACGAACTCGACTGGGAGGACGAGATCCGGCTGGCGCTCGAAGAGCGCGCGAGCCTCTCGCCCGACGCGCTGACCGGCCTGGAGGCCAATCTGCGCTTCGCCGGAGCCGAGACCGTCGCGACCAAGGTCTTTGGGCGGCTCTCGGCCTGGCAGAATTGGATCTTCTCGCGTCCGAACGCGGTCGGCGAGAACGGCGCCTTGAAGCGCTACGGCAGCGGCATCAGACCGCGTTTCGACAGGCAACGAGTTTAGAAATCGGAGACCCAGAATGGCGCTCGACTATCTGGAACGTATCCCGAACAATGTCGGCCTCGGCGACAACCGCGCTTTGCAGCGGGCGCTCGAGCATTGGCAGCCGCACTTTCTCGACTGGTGGAAGGAAATGGGTCCGGCGGCCTTTGCCGCCGCCGATGTCTATCTGCGGACTGCCACGACGGTCGACGAGCAGGGCTGGGCGAGCTACGGCATGGTCAAGATGCCGGAATACCGATGGGGCATCTTTCTCGCTGATCCGGTGCCCGATCGCCGTATCGGTTTCGGCGACGCGTTTGGCGAGCCGGTGTGGCAGCAGGTGCCGGGGGAGCACCGCTCGGCCTTGCGCCGGCTAATCGTGACTCAAGGCGACACCGAGCCCGCCTCCGTCGAGCAACAGCGGCGGCTCGGCGATACCTGCCCCTCGCTCTTCGATTTGCGCAACCTGTTTCAGGTCAATGTCGAGGAAGGCCGCCATCTCTGGGCGATGGTCTACTTGCTGCACGGCTATTTCGGCCGCGACGGGCGCGAGGAGGCCGAAGAGCTGTTGGCCCGCCACTCGGGCGATCCCAATAAGCCGCGCATCCTCGGCACCTTCAACCAGCCGATCGCCGATTGGCTGAGCTTTTTTATGTTCACCTACTTCACCGATCGCGACGGCCGCTATCAGCTGAAGAGCCTGGCCGAGAGCGCATTCGACCCGCTGTCGCGGACCTGCCGGTTTATGCTGACCGAGGAAGCCTTTCATATGTTCGTCGGCGCGAGCGGCATCACCCGCGTCGTCAAGCGCACGCTAGAGGTCATGCAGGCGCTCGGCAGCGAGGATCCCGCGGCGGTGCGCAACGCCGGCGCGATCGATCTCCCGACCCTGCAGCGCTACATCAATTTCTGGTTCAGCTCGTCGCTTGACCTCTTCGGCGCCGAGATCTCGTCCAACGCCGCGAACTATTTTGCCAGCGGTCTCAAAGGTCGCCCCGACGAGGCGCGGTTCGCTGATCACTTGGCGAGCGACGAGAGCCTGCGTATCGAGCTGCCGGACGGGAAAGGCGGGGTGACGACGGAGGACGTGCCGATGCGCAGCGCGATGAACGAGGTCATGCGCGCCGCCTATGTCAAAGACTGCGATGTCGGGGTGCAGCGCTGGAACCGGCTCCTCGCAGAGGCCGGGTACGATTTTCGCTTCCGGCTGCCGAGCACCCGCTTTCACCGGTCGATCGGCGTCTGGGCCGGTGTCGCGACCGACCCCGACGGGCATCCGATCGCCGAGCAGGAATGGCGCCGGCGCAAGGGGGATTGGCTACCTTCGGCCGAAGACCGCGCGTTCGTCACGAGCCTGATGCAGCGCGTCACCGAACCCGGGAAAGTGGCGGGATGGATCGCCCCGCCCGAAATCGGCATCAACAACGCGCCGCTCGACTACGAGTATGTGCGGCTGAACTGAGCTTGGCGGAACCCGCTCGGCCTATACCTTCGATCGAGCATTCTCGATGGCGACAACCAGGCCAGCAACTTTGAGCTGACCGCACCTCCAAGGGCGACGATCAGTGCGGTCCTGAAATTCCGGATAAGGATTATCGCGCGACCGAGCCGAAACCTCACCCATCGAAACCGGCAAGCGTTATCTTCCGCACGCGGCGGGACGATGGGCAAGCACGCCGTTTGAACCTGCGGTCGCGCGGCGCACGGCGCCGCGCAGAAAGAGCATAGCGGAACAAACGATTTCGCAGCGCGTATTCGCGTGGCGGCGCCGCGCAGATCCGCTCGAGCCTCGCGGAATGTATGTGTGCGGGGTTACAGTTCGGCGCATCGAGGAGCTTCGCGCTCAAATCGAGGTGGACGCGCTCGCCTAGTGCTATAACCAAAGCCAAATTACGGGCAGGGAGGAAAGCTGTGAAGCCCTACTGGCCATCCCGTCGCGACGCGCTCAAAACGGCCGTGACGCTGCTTACAGTATCCGTATCGGCAAGAAGCCTGCGATTATCGGCTTCTGCCCAGGTTCCCGAGAAGATCGTACTGGGAACGCTGCCCATTCCGGGGATCGTATCCTCCATCGGGCAAGTCGACTTTTTCAAAGAGGAAGGCCTGACGCTTGAGTTGACCCGGTTCAACAACTTCGCCCCGGTCCTACAGGCAATGACCACGGGCAGCGTGGTCGCCGGTGAATTTGGGGTTGCGGGGAGCATTATCGGGATCACACGTGGCCTTCCGTTGATTGCGCCTTTTCTGGCTGGGTTCAGCACACCGGGACATCCATTCGAGCGGATCATGGTATTGCAGGATTCGCCGATCAAAACCCTCGACGATCTCAAAGGGAAGAAGCTGGCGTTCCTCGGTCCCGGCACAGTTCCCGATATGTTTCTCGGCGCCCTTCCCAAAAAGACCAATATCCGCAAAGAGGACATCGACCTCGTGCCGATGCCGGCTCCCAACATGCCGGACGCGCTCGCCCAGCGGTTGGTCGATGCGATCTTCGCGATTCCACCTACCGACACGGTGGCCGAACAAAAATACCAGGCGCGCACCGTAGCCAATGCGACCGAACTGGTGCCCTATGCGGGATTGGGCACCTTCGGACTCAGGCGCGAATTTGCCGATACGCACCCCGAGGCGGCCAGGAAGCTGTACCGAGCATGCATACGCTTTGCCCGTTGGATCGACGACAATCCCGTAGATAACCGTCGGGTGGTGGCGAAGAATCTCAGCTTTCCTGCCGATCTGGCGGTGCACATGCGCATAGCCTTGCTCGCGCGTAATGGGCTACCGGTTATGCCCAATGTCTGGAACCTTTATGAGATGCTGGTGGGGGCGAAGACCATCGATCCTCACCCCAATCCAGCCAAGCTGTTCAACGACGCGATCGTAGAACCAACCAAGCGGTTTACGTTGCCGGCCGTCGAGGAACTCGGGCTCCAGCCCGACCCGGAAATCGAAACGATGCTCAAGGGCGATTATCCATTCTTGCCGAAGCCGGTGGAGAGCTACTACGCGGATTGGGAGCGTCAGCTGCTAAAGATGTAGGCGGAGAGACGTGAGCGGCCGCCTCGGAGAGGATTTCGTCCGCTTTGACCGGGTGGCGCTGACCTTTCCCGGCGGGTCCGGCCGCAGTCCGGTCGAGGTGATCCGCAAACTCAATCTCGGTGTCCGAGCTGGCGAATTCGTCGCGGTGGTTGGCCCGAGCGGCTGCGGCAAGAGCACGCTGCTGTCGTTGCTCGCCGGCTATCTGACGCCGAGTGCCGGTCGGGTGCTGTTCCGCGGCAAATCCATCTCGGGTCCCGGGCGGGAACGCATGATGGTGTTTCAGCACCCGGCCCTCTTCCCATGGCTGACGACAGAAGAGAATGTCGCTTACGGACTGAAACTCAAAGCCAATCGGAACGGCGGTCGAAACATCAAAGAGACCGTCAATGCGATGCTGCAACTGGTGCAGCTCGACGGATTTGCGCGCCATTATCCGAGCGATCTGTCGGGCGGCATGCGGCAGCGTCTGGAAATTGCTCGCGCCCTCGCCGTCGATCCCGAAGTTCTGTTGATGGACGAACCGTTGGCAGCACTCGATGCGCTGACACGCCGCACGATGCAGCGTGAGGTGCTGCACATCTGGGAAAAAACGCGCAAGACGATCCTCTTCGTCACCCACGACATCGACGAGGCCGTCATCATGGCCGACCGCATTGTCGTCATGGCGCAAAGGCCGACTTTCGTGCTGGAGATCGAAGAAGTGAGGCTGGGACGCCCGCGCTTGCGCGAAGATCCTGAGGTCGGGAAAATCGCGCGACGGTTATCGAGCCTCCTCGAATGAGGCGCATGATGCTGCGACGGCTAGGCTTCGGCTAATGAACGGAGCCGCGCTACGTTCGTCGGCCGTACGCCTCGCCGGGCCGCTGACCGTGCTTGCAACATGGGAATTGCTGGCCCGCTTTGGCCTTATCAACACGCTATTGCTTCCACCTCCCAGCAAGGCCTTTGCCGATCTCATGGTCCTTGTTTCCAGCGGCTATCTGTGGAAGGCCCTCTATGCAAGCCTCTTCCGTGTGGTTTGCGGCTTCGCTTTCGCAGTCACCGTCGGCGTTATCCTCGGCATGGCAATGGCGCGCATTCGACCGATCAATGATTTCTTCGATCCGCTGGTCGAACTGCTGCGGCCGATCTCGGCGCTCGCTCTCTTTCCGCTCGCCATTCTGTGGTTCGGTATCGGCGACGGTTCGAAGATTTTCGTGATCGCCTTTGCGGCCTCCTTCCCGGTTATCCTCAATACTTTTGCCGGTGCGCGGAGCATCGATACGAACCTAATCCGCGCCTCGCGCTCTCTGGGTGCAACCGAATTCGAGATCTTCAGAGGCGTCGTGCTTCCCGCCAGTTTGCCTTACATCTTTACCGGAGTGCGCCTTGCTTGCGGGGTTTCCTTGATCGTGATCATTGCCGCCGAGATGATCGGGGCGACTGTCGGCATGGGCTACATGGTGCTCGAGGCGCAGCAGACGTTTCGCACCGAGCGCGTCTTTGCCGGCATCTTTGTGATCGGTCTCATCGGCTTCGCGACCGACCTTGGCTTCCGCCGCCTGCGCCGGTGGCTGCTTCCGTGGTATCGAGAGACGGAAAGCTGACCGGCGGCTCGGTCTGCCACCTGCCATCGGGACCCCCCGAGCCAATGTGACGCACCACTGCACCGGGCAGGATGCCAGGATGGATCGCACCGCCTGAGATCGGCATCAACAATACACCCCTCGACTATGAATTACGTGCGGCTGAACTGATCCGTCCACCTCCGGAAGCACCCGCAGCGCCGGTCGTCCGGCTCATCTGTCCCATGCCGAAATCGGGGTCGGTTACAATCTGATGTTGCCGGCCGGGCGCGGCCAACAGAAAAGACCGCTCTGCGTCGACCCTTGAGAGCAGTCATGAGCGACACCATCGCGGCGGCCGATCGAAATCATCCCGCTTTCGCTGCCGCGTCGCGAAGGCCCGAAAGGAACAGCTCACGATCTGCGGGGCGCCGCAGCTGAGCAGCGCTCGGCACCAGATGAGGAGTGATGACTCGCAGCCGCGCCATGATCTCCCGCGCTTCATCAAGCCGGCCCATATGGGCGTAGCATGCCGCGAGAACACGGTACGAATGCGGAAAGCCCGGATTCTCTTGAATGGACTGGAGGAGCTTCGACGCCGCGGTATTGAATTCGCGTTTGAAGAAATTGGCTTCGCCGATCAAGCTCAGCGGCGTCGCGGTTCGCTCGCGCGGGCTCAGCCGCAGCGCGGTCTCGGCATGCTCGATCGCGAGATCGTGGTGGCCGGCCCACAGCCTCAGAACACCGCTCAGAAACCACCCTCGGGAGAAGCTCGGGGTGAGCGTGACGGCGCGATCGACCAGGGCAATCATCGCGCCGATATCCTCGCCTAAACTGGCCAGCACAAAAGCGCCATCGGCCAGGATGCGGGGGTCGTCTCCCGCTAACTCGAGTGCCTGCCGAGCAAGATCCACAGCCTTGCGGCTGGCGGTTTCCGGCTCTCCGGCCCAGCCCTCT
>Ga0306920_100005636_pt1 | contig 16222 bp, 17 predicted proteins | sample flu12Cox44000170_FD_204666 | JGI IMG/M metagenome (GOLD analysis project Ga0306920, IMG submission 204666) | Lab enrichment of tropical soil microbial communities from Luquillo Experimental Forest, Puerto Rico - flux4day.12C.oxic.44.000.170 (v2)... | ecosystem: Environmental > Terrestrial >... | reverse complement strand
TGCTGCAGATGCAGCAACGCATAATAAGCAGCTCAATTTGTAATTGTAGTTCGCGGCAACCGGGGACACCGGTTCGGTGGCTATCGTGACACACGACCGATCACGGGTGGAACTCTGAGGGTTTGGCAGCATGAGCGAGCAGAGAAGGATTGCCTCAATAGATGAGCCGGCAGAAACAACCAAGACGTTTCTGCGGAAGCTGCTCGATGTCGTAGAAAAGGTTGGAAACAAGCTTCCCCATCCCGCGGTGATCTTCTTTATCCTGACCGCGTTGGTGATCCTGCTGTCGCACGTGTTCTACCTGTTGGGCACATCGGTCAATTACGAGGTGGTCAACCCGCAGACGCACCAGATCGAGCATGCCACGGCCACGGTCAACAGCCTGCTGAGCGGCGACGGCCTCCGCTTCATGAAGATTGTGCAGGTCACGCCGCGCAAAGCGGCCACCTGGATATTCGTCACCCTGGGAGTGTTGTCGAGCATCGCCTCGGACGCCGGCTACCTGGTCCTGATCCCGCTCGGCGCCGGGGCCTTTCTGAGCCTCGGCCGGCACCCGCTCGCCGGGCTGGCGGCGGCGTTCGCCGGGGTCGCCGCAGTCTTCGGCGTCAATTTTCTGATCCTGCCGATCGACCCGATCCTGACGGAAATCACCAATAACGCGATCCATCTGCTGAACCCGACATATTCCATTAATCTGACCGCGAACTTCTATTTTGCGGTGGTGTCGAGCCCGGTGCTGATTGTCGTTTGCACCCTGGTCTCGGAACGGGTCGTCGAGCCGCGGCTCGGCGCATATCGCGGCGAAGTCCCCGCCGACAGCGGTGGTGGTGTTACAGCGGAGGAGGCGCGTGAGTTGCGGCTGGCGCTCTATCAAGCGTCGTGGTCATCGCTCTTTTGACATTTCCGCCGGGTGCGCCGCTGCGATCAGCAAGCCGGGGCGATCGTGGGCAACACTCCCCCGATGGGGAGCCTAATCGTGCTGATCATGCTGGCGTTTCTGGCGATCGGCGCGGACCACGGCATCGGTGCCAAGACGATCACCAGCATAGTCGACGGCATCAACGCCGTCACCAAGACCTTCGCCGTCCTGAGCGGGCTCGTCTTTTTGCTGTTCGTGATTAGCCAGTTCCTTGCCTATTTCACCTACAGCGACATGGCGACGATCGTCGCGGTAAACATGGGCGACGCCCTCGAGCACGCAGATCTCGGCACCATTCCATTGATGCTCGGGTTCATCACTGTGACCGGTATCGTCGGCATGCTGATCGTCGGTGTGATCCCGAAATGGGCGCTGCTCGCACCGATCTCTGTGCCGCTCTTTACGAAGCTCGGAATCGCTCCCGAGGCCGTCTTGGCGGCTTATCGGGTCGGCGATTCACCGCCCAACGTCATCACGCCGCTGATGCCCTATTTCGCGCTGATCGTCGTCTTCGCTCAGCGCTACGATAAGACGGCAGGTGTCGGCACGGTGGTGGCGACGATGCTGCCTTATCCAGTGGCAGTCTCGGTCGTGTGGATCCTGCTATTTCTTGCCTGGGAAGCGCTCGGGCTCCCGTTCGGGCCTGGGTGACGGGGGTCCCGTGTTTCGGGTGCCCTTTAGCTTGCGGCGGGCGCGGCGGGTGAAGTGGCCCCTGCCAGTGCGGCGCGCAACGCCTCCTCCTTGCTCTCGTCGAAGGAGGTGCGGATCACCGTTCCGCCTTCGCCCTGCAGGGCCGCCAGGACCTTGTCGGTCGTCATTTTGCGCACAAGCAGAAAGAGCGCGGCGTTGCCGGATTGCAGGCTTTGCGCGGCATCCCGCATGAACCGGTCGTTGATGCCGACATCGGCGAGAGCGCCGCCGAGCGCGCCGGAAGCCGCACCGATCGCGGCACCGGCCAACGGCATCAGAAAGATCAAGCCGATCAAGGCACCCCAGAAGGTTCCGGAGACGGCACCCGACGCGGTCGGGTTGAAAAGTTGGTTGAGCTTGACGTGGCCATTGGGCTGCTTGACCGCGATCACCGCGTCCGCCAACTCGATCAGATATTCCTTTTGCATATCGAGCAGCTTCTGGCGGACCTGCTCGGCTTTTTGTTCGGATGGAAAGGTGATTTCTACGAGATCGGCCATTTGCGTTTACCCCCACACTGTTTCGGAACCTGACGCCAAACCGCTATCGGCGCCCTCCTCAATCCAGATTGCTGCGGCGTGGGTTTTTCGACAAGGCCCTTCGCGAGTCCACGGTTCGGTGGCGATTATTCGCAATGCCGGCAGCAACCAAAGCAGAGCGGTTCTAGCGCCAGACCCAGCCCCAACCCGGGACCCAAACCCAGCCTCCGCCCCAACCAGGACCCCAACCCCAACCGGGGCCCCAACCCCACCAGGCCGCCGGCCAACCCCAGCCCCACCGGCCCCAGCCGGGACCCCAGCCCCAGCCACCGCCGCGGAAGCCAAAGCCGCCGCGGAAACCGCGATGGAACCCGCCATGGAAGGCGCCACGGTGAAAACCCCCGTGGAAACCTCCGTGAAAGCCTCCGCCACCGAAGCCGCCGCCGTGGAAGCCTCCACCGCGCATTTGAGCGTTGCCGAGGTTGGGTGAGACGGCGAAAATGGCCAGCACAACGGCAAGGACGATCGAGAGTTAGCGTGCCATAGGACGTTCCTTCCTAGCCCCGATGCCTGTCAGACTCACCAAACTCCTAGAACCATTTACGCGCAAGTAACGAATTTGTCACTTTAACCCAGTCTAATTTTAATAGGAGCCAAGTGCCGAGGCAAGCCGCATGCCGCCGCCGCTGCATCATCAGCGGTGCAATAGCAGTCGGCAATTCTCGTCGATCGCCTCGGGCTTGTGGTATATCACGAGGATGGCTCGCGACAGGACCACCCCAGATCTCCCAGTGCTCGCCCTCTTCGGCCTGATGGCAGTCTCGCTCGGAGGATTGCTGGTGCTGCCGCCGCTCACGCAGGATCAGAGCTATCATCAATTCGCCGACCAGCGCACGATATTTGGCATTCCGAACTTTTGGAACGTCGTCTCGAATCTTCCGTTTCTCGCAGTCGGCGTGGCGGGATTGCGGCGATTTCGTAATGATCCGGCAACCGTCGTCTTTTTCCTCGGGGTTTTACTGACCGGTGTCGGCTCGTCCTACTACCATTGGGACCCCAACGACGACACCTTATTCTGGGACCGCTTGCCGATGACGCTGAGCTTCGGGGCAATCCTCGCTCTCGTCGTCGCGGAGCGCGTAAGCGTCAGGGCCGGAGCCATTCTGCTGTGGCCGGCGCTTGCGACCGGCTTGTTCAGCCTGTTGCTGTGGCGCTGGACCGACGATCTGCGGCTCTACTTCTGGGTCCAGTTTTTCCCCGGTCTTGCGGTTGTATTGCTATTTCTGCTGTGTCCGCCAAAGTTCACCGGAACAAATTACTGGATTATCGCCGGAGTCCTCTACGCGCTCGCCAAAATCTTCGAATTCACCGACCACGGAATTTATTCGGTTGGAAGCTTGTTAAGCGGGCACACCCTCAAGCACTTCGCGGCGGCAGCTGCGTGCTGGGCAGTTCTGCGATACTTCCAGACCCGTCGGGCGATACCCCAAGACCAAGAGGGGCGTCTCATCCGAATGGCTTAGTCTAGTGGCTCATCAGATCTAACGGCGCCGTCAAGAGAGCGCCGCAGCGTTGTCCCGGTCTCGCCACTCGCCGAAGGCAGGACGCCGTTGCAGGGCAAATAAACGCTGCCAAGCGGGGGTGCGGTCGCGGCCGAGGATTCAGCCCCAGGCCAGCATCGCCACGCCCAGAACGATCGCCACGGTCAACAGCGAGAGGCTCGCCACCGGCCATTGCCGCAGGAAGCCGTCGGCGCGCTCGAGCGCTTTGCCCCAGCTGATGCTAGCACCTACCGCCGTCTCGCCTGTCACCACTACATCCCCCATCGGCAGGCGCGGCAGATGGTCCACCCAGCGCCACAGTCCAACAGCGAGCACTCCCCCGATCAGAACCGGCCACAACGCCGTCCACAGCGTCGCGGGGGCGACCGCTGCGAGCAAACTTCCGCTCTCGATGGTCGGATAGACGATCCAAGGAACCGCCACGGCTGCGAATGCCAAGACGAGCCAGGGCCCCGTCAGCGTGGCCGGCGCTGCCGGAGCGCGGTCTCTTGCTGTGGTCTGAGCCAGACGGTGCAGAAAGTGGAGCATAAGCAATGTGCTGGCGACTGCCGACAACGTCGCGAATATAGCGAAGACCCCGCCGCCGAATTGCGGCTTCACAGAGAGCTTTGCCAGCATCCCGCCGGTAAGGGGCAACCCGCCCAGCCCCACCGCCAACACCGCGGCCGGGATCAGCACCGGCCACAGGCGTGGGCCAGCGGTGGCTGAGACGCCAATCGCGAGAAACAGCGCACCCTTCGCCAAGACGTGATGTGCCGCTGCAAAGCTCACTCCCGGCGCGGCCCCAATGTCGCCCGCGGCCAGCCCCATGCCAAGCGCCGCGGCGAGCAGCCCCATTTGGCTTACACTGGAATAGGCCAGCACCGTCTTCGGGTTTCGCTGTGTGATTCCGACCGCAACGCCATAGAACGCCGAAAACATTCCCGCCGCGGCCAGCGCCTCCCCCCAACCCGGCATCGCGAACCCCAGTGGCATAAAGCGGATGAGCCCGATCATCCCGGCCTTGACTGCGGCGCCGCTGAGCGCGGCTGCCGCCGGTATCGGTGCCGCTGAGTAGGCGAGCGGCATCCAAACATGCCCTGGTGCCAACCCGATCTTCAAACCAAAACCCAGGATCAGAAGCACCAGCGAGGCACTACGCCAGGGCGACGACGGCAGCGCTGCGACGGCGTCGCGGATCAACAGGCTGCCGTCCGGAACGGCTTCCGCCATGAACACAAAAGCCATCAACAGAAAGGCCTCGCTCAGCACGGCAAGCGCCACATAGATGACGCCGGCCCGTTGGCTGCCCGGCGTACTCTCGTGGACTATAAGGCCCCAGGCCGCCAAACTGACTACAGAGAAGGTCAAATAGAAGCTTACCAGATCGGCGGCGATAAAGACGCCGAGACTCCCGGTGAGCGTCAGCAACCACCACTCGGCAAAGCGGCCGGCATTCGGGTCGCCGCGCAGATAGGGGGAAGCATAGGCTCCAGCGACGATCCACAGCAGCGCTGCAACTCCGAGCAGCATTGCGCCGGGCACGTCGAGCGCCAGCGTCATGCGAAACGGCGGCTCGGGCAGGACCAAGGTGGTGCCGGCAGGGGCGATGAGCGTCGCGACTAGGGCGGGCGCCGGTGCCAGCGCCAATAGTGACGGCATGCGATCTCTGACGCGCCGAGACACACAGGCCAACAACATCGCAAGAGGTGCTGCCAGAGCCACGAACAACAAGGCTTTTGCGACACTCACAGCCCGCAATCTCCAGATATCGGCTTCAGGTGCGGCTTCACCTAAGCCCTCCCATCGCCAGGTCAGGGTGGCCGATCTGCAACAGTTCGAAAGGCCGCAGTGGCACAAAGCCGAGCAGGACCGCACCAAGTGCCAGAACCGCTACCACGACCTGTCGGCCCGGCGATATGATAGAGAGCAGGTTCAAGGGCTCGCTTGCATCCGCCAATGCTTGGGCGAGCACAAGAAACACGTAGCCACCCGCCAGCAGCCCGCCCGTGAGGACGACCACAGCCCACCACCATTGGCCCCCCGCGACTGCCGCCGTCAGTAACATCGCTTTCGCCACAAAACCGCCGCTGGGCGGCAGACCCATCAGCGACAGGCCGCCGAGCGCGAAGGCAAAGACGGTTATCGGCAAGACCCGGCCGACGCCGGCGAGCCCGGCAATTCGGTCATGTCCGAGGGCCTCGGCGATCAGTCCCGCTGCCATAAACATGGCGGCCTTGGCGAAGGCGTGGGAGATCGCCTGAAGCACACCGCCGGTCCATGCTGTGCTGCCCCACGGATGCCCCGTTTGCGGATTGATCGCGAGTGGAAACATCAGAAACAGGTAGCCGATCTGCGCCACCGTCGAGTAGGCGATCAGCAATTTCAGCCTCACCTGGCGCAGCGCCAGCACGCTGCCGAAGATGATCGCGGCAGCTCCCAACCCGCCGAGCAATTGCGCCGCCGCCGGCTCCGGGAACCGCGTCATGACATCAAACCATAACCGGATAACGAGGAAAAAAGGCGCCTTCACGACCAACCCCGACAATAGGGCGCTGGCCGGAGCAGGGGCGCCGGCATGGGCCGGCGGCAGCCATAAGTGGAAGGGAAAAAGCGCGGCCTTGGCCAGCAGGCCCGCCGTCATAAGCGAGACCGCGGCCCACGCTACCGGACCCGGTTGGATACGGCTGGACAACAAAACGATATCAAGGGTGCCGTAAGCGCCGTAAAGCAGCACGGCACCGAGCAGATAGAGGATCGAACCCAGTAGCGCAAACAGCAGGTACCGCAAGGCGGCTTCCAGTGTCTCGGCGCGGCCGTCGAGGGAGACCAGCGGCACGGCGGCGAACGTCAATAGCTCGAGGGCGACATAAAGGTTGAACAGGTCACTGCCGATAAACACGGCATTGAGCGCTCCCCAAACCGCCATCAGCAATGTCCAAAACACCAGCGGTGACCGTGTCTCGGCTTCTTGCGGGCTGGCAAACTGGCTTCGCGCAAAGAGTCCGATGCCACAGACCAGCACCGCGGTGGCGATCATCATTGCCGCGGACAGACCATCGGCACGATATGCGATCCCAAGCGGCGGCGCCCAGTTGCCAACAAAGTATTGCAGCGCATTGTGGGTGCTCCAGACCGCGGCACCGATTACCACAGCGATGGTGAGACCGGCCGGCATCAAGATCAGAACGACGCGTTCCGCGTGCCGCCCCCCGAGGACCAGCGAAAGAAGAGCTCCGGAGATGGGCAGGACAATCGCCAGCACGAGGAGGAAGCCGCGTACCGTTGCATAATTCGCCATCAGTGAAGGCTGCCCATCCGAACGCGACCTCGACTGCGCGGTTACCGAAACAGCCGCAACAGCAACGCCACCGCCAGCGCCGTCGCCGCGAACGCGACGACGATGCCGGTGATGACCAGCGCCTGCGGCACCGGGTCGCCGCCGAATCCGGCCGCGGCACCCCTAAGGGCAACCGCACCAAACAGGACAAACACGCCGCTGCCGATTAGGTTGAAGGCAAGGATCTTGCGCAGTGGTTGCGGATGGACGATCAGGCCGAACAGACCGAGGCCGACCAGCACCGCGGCGCACAACCCGTACAATGTCGCGCCGGTCATCCGTTGGGTGGCCGTTCGGGTGGCCCCGCCACCAACAGCGCGAGTGTTGCCGCGATCGATAGTGTCACCGGCACCTCGATCGTCAGTATCATCACCTTGGCGTAGGCCTCGGGGTATGCAAGGAAGCCGCCCGCCACCGCAAAACCGGCCAGCCCGATCGCGAGGAACACAGCTGGTCCAATGACCAGCAGGAGGCGCAACCACCGCCGGTTCACCGCCGGCGTGTCCAGGAGCCCGGCCATCACGGCGAAAATCCACATCGCGGCGAGGATCGTGGCGCCCTGAAACTCGCCGCCGGGTGCAGTGGAGCCGACCCAGAAGATATGGATGCCGACCAGGATCCCTATCGGCACCAGAAGTTGGGCGACAAAAGCCAGCAAGCCGTCGGAGTCCGCATGATGGCGCGCGCCGGGGAAGCCTCCCCAGGCGCGGTCTGGCGCCAACGACCAGATCCCGACGAGCGCGAGCAGCAGCACCACGACCTCGAGCAATGTGTCGATCGCGCGGTACGCCATTAGGACGGCGGTGACAGGATTGCCGAGGCCGGTGCGGTCGAGGTTCTTGGCCACTTGCGGCGCGAGCGTCGGTGCAGGTTCGGGCAACAGCAGCACGATCGCTGCAATCCCGGTCGCGACCAGAATGCAAAGCACCGCGGCCGCGAGCTTCAGCCCGATACCCAAGGTCTCGCCGGCGGCCGACGGCTCGATCCGACGCAAGCGGGTGGCGGCACCGAGCAGCAGTCCGCCCGTCACCCCGCTGCCGATCGCGGCCTCGGTCAGCGCCACGTCCGGTGCGGCGAGACGCACCCAGACCAGCGCGAGCAACAGCCCAAAGGCGACAAATCCCGCTACCGCCGCGACGGTCTTGCGTGCGGCGATGGTCCAGACCGCCACTCCGAGGACGACTACCGCAAGACCGGTATCGAAAGCCAAGGCGGTGGTTACGCTTGCGGCTCGGTCGGCCGGACGGTGCGTGCAATCAACTGGGTGACGGTCGCTCCCGCCAGCAGGGTGAGGAGCCAGACGCCGATGAGTTTCAGCGCTGCCGGTAGCCCCGCCGCCTGGAACAGCAGCCCGAGGACCACCAATCCGAGGCCCAGATTATCCGCCTTGGCCAACGCGTGCAGGCGGCTGAGCGGGTCCGGAAATCGCAATAGACCGACCGTCCCGGCGAGGAAGAAAAAGGCACCGGCGCAGACCGCCAGGATGCTCAGGCCATCCAGCACGAGGCTCATTTCCGATCCAGCTCCGAGCGGTCGAGCGCGTTGACGAAGGCGACCGAGACAAAGGCCGCCAGCAATGCCAGGATCAGCGCGACGTCCACCGCTCCAGGGGCACGCATCGCGTCGGCCAGCAACAGCAGTGCGGCGGTGCCGCCGGTGCCGAGCAATTGGGCCGCCATGATGCGGTCGGCGGCGGCCGGACCGCGCAGAAGACGGACCAAACCGAGCGCCACCATCGCCACAACGAGCCCAGTGGCGGCGAACATAAAATCAGCCATCGCCCGATGCCTTTCGGATGACGCGGGCGAACAACGCTTCCTCTGCGGAGAGCTGTCCCATTATTGGCTGCGCGACATCCAGGCAGTGGATCAATAGTCCCCCGCTGGCGTGCCAGGCGGTCGGCACGGTACCCGGCATCACGCTCATCAATGTGGTGAACATATTTCGCACCGGACCGGGGCGAATACCGACCGGATAGATCACAAAGCCGGGGCGCAACGGAAGTCGGGGATCGAGCGCCCGCCGCGCGACATCGGCCCCGGCAACCACGGATTGATGGAGGAAGCGCAGCGCGAGCCTAGCGAGAACGGCGGGTTGTAAGCGGCCTTCGCTCGGCGGCAGCAGGCGCAGACTGGTCCATGTCGCCGCCAGCGTCGCGACGGCTCCCGCCGTCAGGTCCCCCGGGCTGCTGCCGGCAAGCATCAGCCAGAGGATGGCATATCCAATCGCTCGCAGCCCCGCCGCACGCAACAGCTCCGAAGCGTTCGTCGCCGGTGCGTTCATCACGGCATTTCCTGCATCTTCACCCGCTGACCTGCGGCCGTTGACGAGGCCGACGGCGAGACCCTGCGGCGCTCGAACCAGGTCACGTAAAGCGTCGGCAGAAACACCAGCGTCAATAGCGAAGCGACCAACAGACCGCCCATGATCGCAAAAGCCATCGCGCCCCAAAACACCGTAGGCGCGATCGGGATCAATCCGAGAACCGTCGAGGATGCGGTCAGCATGATCGGCCGGAACCGCGAGCTCGACGCCTCGACCACCGCTTCGCGCACTTCCCTTCCAGCTCGCCGCTCTGCTTCGATCTGCTCGATCAGGATGACGGCGTTTTTGGCGATCATGCCGACCAGCGCGAGAATGCCCAGGATGGCGACGAAGCCGAGCGGCTGGCGAGAGACGAGGAGCGCCGCAACGACGCCGATCAAGCCCAATGGCACGACGCTCAGCACAATGGCAAGCCGCTGGAAGCTCCGCAGCTGGAACATCAGCACGGTCAGCACCAGCAGCAACATATAGGGAACCACGGCGAAGACGGAGGCCTGGGATTGCGCACTCTCCTCGGCGATCCCGCCGAGCTCGATGCGGTACCCAATGGGCAGCTCGGCCGCGAGTTTGGCAATGACCCCCTGGAGCTGCGCGATCACGGTCTCCGGCAATACGCCGGGGGCGACATCCGCCTGCACGGTCAGCATCGGAACACGGTCGCGTCGCCAGACCAATGGGTATTCTTGGTTGTAGTCGAAGGTCGCGAGCTGGTTGAGCGGCACGTTGCGTCCGTTCGGCAGAGGCAGCTGCAAGGTGCGCAAGGTATCGATCGACAGCGTCTGTCCGCCTTCCTGCCGGACCACGACGTTGATCAGGTAGATATCGTCGCGAACCTGGGTGACGGTGGTCCCGGAGATGGCCGTGTTCAGCACCGAGGCGACCGCCGCAGAGCTCAATCCGAGGCGGCGCGCCTCGTCCTGGTCCACCTTGACGCGCAGCTGGCGCTGCGGCTCCATCCAATCGAAGTTGATCCGCCGCGTATCCGGCGCGGTTGCCATTACTTGCGCCAGCTTTAGCGCGATGTCCCGGACTTTTTCCAGATCCGGTCCCAATACACGGTACTGCAGCGGCCAGCCGACCGGAGGGCCGAGTTCGAGCGGGGAGACCCGGCCGACGACACTCGGGAACTCGTCGGCCAGCAGCTTTTCGAGCCGCGGTTGCAGGCGCTGCCGCGCCGCGATGTCCTTGGTGACGATCACCACCTGGCCAAAGAACGGGTTCGCCAATTGCACGTTCAATGGAAGGTAGAAGCGGGGCGCGCCGCGGCCGACATAGCTGCTGAAATGATCGATGTCGGGATCCCCGGCGAGGCGCTGCTCAAAGCGCTGCATGACGCTGTCGGTCGCATGGATCGAGGCGTTTTGCGGAAGGTCGAGGTCGACGAGGAGTTCCACCCGGTCGGACGGCGGGAAGAACTGGCGCGGCACCCAGCCGAGGCCCGCGATCGCCAAGGCGAAGGCGCCGAGGGTGACCGCGAAGGTCACCCATCGGGCGCGGATCGCCCAACCGAGAAACCCGCGATAGAAGCGCAGCACCCGGCCGGGCCCGGGGTCGCGGTCGCCGGTCGGCGGTTTGAGCAAAATCGTGCCCAGCAGCGGAGCGAAAATCACTGCGACAAACCACGACGCGATCAGTGCGATCGCGACTACGGCGAAGATCGAGAAGGTGTATTCGCCGGCGGAGCTTCGCGCAAAGCCGATCGGCACAAAGCCAGCGATCGTGACCAGCGTGCCCGACAGCATCGCAAAGGCGAGCGCCTGGTAAGCGTAGACCGCCGCGACATTCATTGGGTCGCCGGCAGCGAGCCGACGGGTCATCGCGTCGATCGTCGTCATCGCGTCGTCGACGAGCAGAGTGAGCGCGATGATCAATGCGCCGAGCGAGATGCGCTGCAGGTCGATGCCGACCATCGACATCACCGGGAAGACTATCGCCAGGGTCAATGGGATCGCGATCGCGACGACCGAGCCGGCGCGCACGCCAAGCGCGATAAAGCTGACGGCAAGGACGATGATGATCGCCTGCCACAACGAACTGGTGAAGTCGGTGATCGCGTGGTCGACAATATGGGCCTGGTCGGCGACCAAGGTCGGCTGGATGCCGACCGGCAGGTCGGCTGTGACGCGGGCCATCGAGGCCTTGATGTTGCGCCCCAGAGCCAGGATGTCGCCGCCGTCGCGCATCGCGATAGCGAGGCCGATCGCCGGCTTACCGTTGACGCGAAACATCGGCTGCGGCGGATCGGCGAAGCCGCGCCGGATCTCTGCGACGTCACGCAGCCGAAGAATCCTGCCGCCGGCCGCGAAATTGACCTCCAAGAGATCCTGCTCGGAGGCAAAGGCTCCGGAAACCTGCAGTGAAATCGTCTCATCGCCGGTGCGCAGCACACCCGAGGGGCTGACGATGTTTTGCGCCTGGAGCGTGGCGATCAATGTGGTGGGATCGATGCCCAGTCCGGCCAATTTCTCGTTCGAGAAATCGACAAAAATCACTTCGTCCTGGGCGCCGAGGACGTCGATCTTCGACACGTCGGGGATGCTCAGCAACTCGGAGCGAATGTTCTCCACATAATCGCGCAGCTCGCGGAAGGTGAACCCGTCTTCGGTGAAGCCGTAAATGGTGCCGTAGGTGTCGCCAAACTCGTCGTTGAAGAAGGGGCCGACGATGCCTTGAGGCAAGGTCTGGCGGATATCGCCGATTTTCTTTCTTACATCATCCCAGGTGTCGTCGACCATGCGCCCGCGCGTGCTGCCGAGCAGGTCGACAAAGATCACCGTCCTGCCGGCATTCGTGTAGCTGCGCAGCACGTCGAGGTTCGGCACCTCCTGCAACCGGCGCTCGAGCCGTTCGGTTACCTGCAGCAGCATTTCTTCGAGCGTCGCGCCGGGCCATTGCGCCTGCACTACCATTGTGCGGATCGTAAACACCGGGTCTTCCGCCCGGCCCAGGCGCAAGAAAGTGAGCGCACCGGCAACGATGATAATAATCATCAAATAGATGACGACCGAGCGGTTGCGGATCGACCACTCGGAGAGGTTGAAACTGTTCACGATGCGGCGCCGAGCAGCCTTACCTTCTCGCCCGGGCGCAGTGCCTGCACACCGGCGGTCACAACGACATCGCCCGGCTCCAGCCCCTGCGCGACAATCACCCGGGCGAGATCGTAGCGCTCGACATCGATCGGATGCAGGGACACCGTGCTTGCCGCGGGATCGACGATCCAAACCGCCGGCTGGCCCTGTGCGCGCGTCAGGGCGGAAGCCGGGACCGAGATCCCGGCGGCGCCTTCGAGCGCGATGCTGCCGGTCACCGTAGACCCGAGGCGCATCGCTTCTGGCGGATTGTCAAGGCCGACCCTGACGCGAAAGGTGCGGGTTACCGGGTCGGCTTGGGGTGCTACTTCGCGCACCCGCCCAGTGGCTCGCACGGACGGATCGCTGGTCAATCTGACCGCGACGACCGGGCTGTAAGGCGCGTCTTGAATAACCCTTGCCGGAACGTCGAACACCGCATCGCGGCCGCCCTCGCGCGCCAGCTGCACGATCATTCGCCCCGGCTGCACGACCTCACCCGGTTCGGCGCCGATGGCGGTGACATGACCTGGCGCGTCGGCGATAAGTTCCGTATAGGCGAGGTTATCTTCGGCCGCTGCTTCCGATGCCCGCGCGGCATCGACTTGCGCCTGTGCCGCTTGGAACGCCTGCAGCGCCTGGTCGTGCCGGACCCGCGTCGTCCAGCCACCCCGCAGCAATTCGTCCTGACGGTTGAAATCGTTGCGGGTCTTCGTCAGCAGGCTCAATGCGGTGGCGAGGTTGGCGCGGGCGACACGCAGAGCATTCTCGGCCGGATCCGGCTCGAGCCGCGCGACCACCTGGCCCGACTTGACACGATCTCCGACGTTCACGGAGCGCGCGATCATTCGCCCGCCGACGCGAAACGACAAATTCACCTCGGTTTCAGCCTCGATTTGGCCGCTGAGCGAAACCGCCTCGCTCGCCGGCTGGCGCTCGACAGTGACGACGCGCACCGGACGCGGCTGCTGCGCCGTCGGTTGCTCGGCAGGCTTGCACGACACCAGCATGGAGGTAACGACGGTCAAGGCCGGCAAAATCGACAGAAGACGCAGTCTTCTCACTAAAAACCTCTCGTCAGATCCCTGACTGGTTTTTGCGCAGGGCGCGCGAGTCTCGTTCCGCTGGCGCAATGATCGGCGCAGCACGACGATGGAAGAAATCGGAGCGACGCGGGATTCTGATTAGCTGTCTGGACCTGTCAAACAAAATCTGGTTGACAGTGGAGCGGGCGAAATGCCCGTCACGACGGCGGCGTTGAGGTGGGTTCGGGTATGAGAATAACAGCGCTGCTTGCTGCGCGCGGGGTCCGGGGGAGCTGGAGCGTCTTTTCCTTCGCCGCCGCGATCACACTCCCACTCGGCGGCTGCGGCGAGGACGGCATACTCTCGCGGTTCATGTTGAAGCCGGACCGCGTCATCGTCGAGCGGCGGCCGGACCCGGTCTACGATCAGTTTTTTCCATACTATGTGGAGCTCTGCGCGACGAGCCAGTTCCGATCCAAACTAAAGGGCGAAGGGGGCGTCGCGGGTCACGCAGTAATGTATATCAAAGGGGCCTGCAAGGACGAACAAGCGTCGTTCCCTCAGCTGCGGCGCTGCCGGGGCGCCGCCACCGACCCGCACGACCCCGAACACGGTGCCGGGGTCAGCGTCGGCCGCTGGTTCCAGAACGTCAACTGGGTGGCAACCCCAGGCTACGACCTCTTTTACCAAGGCAATCTGAAATACGGCGAGCCGCTGACCCAAGCGCGTTTTGAGGCTACCGTGCGTGACGTGATCAGCAAGGGCGTCTACAAGGGTGTCAAATTTCATGCCTCCCCCAGTGTCGGGACGGACCCAAACCTCGCGGATTTTATTGCAAGCGAAGGCATTGGCACCGATCTTGCCCTCCAATTTGCACGGTCGGAGTTCTGCGCACGCGTCCCGATCACCGAGCCCATGCTGGATGAAATAATTGCCTTTCTGAACGACAAGAACCGGGAGTACTTCGAAGGAGAGGCCGATTACAACTGGAATGTCTGGGCCGACAATTGCGCGCATACCTTGCGCAATGCCTTGGCGGCCGCCAACATCTGGTCGCCGCTATCGGTGCGGGCGGTAAAATTCCGCCAGATCTTCAATCTCGCGGTTCCGGCAAACGAATTCGTCAACCTCGCCGAGCTCGGCACCAAGGGCAATATTGACGACTACCGTGAAATACAGCGAGATGGGCCCGAGCGCGACGCGTTCCACGAATTTCACTGGCTGCCGACCCGGCACGGGGCGCTGCTGAAGACACTGCCGGTCCACGAGCCGAACGAGCTTTACGACACGACCTTTCGGCTCTTCACGCTGCAATCGCCGCTCAGGATGGGCAAGACGCAGCGTGCGGTCGATTTGCTATCGGACGAACGGTTTGTCAATCTGGACGCAAACCTCCGTTATTTTCACGAGAAATACAGCCGGATCCTCGCGAACCACGACGCGCGCCGCGACATGCTCTTGAGTGTCCGCGGCACGCCATACCGCCGGGTCGAACGGCTATATTACGAGTACATCCGAGCGCAGCGGGCCGAGGTCAAAGGAATGCTGGACCGGATTGCAGCGCTCGAGGACCAAGCCGATGGAGCGAAGCTTAAATAACCGTACTGCTGCTCGCCGCCCTGCTGTAGACTTTGCCGCTATTGCTAGCGCAAGACATCTTTTCGGGCTGGCGCTCGTCAAAGGCCAGGGCGATCATCGTATGCGCCAGCCTGTGGCTCATATCGGCACGGTCCAGCTGTCGCCGCCGTCGTTGCTGCGCAGCAGCACGCCAATCTCGCTTCGGAAGCCGCCACCCACCGCATTCAGCGGCTCCCGTGGCACGTGCCGCCAGTGATCGCCGCCGCGCCGTCGAGCAAGAGGGATCGCGAGGTACTATTCGATCACTTCGTCGGCGCGGGCGAGGATCGATGGCGGGACGGTCAGTCCGAGCGCCTTAGCGGTCTTTAGATTGACGACCAGTTTGAAGGTTGTCGGTTGCTGGACCGGCAGAGCGGCCGGCTTTTCACCCTTGAGAATCCTTCCAGCGTAAATGCCGGCCTGGCGAAAAAGAACGTCGGTGTCCGTGCCATAGCCGATGAGGCCGCCTGCTGCAACGAACACCGGGTTCCAATAGATCACCGGAACGGCGTGTTGCGCTGCCAGGGCCACGAATTGCGCGCGCCGTCTGGAGAAGAACGAATCGGCGGCGACCAGGAGCCCGCCGGCTCGCAGTTGCTGGATGGCGGCAAAGGAGGCATCGATCTCGGCTTCAGTGCTGGCCTTCAGGACGGCGACCTTTACACCCTTTGCGCGCGCTGCTTCCTGCGTGGTTCTGACGTGCTCCTCGGCCATCTCATTCTTCAGGTCCACCAGCAGGGCGATCACGGCGGCTTGGGGAACCAGCTCGCACAGGAGTTCGATCCGCTTGGGGATCAACTCGACAGAGAGGTTGCTGAAGCCGGTGAGGTTGCTGCCCGGCTGGGCGAGACTGGCGACGAGACCGAACCCGATTGGGTCGCCGACTTCGGTAAAGACGATCGGGATCGCCGAGGTAGCGTTTTTGGCCGCTAGTGCGGGAGGTGCCCCGCCCCCGTTACGATCAGGTCGACCTTGCGGCTGACCAGGTCGGCGGCCAACGCCGGCAACCGATCATAATGGAAATCGGCCCAGCGGTACTCGGATGTCATGCTCTGGCCCTCGACGAAGTCGGTTTTGCTCAGTCCCTGGTGAACTGGGCCTCGGACCAGATCGGCGGGGTTTGCGGGGGGCGAGAAACCAGAGAGCCACCCGATGATCGGCATCACCCTCTGCTGCGCGCGCACCGCACGCGGGACGATCGCAGCCCCGCCCAGG